>Ga0247809_1000652_pt1 | contig 15859 bp, 8 predicted proteins | sample UWRJL104311B1_FD_180951 | JGI IMG/M metagenome (GOLD analysis project Ga0247809, IMG submission 180951) | Plant litter microbial communities from Arlington Agricultural Research Station in Wisconsin, United States - UWRJ-L104-311B-1 | ecosystem: Environmental > Terrestrial > Plant litter >...
AAAACGGCTGTCTCATAAGACAGCCGTTTTTTATTTCACGAAGATTTCCTTCAATTGACAAATGAGTATCTAACCACTCGAAAACCGGATTGCTTTTTCCGGATAGCTCTTTTGATCTCCTTTTTTAGAGAATAGAGTGGCGAAATTTGAAAAAAGACGTTTTTTCCCAGCATATTCTCCTGACTTTTCATTTTCTGCAAAAGCGGCTCTTTTTCTGATCTTCTTCTCTGCCTCAACTACTGTCTTAGCATTGTAGCTGTTTTCAACTTGTCTTGCATCTTCCATTCTACATACTTTATTAAAGTTTTTAAACGGACGCGGATGAAAATCAACCATAATCGCAGCCAGATTTATTGCATCAATATTCGACGGATCTGTTTCTCCTTTCAAGAACGTTTCAATAGGTCTGAACTTGTCTTTTTGATCTTTAAATTTCTTCTTTTTCGTATAATCAAAATCTATAGAAAATAAATTTCTAAAAACATTTAAGTCTTCCTGACTTACACCATTCTCGAAAATAAGCCAACAGAAATCACGTAGTTTTCCACGAGACGGACTGTACAAATAATCAAAGTATTCACCTTCTTTTTCGATCTCGTATTTTTTTCTAATCTCTTTTTTGTATCTATCTAATGTATTGTTGTTCATGGTATATATTTTTTGTTTTATTTAATTCATTTTTAATTTGCCACTAAGGCACTAATCTTTATTTTTTTAATTGCCACAAAGGCTCAAAGACACTAAGTTTTTTTACTTAGTCAATATTTTGTCTGCTCCTCGCAAAGACGCCAGATCTTTAATCCAATTCTTTATAAAAAAATCTTTGTGCCTTCGCGCCTTTGTGGCAAAACTTTACTTTTTAAGCATAAAAAAAGCACCCGATTAAAGGTGCTTCATGAGATTTGAGTAAGACATATGTATCCTACTGCCATTCATGCACCTGTATTGTAAAACATCCAGAAACGAATCCTGGGGCTTGTAATGCTGCGCTATATGAGTTATATTTAAAATCCATTTTATTTGTTGTATTGTATTTTTAAATCATTGTTGTTTGAAATTTTATCTTCAAATTTCTTCGACAAAGATATAGTTGAAAAGATCAATTATCCAAATCATTTTTAATATTTATTTTACTGATTATCAATTGATTAAATCAATAAAAAAGCATAGAAATGGCTGTCCGCATACTTGTGCAGATTCTAATTTTTTATCAATTGACTGTCTATCATCAAATTACTTTTCAAGAGTATAATTCCTTAATTAGTCTTATCATGTAACATTTCATCTATTATTATTTTATTTTTTTTTAGTTAAAAGTTATTTTTTTCATTTCCTGTACTACTAAGTAATCTAAACTATCATCCTGAACGATCCCGATCGTATCGGAAAAGTGTCTTATTTCGACTTTCCTCATTGTGACAAAACAAAAAAAGCGCCCCGAAAAGGACGCTTTAATATATTTATGTTGAGTTTGTAACTACAATTTACACTTCAATTCATTAAAATACATATTACATCCCGAACCTTTAGACGCGATAAATCCCGCTAAACGATCGTTATATTGTCTTACAGACAGATTGCTATATATGTGTTTTGTTTCCATTTCAGGACCAAATGTACAATATATTTTAACATTTATATAGTATTAACACTGAAATATTTATCAGTCAGCCATCAATTTTAACCTAAATTTTCCTTTAAAAAAACCAATAACCCTTAATAATTTCATATTTTTGAGAGTATACGCACACTTTATTTTTTATCAATTCAGTCCTTAAAACAGCATGAAAAAATATTTAAAATACATAGACGGAAATTCTGATAAGTTTTGGCAAATTGAAGTTACAGGATTAGAATATACTGTGACTTATGGCAAAAACGGAACATCGGGAACATCGCAAACCAAAAAATTCGCTACAGACGAAGAATGTCTGAAATCAGCAGAAAAAATACTGGCCGAAAAAGTAAAAAAAGGATATTCAGAAACTGGTGATGTTACTGTGGCTTCAAAACCAAAAACAGAAAAAAGCGCTAAATCTGATGAAGTTCTCGAAGAGTACGATGCCATTGTAAAATCTAAAAATATAGATTTACTATTGCCTTTCCTTAAGGAAAAATCAAAAGGAAATATTGAAGCGTTAAAAAAGCTAATCAAGAAAAGTAAACGTTATTTTATGACCTATACTGATCTTACAAAAGATCCGGGTTATGTAAAAAAAGACAAACACGATTATGGCTGGGGAACACGCGGCGATAAAAAGCAAAGTGATATTATTACGCTTAGTGCCATCGCTTTATTTGATAAAACCGATATTAATTCCTGGGATGAAGCTTTGAGTTTGTTAAACGAAATAGACGAAAAACCACAGGTTTTGGAGGTTCTATTGTGGGCAAAACCCAACTGGCTGGATACTTTTATTTTAGATAAAGTAAAAAGACAAGACTGGGTAGGTTTCAACTACCATACACTTCGCAAATTAGAGGAACATCATTTATTGCAGTTCAATCCTGAATTATATGCGCTGACACTGGCTGCAACAAATGAGTGGCGTGCCAAGATGAAGACTAGAAATTTTATTAATACGTCATTGAATGATAAATTAACCTACCAAAGGGATATTCCGGAACTGTTTCATTATGAAACTATTCTGCACAGCAGTTTCTTTAGGGAAAATGACAAACAAAAACACGATGAATTCCAGACCTGGGCGATTATCTACAAATCATTATTAGACGAAAAGAAGATGGATCGTCCGTTTTTTATCGAAAACGCCATCCTGATTCAAACCAAGGAATGGAACAATAACCTGAAATCATTTTTTAGAAAAAGAATCGAGGAGTTTAATGTTACGCCCGATGAACTTATTGTTTACCAGGAAAACATATTCTCTTTTCTACACAATCCGTATCCGCCCATAACGAGTTACGGAATTGAATTGATTAAGAAAATTTACGATCATCCAAAATTCAAAACCAAATCATTTCTCGAATGGCTTGAGCCGCTTATGATGCGAAGCGATTGCAAAGCAGCGATTAAAAATGTTTTGCCAATTCTCGAGAAAATAAATAAATCAAATCCAAAACTAAGCACTACAATAGCATCCATTATTGCCGATGTTTATGTGATTGCCGATTTGGCTTTACAGGAACGTGCTACCAAAATTATCACCAAAATTGCGAACGTAAAAGATAAAGTGCTTAAAGAGAAATTATCCTCATACGTAACGCTGATGCAGGGAAATATAAAATCAGGATTAACGCAGTTTTTAGACGAAGATGCTCTGGTTGTTGACGCTGATGCTCTTGAAGAATACACATTCGAACCTCAACAAGAATTATTCCTTACAGAAGAAGTTGAGCTGCCAAAGGATTGGAACGATGTTGTTTTTCAGTTTGGAAATTTCATTAATTCAGAAGAAACGGTAGATTCAGAAATTTTACTGAACATTTATATCTCGCAACGTAATTTGTTTCCGGCAGATTACACAGCGCAATTACAGCCTTACGAAAAACAATTGCAAAAGCATTATTTTGAAGCAACTCACAAAAATTTCGTTAAGGCATTTTTGCTAAATAAAATCCCAAATATCGATAACAAATTCAATAGTAAAGTCAATCATTATTCAAAGATTATTACCACTTTGTTAATGCAGCCTTTACTCGAAAAAGTACAGCAAAAAATAGATTCAAATTCTACTTTGCCCCTTCTCTCTTTCCCGAGTCATAAACCGTATTGGGTTGCGCCAAAGGTTTTGTTAGAAAGGGTTATTGCGTATCAAAATACAAAAGAAGAAATTGATTATACCGATTTGGCTATTGCAATTGCCCGTATGCCCAGAGAAAATATCGAGGAAGCCATTCCGTTATTGGATAAAATTGAAGGTGAAATAAAACCGCTTTTAACATTCTGTCTTGGTGTTGATGAAAAACTGAACTTAGACTCTACATCTTTATTTTCGAAACTATTGGCAACAATGGGAAAAACGACCAAAGAAACCGGAAACCTATCGCTTTGGGCGGTTGCAGCACGAACATTTTATCCAAACGATACTTTCCCGGAATTCGAAAATACGTATCTAAAAGATATTCCGTTTGTGGTGGCTCCTTTTAAACCTCAGGTAGAGTTTAAGGAAAAATGGAACGAATGGACGAATTATCAAACCAAAGAAAAAGAAAGAACGCCATCCTGGTACGAACTAAAATTCGACTTGCCGAATTATTCTAAAATCCCCAATTATTTACTTTACAGTCAGGATGTTTACAAGAGATCAAACACTTGGGATTATAACATCAATTATGCGGGAAATACTTATTTCTGGCACAGCCTTACTCCGCAAAACTCAGATGCACTCGCGTTGACTTTATTACACAATTGTAATATTGCCGATGGAGCAAAACCGGAATTAAAAGGTTTTCTGGACGTTATAAACAGACCTGAATTTCGATTCTCAGATATTAGCCTGCTTTTATATGCCTGCTGCTTCTTTCAGGAAAAGAAAGATTTGCGATTGATGGCATCCGAAGTTTTGATGCATTTAATCGAAAAACAAGCGATAGATATTGAACTTTTTGCTCAGAAAATAGCGTATTTGACCACCGAAAAATATGGTGTATTTTTAAGATTAGCCGACGGATTAATTGCCATAAAAGATGTTTCGCCCTTGCACAACAATGCTTTATTGAAGTTGTTGAACTCGTTTTTTGCTCATCTGGATTTAAAAGACAAATTGCCAACGAACTTCAAAAAAATAATAGAAAACTATCTGGATATTTTAACGAAAACCAATCAGAAACCATCTGCGGAAGCCATTGTTTTCTTCGAAAAATGGAAAGATAATGCATCGCTTAAATCATTGATTAAGCAAATTTTAAAATAAAGAAAAATGGCAGATCTCGAATATAATTATAAAGGAATTTCGACATATAGCAAAACTAAAGGCATCAACAATCTGGTTCTGGCACACCAAACCGAAATTGAAGAAGTCAATAACATTCCGTGTTTTTTCTGGGGAAGTCTGACTGATCCTTATGTTACCGCAAAATGCTGGACTACGATTGCCAAAGTGGTTCGTTCCAGTTTTGGGCCTATTCCGCCAAGTTTGCGTGATCCTATCGTTTCGGCAGGATCTGAGCGATTGCGTTTTGAAGGTTTTTCGTCTTGTAATGGTGTTTATGTACGACTGGATATGAAACCAGAAGCGATCGACGGAGAATTTATCGCCAACGGAACCACGAATGTCGATTTTAATGATCCGATGCTGAATGCTTTAAACGCGATTCAGAAAAACGAAAAAGTAACGCTTGCCGTGGGTCAGCAGGATGTTCAGGTAATTACGAGCAAAGCAAAAGTAACCGAGAAAAAAGTGACTTTACCTATGCGCTGGATAAAAGGTTTAACGAGCGTTCAGTTGTATCTGGCAGATATGGACATTAAGTTTGAACTGAACAAAATTCAGACAATTCAGTTGTTTCAGAGTTTACCAAAAGGAACCGTAAAAGGTGATTTTTTTATTACCAAAAGAGCCGGTAAATTTATGTTTTCGACTTTGGCTACAGCCGATAGTGTTAGAATTGGCGGCGTACAAAGATTGCGTTTGTTAGAAGGAATTCTGGCTATTGTAGATAAAATTTTTATTTATGAATCGGCAGACAAACAAACTTGCGCGATAGTCGCCGAATTTGGAAAGATGCAGCTCTTAATGGCTTTTTCTCCAGATTCGTACCGAGGATTTTCGGGCGAAGGAAATGTACTGGAAACCATGACCGAAAACTTACCAATAGAATGGGTTTACGGATTGAACAGTTTATTAAAATCGAATGAAACGTTTGACCCAACAATGCTTTCTATCGAAAATGATATCGATTTTGGCACGATGGACAATCTGACTTCGAATTTATCCTCGATGGGATTATTGGGTTATGATTTAAGCGAAAAAGTGCATTTCTACCGTCGTCTCCCTTTTAAAACCGAACGCATTTTATCACTCAACCCAAGACTTAAAAATGCCAAAAAACTATTAGCGAACGAAGATATCGAAATCGTCGAACGAAGAGCCGATTATATCGAAGCCAAAGTAAAAGGTTCCGGCGTTGTACACAAAGTCATTATCGACCATAATTCGCAAAGATGTACTTGCGACTGGTTTACGGCTTATCAGGGCAAAAGAGGAATTTGCAAGCATATTTTGGGGGTTAAGATGATGATTTCTTAGAATATATTTTTCAATCCTCTTGATAAAGTGGTAGAGCTTTACGAACGTTTGGTTTTGGCTGAAAGGGAAAAGGTTGAGTATTTAGAAAAGTTGTTGGAAGGGAAATAAAATTTCCTTTTATATAAAATTGAAAAAGCGCAAACTTTTATGGGTTTGCGCTTTTTGATAAAGTAAAATATAATTTAGTTTTTAAGCATAAGTTATATTATAAACTTCTTTTTTATTATCTCTTTTAAAGTTTTTAATCAGTTCATTCATTTTTAATACTTTGAGGAACTCTTCATTTTCAGTAGTCATTTTAAGAGATAAACCTTCCTCTTTTATAATATTAACAAATTTATCTCCCATCTTTTGTAATAAATCTGAAATATCGTATTCATTATCTTCATCAGAAACAGCTAAATTAAATAAGCTAACTTTATATTTTTCTTCTAAATCAGAAGTAATTAGTTCATCAAACATTTCCGCGGTAAAATTCAAAGATTTATTTTGAAGATAAAACTCCGCTATTTTTTGTAAAATCTCTATATTCTCAGTTTCAATTATCTCAGTTTCTCTTTCAATAATAATTGTATTTAAAGATTCAATACTTAATTTAGATTCTAATAATTTTTTCAAAAATTCAATTTCAAAACTATAAGCCCTTAAATCAGAAATAAAATCGTTTTCGTTTTTTTCGATTAGCCTAACTAAGAAATCTACATTTTTTTCAGATAATGATTCAAACTCTTCCTCATCCAATACTATAAAATTGTTCTCAATAAGAAATAAAATTCTAGATTCTAAAGTAACTTCATTAGATTCTAAACTTATTTGACCTGATTCTTTAAAAATTTCTTTAAAAGAATCTTCCGAAAGATCTTCATCATTTATAAATGTGTATATAAACTCAAGACAAGAAAGTTTATCTTTAAAAAATAAATTAAAGTTTTCATAAAGCTCAGCTATTGAAAGTATTGAATAGTTTTCTTCATTATTTAAAAAATTTGTCAATATTGAAGTTAATGGTCCTTCTTGATTGTAATATGTAACAATATTTTTCCAAGAAGACACGATTTTATTTTCTTCAACTAAAGATATAATAATTTCCCTTGAAATAATTTTACCATAATTTTCTAGTTTGCCTTCAAATCCTTTTTTAATTATTTTCAACTTATTATCTAAACTTAGTATTTCATCATTTTGCTCTAGTAAATACAGGACGTCTTCGGATTTTTCATTTACATTTTGCTCAATTTTCAGGTAGACAGTTTCAACATACTGATTTAAACTTCTCCAAATTTTTTTATACAAATTTGTTTCACTTTCAGATTTTAAAAAGCTAAAATTTGAATTATAAAATTCATTCTCAGTAAAATTATATGATTTATCAATTTTAGAAAAAAGATTTAAGTTATCAATACTAATTTGATACAAATCAGACTGATAAACTTTTAAAAGCAAATCATTTATTTTTTCATCAGGAGTAATTGAATTAAACTGGATATGTAAAACCTGTAATGTTTTTATAAATGAGTCAACATTTATTCTTTCAAAAATATCTTTAAGTAAATCTTTATCCAAATTAATAAAATTTGTTAATCCTTTACTCTTATTTAATTCTACTAAAGTTCTATTACCAATTTCATCTGAAAACATATTAAGAATGTCAAAGAGCACTTTCCTTTTTAAATCCTCTGAAAAGTTTCTTTGAACAAAATTCCAAAAGCTATCCCATTTAGTTATTTCAACATAAAAGTTAGATAAAATTTCATAGTCATCAATTTTCTTTTCAATGAAACCTTCAATGAAAAGTGAATTTTGATCATTATAACTTTGAATTTGATCAAGAAATACATCAAGTTTTTCATTTCTCAAATAAAGATTTTGAGCATCTTTTAATAGAAATTCAAAAAGATCATAAATTAATATCGATTGATTTTTAAATCTAATATCTCTTACACTTTTTACTAAGTTCTCTGCATTATCAATCTTATCCTCAAAAGAAGTAGCTTCATTTTGATTTATTTTCATCATTAGTTTATGATCGTTAGCCGACAAAGAACCTGGGTGAAAATAAGAAACATATTCTATAAAATCTTCATTCAAATAATCATTTTTAATTAAATATTTAAATAGACCAATATTTGGATTTATTTCATCTTTTAATAAATCTACTCCGTTAACTTTTTTATAAATTTTAGTGGTATAAATTCCAGTTAAAAATTGATTTATTTTTTCACTGGATTTTTTATATAATTCAAATAAACTTAAATTTTGAATAATTTGTTTTTCGTTACTCAAAAGAATTATTTCTCTTTCTAGTAAAGATATTCTCTTATTATGAAAGTATGTAATATATTTTTCTCGTTCATCATATTTTAGTTTCTCATTTATATTCTTTTCAACATCTTGAAAAGAAATACCAGTCTTATAATCTGTAGAATAATCATAATTAATCTTAATATTACCAGATGTTTTTAATTTTATAAAATTCTCCTCAGTAGTTAAATCATAGCCAATATTTAATCTTTCAATTTCTTTAATTACCACATTGTGCTTTTCATGAATCATTCCAATCAAATTAAATATATAAATAGTTCGTAATTCTTTTACATCTTTAATTATTTGATTACTTAGAACTTCTTTTAGTTGGCTTATTTCATCATTCTTCTGAACTATTTTATCATCAATTTCTGAAATAACCAGTTTTAGATTATCATCATTTAAAAAATCTTTTTTAAATACGCTATGTAGTTTAGAATTCTGTTTCTGAATCTGTGCAAAATCATCGGGAAATATATTCTTATAAAATATAATAGCAAAGAGTTTATTTTTATCAATATTTGGTTTATCAACTGCTAAAATTTGATTATAAAGTTTAAATTCATTACAAATATTAATGACTGTACGCATATCATAGACATAATTAGAAACTTCCGAAATGAAATTTTTATCTAAATAACTTTTACTCTCTCCCTCCAATTCATTTCCAACTTCCTCTTTTACAAAAAAACAATCTAATTTTAAAAGAAACATATTTTTTGAATTACTGTAATCAGTAATTGGTATAACAGGAATAATGATATCAAAAAACTTAGTTTTATCTTCCAAAATTAATTCATCTTTGACTGAATAAATAAACTTAACTGGCTGAATGACATCTTTAGATTGTTTAATTAAAATCGAAAGTTCTCTAATTTTAGAATATAGTTTAATAGCTATATCATCATTAAATCTATCAATATCCTCAACAATAACTATATTGGTATTAGTCTTTTCGAAGAAGTAAATTATTTCGTCGATATTTCTATTAAAAACGGATAATGTTTTATCATTGTTTTCATTAACGATTTCAAGGCTACTTGGAGATGCTTTTGAAAATTTTATGTTTTTTATCAGATCATAAGATTTATAGAAAATATAAAAAACACCTACAATAAAAACAAAACGTACTAATTGAATATTTGTCTTGATTCCATTAAAAAAAATAAGTTTTTCATTAATTTTTTCAAAAAATAAAAAAATTAGAGTATAAAACCACAATATCAATAAACATACAAAAATAAATTTTCGAAAAGGTTTTGTAAAATCAATCCTTTTATATGAGGATTCTTTAATTTTTATTTTTTTCTCATAATATAGAATTTGTTGAACTATACTCGTTTCAATTAACTTTTCATCAGATTTGTCATCTTTAAAACTTGCTAGTGATATGTGTAAATATTCATTGCCTCTGTTTTTTTGACAAAATTCATTTATTATTGTACTCTTTCCAGTTCCAAAACCACCTGTTAACGCTATATTTATAACATTTTTATTAGTCACTGCAAATTGCAAAGCATCCAAATAAGTGTTTGTTTGATTAGCATTTTTTTCATTAATCGAACGATTTGCAGTTAAATCTTCAAGAAATAACTTATTTAAAAAAGGGTTCTTTTTAGATAATATAAGTTCTATTGAAGCTAAATAATCTATAATATTTTTAAGACCAAATTGTAATTGTTGAATAAAAAAACCTTTGAATATTTTAAAATTTTCTATTAAAAAATTCTTACTTCTTTTAAAAAATAACATTATTATTAAAACTATTAATAAAATCAAAATGCTTAAATTTATATATTCCCCCATGTAATCTAAATTCTATTATTAATAAAGTATTGAATTATATTAGCCAAAGCTATCAATTAAATCAAAGATAATTTTATGGTTTTCCATAAAATCTTAATTAATCATTAATTCTCAAATATATACAAACAAAAAGCCTTTCAACCCAGTAAAAACACCTGATTTAAAAGCCAACTTTTTTTTGCCGCTAAGACTCAAAGTTTTTTTAGTTTGTGTCTTCGTGTCTTCGTGGCAAAAACATTAAATCCCAAAAAAGCTTTTAGCAGTCCTCGTAGTTTCCTCCGCAACTACAAGCCCCGAAACTCCTTTAAACTGCGCCACATTTGCTGCCACAAAAGGCAGAAAAGCAGGTTCGCAACGGCGTTCGTGGTATTTCTTTAAGAGTTTACTCGGTGTGTTTTTAGGCAGCATAAATGGCGCATCGGTTTCGATCATCATTCGCTCAAGCGGTACGTATTGAATCACTTCTTTTAAATGATCAAAACGTTTACTGTCGGATATTGCTCCGGTAAAACCAAGATAAAATCCGTTATCGAGATAGGTTTTGGCTTCTTGCAAAGTTCCCGTAAAACAATGCACAACGGCTTTTGGCAATTGTGGCAAATAGTCTTTTGTAATCGCCATAAACTTTGTAAAAGCAGCTCTCTCGTGCAAAAACAAAGGTTTCTGAACTTCAATCGCCAATTCTAACTGGGCTTTGTAACACGTTTCCTGAACATTTCTGGGCGAAAAGTCACGATCAAAATCGAGTCCGCACTCCCCTACCGAAACTACGTGATGCTGTTTTAATAAATTTCGCAGTTTCGAAATGCTCTGCACATCAAAACTCTTCGCATCATGCGGGTGAACTCCGGCTGTAGCATATAATATTCCGGGATATTCTTTTGCTATTCTAGCCGATTCTTCACTGTTTCTCACGCTTGTTCCGGTGAGTATCATTTGCGATACGTCGGCATCTAAAGCGTTTTGTACGACATCGTCTATGTCGTTTTGGAATTGTTTATTGGTTAAATTAATTCCTATGTCTATGTATGTATTCATTTTTGTTGTTTTTTGCCACGAAGGCGCTAAGACACAAAGTTTTTTTATTTTTTGAGTCTGTGTTAATCTTTATTTCTTTGCCGCTAAGGCGCTAAGTCACAAAGTTTTTACACAAAGTTTGTCATTTCGACGGAGGAGAAATCACACTAGTAATTCCATTCAGGAATTTGCTAATCTTTGTCGAGTCTCGTGTGTGATTTCTCCTTCGTCGAAATGACATAAAATGGGTATTATACCAAGTATTTGCAGTGAAAAAACTTTATCCCTTTGCAACTCTGCTACTTTTAACCTTTGAACCTTCTCTATAAATTTTCATAAAGCCATTTTTGGGCCATTACTATAACTTCTTGTTCAATAGTATCCAGACTAACATCTTTATAATACCAATTGACATGGCCTGCCAACAAATCATCCCAAGCGTCATCAAGAACAGAGAGATCGATTATGTCTTTGTCTACATCAAAGTCGCAATAGAGATGCAGCATTCTTTTCAGGTTACCTCTCACATCGTCATGTTTCGCTACTTTATTTAGAAAATATCTTATATGACTTTTTTGAGATTCCTCCTTGTTTTTTGTCGTTAGATTCAATTCCGAGAGAACGGCTTCGAGATAAGGCTGAACTTCATGAGGATCAATTGGTTTATAGAAACAAGCCAAGTTATAAATAGCTTCACTCTCATAACCGGAATTGATCAATTCGATTGCCCAGTCTTCGATTAGATCGATATTGAGGTATTTATACGAATGAAAGGTCAGGATGTAATCTGTGAGTATTTCGAAGTCTTTGTTTACTAGTTCCATGTCTGTTTTTTTTTTGCCACTAAGGCGCTAGGACGCTAAGTTTTTTATTCTCTTTGTCTGGTTTTTTTTTTGCCACTAAGGCACTAAGACGCTAAGTTTTTTGTTCTCTTTGTCTGGATTTAATCTTGCAATCCCGATAGTCTCAAGCAGATCCTCAAAGTTTTTGTCTTAGTATCTTAGCAACTTAGAACCTTAGCATCTTAGAACCTCAGCACCTTCAAATTAAAAATCCCCATAATACACCTGAAAGCATGGCAATTTCAGATCGTTTCTCCAAGTGTCGACAACTTGATTTCTGTCGTCCAGAACGAATTCTACAAAGTATTTATCTTTGATAAACTCATTATAGATTTCGGTTTTTATAATCGAATCTTTTCGGCTGTCTTTGGTTTTACGCATGATCAGGTTGTCGTATTCGATTTCGTGTTTTTCCAGAAATCGCAATGTTGGTTCTTTGTATCGGTCTTCTCTTCCTGAAACCAGCAATATTTCATATCCCAATTTCTTGTAATTTCGCAACACATTCGCCACCGGATTATTGATTTCATCTTCATCACATTTACTGGCGTCAAAAGGATTCCTTCCGTTCATTAAAGCCAGCGTTCCGTCAAGATCGCAGATAATGGCTTTTGGCAGATTTGGGTTTTGAGCGCAGTATTCCGGAGAATCTTTAAAAAATTGTCTGTGCATTTTTCTGATTACTTTTTCTCCAACCGGTTTTTCTCTCAACGCATCTCGTTCTAGACAAACCGCAACATCTGTATTAACTTCCATAACCTCAATTTCAACCTTTTCATTGAATTTTGTGTTATATTCCTGAACCAATTGAGAAATGCGTCTTAGATTTGTTTCAGATAAATTTGTATCATCAATCACAATGCTTTTTCCCTCTTCAAGAGCTTTTACTATTAATAAATCACGTACTTTTTTAACGAATTTTTCGTTTTTATCACTAGTATTTCCGTTATCAAACATCGCGCGCAAATCGTCTCTGTTGATTCGTTTATAGGTCTCAGGGTTTTCTGCAATTATCTTTTTTGCCAAAGTCGATTTTCCGCTTCCCGGCAATCCTTTCATTAAAATTACTTTTCTCATTTTATTCTTCTTCTCTATTAAACGGTTTTTCAAATGTAGGACGAATCATTTTCCAGATAATCTCCGAATAGTTTTTGTTATTCAGCATTGCAAACAAAACTCCCGGATATTTACAGTTAAGGAAATACAAAGCAGTTTCTTTGCGTGATTCCAAAACTTTAAAATCTGCCTTACATTGAACTTCTATTACCGAATATTTATTTTCTAAATCTCTTTTGGTTTGTTTTACCCAATCAAAAAATTCATCCGGAACACGTTCCAAAATTTCTTCCATTGATTGATTGGTTTTCAAATATTCCCAGATATTCAAATTCGAAACCTGAGTGATGATTCGGTGCAAACGAAGGTATTCGTCAAATTTAATTTTTACCCGAAAGTTGTTCGTATATTTAATGATAAAACCTTCTTTATTGGCGATATTCATTTCTTTTAAAGTCAGAATATCTTTGATTCCATCATATTTTGTCACCACAGGAAAACCAATATCCTCAAGCTGAAATTCTTCTCCGGATTGTGTATCGATAATGGCCAGTAAAACCAGTTCTTCTGATGCGCCGTAATCTAAAACAATTCGGTTTTCAGGGTAAATTATTTCAAACAGATAGGTTTTATTTTTATCCAAAAGCGGCCATGAATTTCTGTATTTTCGGTGCAGCATTTCGTTCGCCTTATCCGACTGAACGCTCGAAAAAGAACCACGACTTGCCATAAACGGAACTTCATCAACCCAATACAAAATTCCCATCGAACCGTCCAATTTATCGTAAACTTCAAAAGTCGATTCAGGAAGAATTTGATTTTCCATTTCACCTAAATTAAAAAACTTAGGAAAAGGTCTTGCAACCACGTTTTCGTTTTCATCTAAAATCAAACCTCTGCACGCTAAAGTTACCTCATTCCAAATTCTCTCAAATTGAGCATTTTGAGTATAATTATAAATATATAAATCATGTTCAGGATGTTTGTTTACCCGTACATAATTTTTTGAAATCATTTCTTTTAAAAGCGTTGTATTCATTAGTTCTTATCTTTAAACAAAGATTCAAAAGTTACTGCGCAGTTATTTTGCGTAGTATTTTTTTTTTAAGGGACAAAGGTTTTTACGCAGATTTCGCATTTTATGTCATTTCGACGCAAGGAGAAATGACAAACTGTACGTTTATTACTTTTATAAAAAACTTTGCAAGACGCACAGCAATACGTCTCTACAAAAACCTTTGCCCCTTTGCAACTCTGAACCTTTGCCCCCTTTTTTTAATCAATTAATAATTGCGTAACTGCCGCAGCATTTATCGCCCATTGTGCATCGTAAACCTCATCGGCATTTTGATCTTGGATGATTGTTAAACCCTGGGCTTCCGCTTTAAGTTGTAACAAGCTACCAATATTCAATTTGCTGCTTAGTTTTGCCAATAATGTCTGAACTCCTTTAAAATCCAACCCCTGAACAACTTGTCCTCCAAAGGTCATTTCTAACCAAATGATTTCTCTTTTGGCTACATCCAACACTCCAAAAACCAAACCTTTGGCAACATTTTGCGTCACACGAACCTGATGATCTACACACGAAGGATCGTAGGCCACTCCGGTTTTCTCGGAGATTTTCATCGGGTGTTTACTGTTCATCCAACCCACAACAAGATTTGGCGTGATACTTCCGTTGCTGAACGCATTACAAATAAAAGTTACAAATTTTGCTTTGGCTTTCGCCAAATCATCAATGTTGATGTTGATATATTCAGCGGTTCCAATTTTAGCCGGAATACTTCTGATATCACCGCTATGTTTACAACCAATAGTTTCCAATCGGTGGTAAGAACAGATATCGGCTTTATCTTCATACGCAATATGACAGCTTAAATCCATATCCAGGTGTTGCGCTGGCAAACCTGCACCCCATTGCATGAACAATCGCACTTCGTTTCCTTCAATTGGGAAACGTGTTCCCATTAAAGCAACCGGTAAATCCTGAACATTTTCGCTTCTATCACCAATCGAAACTGGCATATTAAACAATTGCGGATCAATATAGATCGTTTTGTTTGGGTTTGCGATTGCTGCAAATCGTTTTTTCATGGCCAAAACACACAATTCTTCGATCTGGTTTTTCATCGCTTCTAATTGATCATCATCGTACAATTTCAATAAACCGTTTGGCGCAATTCGTTTGTTGGTTCCGCCTAAAGGTTTCACACTTCTTTGCATATTTTTATCAAAATAATTTTGAGAGTACATGTTCAAAGTAAACACCAATCGAGCCGGAACTTTATCGATGATTTCTTCAAAATGTGCAATCGTTTCTTCGGCTCCAAACCACAGCATGTTAGAGAATAACGAACGTGCAAACAATCCCGGACGTTGTTTTAATAATGCAAATGTTTTATCAGCATCAAACTTTAATCTTGATGTGTTTACTTTGCTTTGCCAAACGTCGTACACTTGGTTGTAGAATACATCCATTAAAAAATTCAATTTCTCAAATCCTTTTCTTTTGCTGTATTCTGCCAAACGTAATGCTCTTATAAAACGAACCCACATTCCTCTTTTTGGGTGCATGATTTCGCACATTGTTTCAACATCCATATCAAGATTATTCAACCA
>Ga0247809_1000659_pt1 | contig 15742 bp, 23 predicted proteins | sample UWRJL104311B1_FD_180951 | JGI IMG/M metagenome (GOLD analysis project Ga0247809, IMG submission 180951) | Plant litter microbial communities from Arlington Agricultural Research Station in Wisconsin, United States - UWRJ-L104-311B-1 | ecosystem: Environmental > Terrestrial > Plant litter >...
TCCTGCGGCTTGGATATAGATAGACGCGAAGAATATCACGTGTTTTGTGTCCGAGAAACAATCTCCTAAACGCCTAAACTACAGATGACTGTGACGGACCAGAAAGCGATGCGTGCCCTTGATCTTGTTATTTTCAGCTTTACGATTACAGAGGGAAGAATGGTAAAGAGATTGGTCAATGTGTCGGGGTAGAAAGTCTTCAATAATACGTTGGTAGCTAGGCAACGAAGACAAGCTGAGGTTGCCGCTTGTTGGACACGTGATGGTAGCGCATCAGACATTTCAAACAGCGTAAATACGGTCTTTGAGGCTCTAATCATTGCAACTAAGGTATACGGTAGCCTTGTGGAGGGTGTACGGCTCTCAGACTTGATGAATTCCCTTTGCACGCTTATCATCGTGGTCATACTATATGCCTTATTTTGTCAAAATTCGTCAACACTATTGGCCGGACTTTGCCTTCTTTAATCCTGCGATTGAATATTCCCCAAAGACGACGTTAAATTGTAGTAGCAATTATTGCTTTACTATGACACAGATCTTCCAGCAGATTTGAATGAGGTTGTCATCGCTCTATTTGATGTTCTGCGCTTGCCCTCGCCCCATGTACCTCTTCTAGGTACTTGCAAACCGCAGACCATGACAAAGAGAAGAACTGCAAGCCAAACAAGAAGGGAATTGCAGCTGAGATTGACCAGACACCATCATTGTTCGAGATATCGTGTAAATGCCCAGCAAAGTAAGATATCTACTGGATTCTAGCTGCAAGATGAAAGCCATATCCAACGGTCGCGATGAATCCGATAAGATTGGTTAGCGTGGATGCACCATGTAGTTTTCCAAACTTCTTGTTCAAACGCTGCATCTCGTTGGAATGTGGTCCAGCATCATAACTCTTCTTTCCATCTCGTGTTTCTAGACAACGTTCAGCACACATCTTCCATTCAGCATGCGCAAGTTAAACATACCTTGGTGCTTCCTCTCCTTCATCACAGCCGTCGTGGCGGGTCCAAGGAACACAGTATTTGCCAGATTCGTGACGAACATAGTAGCGAGTGGTAACAAAACCTTCCACTTGTTCTCTGGGGCGAGTACACCCGCCACGCCAGCCTTATGCCCTAACAGTTCTCTCCCGGGATATGTAAGTGGCAGAATTACCGACAGGCCTGTAGAAATGCCGAAGTAGATGGGGAAGATCTTTTGTTGAAGGGAGGAGAATTGTGGTCGTGGGAGCGCACGGTATGCTACGATGCCGTTGACAAAGGACTTTTAGATGTTATATATAGGCTAGCGATTAAGGTAGTAGGTTACATACCTGGTAGAATTGCGTTCCAAGCAATGTAGAGTATCTAGATCATTGTCAATAGCTGCAAGTGGACCAAGGTATACTGATCGTACGAGAGTAGATGCCATGAGGCAAGGGATCTGAGGGGTGAATCCGACATGATTGGTGATACTAGATATGGTTTCGAGTATGTGTAAGTCTTGCTTTCCAGTAACGAGTCTGTTCGAAGTCTATGAAAAAGGTATTCCACAGTTGTGCAGGAGTTCATGACGATATCATATCAATCAGTCTAAAAGGACCCTGCATAACGCCAAGCATCGTTAAACTGGAGACATTGCTGTCACGGGAACTGGTGCCTGGACGTGACAGAGCTTCCTCTTTATTCGCGTCTGCCCGTCGCGACTTGCTTTGAATCCTCATGTAATCTCTCAACACCCTTCCATTCTGCCACAATGGCTTCGAAAAAGGCATACGTGTTCGTGCTCGATCTAGGATCAACACTGGCAGAATGTCATAATGGGAGAACCGTTACTGACCTCGACTGGGGAATGCAATGGGCATGGGACAAAATGGCTACGATCATGGAAAGAGGACTGAAGGGTGCGAATGTCGGGGTGGTCGCATTTAGAACGGACGAAACGCAGAATCCGTTGGCCGATGGAGCAGATGAAGACGACGAATCATACAATAACATATCGGTTCTAAAAGAGCTGGGACCGCTGGAAATCGCCGATCTGCGTGGTTTACAAGAGGTCGTTCAGCCGAGCAGTACAGAAACTGGCGACGTGATCTCCGCTTTGATTGTCGCCATTGATAGAATCGACAAGTTCACGGTTCTAAAGACGGGAAAGCCAGGAAAGTTTGAACGATATATCTATCTTTTAACGGACGGGCAGGGCGAAGCCAATGGAGATGATTTAGATGAGATCTCTACAAAGTTGAATGAGTCCGGGATTGAACTCACCGTGATGTAAGGGTTTTTCTAGAGTGTAGCGACCATTTCTCACAGGTTTTAGTGGTGTTGATTTCGACTGTGAGGATCCTGAATTTGTGGAGGAGGACAAGTCCGCTGTCAAGGTAGTGTTGATGTTCATGGAATGATCGGTCAAGACTAATATACTTCAGCGACAAAATGAGTCGATGCTCAGCGAGATCGTCGAAAAATGCAAGGCTGGCACTTTCGCGACTGCTTTGCAAGCTGTCGAAGGTATCGCAACTCCGGCAATCAGAGAAGTGAAGCCCGTCACAGCGTACAGTGGCACATTGGACCTGGGAGATTATAAATCGGATATGGAAACATCAATGGCCATTGAGGTGGTCCGTTATCCAAAAACAAAGACTGCCAGAGCACCATCTGCGAGCAAGTTCGTTCCAGTTGGTGGCCCTCAAGCTTCATCTGGTAAGTACAAATGGAAGAAACAACATAGAAATGCTAATGCTCTGTTGCAGGAGACCTCAGCTCTGTCAAATTCAAGTACACGTACGAAGTCTTAGATCCAACTGGACCGGATGGCAAGAAGGCTGTTGATCGAGAAGATCTTGCAAAAGGTTACATGTATGGTAGAACTATTGTACCACTCAGCGAAGAGGACGCAGCGATTGCTAGGCTGCCCACTTTCCAAAGCTTCTCAATCATTGGATTTATTCCACAAGACAAGGTCCGTAAATTACCCTGCTGAGTTCAATGTCTCATGACTGATAAGGTGAAAGTACGAGAAAGCACTGAATATGGGCGAGAGTCACATCACAGTACCTGCAGTACACAACGACAAAGCGAAGATGGCTATTTCGTCATTAGTACGAGCACTGCACGAAACAGAGTCTTACGCGGTAGCGCGACTTGTCACAAAGAATGATCGGGATCCTCAGATTGTCCTGATGGCACCTTTGATTGAACCAGACCTGGATGCTCTTGTGGATGTTCCCTTGCCATTCGCAGAGGACATTCGTGTCTACCAATTCCCACCACTTGACAGGGTCATCACAACTTCAGGAGCGGTCCTCACACAACATCGAAACTTGCCGTCGAAAGATTTGTTGGACGCGATGAGCAAGTATGTTGATATCATGGACCTTTCCTCATTGGAAGAAGACGATGAAGGGTGGGTCTCAGCTTCCTACTGTTCAGGTTCCATCTCACGAGTTGCAGGAAACCATCACAATACATGCCGTTCGAAGATACATACAACCCTGCCATACATCGAATCAACCAAGCTGTCCGCCAACGCGCAATATACCCAGATCAAGAGCTCACCGAGCCAGCCCCGATCTTAACTAAGTATCAATACCCGCCACGGTCCTTAGTCGCTGATGCTGAGAGTGCGCTGCAAAAGCTCATCTCGCTAGCAGACGTTAAAAAGGTAGACGAACGCAAGAAAGGTAGAGGAAAGCGCACGAGAGATTCTGGACCCGCACCACTTTCTGGCATTAATATCGACGCATTACTGAAGGATCGGAAGAAGACGAAGATTACGGAAATTAACGCAATCCCAGAATTCAAGCAGATGATAAGCCCGTCGGAGCCGGATGCGGTGCCAGGAAATGCACAGCTTGCGGAAGCGATGAAACAAATGGGAGAGGTTACAAGAGAAGTGATTCGAAAGAGCAGTCTCGGTGGTACTGGATATGATATTGCGCTTCGACAGATCAGTGAGATGAGGACTGTTGCTGTCAACTTAGAGATACACGAACCCTATAATGAGTTCGTTACCGATCTGAAGGAAAAAATATTAAGCGGTGCGCTGGGAGAGAGGAAGGATTTTTGGTTTAAGTTCAAGAGAGCTGGCTTTGGATTGATATCACAAGAAGAGTCGGAATACTCGGAAGTCAATGATAAGCAGGCTGAAGAGGTAAGCATTCACACTTGAGAGAACTTGGCACTTCTAATTTGAAAACAGTTTTACAACATTTCCAATGGAATTGCTCATCGCAGCAGGACTGATTGACTTAGGTCACTGCACCAAATGATTGAAGGGGATGGGTACAAGAGTCTATTGCAGAATGTTATATGGCAAATCATGTCTGTAAAGTGATGGATAGAATCGAAACAACAGTAACTGTGCACAACGTATCATTAACCACGTCAATCAAAGTCTTGTAAAGTCATCTGTTCCATGAAGCATTGCGTTGACTCCTCTGACAAAGCGTGAATGGAAGTTATCATCACTAGTGCCAAGATTCTCCATGCTGCACCTTTATTTTTGCGACACTCACGAACGAACGGGACCTCCAACAAAACTCACAACCAAAGGCCGTATATTCACGGCTTCATCAATGGGTTTCCTAGACTTCTTCATTAGTTCCCATAATTAAGCCCATATCTCAGCCCATAGATTTGTTACTCAACCTAGAGAAGCCTTCCATCCCACCATACTCAGGAGCCGACTTGTCAGTCTTTGTCGTTGTCAAGGTAGATGCGAGAAACAGTGTTGATGCATCGTACTTCTGCTGACACAAATAGGAACTGACGAACGCTCAAGAAGTACGTTGATGGATCAGCAAGTTACAACACAGTTTCTGGAAACGTCAAGCTTGTTGTGGAAGAAATTCGCTTTTCGTTAGATTGCTCTGTTTGCTCCTGTTTTGGAGTGTTCGATCAAACGTCACGCTTCTTTCCGGACTCACCTCCACCTTACTTCACCTTGTCCAACGACCAAAGTCAGCATACTTCGTCTTAATCGATGTTCAATCTTTCCCCAATGCCACGTCAGCGACTGTAATCCACCATGGACCCAACAAAGTTAGCACGTCTTCAAGCCTTGACAGGCGAGAAAGATATCATTGAAGCAACTGCTCAACTCGACATCAATGCTGTCAGCGATCAACAACGACAACCAACGACTTCTTACATCTACGAAGGTACTGATGAGGAGGAGACCGATAACGAGATCATCACGAGTCGTGCCGTTGGCGTTCAGAGTACGAGCGCTAGATATCTAGAGACAAGATCGATACCAAAGCCACATTCGTCTCAGAATCTTGCAGCAGGTAATTTGTTTTCTGGGCAGCATGTAAGAGATGAGGTTGATCTTCGAAGTAGGTAGTCAGCGGGCTTTCGCCGAGTTCGACGATTACAAGATTGGCCAGCTTTGTGCTGAAGATACAGAGTTCTGCTCACTAGCTGCGGTAAAGAAGTATCCTTACACATTCGTCGGAGTTGGCAATCGCCAAAGAGTAAACCCATATCCGCATCAAAACTTGAGAAAAGGCAAAACTGATCACTTACAGGTAGCAGAGAACTTTTTCGACAAGAATCAGCTTATGAACAACAATACCTGGGATGTGTAAGCTGCTCATGCACATTTCACATTTCATCCTTCTTGTCTCAATTTTCACAAGCTCACTATGATAGTTTCTATATCCACGAGAAGGTAGCAGGCTACAGTGACACACACATCCTCGTACCTACGCAACAATTCAGATGCTTCTTAGCTAGCATCAATCACAACCTTGGTACACAGCTTACCATACCTCAAGGCGCAAACGGTGCGTTTGAGGTTGTGTTTGTACAAGACGTTGGCACTCCTTGTCCTCGATATCTAGGTAGATCATCGAAAGGAGAAGATTTGCAAAGTCTCAAGGACAACATGCCACCACGCACGTACAAACTGAAGGGGGAGAAGGAGACATCTAAACCTTCTGATAGGTCTTTGGAAGCATTCAGGAAGCACGTAAGTAGCTGATTATAAGAATCAGAACACTCTTTTACTGGCCTGTACACTGGGCGAGGCGGCGATTTTGTCTTATTATCATAGCGCACAATGCTGACTGATATAGATTGAGCTTCTCCAGAATGCGCAGAAGGCCAAGAAGAAAGCTGCGGCGGAAAAGAAGAGGGCAGATCGTATCGCGGAGAAGCAAGAATGGAGCCATTCTTTGAAACGTGTTCAGCGATACCTGGGACTTCGTCAAACTCGGACTCCATTTCAGGCCAACAACTTCATAACCGAATTACCTCAAACAGTTTTCAATGCCGACGTGCAAGCACCATTCATTTTCGAACAAGATGTCGTATTCGTCTGCGTAGACGTCGAGGCCTGGGAACGGGATCACAACATAATCACCGAGATTGGTATCTCGACACTCGACACCCGAGACTTAGCAGGTATTGCTCCTGGCAAAGATGGAGAGCATTGGACGAAACTTATTAGAGCTCGACACTTCAGAATTGAGGAATATAAGAATCTTCACAATCATGAGTTCGTGAGTGGTTGTGCAGATAAATTTGAGAAGGAGTTTGGGTAAGTATGGACTAACCAGTTTTGGGAGGCACACCACTGATAACCGTACAGGGAGAGCGAGTTCGTGAAATTGGCAAATGCCCCAACTATTGTTGCAAGTTGTTTCAAATATCCTTTCTCAAAGGTTGGAGAGTGTCCACAGCCAGACTCGGCGAAGCGCAATATCATTCTCGTCGGCCACGATACCAAGCAAGACATTGCTTATCTTAGAAAAGTTGGCTATGATGTTTACAACCTATCAAATCTGATGGAGGAAGTAGATACTGCTACCATGTGGCGGTACCTGACTCGAGACACCAACCCGCGAGCTTTAGGTCACATTCTGGCTGAGCTAGGAATTATTGCCTGGAATTTACATAACGCAGGTAATGATGCCGCCTATACGTTGCAGGCTATGATTGGAATTGGTATCAAGGCAATTGTGGATAAGCAAAAAGGTAGAGAAGTGCTTGAAGCGGCGAAAGATAAACGGGTTTCTTTGTAAGCTGACAAACATTTGAGTGAGAAACACACTGACACGTTGCAGAGCAACGAAGGAGGCCGAAGCCACAGCTCTGGAACATGAAGCAGAGTTTGATTCACATGAAGATAGCGACGGCGGCGAAGCAATCAAACCAATGGAAGCACGTCCACCAACAAAACGACAAGCTCCAAGAACTCAATATTCTCGACCCTCCAAGCAACCAGACTTCAAGCACAAAGATTCCAGCTATCAGCCCAGTCCACTTGAGTTACACTGGGACTCAAAGATGAAAAAGGCGAATCAGGCAGCGAAGAGAAGGAATTGGCATAAAGACGAAGCAGCCGAGCAAGGAGGATGGGCTCAGATTGAGCATCGAGAACCAGATAGAGGTAACGGCTGGCAGACAGATGCCAACAAGACTGTACCAACATGGCCCGAAAGTAGTCAAGCTTCGGTCACAGAAGAGTTGGTATTGCCACATCTTCGCAATTCTCAGCAGGTCAGGGGCCTCGCACCTCCAGTAGCTCCAGCTCCGGGAAATCAGAAGTATGGGAGTTTGCAGCAAAACTTTGTTGCAGCTGGAGTTTTGCCGCATGAGTATCTTCCTGTTTCTGTAGAGATGAGTGCTGCTGCTGAAGGGGGTGGCATATCAGCAGCTCAAGGAGGGAAGGAGCTTGCTATCGAACCTACATCAAGAACTGGACGACCAAGCGATGTGAGAAAGTTTGGACGGAACAAGTACACCACGGATCCTCCTAAGAAGCCTCATGTGGACGCCTGGTGAGCATAATCTTGACTAGTAGCATACTAAGGCTTGCTCTATTAGATTTCGTTTCAATTGTGGTGGATGTGGAGCGACAAAGAATAAATACATAAGTGTGTCTATAACAAAGCGAGATTTAAAAGAAATCTAATGAAAACATATGATGTCCAGTCTCTTTACTTACATGTGTAAGAGTAACTGTACGCTGTGCTATTCTTCTGTCCATGTTTCCTACACCTTGTGGCTGGTGCAGGATGATTGCGAGCTACATGTCAGAGTTTGAGCGTCCAGCTTTGATTAGCGCGAATGCCGACGAGATAAATTCTTGCTACAATGCCGTAGCAATCAATGCAGTCAATAAACCCGCACACTCATCTAGAAAGGCAGAGTTCAGCGCCATTCTCAAGACTATTCAACGTGTTACTGGTACTTCGATTAGTCCACAAATAAACAAAGTTCAGCTTATTCGGAAGATTGGATGAGAATCCGCTTGCGGATGAGGAGAGATATGCTGCTTCATTATTCTACGTGCCATACAAACCCTCCAAGATTGTACAATGCCAAATATCAACGCCGTCGCTAATGCTTTTATGCCGATGTTCCCCAAGTAATAGCACATGTTATACATATCTGTACAGCATTCTCTTCTATTCGAGAACAGCTCCATTGCAAAGGACCCTCTCGAGTTGCATGAGCTGTACTCAGCCCAGATTACGTAGAGCTTAACCTGCACAATGTGCTCTTCCACGCTCCCGAGCCATTGACGCCAACTACGTGTAGCCACTCTTTTCCAAGAATTCCTTTGCTTCATTGACTTTCGTAGCTAGGTAGGGACTCCCTCCTCGATCGGGATGGTTCAGCATCATCAGTGTGCGATGATTCTTGCGAATGCGGTCTTTGGTAAGTTGCCTTTCACTGTATTCCCGACACAAGTTAGCATCCCCTTCGCAGAGCAAACTGCTACTCCGAAAAAAAAATTCCAAGCGTCTGGTGTGATGAGGAATAATGCGACTGACCTCAGCTGTAGGATCAACATAGCTTCTCTCTTGTTGATCTTCTGCTCGAATCCTCCTTTGTAGTATGCCTTTCCTAACGCCCCCACTGCCTCTCCCCTGGATCGACGGAGTGCTACAAGACCTGCTCTGCCCTGAAACAAGTGTTAGTGATGTGCCCATAGATGAACCAAATTGCAGAACTCGAGCTAGACTGTACGCATTGAGTCCATCATGCTATACAACCGAAGAAGATCATACCAGGAAAGCAGCGGCTGCAACACCAAATCCAATGGTCAACACTGATGCCATGATGATAAGTCTATGCTTCTCGAGTCCTACGGTAGCTTTAGGGTATTGTGAATGTTGAAACTGTAGGAGGCGCGATTGATGTCGTTGTCGATGATGGATTCCGAAGATGCACGAATATTTTGGCTGTTACCCGATTCGGCTAGCGCCAATGTTTTATCGCCCCACCTAGATTTTTCATATCGCAAATGTTCAAAGAAGCTGTTGCGGCAGAATTTCTAGATTTCCACAACTTTTACAACTACTCTGTGCCCTTGAGAAATTCGTCACGATGAGGTATGTGGTCCAAATGTTGTTTCTTTCGGTGGAATGAACAGCGGCAAAAGAACTAAGGGCGTGGAAAGCCGGAAGAAGTTGTGCTAATTTTTCTGCTCTTTCACAGGATCGAGACATGTTATTTCTGCTCGCGGCCTTGCTACCCAAGCAAAGGCATCACCTTCGTTCGTAATGATGCTAGATCTTTCAGATTCTGCAGGAGTAAATGCCACAAGAACGTACGTTAAATACCACAAATGCTTGCGCCGCCTTGGATTACTATAAGAAGTGTTCAACATGAACGCAGGAAGCTCTAGATTGAAGATCGTGTTAACGAGTTGGCAAACAGTTCAAAATGAAGCGTAACCCAAGAAAACTCGCCTGGACGAAAGCCTTCCGAAAGTCTGCTGGTAAAGAAATGCTTGTCGACTCAACTCTCACATTCGCTGCTCGTCGCAACGTCCCAGTCCGCTACAACCGCGATTTGGTTGCCACTACTCTCAAGGCTATGGAGCGTGTACAAGAGATTCGCAACAAGCGTGAGAGAGTATTCTACAAGAACAGAATGAAGGGCAACAAGGAGAGACAGAAGGAAATGGACAGGAAATTGGTTGCTGAGAATAGTCACCTGTTGCCAAAGATCAGAGGTAGTGAGAGGAGGAAGGCTGAGGAGGAGGGCAGAGATGTTGAGGAGGTTATGGAGAGGGAGACTGCGAAGGTGTTCGGCAAGATGAAGGTTAGACAAAGGCAGCTTGTGGATGGTGGGGTTGAGGATGAGATGGATATGGATTGAGTGAAAGCTACCAGAGACGGATGATGTTGTCAAACGAGAGGCACCACTTTGATTTGTGGTGGAGATTGGCATGGAAGTTTGGCATGGAAGTTGAAAGTCATAGACGACATTGATGTGCTTGCAGTGTATACCGGCGTTGGGGACTCCCGAAAAGGCGTTCAGGTTATTTGGTAGAGATAATGTCATAAACATGTTTCACTCTGAGCTCTGCGTGGATTATCGATATTCTTTAGTCTCTTCACTCAAACGTGCGTGGGATATGTGTCGTTTCCTCACAAGCCTTGTCCCACAAGAAACCTGAGTTTCGTACATCGGTCAAAGATGCTGACAGTGAGATGCCTTGAACGCACTGTAGCCGTATTGCTTCCCTTCTAATCAACTGGCGACAACTCTTTCATTATATGTGATAGTGAGTATTCCAATCCTGGTGTGAACTTGTATGATAGGGCCTAAGCATGTCACGTGGTGGTTCTTGTTAGGTGGAACCATCCCTCATTTCAATCGCCCAACTCCCAATCCACACATCGCCATGAGTCTCAAATCTACTTTCAAGCTAGTATCTTGCAAAACTACCGCACAAGTTATGGCATATGCTACATGTGTCGTCAAGTTCGTCGAATGATACAGGAATGCTAAGATCCACCACCATAAATGTCAACATTGGTGGACTTCCATACTCTAGGATGGAGTTGTATCTGCATCAACATTGCCAACAAGCCATTAAAATCTTTGCTTACATAACGACGACCCATGAGGATCTGATTCGCGAATTCATCCAAAGCTATGTTTGAAAGCAGACTCTGGGAGCAGCCTTCTCCCTGGAGGTGTGCCAGCTCACAAACATTCAGGATTATACGATGTGATAGCATATTCTGCGTTGATGTTTCCCAGCATGAAGTAGCTTTGAAGGATACGAAAGCAACGTCAAGTAGCACCTGGTGTATGTTTGGTAGCATCGCTCTGCCGAACATACAGAAAGCTTGCGAACCGATCCATGAGCACCGTTTGAATCGACAACAACGTGACGCATTTCACATGCTATGCTGCTTGATTGGAGCCAAACGAATAGGAGTTGCTATCCAAAAATACATGACGAACTCGCTATCTTGGGGAGGATGACAGGGGGTATATACACGTAAGTTGAGTGACTCATACCACATATTCCACCCAGAACATCTCTTCAATTAAAAGCGCAACTCGAAAGCAAATGCTCATTCACCAGATTTAGCACAACAAGATCAATCTGTATCGGCACTAGATCACAAAATATGACACAATGCCGCATCCTCATATCTATCAGCAAAAGCCTTACACCCAAGTCGTCTATGATCCATCCAAATTACTAAGTGGCCCGAGAATCGCGCGGCCGATGAGGTTCTTGTACAAGCCTAGCAAGCGAAGTTTGCATCACTTTCAATCGCTACCATACGAGATTCGGATTTTGATATGGGAATTAGCATTGGTATCAGGCGACCCTCGAGTGATTGAAGTTGGCTATTATTTTAAGGAATGGCGTTGTTATTCTGGATTCGATAGAGTGACGCGCTACCCGACAAAAACTGTTGTGCCTACACTGTTGCATGTGAATAGCGAAGCAAGAACGTTAGCATTACGTTACTATGAGCCTTTCACGTTGGATGGCACGTGGACTGGTACATAAATCCACTGGAATATTGATTATATCTACTTGAACTGGTCTGCAACTAGTCGGCATGAGTACTGCGAGTCGCGTGGGCGCCAAAGAACTGCGGGCCTACCCTTTGGATCCCGTTGTCAACACCTACTTCTGAACAGGCTTCTTTTCGAGGATGATCGATATCCGTCGGACGTCCACAGTCTGTTTAGAGGTGTCACGGACGTTGCGGTTCTGATTGGCTTGTTATCTGAGGGAGATATGAAGTGGAAGACGTCGTTGGAAACCATTGAAACAAGAACGAATCAGCACGAAGGTGGTCATATCAACTTGTTCGACATCCGCGAAGGCTATTTTGGTCCAGAAGCCACTCAAATTGAACGCAACAGGAATAGCACATCTATTGACGCTTCGTCTCACAATGGCAGCGGCACTAGGTCCAGCTTACGAGTGACTTATGTGCTCGGTCATCAAAGAGAAAATGAAGTCTCACAGGAGGAGCATCTCGCTCGACAGAACGGCGAAAACAAAGTTATCGGCGGTGAACAACAGATACTGCGAGTCTACGACGATTTGTGGGATCTCAAGAGCTTGAGAAGAGAAGCACATCGGCGAAAGATTAACGCGAATGGTACACGTCGTCGTCTCCAATTGCGGCTGCAACTACATGCAATCGAGAAGAAGTACGAAAGCCGTTACGACCATCAATTACATCCCCATCGGTTAAGAGAAGTGCACTACACCTCCGAACCTGGAAGACAGGTCCCATCATTGTGGGAAGTGATAAGCCTTGACAACGCGGATGCTACAACACCTACTACATGAAAACGCGTTATTTGAGAAGCAGCAACAGTACAGAGTACCTCGTATTCGTCGTGATGTTTTGGTCATTTCGTTCATCTCGTGCGAAAGGATACAGGTGTCGTGAAGAGCGGAGGAGTGACTCACACAACAGCTTCGTCAGACAATCGACCTCACTTGACGCTTTAGCCTTGTGCACTATCGGTACTTTCAATGGTGAACGATGAATTAAAATCCTATTCTTGTGAAAAACATAATGCCTCATTCCGATGTTTACCACACTAGGCTTTACGTTCGAGTGGCTTACGAGCCGTCAGTGACTCCACTCCTCAATTGTCCCAAACTCACGATACCTAAGTCGCTACTAAAACGAGGCAAAAGAGTGTTTCATCAGTTTCCGAGATTACCATCCGACATTCGAAACCTGATCTGGACTTTCGTGCTTGTCCATGCCGATCCCAGAGGTATTGAATTGGATTGCTATTTCCACGAGTGGACAACAGCCTTCGGAAGAACAGTACGACTACCAATGAAGACAGTGGTCCCTACTCCATTCCTCGTCTGTTCAGAAGCCCGAATCGTTGCCTTGAAAATCTAAAGGCCATTTTCCATCGATGGCATGATGACGGGGACGTATATCAACTGGGACCGCGACTACATGTACCTTGACTCGGCAAATCTCAACGCTCTCTTGAGCTCAAATTCCGAACGATTGGAATACGCCACTCTGCTTGTGGAATCTTGTAGACATCTAGTCTTCAGCTTAGAGATGTATGCAAGAGTAAAGGAAGACATAAAAGGAAGACATACTCCGGCTATTTCCCAATACTCCTGATGTAGCGGTATGGTGTGCGCTCAAATTCGATGAACGACAAGTAACAAAGACGCCGGTAGGACAAGAGAAATTGAAAGAAGCTCATCAGGGAGGTCAGATCCAGCTGTTCGATATATGCGAAGGTCACTTTGGGCCAGTTGCCACGACGATGCAGAGACCTCGCGGAACCTTGGCGAGGAACTCTAGAACTGTCCAAGCACTTAGCCATACATCAAATGTGCCGCTTATGTCTTTAGTTCTTGGCTATCAACGCCAGTGACGTGTGTCAGAAGAAGAATGTCGACTCCGCAACTCGCACGAGAATGAGCTCGTTGCATCGCAACGACCATACGAGCGCCAAGAGCGGTCCGACAAGAACTTGACCGTCAAGCAGTTGAGACAAGAGACTGTGCGTCGAGGAGTTGAACCTTCTGGAAACATAAAATGGCTTGAACGTAGGATGCATTGCCATGACTGGGTTGCACAGTGTGCTTGGTTGATGTTTGAAGAGGAATTGCGACATCGTTTGGCAGAGAAAGACTACAACTCAAAGCCAGGAGTGGCCCTCTTCTCCTGATGGGATATAGACCCTTAATATAGGTGTAGAACTCTGCTTTTCTCGAAGTGTTGCTTCCAGCTGGTCTCCTAGTCCTCAAAATTAGAAGCAGTGACAGCTATATCCAGTGATGACAAAAACGTTACAGAAGTGAGATTCGCCTCAAGCAAAGTGTTTCGAAGTACGATTACACTGTATTACGACTGTGTCAGAATTCTATAATCGATTGTAGACATCGTCCCGTGTTAAGGAATACGAGAACAAGTCACTGACACTTGAGAAGGAACCCTGGGCGTGTCCTGGATTTCGTTCACGGCCTTAATTCTACAGCTGAAAACAACCTAACGCTTGGACGTCATTTGCGTAAGCCAGCGGTCTGTCAGCAACGTCTTTGTCCTATGAGTACCGCAACCACCCTTTCGCTCTTTGAAACTCCGAACCAGCTTCAGTCTTGCGAGGATCCAAATTCAGAACATCAGATTCCATCTTGAACTCAAAGCAGAGACTTTCCAGCTTCATCGCAAACTACCATACGAACTTCGGCCATCACATTGGAGTTCATAGCTCTACAGACGGAGCCTCGAGTAATCGAGATTGTATAGTACCATGGTGCGCGGCCATGGACGGAGCATACTCCACAGCATGAGAGGGAGCCGCCGATGGCATACAGGTTTCTCGCAAAGACTGCTATACCTGCGATGCTACATATCTGTAGGAGATCAAGAGTGGCGGCGTTGACTATCATGTGGACAAGCACATTTGTGATTTGGGAAGTGGACCTTGACCTGAGCTTATCATAAAATAGTTGACACAACTTCCATGCAAACTCAGATACCGCAGTCAAAAATTGCATGCCGTACGCCGACAGCTGTGCATATCGCGGATCCGCGTCGCAGATCATTGTTCATGAGAACCGTAGAGTCATGGCGGCACCTGCTCTTCACTCCCGATTTGTACGTAGAGGACAAGGCTTTTGGAGTCTACCATGACAAATCTTATCAAAATCTGTAGGAAATCTTTCATAACTCGATTCATGGACGCCAAATTTACGTTTTGAACTATTATAGATTGAATCACTGGTGCCGCGAAGTCGGGAATTCTCGCACGACATCAAAGGAATAACAATTTTTGGGGGTACAAGTTAGCACTCATAGGAAAAAGTTGATTTATGCAGTTGATGCTCGACAACACAGCCTCTGCCTCGTTACTCGGAAAAGGAGCAAGATCCGAGACCTTATATTGATAGCGAGGAGAACAGTCTTTCCGCTCTGACATGGTTACCACAAGTGTTACCATCTAGATTAATAATTTCATGTCTAAAATGTGTCAAAAGGACTAACTTCACCAGGATATCAGCAGCGCCAAAATCTTGCTATTGCGATGCGTTATGGATGAAGTGCCGCATGTCTGCAGCCTCTCCCACTCTTCTGTGCCGACGCCTGCGGCACAGCTCTGTCAACAACGGCCAAACAACATTATTCGCAAATGTACCGGGAGATTTCTTGTAGCTTCCTCATTCGGAATTTACCCTGTTTTCAGTCAAATTACGTCAGCTTGAGGAGTGGCACAGTCGTTTGCAGTCTCCAAGACTTGTGCTGTCTTGCCACTACAAAGCCTTTGCATCATGTACAAACGCATGTATCGTGTCACTATTCCACGTCTATGTCAATATAAAGCAGACCCCAGAACTTAATATGCTAGACGAAGAGAGTGAACAGCCCTTCCTTGAGAAGAGGAACAGTGGACACCAAGGAGTACGAAGAAAGATATCCAAAACACAAGTTGTTCTTTATTTCACTCAATTTTTGACATTGTTTCTGCTTCCAGTCGCATATTTT
>Ga0247809_1000660_pt1 | contig 15740 bp, 17 predicted proteins | sample UWRJL104311B1_FD_180951 | JGI IMG/M metagenome (GOLD analysis project Ga0247809, IMG submission 180951) | Plant litter microbial communities from Arlington Agricultural Research Station in Wisconsin, United States - UWRJ-L104-311B-1 | ecosystem: Environmental > Terrestrial > Plant litter >...
CCACTCTATTGTGTTTTCATATTCTCTTGAAAACTTGGAATGATAGATACGGAGCGACGTGAGTTCTGAGCACTTTGTTGACAACACGACTGGTCACAATGCCAAGTCATCAGTATATATCACTTTCTTCGCGTGGAGACCATGGAATGGACATCTCCATCCAACTAGTCAGACTATTGAGAGGAGATCCCACTGAAGTGTGTTTCTGTACTTTGCTTGATACCCTGGATTATAAGGCATTTGTGTTGCTACATAAGGTTGGATATCTTCAACATTAGCTTCTTTCGAGCTTAGTAACTAAGTATCGTTCATAGACCTGTCTTGGGACTCCAGCATATTCGGAATTGAAGCAAGACGAGAATTTGACAATCATTATCAGCCTCAACTAATGCGTGGTTTAGACAGTATTTTCTGACTAGCGGAATCCTGGTGACGAAACAGAAGGCATGTGCACTGGTGTGGCAATCATCATACCAACCAATCTCAACAACTTTCTCGCTATTGTTTCGATTTCCAAAGTACATATTCTGCTTCCACTATTTACTGGACTGAACGGGCTTGCTGCTTCGTTGCTTTGTAAAGCTGAGCTTTCTTTTCTTTCTGGGGCGTGATGGGACACTATATGTCGACTCAATTGAAATTGATCAAAGAGATGACATTAAAACGTCATTTCGTGTCGCTGCTATGCGTCACATTTAAGCAAAGGTAGAAAGGACCTTGTTGTGAGTAGGCAAAGACTCCGAGGACAAGGCGATTGTGATTTAAACACCTCAAATGCGGCAACATACACAAGGAGATCATAAACAACAATATCACGGGTGGTAGGAACTCTATTGGGTATGGCTCTACGCCATTCGCTAACAAAAACATCGATGGTAAAGTGGCTTTGAGCATCAAAGGACGTTGATGAAGAGACGCGGCTGTTGCTGGAAAGGTCTTATAGAGGTGAATGACGGGCTTCACTCATGTCACCATCACGAAATCGTATGCAGACTGCGCATTTACCCACGCTATTAAAGCTATAGACCACAATCTTCCCAATGTTGCGGCTTGAGATCTGTCCTACATCTGTCGGCTTCAGCTTGGTTTACACATTCTTTACTGTCCAGATGATACGGCCATATTTGTGTCTTCCACAGCAAGACCAAATTCCAACACACTATTCACCAATTACAAGTACAACATGGACATTACTATGATGCACCATCTTCCCAACATGCAAATACTAGTATTATACAAATTATGTTGGCAGCTGCCAACAGACATGGCACAGAGTTCGTTCGAATCTCATTCCTCAGCTTTAGCCCAACACGTCTATAGCATTCGATCATTGATCAGCACAATGTCACCAACACAACATCTAATTACAATCGCTGCACCAACAGATCCCACACCTTCACCAGCTTCGCCCTTCCACTTCGAGTTCTTTCCTCCCCGACAACCTGAATTCCACATTCACACACACATCTTCGCACATCCCCTTACAACCTTCAAAATTGTCAGCGTCACCCCTGGACGCCAATCGCACCAGTAAAATCCAACCTCGTCCCGGACGAAAAACGACAGCCTTTGTATTTGAATAATGTTAGACTTCAGCACCATAATGTGCGTGGAAATGATAGCGTAACGCATGCTGACTACGTGCCGCTAGGGGATGTGGTTGTGAAATGTGCGGTAGCTGTACTTGGAGCAGCGATGAGGCCCGGATTTGTCAGATTTGTAGTAAATTGCGGTATTCGAAGGTCGATTGAGACGATTATTTCGACCGGGCTGCGTGTTGATGCGAGAGAGAATTTCGAAATGTGGTAAGAATGTACAAGAATGCTGCAAGGACAGAAATGTCTTAGTATGCATGCATATACATGACAGAAGTTGTGGTGCCGTTCACAACATATCGTTCTAAATACCCTTACCTCGATCTTGACCTTTCTTCCGTTCTTCATGTTCCCAAACACTATGAATGACTCAAGCTTGTTCAGGCTGCGCCTTTACCAAAACCTGTATGAATTACTGACATAGAACGAAGTGAAACATAACCAACTTTCTCATCAAAATGCCGAACAAGGACGACAAAAGACGACCAGAAGAACCTGGCACAGATTTGAAATGACCTATCTATTTACGATAGACACCTTAACATCCGCTTAGGTTCAACATCTAATGTCATGTCCACCTAATCAATCACACTACCAAGCGTCAACAATGTCTCCCAACAACACCATCACAAGGAAAATCCATTATACGACATGTCTTCACCGCAACTCAAAGTCTACATTACACGTCCATCAATTGAGACGACGTATAACTTCCCGTCACTCCACTAAGGGAGATGCTTTCGAGTATTCCTGATCGCCCAAAACAGCAATTCTCGTTGAAGCAATACAAATCTAGGCCTCGCCCAGCTCAGCACTTCCATGAAAAGGAAGGCATGCTGAACAGAATTATGTCGCAGGATATCAATCGTTGTTGAATAAGAGTAAGACCCCGTCGGGCGGTCAGGCACCTGCCTGAAAGGGTCCTGGCGAGATGATGTCCGCGGTTCGACGTGTTTGCAAACCCCGACTAGAAAGCAGTGATGCGTTAGAGATTGTGCGATGCATCTATCGGTGGAGTAGGTGTTTCGCTGAACACGATGTGCACATTTTGTGCCCGCATTATTCTGCAAGTTTCCCATGGACCGCTCATAGCAAGGAGGACGTTCTGCTCTCAAGTCTTCTTCTGGAAGTAGTTCCCTAGCGTGTTCTTTTGTACAGGTTTCGAATCTTTCCTTGGCGTCTTCGCAAGCTCTCCCTCGACCTTGTCCGGTTTCTCTCCGACCTTCATAAGTGTACATAGCTCCTCGAATTCGGCAGTATTCACAATTCCGCCACTTGCTTCCTTATGACCTCTCGCAAAGTTCTCGCCAAGTCTCTCAACGAGGTCAGTGGTGTCAAGATTCGCAACTTCTTTCAGTGTAGCGATAATGTTAACAGGAGGGTCTTGATTTCTTGCACACCGTGCAATACGACATGAGAAGTTGACCTTTCCAGGTAAGTATCCATAGTTTGCCACCATGACAATTTGTAAGAATTTGGACTTGAGATGGCCTGCCCATCTTGTGGCGATCACTGGATGGACCTGAGCTTTGCTGTCAATTTTGAAAACTGCGATCTTGCCATCTTTCGAGAATTTTGGTGCAGCGTGAGTTCGTTTCTCTACTTCTGCGTTGATCTCGGCTCTTGCTTCCAGAAGTCTGCGATTGTTGAGGACTTCTTTTGGACTTTCGGCTTCCAACAAAGCTTTCCATGCCGAGATCACGTCGAAAGTTCCTGTTCTCCTTGCTGTATATCATACATCAGTATTCCATGCCGTTTCTTCAATAACCATAATCATTACTTACGTGCGTTGAGAAGTGAAGTCGCATCATTTATGACCTTTTTTGTGTACGTTTTGAATGTCAAAGACATATCAGGAAATGGTGGCTGCCACTTCAGGGTGTTTCCCAAATCCCCATGCGTTCCAATGGCACACAAATAGCCACACTCTGCAGCGATGTCCTCATGAAGCGTCTTACATATTTCATATGTCGTCAATGCAGAAGTTGCAACTGGAGGGCAATGACATGCCGACACAACTGTTGCTCCTTCTGGGAATTCGTCGCTCAGATGATGGTCGATTATCAAACACTTTGCATTTTTGTCATCAATCACAGGTGGACCTGGTCGACTTCCTTGATCCAGAACAATCACATAACTTGGTTTCTTTTCCAGCATTGACTGTCGCTCAACTTCTTCGTGTATATTGGACCCCTTTCCGACGAGATGAACATCGAGTAATTCTGGTTTCAGGCCTAGCTTCACTAATGATCTATGCATTATGACTCCTGAGCTTAGACCGTCTGCATCTTTGTCGGGAACAATCAATGTTGGCTTCTGAGCTGCTGCACTTTACAATTGTTAGGTCTGGGATGCATTACGCCGAGACAAAATATACTCACCACTCTCTAATGAAATCCCTGGCAGCTCTCATTTGGCTTTCAAGTGCAGGCCATATCTCGTTGCCTTCATCATCTCGCCTGACCGGGATATCACAATAATCACTTGGTTTTGGCACTTTGTTGTCCTTTGGCTCTGGTGAAGATGGGGCTTTACGCTTCATGATTGGTGCAGTAACTGTAAATGCTCTGATGAGTTCTGACCGTGGTGGACTATGACGAGCAGACTTTATGAGGTGCACCAATCGAGATGTAGCGGAATGAGTCGTGAAAAGCATCTAATGTGTTTGGCTTGTGATTGAGATATGGAAGGATGTTGGCAAACATGCCTTAGTATATGTTCAAGTGATGACATAGTCTCGATTGGCTTGGCATATCTCCCCTGCCAAGCCATGTATGTTTGTGGACTTAAGGACAACTCTAACCTTCATGCTTTCTTACACTGCGTTATACATGCACAACTCATATTTCGGTAATGGCGGCGATGCTATAAGTATCTGCCTACGTCAGGAGGAAATTGGCCTGTCTCAATGTGCGCCCCTGCGAGCATGCGAGATTGAATGTGAACTGGGCAGTTTGCATTCGAGTATGGCTGGCACTTTGCCCAGAGAGTACTGATAAGGATTGTGTCTGACTCCATAAATTGGTTTCTCCATCGTGAATTGAAAGACTGGCGTGGTAGCCTTCATCGGAAATCAGTATATCACAGGTCATGGTCCTACTTCAATGAATGGGAGAGGACGTGAGGGATAAGAGACACACAGAGGAGACTTGTCGACAGTAGCTTGCTTTCGTTTGCAAGAGTAGGAAATATAATCACTTCGCAAACACAAATCAACAATGCAAGCATGCCCGCATATTCGATTCAGATCTTGCAGGATACATCTATCTCAACTGAAGTCGTTGTGGAAGCAGCGAAGTTGTTCAGTAACCAATATGGAGTAAGGGGCATAGACGTGAAAGTAAGACTAGACGGTGGTATCACCAGAGGTTCGTCCTTGTCGAATCCGGCACAGAGGAGTACAGTGCTCGCATTAATACACCACATATCGTAGGAGATTGGAACTCATAGGATACAAGAGATGTAACTCAGCACTGACTTGTGACTTCCAGGTGCGAGTGTCAAGATCTCACCAGGCTATTTGAAGGAGCAGATCATACCAGCCATAAGCATAGACAGGCGATGTACACCTTCGCATATTAAGCTGTACGTAGGAGCATACATCATCTCAACATCGCTGCAACTAATTGGCAACGTCTTCGCAACTGTTTATAAAGACCCAACAACCAAAGAACATATCCACTGGATCATTCAGTTGGTCGTTCATACGAGCCATCGCAACCAAAGTATCGCAAAACATCTAATGACCGTATTGCTCCGGAATGTTGACGTTACAGTCCGTTACGTTGGCATACTCAGCTCGCATCCGTTCGCTATCATGTCTGTTCTTTCTATTTTCGGAAAGGGCCTTGACTCTGGAGAAACTCAGCTTGTGCAAGGGAAGAAAACATAGGTATGATCAGACTGTCTGTCCTGTTGTATATGTGGCACATGCTGAAGAGAGAACGGATGGAGGTGGCGTTATGAGTAGCGCAGGCACAAAATTCTGGGTTAACCATCAAGAACCTCTAAAAGCATTGGAAGTTCCACAAAAGCAAGGACGAGAATGATTTCTTGGATATCTGCCCGAAGGGTGTGAGTACTTGACCATTGTAGATGGACAATCGGCGATGTAAGAACTGCAATTGTGGAGTACTGCAGATTACACAGGTATTTCCACTTTGACTCCAAGGAACTCATCACGGCGAATCTTTGTTCCATTGACCTCTTTTCTCTCGTCAAGATTCTCTTCCCGTCGGTGTACTTTGGCAACCTCTTTGATTTATATTAGCCCATTTCTCGCGTATCAGCTGAATCCTTTACGTACGTATCTCACGCCATTCTTTACATGTTGGCACAGGCAATCCTGCGTCCACTAACTTCTGGAACTGTTTGTAGACTCCCTCCTGGTTCCTAGAACCCTCTCTTTGTATCAACGGAGATTCTGTCAGGACGTTAATGGATTGTCACCGAAGTACAGTGGGTTGAGATAGAACAAATACCAGCAATAGGCTTCAACCTCATATCTCCCCTTGAAGCATTGAATTGTACTAGTGACAACCTCTTTTCGTGAAGTTGATCTGCGGGCGGCTCGGACACCTTGTGTAAAGTGGCTTTCAGATGCCCAGCGGACAATACTGTGTCAATTATTAGAACTGTAGACTTCGTTCAAGGTGTGGCACACTCACCTTCCAGACATTCCCCCAAATTGACGACTAAGGCACCACGTCTATATGGCACAAACTTCCATTCACCATCTTTCCATATTTGCAATGCTATAATTGGTACAGAGAAGAGTAATGTGGTGGTGCCATGATCAGTATGCCTGTCCAAAAGTGAAGTGTTCAGTCCTATCTTCTCACCAAATGTGGGAACATAAAAGAGTCATCCAACTGATACATACCCTCTCATCCTGACACCTTCACTTCCTTTTCTTGCCTCATCTTCCAAAGGATGGAAGAGAGCATGTCTAAAGTACCCTTCCCCCACGGCTCCATCATGCGTCTGTACGTTATCTAATGCATCTTATTTAGTACTCATAACATCTATACAAGATCCGAAACTCACCCCACAGATAATTCTTAGGTAGCTCTAATACCAATGAAAGCAGCTCCAGAAGCCTTCGGTTGACCGAATGCGTCAAATACTGCGCAAAGTGAGCGACCTTGATTATCTATTCGAGTGCACTTCACAACGCACATTAACAAAAGCTGACACTTCATCCATAAGCGGGCGAACGCATTCCGGGATCTTGCTCAGATCGTCGAATTGCGAACTGTAGAAGTTGAATTGCTCGATACCATCTGGCTTACCCTTTTCTCTCTGCCGCCCAACAGTATACGTCAGCATGAGCACTATCGAGAATGCGTTCTACGCAGGTCAGAGACAGCTCACTTTCCACCCGAATCCGCGCTTCCACCCTGCAAACTTCCCGCAATCTGGATTCCACAACAAACTTCCCTCGACGTCCTCACCTTCTTCGCCCCTCTCCCTACCGCTAATGCTCTCGTGCAGGAATTGAGCAATGGCAAATTGTCGCTCAAGTTGCTCTACTGTTACTCCGTAATCCTCCAAGAACAGAAATCCATCCTGTGAAATTGCTTCCTTTGTGGTGGCAATCAGACTTTCGAGATCGGTGGATGAAGTTGAAGGAGACAATTGAGAGAGCTTGATGGTGGTTAGATTAGCAAAGTTGAGAGGTAACTTGGTTGGTGCTGGTGCGATGTAAGTTGGTAATGAGGGCTTGCCAGGGAGTGATGGCAAGGGTGGACAAAATGGTGCCTGGTAGTCGTTCATGTTGGCTCAGAGGGTAACATGTGGTATATAGACTGGTTCCAGGTTCAAGAGAAGTCAATTCGGACCGGTTGATCGAGGAATACATTGTATTAAATCACTCCATTGCTATGCCCAGACCAAGGGGGATGTGTGTGGTAATTATCCACCAATTACTAAAGAGTTAAGTACCTGATGAAATTCACTGGGAACGTTGTAGCGCTCAGAAAAGTGTTTTGACTTGACATTCCCGCATTAGAGAGAATTAGAAACGATCTTTGGACTCTTGGAGCGAACGAACAGCGTTCAAGGATTCCACGAATACGTGGAAGGTGAGTTCCTCGAGATGATACAGTGCTACATGGAACTAGTTGAAGTCGATCACCATCTACAAGCTTGTAACACTGTACGTCACATCAATCGTAGCAACATCGGTTAATAGCATGATATCAGCGATCATCATCCAAAGCAAGATGCAAACCAGAATACTCCTACGGCGACAACTAAAAATGATTGCCAAGAACGATGGAAATGTAGTTGTAAAACCTTCCATCATTTCTATCTAGTCATCTCTAGATGGGCGCAAGATCTTTTCTCTTGCACCACTGCTTGCATGCATACGTACATTCCAATACAATCATCATGACTTTTTATGCTAAGACGAGCCCAGTCCGGAACGCCAGCCATGCACAGATCATGCTTCTCCCCTTCTGAACTGTTAACCTTCCACAAACAGCCACCCCATGTGTTCCTCCCCAACAATGCCTCATGCACCTATAGGCACGCATCTCCTTGCCAGAGATTGCTTATCTCACTTGGCAACAGCAGCACTCAGAACCTGTGTCCTGAAGAAACCGCCCTTTGTCCTCTCAATCACCTGCTGATAGACACTGCTTGGTGGATGATTCATAACCACGGTTCCCTCCTTGTAATCGATCTTCGCATCTACTCTCGTGTCTCTGATCAGGTTGACAATCCACTTCTCACCCTCATCCTGGCTTAAACCCAATCTAGCACTCAAATCCTTGATATCGATCCTTTGATGGATCTTGCAGTAGCTCTCGGAGATCAAATGTCTCGCTGATTCGACAAAGGCATCTGCTGATCCAGCGAGGAAGAAATCTGATTGCAGGACAGCCTCGGCAAGAGAGAGTTTCTGTTGTGCGGCTTCAAAATCGAAATCGATATAAAGGGCCTTGATGAATGAGGTGACTGGATCAGTGTACTCGTAAGTCTCCTGCTTGACGATACGAATGATATCCTTCAACTGCTTCTGGTATTGGCCAGTGTTCTTCGTTCGGCTACGGTTGGTGATGACTGCTGCAGCCAAGTATCTCAGAATCCAAGGACATGCGGTCTGGATTGTGTTGATGAAAGGGGCGGAGAAGAGTAGTTCGCAGATCGTGTCGCGAGCAGCTTCGTAGTTGAAGAATGGGAAGAGAACCCAGTGAATGAGCCATGATCGGGCAGTAAGTTGTGCGAGCGGGTTGGCGAACAGCTTGGTGTCGATCGACTCCTTAACTTTCTGAACTTCCTCCATAGCTGCTTCCCACTGTCCCGTCAGAATCTCCGAGGCGAGCTTTCCCCATGTGGCAGCCGACACCTTGTCGTTATCTGTGGAAAGAATGCGGAATTGGTAGAGGAGTTCGGAAGCCGCAGCGTAGTTACCGCAGCTGTATTGGAAGTTTCCGTAATCGTACAGAACATTAACTTGTTCCAAAGTGACCTATTTCTACTCATCAGCATATTCTCACATGCACAGCGACACGCAATAGACTCACACCATGCTCCTTCTTCAAGAACTCCAAATTAGCAACCTTATCACTCCTCAATCCGTTGACGACATCCTCCCTAGTCAACAGCTCGGTAATCTTATCACTCTCCTCTGCAAATTGTTCCAGCTTTTTCAACACCTCCGCTCTCTTCTGTCCATACTCGGGCGGCGCCTGATCCACACCCTCCAACTCGCAATGCAGCGAAGCCACATAATCCGTCATGTTCGTCTTCTTCAACAGCTCGAACTTGGCGCGCGTGATCTCTGCCGATGGCTCATCGTCTAAATCTCCGGCGTGCTGGAGGAGGGGGAAGATCAAGTGTCGGTCGAGGTGGGTGATAAGTTTAGGGAGGAGATCGTGCTCTCTAGCGATCTCTTCGGGGGATCGCGTCGCTTGGGTGGAGTCTGCCATGATTGCGGCTTTCTGCGGCTGGCGATGACTTCTGATTCGGAGGACGTGGGCAGAAGTTGCGGCGCGTTCGACAATTCTTGAGATGATGTCGCTCGTCGAGATTTCTCTTGTGCGTTTTCGACCGTGGTGGGATGCAATCTTGGCACCAAGACCTGGTCTGTGCGGCGAATCTTCGAACTTCGAGCTTCAATGTCTAAGAAAGTTGTAGATGAGATCAATACAACGATAAATAGCATCAAATCTCATCCCCAATATGTCGCTTCCCTTCCTTCGACCTTGGGCGCTCCCAAAGCCATCAACAGTAAAATATTTCCTCGGCACACCACGCCTGTTCACCACCACGACCGCAAGCCCATCCTCCACGGTCACAATCCCTACATCCTCACTCCTGACCTCTACACAGCCAACAGCCACCACGCAATCGCAGCAAAAGCCATATCGCGTCAACCTCACCCCGTCTCAACAATATCCAATCTACACGCTCAGCAAGCGAGGAGGAAACAAGAAGTTGACGCGCATAAGGAGGATAGAAGGAGACGTGGCTGCGTTAAGGACGGAATTGCAGGAGGCGTTGGGGTTGAACTCCAAAGAGGTGGTGATCAATCAATTGACAGGACACATCATGGTGAAGGTACGTCAACTGTCGGACTTTTTCATCGCTGGGAGAAGATCCTTGGGTGCAAATCATCGATCAAGACATTGCACCACTCACGCCATTGAGGTGGTCCCAACTTCTCCCTCTGAGGTTTTGCAGAGCAGCTTATCTGGACCGTACTGCTTGATTAGACTACATGAATTGTGCTGACAAGTTCGATAAAAGGGTCATCGGAAGCCAGAGATCGAGAACTTCTTCAAAGAGCGTTCTCTGTGAAAATGTGCCGAACATGGGACATGAGTATTGTAAGGACGCCAGATGCTCCTCAATAGAGAGTGGAATATCGGAGGAGGTGTTGGACACATTTCCATGATAAAGTGTCGAGAAACCAGACAATTGTAATATCTACCGAGCTATGCATGTATAATATGGGCACAGTCTATGCGTGCTGGAATCAAGGAGCACGCAATTGTGTAAGATTTGTATGTAGGAACATGAACAGAAGGGGGGCTCGATTCGTCGAGCAGAAAGAATCATACCTAGGAATGTACACATAATCATACACAAATGATTAAAGCACGAGCTATGGAAGTTTAACGCTCATTGTTTACGATTCATCATCTGCTTATGTACAGATACCTGAACAGACCCATCCATGCCACATATAGAGTAAGTACGTACCCAACCACACTTCCCTTAAATTGTACAGCAGTCATCATCGACCAACTCATCCAAACTACAACACGTAGAACAAATCCCTTTGTCCATGCTACACTAATGCACCGGTCACCAATTGCAGTGACGGAATCCATGTGAAAAACGCCTGCTCCACTCGCTAAGTTATCGTCGTGCTTCTATGGAAATGTGAACAAACAATTACAAAGAAGGTGCCACAATTATACTCCATAACCCGCATATGCACACAATTGTATCAAAACGCCTTGTATCCTTGGATGCTTGCTCTGTAGTGCCCCTAACAGATCGTCCTTGGACGGGAATGCCGTCGTAGGCAGGGGCAGATTTGAATCATCTGGATCCCTCGACTTTTCTACCAATCGACGCAGAACGCCTAGCGCGCTCGTTATGATTTGAAGAGAATCAACATCTTCAACACCTTTGATGACTGGCGGTGCTCTCTGATGAGATGCTGCTTGCTGTGTTGTTTCTTGACACAATGCAAACACCAGTGTGATCAGCGTTTGGGGAAAGTTGTCCTCTGACGTCAGCCACGAGAGTGTTACACCAGATGCATGTGATGGTGCAAGATTTGCAACAATCTCAGCAGCCAACAAACCCTGCATAAGGAAAGGCTTCCGTTGCTCTACCAATGAGACGAGATTTAGACTCTTCCCGTCTTGCTTCTCATCTGGTAAACCACAGATAGCCAACGCAAAAGTTCGAGTAAGTAGGTCATATGGCGGAGACGAGGTGGCGTCTGACGCGAAGATTGTTTTGTAGTGTGTTCTGTTTGGCTCATCACGAGCGAAAAGCTTCGCAAGACTGTCAACCGCACACGGCGTGTATCGATGAATGGCTGGGTCATACGAGGAGAACGCGACTCGATCTCCTGCTGTACTTGGGGGAGGCAGTGGCGCGAAGGCGAGAAGAAGGTGAAGCAGGCATAAGGCTTGTTCTCGGCCTGGAATCTCGATGGTTTGTGCCAGATTGGACAAGAAGATTATAATGTCTTTCATGAAGTCCAATGTGTTCTGATGTGTTCTGAGAAGCATGTTACGCGTTCCCAAATATCTGATGACAACACATAAAAACTTGATGACAAGATCGTCGGAAAGAGGCGGGTGATTTGTTTCGTAAAAGGACAAGTTGCGTAGAATTGATGTTATGCATATGAGCTTGTCGGCAGCTCGATCAAGTTCGTACTCGATCGAGCCAAATTCTGGTATTTCCTGCAAGGTGTACTCTTCGGCACGACAACCTCGTATGGTGTCTTCGTAAGACGTGACCAGCATTACATCCGAAACCTCGGCCGCTGCCTCTGCCAACAACTCGACCTGATCCTCTGCACAGTCGATAAGGACGTCTACGAGATCGTCGCAAAGTCTAAGGTCAAGTTGTAGTCTTGCTTCAACTGACAGCATGATCAGTGTATCGAGTGCAAGCCGAACTTCCGAATGAATACCACACTGCAAACTCATGGTTAAAGCTTGAATATCTATCACGCCCATATCGTACACCGATGGAATGTCAGGACGGTACTGGGTGAGTTGACCTCCTAATTTTTTCAACGACTCAAGCTCCACACCACCAAACGTATCCAGTATGCGTACCTTTGGTACAAATTCCGTAGGGAGTGCGAGATCCTGTGGTGGTACTTGACTGCCACGAACATCAACCTGCGGCGAAGCAATAACCAAGTTGCCTGGTTTCCCGGCAGATGCTGGCGACGGCATAATGTAGTTTGCAGAACCATTAGGAGGTGTGGAGTCCATCGTGCGAGAAAGGCTGTTTCGTGCATGGCCAGCTTGCGGAGGCTGTGGCGTCGAGAAACCATTGACCGCAGGAGGTTGTGACATTGACATCTTCTTGGCTGGTGTCCCTTGTGGATGACTTTGTTGTAGCTGAGCTTGTTGTGCCATTTGTTGTTGCTGCATGATATTTTGCGATTGCTGCATGCCTAGTTGAGGGTTCATTGCATTCACCGGTGACATGCCTGCACTAGCCATCATGGAAGGATTTTGCTGCATCATCGCTTGTCGCTGTCGTTGCTGTTGACTTAGTTGCCATGCTTCCTCGAACATGACAAGATTTCTTTCGTAATGCCCCTTCAATTGTTGAGGTGCAGTTGGAATTTGAGCTGGGTTCAGCTGCATCGCCTGTGCAACTTGCGACCACCCATTTTGTGCTGTAACTCTTTTGTATCCGCCGAATTTGACCACTGTCATGTATAGAGTTGCGAGGGCTATAGGTCTGTCGCCGACTAACGGGTTTGGGTCTATCGATTGATTTTTACTTTGCATGAAAGTCTGGAGATTCTTCATGAAGGCTTCTGGTGTGAGTCCTGACCTTGACTGAGCGGGCTGTTGGGGTCTGCCTGCAGGATATTGTCCATTCTGTCCAGGCATGGAACCTTTAGCCAAGGGACTCATGCCAGAAGGCATTCCTCCTCTTTGCGCAGCCATGGCATTCTGAGACTGCAGTTGTTGTGCAAGCTTCATCTGATACAATATTTTCTGCTGCTCAATACCGGGCGCGCCGCCGGGCGGTGCTTGACCTTGTGAATACATTTGTGATTGTTGCATCCGTTGCATATTCTGCATTGCCATCTGATTTTGTGGTGGTCCCGTTAATCGCCCAGATTGAGGCGCAAAGTTGGGGTTGTAATTCGGGTTGAAGTTTGAGTTTTGCTGAAATGTGCCGTTGTTTTGTGGTGTGTCTGCCCGGCTTCCACCTTGTTCTGATTGAGGAGGAGAACCTTGTGGGAACTGCTGCACAGCAGGGGAGAAGGGATGTGGAGAAGCTGTAGAGACTCTTTGAGGCACGCCACCAGGACGCAATTGATTCGACATTATTGGTGATGGACTTGCGTTCGCACTGCCGTTTTGTAGATGGGAGTACGGACTTTGCTGAGGAGGTTGAGCTGGATTCGCGCCAGCAGTGAAATTAGGAAATGCGCCCTGCTGTGGAGTTTGTGACCGTGAATGTGGTAACATGCCAGCAGATTGTCGTGGAGAAGTACCTAGACTATCTTCGCGAGGTCGCGGTCGCTTGGAAGGGACAACAGAATTTGTTTGATATGAAGGGAGGTTGAACGCTGGCGATGCTGTCCCATTCCGCACCCCATTTGTGCCGTTCACAACCCTCTGCTGTATCTGCTGATTCTGGAATTGGGATGGGTCGAAGCCCGAATTGTTGTTGCTCATGAAGGATGGATCGAGAGTAGCATTGTTCGAATCGAGGAAGCCATGGTTGGAGACAGCAGCACCATCGTTGATCCAGGAGCTCATATCTGTAAGGGAGGGCTAAAGTGACCCATCTATGACGAGAACTATCAGCAAAAGATCTTGCGAATCAGATTGAGGCTGCATGGAGATGGCCAAGCGCGACTTCATAGACGCGCTGATGGGAGCGCGACTCGAATGGGTCTGTTGCGCAAAGGAGGACAATCATCCAAAATGAAGAGGACGCGACCACATTGAGCGAAAGGAACAATCGCAAGATGATCCTGGGAGTCTAGAGGATCAAAAGAATTGGTGGAGAAAAGTAAATAAGATACATACCTAAGAATGACGAGTGTTGTCTGCAACTATTCCTCCAAGGTTCCTTCCGAATTAATGGAACGTGAACCACTGCCAGAAGAAGCTAAGCCGAATTGAGCCAGAGCTTGTGTCGTGCAATTAGGAGGAGAGTGCAGGAATGAACAAAGTAACACTAAAATCATGTTTAGCAAATCTTGATCTGTTTATGGATTATTTCCAATTCCTTCTCTGTAAAATCAATTCATATGTCGCATAATCAACATGTGTGCTTAGCCTGCCCCAAGTCACGTTACCTGGGAGCTGGGCAGAGATTCCAGCTGACACGATGGGGATAAAGGAGAAGCGCAAAACACCGCCCTCCATCATGTAAAAAGATTAAGGTTGAGTGGTAAACATACCTATGAGGAAATCTGATGATTCCAGACGAAAGTCGACAATCCAGGACCCGTCTAGGCCAAGCCTGTTGCGACGTGGTGAATGTCGAATAATGAGGGGGTGACGCCCTTAGTGGAGTTGTGTCTAGCAAAGAGGTAAACAGTACAATACAAAGACGCACGATGCTCGTGACTGCTCAAGTATCGGCCGGGGTGGTCTGATAGCAGGCAATATGCAGACTTGATAGGGTAGGACGGTCAAAATCGATGAAATGATGGCTGCTCTGATGCACCTGGGGCCACAGGGGAAATCCGATCGGCAACGTCAAAGGTCGAGTAATGAACGTTATCGGGATGGCGGGGGTTCTGTCAAGTGTGTAATCTGAGATCCTGATGGTAAGCAGCTGACTAGACGCCACAAGTCCAAAGGCGAAGGAGTCCGTAAGTTCGGCAATATTATTCAGATGAGCCCTCTGCGCTGTGCAGACAAGAACGAACCTTTTCGCTGGAACAAATCCTTGCAGCGTTACCTAGTGGAGAACACAACCAATGAGATGGTCTCCGGGTTGTCGCGGACCTACAACCGCTGATGAGGACACCACGAAACCCTTGAAACAAGCTCTAGGATGGCAAAGAAGACAGTGATGAAGCTCATTATTGTGGTGATCCAGTGATTCTATGCCATTGTTGTTCCTGCTTTAGACATGGTGTTGCGTGGCCTGCAACACAGTATGCCTTTGTCGTTGCGGGAACACAACACATGGTGGGGTTGCCGGTTTAAGGCTCGTAAATCGATCCAAGATCGTGTCGATGATGGTGGATGTGTGACAAGCTGAAGACTCTAACTTCTACTTCACGCACGAAGGTTTGTAAGTCTTGTTCCCAGGGGTGCAAAAGGCCTTCCAAGAACCTTTCTTGAATAAAGAATGTCTTCATTGTTGACCGACTTGTGTGTCTGTGGAATTGAAGTCTGCCTTTGTTGGGTTCTCCTCTCGTATAGCGGCAACAGGCAAGAGATGAGG
>Ga0247809_1000662_pt1 | contig 15694 bp, 15 predicted proteins | sample UWRJL104311B1_FD_180951 | JGI IMG/M metagenome (GOLD analysis project Ga0247809, IMG submission 180951) | Plant litter microbial communities from Arlington Agricultural Research Station in Wisconsin, United States - UWRJ-L104-311B-1 | ecosystem: Environmental > Terrestrial > Plant litter >...
TAAGATTATGAAGCCTCACTTCAAATCGCCATTTACTCGGTGGTGGCTGATCTTACCTACATAGATAGGCTCGATAGGGTTATATATTCGCGAGTAAACGAACGACTACAAGGTTCACTTGCAGCGATGCCCTGAACAACATGAATGATGAGTGAAGGGTGACTGACGATGGACAGAAACACATTAATAGGCTCCTGTGTATTTTTGTTCGCCAACCCAGTATTCATATTTATGAACTGCATGATGTAGTTGGATGATAGGTCTTGTGGGTTCGTTGGGGTTGGGTAGTGGTGTGGTGCTCAAGAATGGCTGGCAACTTATTATTAGTTTACCTTGTCTACCTATGCAGTCAAATCTCAGGACAGTTCAGATCACCCGGGTGTGTGTTGAAACAAAGCCAAATTTGTTGCACGTCGCACATTTTCTCGCGTTACGAGTTTCTGTATTCGAGGGCATTTGGCGGAGGAAGGTGGGAGGGTTCGGGAGGATTTGACGAGGTTGCTCCTCTTGACTTCCCGGCCGTTTCTTTTCGCTTATGGTTGCCCTCCCTTTCTAGGCGAGGATATGGGAAGATAATAAATATATGCATACATATATGTATGTATTAAAACTATGGCTGGGATATCAAAGCCCTCGATATCTATTAGAAGTCTATTGCTAAGTCTGCAGTATGGCAGGTTGTCTTCCAGCACCTCAATCTGCATGCGTCGGTATAGCTTGACTGACTGACTACGAGTAATCTTTAACACCTCCAAGCTAATCTCACCCATTGCATTTGCAAATTTAGACAATTTTATGATAGTAGGCGTCTAAGATGAGTGAGCTATCCTAACAGTGAATAGGACAACCCAGAAAACTCGAATACAATAGTTCAAACTTCACGAGTGAAACTAGGAAAATCAGGTACGAATCCACACGTATCTCACTGAGAAAAGCTGTGATAACGAAGTAGGGATGGGCGTAAATGTGCACTCACTCTATATAAGAATCGATTTACACGATATTATTCTTGTTGAAAAGAGTCAATTTTGCGTGTACAGTACAATGTCACCGCACCAAAAAAAAGAGAACTTATATTCCAGGATATGGGATTTATAATGAAATTCCCATCAAATGACACGGCCCAGTAAATCCTTAAAGCGCCGGCATTTCTTCGGAGGAAGAGACTTATGAGCGGTCATATGTGATAATGTAATAATGGCCGAAACTATGAAAGAAGTGTATTAATGAATTATAATAACCTAGTGGTGATTTGGGCGAATTGTAAGGTTGTTCTATGAAATGAGAATCGCAGCTTTCTAGTTTAATCTCGCAGTCCTTAGAATAGTTCGGATTAACAGGTGATATGAAAGATCAGAAATTATACATCGATGTTGGATAATGAATAAGTGTAGTCTGGGATGAGTGATGTCAATGACTCCAAGCTGATCATAGCGGAGGCAAATTGGTGGTTGGGGGCATGGTTAGCTTATCCAAACCCCAGATAAGAGCGGGAAAAGGTTTCTCCGTAGGGCTAAAATCTAGGGCTTTGGCCTGATCAAAGATACCGTGACTGAGAGCAGAACTACCCCTCGTCGATTGGAGATGATACTCAGTACATTGCTATCACCTTAACATTTCAGAGATATCCGAACGTGGGTCCCAGAAGAGTACAACTCCACTAATTGACCGCCTTGGGAGGTGTAACAAATCATCAAAATGGCTGTCCAGTATGATGGTAAGTGAAAGACGTCTCAATACACTACGCTCGCACGTCGCTGACGCTATGTGATTTACCAGCATTTCCAATGAAATTCGAATCAACTTCATCAGCCCCAGCGATCAGCGCATACTCCGCTCAGCCGGAAACCTTGAAGCGACCACGGTCGGAAGATATTTATCACTCTATAGAGAAGCGCCAAAGAGTCGACCCATACAGTCGTCCATTGCTAATTGATGATGATGAGATCGGTATCATTCGCGCAAATGCATCTGCTGCCTTAATACAACAGTTTGGGAGGACGGCTCCTGGCAGAATAGATAACGATCAGGGAAGCTTCATGGCAGATCCTCACCTTTATATGCGGGTTCTCAGTCTGCCAATCTTGGAAAGTTTAGTACGTATAACTACCGACAGTTCCTGATGGTATCGCAAAAATTCTAATTGCTTCTAAGTCAACCCAAATTCTCTCTACCTTGGGTCAGGGGCCATATTCAGAGACCATTAAAATCATTACAGAACCAAACTCAGAGCTAGGACAAGCATACTCCACCTTAAAGTCTCTTTTCGATCAGACGAAGAGAATATACTCTCAACAAGCGCCATTTCTATCAGCGAAGGAGCTTAACATCAAGGAACCGAATCATAAAGCCACAATTCGTACCACGAATTTGGCCACGTTTGTCTCAAGTGTCTTTGGGGGGCAAGATGTAGGATTCTACGAGCTAAATGATCACTTCATAGAGGCCTTCACCTCTGATGACCAGCCTTTAGAGCGTGAGCCTGGGCAGTTGTATATAAATCTCAAAACACAAATGTACCTCTCAGCCGTTCAGCAAGAGGAGCAGGAACGCACCAGAGAAGACATTCTAGAAGATCTCTTTCCCTTAAAGCTAAAGACGATTCTTCTTGACCGCCATCCTGGTATGCCTCTATCAAACAGCGAGGTGGAATTTATTACAGAAGCAGATACACGCCGGGAGTTTCTCCAAGAGTTTCCAACAGATCTATACTCTTTACGTAAGTAGACCTAACAGTTATCAAGCACTTACTGACACCATAATAGAGGGTCTATCGGAGAAATATACCTGGGAAAGTTTCTTACAAAATCTAAGTGTACATCTCAGGACCGCCTATGAACCGCTTATCGGGCCATTCATGAAACGACACGCCCTCAATTCTTCATCTTATGCAGGTCAGAATGGGCAAATCTATCACTCGGGATTCAATCCAAATGCTCTCCATAATTCTATTGAACGTGACGATCCATTTATAGCTGCAGCCGTTGAGAAGGCAACTCAAGACGCGCTTCGAAGTCTTGGTTATGGACCAACTCAGTTCCCAAACCAGCGACAGCATAGAGGTGAGTCTCACCGTGTTTCGCTTGTTCGATATCTCTAATATGTAAGTAGAGCCTTCGCTACCATATCAACAAACAGTAGACTCTATACAGCATGAAATAAATGAAGATAGGCCCGTTAGTGGCCCTAGCACACAAACTGCATCTACACAGATTCTGTATGAAAAGGCCCGTCAAGCTGCAGTATCTAAAAGTCAACCAGCAAATCCCAAACGTCCGGGGGTTCCTAGTCAAAGACGTCCTTGGAGTATGGAAGAGGAGAATGCTTTGATGGCAGGTCTGGATGCCGTGAAAGGTCCACACTGGAGCCGTATATTAGAACTTTATGGACCTGGAGGATCAATCAGTGAGATTCTCAAAGACCGAAATCAGGTACAACTCAAAGACAAAGCTAGGAACTTGAAACTGTTCTTTCTCAAGAGCGAAACAGAGGTCCCATACTATCTTCAAAGCGTTACTGGCGAGCTAAAAACAAGAGCTCCGACACAGGCGGCTAGGAAGGAAGCGGAACAGCGTGCGCGCGAGCATGGCAGCGAAGAGCAGGCTCGATTCAATGGCATCATGACTTTAGCAGGGGGGTTCCAGGATAACCATTCATAACACAATAATCTGTCTCGTGGCCAATGTAAAAAATCTCTAATAATTAAGGCTTTTTGGGTAGCGAAAATACAAACCATCTAAAATCATTAAAAATAGACAAATCCTGAAGTGGCCACGAGCTAAGTCTAACGGTTGAGAAAATTTTGCGTGATAATATCTCCGGCATTGGTTTATACACATATCAGTGCATGCTAGCCAGCTTTGAAATATATACATATAACATCAGCTAGGTCTACAACCGCCAGCATACTGGTTCCCTTTCTTCACAATACCTGAAGACTAGAAACCTCCATGCCGACCACATGAAGATATTTCAACATTGCGCAGTGACGAGAGAGTTATTTAACCCCGACCATCGATATTACGTTACAATATAGAAAAGCACTTCCAATCAGCGTCTCACCTATCCCAAGTGCTTTCCACACGCTCGTAAAAGGTACCGTGCTTCATGCAATATCACCCAATCACATGCTACACATTGACACTCAGGGGCTTCCGATTAGAAACTGCAAAGAGCACAATCCGAAATGGTGAAGGCTGTTCCGAATAGGTATTTCTGCTACAAAGAGACTCGTGATGTTGCTTGCAGTATTGTGATGGCCAACAGCGATCCTTTATATAGGTATTGATCTACGGGGAGAAAGAATCCTCGATGTGAGTTAACGTGCGACAAAATTCTGTAGACTTACACTACCTGCCCTGTTAGCGATAGGCATTACATATCAAAGTGCTTTAGCAAGTGCAAAGGATTGTGATAGCTTGCATGTGTGACAAAATAAATCAACGTGGGATGTTGTGAGTATTTTCTAGATATATGTGGTTGGTTATTTACATGTATGTACGCTTCCTTCGAATGATCGAGGGGAAGAACTCTCTGGCAAACGGCTACCGTTTTTGTACTCCCCAAAATGGTTCTACTTAGAGAGCCAATACCGTGCTTGGTGTCACTAAGAAGAAAATACGGTTCTCGGGCGTGGCATTAAGGGGAAATATTGAGTATATGCGTCAGTTTCTGTAGAGAAAATGGTGCTGTTTTGTTGAAGTTGGTAGAAAAGGACGCTGGTAAGTAATTCCTCAATAGCAGGATATGCAGCTACTTGCTGAGCTAGTTGACGAAATTGCCCATTCAAAAGGTATAGCCTCAAAAACTTCTGGTAAAGCTGATGGGCTGTGTTCGTAATTCATGATTGCCATTGCTATGAGGAGAAAACTACCCAGCTCCAAATGCTTAATTACGTCCAAGGCCGTCTCAGACTCCCATTTTTATGTTTCTTTTACCAAACTCCCAGGTAGCCAGAGTGCCTAATTATGCTTTGCTAAGATTCGTCCATGTTCAAATACGTCTAAGCAACAGTTACTATAACTGCTAGCAATATGCTGTCCAAGTATCGGTATTCATAGCGCCAGTGACCCCGCCTCTATTCACCGTCGTCTTGAAGAAGGTTTCATGGGCTCGAATGCGTCGTCCTCGTCTGAGATTTCATCATCACTCAACTCCTTGATCGTTTGGGTTTGAGATTTGGGAGCTTGAGAAAAGTTTAGTTGGCTTTGGCGGCCTCTTGGAGCCACGGCTCTCTTGGGTAGAGACTTTGTCTGTAATGGCGGGTCTGAATCAAGCATAATAACATCATCCTCTTCCTCATGATCACTAGGCTCCACCGCCTTCTTCCGCCCTTTCGCCGGGGCCTTCTTTGCTGGTGCCTTAGCCTTAGGCTTTGCTGGGGCTTTTGCTTTTGCTGGGGGTTTCTTTGCGGGCGCCTTTCTGCCAGGAGCCGTTTTTGCTGGGCCTGCATCGGACATTTCTTCATCTTCTTCACTATCTCCCTTTCTACGACGTCCTGCTGGAGCTTCATCTGCTGAATATGCCTCAGGGGCATCCTCCCAATGGCCATCGATGTCAGAATCCCACATGTCGGGTTTGTGTTTGAGTCCCGTCTTTTGTGTCTTTTTTAACTTGGCAGTTCCCTTGATAAAAGAGTCTTCGTGTCTCTCGCGCAACTGTTCCATCAGAGGATTGAGATCTTCATCCTCATCCTCTTCGCCCATGAGCATCATATCTCGGACACGGGCTTCAAGGCTGTCCCCAACAAATTGTTCTAAGACATGCTTGTCATCTTTAAGAACGTACTGGTTAACAGCATCTCCAAAAGCTGACGGGGGGAGAATCTTCAGAGATTGAGCGGTCAAAAATGTTCGGACCAATTTCTCTACTTTGACGTTATCTGCAGCGGCCAATGCTGCGAGCACCTCCTCCTTTGGCATGTCTTGGTCAACCTTTTTAGTTCCTATAGACTATTAGCATCATACTATACTCACGTCAACCAAGATACTCACTATTTGCTCTCTTTTTCTGAAAGAAGTAAACCACATCTTTAACATTTGCGACCCTACCTTGAAATCTATTGGAAAAGCGCTGGGGATTCTCACAGTCAAACTTGCCACCTTCCTCGGGTGCTGCACAGTCAACACGTAGCCTGATGAGTGGTAGTGGTGTCTCTTCTAGCATGTCATCAGGATCTTGTATCTCCTGCCACTCCCTTACTGCCTCTTCAATGAGCTCGTTTACAACCTCTACAAGAATGGCAGTAATCGCAAGCCGGTTGTCAGACTTATGAGCAATCTTTAAAAATCTCTTGTCCTCGGCAAGAACTAGGTCTCTTGTGATGAATGGTCTAACACTCTTAATTCGGACATTTTCAGTTCGAAGAGTTTTCCCAGTGACATACGCAATTGCTACATGCTTTGCCACAGCCTCTCCAGCCACCAAAGAGGTGGCTATAGAGGAACCAGGTTGCATGACTTGAAACTGCATCTCATCATTAAACCGTGGCTCAATAAGACACTCGTGTTCGTGGCCCCACACCACAAGATCCATAAAGTCTGGAAGAAAGTTTTCTGGGAGATAGCCAGTCTCGTTGTGGGCATGATGATTTTGATGAACAGCCATAATGTTGAACCAATCCTTTTGCTGTACACCGGGCGTGAAAAATTTGACTTTCCCATCCTTGAAAGTACGATACAATCGTTCGTCTCGGACATTACTCATACCGTATAATGCTAGCTTGGTTTGTCCCTTTTGCAAGAGGACCGGCTTGACATTGATATTATCTGACTCAGGCATCCGTCCGATATAGTTCAGAAGGCCGGATATCTGAAGTAGATCCAAAGCACAGTAATTGCCCTCCCCGGTAGGGTCATCATGATTGCCGTGGATGGAGAATACCGGGATAGACACATTGATATCTGGATCCTCATAGTTGACGCAATCTCCATTCAAGACCTCACGAGGATCACTGAGCATTTCAAGCTCGCAAGGCCTTTCACCAAGACAGTTCTCTCGCAAAGACTTCATGACTTGGTACATCGCCTTACGAGAGGGTTGATTGTCGTGAAAGAGGTCACCGGCAAGTAGGACCATGTCCACCTGTACATATTAGTTAGGAACAAGTTATTGACGAAGCATCTTGCTCACATCTTCCGTTTTAGCTAATGTCATGACTTCGTCAAAGCTTCTCCAGCTATCATCTTTCCGGACTGGATCACGTTCTTCATAACCTACATGGCTATCGGTTGCAATGAGTATCTTGATTGTATTAGGATCTACCAAGTGGTTAGACTAGAAGCTTGAATGTATCAAAATACAAAGCGAACATACCAGATGAAGGGGGCATTTTAACAAAGTTGCCTTCGCTTCAACCCTCCAAGAAACTTTCTAGAATGCGTACAATTTTAAGAGTATAAGCCGGTGGATCTGGAGTTTGTCCCTGGTCTTTTAGTGATTTCACTGGAGACAATTTCTTCGGTGATTTGGGCGGTTGCTATTTGCAATGAAAAGAGTTGAATTATAGTTGTTTAGTCGTTGGTGGACGCGGATGAACTGACACGTCTTCACGTGATTAGCTTTAATTCCGAAATCGAAGCAAATGATAAATTCAACGACCACAAGGCTCAGAAACAACATCGCCGCACAAAATGTTTCCCACACGAGCGCTCCTTTCGCGCTCAGTTTGGAAGGGTAAATGGCCCGAGAAGTCTCAATTGATCATAATGCTAACTATTTTCAGGCCCAAATATTGTTCCGTAAGCCGCAACGCATTTAATTGTCAAGCACCTTCTTCTAATACATTGTGCAGCCTGCCAATTGTCCGCGCAGCCCCTGGCGAAAAAACCCCTCCCATTAAGACACAGGCTCGATCAGCCACCATCCTGCCTAATTTTGTCGGGTTGAAGTTCCAGGTGCATAATGGGAAGACGTATCATGATGTGACGATCACAGAAGATATGGTAGGACATAAGCTGGGAGAATTCTCTCCGTAGGTATTCCACTTGATCTAGTACAAATGATACTAATAACTACAGAACAAGAAAGCGTTTTACATATAAGCAGAGCAAGAACAAGTAGATGGATTGAGCAATTGGAGCGGCGTTTTTTGGACAAGTACCTCTGGCAAGCTTCCATGGGGGATGTATCATACTGTGAAAATAAATTTATAACAGAGTGAAGCTCGTAGCTCCATGTAACAATATGCCTTGGCCCTTTGTTACACTTTACTGTTGCTTACCTTGTTTACGGGAAAGGAGATGGGACAGAGTGTTTTGATTGCCTCCCTTCATTTTGGGTTCATGTGTTTGTACATATCTTCATCAGAGGAAATAAACATTTATGTTAATGATTGAAGAGCAGTAGATTAACAAATACATGCATCAGTCTACCTGTATCTACTCCAAATGAGTCCATTTCGCACTTACTCATTGACTACCAGCAATGGCTGGTGAGTGGTTCCTTAAGCGGTTATTGCCTCTAATTTGTGTAAATACCTGAATACGGCCCCATACCTTCCTGGGTTACCATCCCATTCTGGACGCCCCAAGCCAAACGCCATACATCTTAATTTCATGCTCTCATCTGTAGAACTCTCCTCTCTTTACGTTGACTCCATATTCACCCACTGCCATTCCCAAATCCTCCATTGTAAGGACAGTTCGATTCTGGCTGCCTCCTTGTCCACCGCCACCATAACCAGGGCGTTGAATACCAAGAGCGGCCCCTCTACCACCTGCATCCTTACTGCCAGGCGCCGCGGTCGGCTGACCTGGGACCGGGAAGCCAGCAGCAGCACCTAGGTTTCCCATGGGGTTGTTGGCGTTCGAGGAGTTGGAGGAACGGATGCGAGAGTACTGGTAGGCATCTGCAGCTATGTCGGCAATGAACTTCTGGGTGGCCAGTGCAAGGAGACGAGCTAGTCTTGGATCGGTTTGAGGAGGTGGTGGTAATCCAGCTTTGGTAAGGTAGTAATTAGTGACAGCATCAGGTATCTATAAATGTCAGAGGAGCATATAATTCCAGGCACGCGCTCTTACTATTGGCGCATAATCATCCATCTTTGAAAGGAAGTCCTTCAACGACGCATCTTTCTGGGTGGGGATTTTGGGATCTGGCGCTGGGGCAACAGGATCAACTTCTTCGTCCCTATTTGGGACGGGAACGAGTTCCGCAGATGGATCTGGAGAATCGGTAGTAGCCATGATAATGTTGTGTTGTCAAGGCTATCAAAAGCTGGGGAACGTTTGGGTTGGATGGACTTGAAGCTTGGCAAGGTGGGCTATCGGCGATAAGAGACTAGCGCCGGTTCTTCTAGATGCAGTAATTTTTTCTTCAGCCTTGTTGACTTCTTGAGTATCTGTCGATTCACGCAAAGCTGATGTAAAAACAAAAACACTCCTGACCAACAAGATGGCTAACCGAAGACCAGAAGAGCAAGAGATGTCACGCGCAAAGAGAGCGCGCATTGGGGAGAGAGATCTGGACTCATCTACAGACTTGGAGCCTTCGAAGAACCCATACCTCGCACACCACTATGAGGATCATGGATATGATGGATACAAAAATGGAAATGGCTACAACTCGTCAGCAGAAACAGGGCTTGATCACTTCGAGCGCCATAAGACGACTGCAAAGCAAGCTTATAAGGCAGAGGATGGTCCAAACAACCCATTCAATAACAATCCACTGTCGGACCGCTATTTTAAGATTCTGAAAACAAGGAGGGATCTTCCTGTGAACAAGCAGAGGTGAGTCTTGCTAAAACAAGAATGGGGGATAAGTTGCTAATATGTATCTAAGGCAAGAGTTTTTGGATATGTTTCACAGCACTCAGATTCTAGTCTTCGTAGGAGAGACTGGTTCTGGTAAAACCACTCAAATTCCTCAGTTCGTCCTCTTCGATGACCTCCCGCACTTCAATGGAAAGATGGTAGCATGTACACAGCCCCGCAGAGTTGCCGCTATGTCGGTTGCTCAGCGTGTAGCCAACGAGATGGACGTTCCACTTGGAGACGAGGTTGGATTCAGCATTCGTTTCGAAGACAAGACCAGCTCGAAGACAATCCTTAAATACATGACAGATGGTATGCTTTTGCGGGAGGCGATGCATGATAGAGACTTAACACGGTATTCTTGCATTATTCTTGATGAGGCACACGAGCGCACTCTTGCAACAGATATCTTGATGGGCTTACTCAAGGAGGTGGCAGTTCGTCGACCAGACCTCAAGATTGTGATTATGTCCGCCACTCTTGATGCCCAGAAATTCCAGAAATACTTCAGCATCGAAGGTGCAAATGCTCCTCTCTTAGCTGTTCCTGGAAGAACACATCCCGTTGAGATATTTTATACACCAGAACCCGAAAAGGACTATGTTGAGGCAGCACTTCGTACGGTGCTTCAGATTCATGCAACAGAGCCGGAAGGCGATATTTTACTATTTCTTACTGGAGAAGAGGAGATCGAGGACGCATGCAGGAAGATTACATTAGAAGCTGATGAAATGATCCGGGAGGCCGATGCAGGACCGCTCAGAGTATATCCTCTTTATGGTACTCTACCGCCACAACAGCAGCAGAAGATATTTGACCCGGCACCGCCGCCATCGAGACCAGGTGGTCCGCCAGGACGCAAGGTTATTGTCGGAACAAACATTGCAGAAACTAGTTTGACCATCGACGGTATCGTCTATGTGGTTGACCCTGGTTTCAGCAAACAAAAAGTTTACAATCCCCGTATTCGTGTAGAATCACTTCTGGTATCACCCATATCCAAAGCTTCTGCACAGCAACGTGCTGGTCGTGCTGGTCGTACTCGCCCTGGAAAATGTTTCCGATTATATACTGAAGCAGCTTTCAAGAAGGAGCTCATTGAGCAAACATATCCAGAAATTCTCAGGTCGAATCTAGCAAATACGGTTTTGGAGCTGAAGAAACTTGGAGTTGACGACTTGGTACATTTTGATTTGATGGATCCCCCAGCACCCGAAACCCTCATGCGAGCCTTGGAAGAACTGAACTTCCTCGCATGTCTCGATGATGACGGAGAGTTGACAGTGCTAGGCAAACTGGCTTCAGAATTTCCATTGGACCCAGCACTTGCAGTCATGCTTATCTCCTCACCCGAATTTTATTGTTCCAACGAGATGTTGTCGCTCACCGCTCTGCTCTCCGTACCACAGATTTTCGTCCGTCCAGCAAGTGCGAGAAAGCGAGCCGATGAGATGAAAGCTTTATTTTCCCACCCAGATGGAGACCACCTTACTATGCTCAATGCCTACCATGCATTTAAAGGTGAAGCTGCCCAGGCTGACCCAAAAGGGTTTTGCCACCAGCACTTTCTCAGTCTCCGAGCCCTACAATCGGCCGATAACGTCCGTCAACAGCTGAAGCGAATTATGGAGAAGAACGAATTGGAATTAGTGAGCACCGATTTCCAGGATAAGGATTATTACACCAACATTCGACGAGCGCTGGTTGCCGGATTCTTCATGCAAATTGCGAAGAAAGAGGGTACAGGCAAGACATACAAGACTGTCAAGGACGATCAAAGTGTCTTGCTACATCCCAGCACAGTCCTTGGCGTGGATAGCGAATGGGTTGTGTACAATGAATTTGTACTGACCACTAAGAACTATGTTCGGACTGTTACCTCGGTAAAGCCTGAATGGCTGCTTGTACGTTCCCCCTAATTTGATGATTCGTCTGGCAAAAAGATGACTAACTTGCACAACAGGATATCGCGCCAAACTACTACGATCTGGACACATTCTCCAAAGGCGATATCAAATCAGCACTCCAGAAGACAGCACAGAAGATCCAACGGAGGAAGGCCATGAAAGGGGGCCGCTAGACACACCTTGCTTCACAGACCATCTCACATGTTAGATATAGATACCCCACTTCTAGACACCCGCTCAAGTGTACAAGCCACCAAGTCACTACTCTAAGGGAAATTGGAAAGGCGTTCTAAAATTGCCGTCGATGCTATGGGAATGTCTAGAATTGGTTATGAGCAGCCACCGGCATGTGTGTTTGGCATAGTAGTAGAATTTATAGATGCCCATGGGACCAACCCGTGTGCCAAAAGCTTAGCTAAACGTATAGCCAGAAAGTCATCCAATTAGAAAATTGAAATCATAGTAGAGAAAAGAAACGCATGGAAGCAGTTTCCGCAGCCTTCCCTAAATTTTGTTTTGGCTTTATTACTGCGGCGCTGTCGAGCCTTTTCAACGATCATGCAGTAATAAATCCGTTGAATGGAGGTGCGCTGGCGCATGTGATGCTTTGTGAACTTTTGAGGCACCCTCTCGTTGACATGATGGGCTCCTGTAGGAGCGGGGAACCTTCCGGAGAGGGAAACATAAAGGAGTTGCATGCTTTCTTTCTTCAAGTCCACAACGTGCAGATGTCGTAACACCAGAGGATCGTGCAGCTTGTCCTCCCCCTTCTCCATCCACCCGTTATACGCAGTTTTGACATGCGGCATAAACTGTTTGCTGCAAGGCTATTCCCTCGTCACCCTGAACCTTGGAAGTCTTCCTCGAACCCCTAGCCTTTTGATGTAGGAGTATTGCGGGCAGGCTGAGAGAAGTTCGATGTGTCATTTTTCTTCGGCTGCTTGCTTCCAATTTTTGTGGAAAACGCGGTGTCGCGGAGATGAAGTTACGGCTGACTTTCAAGACTCGATAGTACCTTGCACGATAAATATATGTTTCTTCTCCACTCGACTTGTCAGGTAAACCTTAAACAGGGGGGAAAGCAAGATATCTTGAGCTTAGCAAAGGAATATGAGAAGCAAAAGCAAAAGCAAAAAAAAAAAGTTATTCCATAAAATCGTCACCATAGAAAGGATGGACACAATCCTTTCGTCCATAGTCAAAAGCAAAACAAACCTGTGATTCAACTGACAGAAATAATCTCCTGGAAAGGACACGACTCCGACTCCGTAGGGCGTGATCGCCATCGGAGGACCTAGAGCGCTAAAGTGCTTGCCAACAACCTCGGGTTCTACAACACATAGAACTTACTTAACAGGTACCGGGATACTTGCCTCCTCGATGAGGCGCATATGGAGATATATATAGGATATTGTCAGTGAGAGATCTCCCACCTTCGAGGATCTGCTAGAGTTCTGGCCGTCCGTCTCATACGATCATCTATCGCTGGAGGAGGCTACTGACCTGGTAATCGGCGGTAAGCATCGTAATCTGCTATACAGCCCTCCGTAGTACCGATCCACGACGTTGTGGTACTCTACCTACCTAGTCGACGCAAATGCCTCAGCATCAAGTTTCAAGGGGGGGCCACACCACATCTTTCAAGGTAAGCGAGAGTTTCGTCATTGTACCTCGTCGTCGAAACATCTCAATTTGTGATGGATTTGTGCAGTGAAAAGGGCCAGTTGCTTGACTAGAGGTTTTGAGAGTCAACAGACTACCCTAATGGGGCTCTTTTCCCGATCTGGGTTATTCCCATATCTCGTATAGGACGAAGTGAATTGGAAAATACGTACGAAGGTACTGTACTGTACTGTATTTCAAGACACAGGCTTTGCCAATCAGACTCTGTCAGAGATTAGTCTCAAGCGACGACAGTTGGCACTTTGTGAAGCAGTATGAGGGAGTGCGAGTGTCGGGTCGTTTGTGTTGTTGACAGCGGCTCGGGAACCCAAGTCGAATAGCAACTAACTATCGACGGTTGAACGGTTGTAGAGGTACCTGGTATTGGTACCTACAGCCAGTAGGGGATAATAGGGGAGCAATTATGTTCTTCACCACACCACCACCACCACCACCACCACCCACTGCAAGGATAACTCGATCGATAGCAGCCTAGGATAGACATGCCATGCCGCCATTCCCGCCATACCACTCAACCAACACCTGTGGTCTGTATTTCGAATGCCATGTTCTCATTTGCCAGAGACGTAGGGGAGCTGGGGTAGTTTCAAAGAAGAGAGTGAGTAGCAACCAGCTGGGTTGAATCCCGCTTTCTCCATTCCGTTACTTGCTCTCATCGTCGTTCCAACCCATATCATCGCAAATAAGATGCTCCCTGCAGTAGCTCCATGCCGTTCAGGTTGTTTCTCGATAGTGCGCGATGCCTTTCTCTCCAGTATCTTTCCTATCACGCGATGCATGTTGAAGTGGTGTAGACATGTGAATCGAGACGAATGTCATAATATCAGAATATCTCTCGCCTATACGGGGAGACCACAGCAGTACTCGGAAAATATAATCCAACGGCGCTAGCTATCACTTCCAAGTTCTAGCCCATCTTTTGCTTTTTGCGGGCCGCCTGCATGTCGATTGTATAGAGTACTATGCAGTGTGCAGGAGCTAGGCATGTACTGTAACTGTACAGTACATCCACTGTACAGTACATCCGTGAAATGTGGTCCCAACACCACCTCTGCCTTCCCACAATGGGTGCCACTAACAAACGCGTGGGGTTCGACCGGCCCAGGATTATTCCCACCGGCAAATCAGCAACGGCCGTCGTCTGAGGATTTGGCCTCCCTCCCCCGAACCGAGCCGGTCAAACAGGTGACGCGAAGGCTATATGCTACCTTGCCCATTGCCTCACCTGCTCATCATCAGTACAGTGCGCAGTGCGTAAGCAAAGGTACTACGAAGTACTCTAGGTGTTGTAGTGCTGTTATGGCTTCTGAACTGGAACTCGGCGTCACCAGTTGTTACAGCCTTGCCCAAATGAAAACTTGTCGCGCCCCACTACTCGATGTTACTGTACATACAAGTACCGCGACAGGCGAAGATACTTCCAAGCGAGAGTCGTGGAGGTACAAATACGCGTACGAGTACAAGTACATGTGGGTCTATCTATAGGAACACAACAGTATCTTGATGCTGTGACAGCCCCCGCATCTTGGCTCAGCAATATCATATTTTCTAGAACGACAGAAATTTGCTGCAGCCCACAGAATGGAACCAACACCAAGCAGGCTATGTACGCTGTCTCCCTGTCTGATGGGATGGACCTCCGTAGGAAGACGGAGCGCTAAGGATATATTCGACGTCGAGCTTCCATTGGTATCCAGACTGAAGGGAATGCTGGATGGACCAACACGATCAAAGACGAACGGCACGGTCAAAAGATCACATCTAACTGGACCGTCAACGGACTGAGCACTATACTTCTACTCTATTCCTCCCAATGGGCTTTGGAGATAGGAGACGGCGTTTTCCTTTTTGTACTGTACCATACTCTAATCATTCTCAAATTCAAAGTCTGGCACTTGGATGGAGAACCGCATCCTGCGTAGTGACAGGTGTATATAAGTGGAAGTATATCATTGCAATGACTACTGGAAATGACCAGCCTTCCAAGGACACAGTGAGCAAATTCCCGAAACAGCCATTCTGGAAGGCTGTTAGAACCCTTTCTGTGGGGAAACGTGCAATTTCTGTCATTTTAAAGCAGTCCTAGCTACTGTTACCCGTTTGTGGATGCTCCAGCATCAGCACGGTCACCTCTTCTAGAGAGATGCTCGAAAAATTTACCGTCTCCATACTTTAGCAAGCACCGAAACAAAAGAGGCATACCTGGTGGAAAATACTGGTGAAAAAAACATACCAAAGTAACAACGTGCAAGGTTTGTCAGCTATATGGAATCGAATGTTAACAGTATACTGTACCTATCTTGTTTTTAAATGGGATCGTGTCTTGAACCACCCAGTGCGGCTAATAAA
>Ga0247809_1000663_pt1 | contig 15684 bp, 13 predicted proteins | sample UWRJL104311B1_FD_180951 | JGI IMG/M metagenome (GOLD analysis project Ga0247809, IMG submission 180951) | Plant litter microbial communities from Arlington Agricultural Research Station in Wisconsin, United States - UWRJ-L104-311B-1 | ecosystem: Environmental > Terrestrial > Plant litter >...
GCTCCACGGTCAGCACGTCGCGCTCGGAATAGCCCTGCGCGCGCGCGGCCTTGCGGATCTTGTCGGCCGCCTCCAGCGCCAGCAAATGCTCGTCGCTGGTGATCACGTACAGCTGCGACAACGATTTGCTTAAATGGCCGTCCAGCGCTTCCAGGCGCAATTGCATCGTCGGCCCTTACAGAATCGGCACGGCCGGCGGAATCGTCGGCGGCTGCGACGACGGCTGCTGGCCGGCCGGCGCAGGGCCCGGCGGCAGCGACACGCCGGCCGTCTTGACGGCGGCGATACGGCGCATCATCTGCTGCACCAGGTCGGTCTGCATGTCCTTGTACAGCAATATCTCTTCCTGCTCCTTGGCCAGCAACTGGGTTTCGTTGAAGTCGATCGGCCGGGTCAGCGTGATCTGCGTCGGCTTCAGCAGCTCGCCGCCCTGCTTGTCCAGCACGCGGAAGATGATGTTGTAGGTCAGCAGATATTGACGCACGCGGCCATTGCTGCTCAGCGACAGGATGGTCTTGGTCTTGGTCTTCTCCGGATTGGACAAGACCTCGACGATGCCGTCGGCCTCGCGCGCGGAGTTGACAACCACCGTGCCGCCGTTGGCGCGGATGTTGCGCTTCAAATCGATCGCCAACGGCGACGACTCCGGCAGCCCGATGTACATCGTCGGAAACGGCAGCGTGTAATGGCCGCTGTCGCCGCGCAAGTGGAAGCCGCACGCCGACACCGTCAGCGCGACCGCCAGCACCGCCGCATAGATCCGGCCGCGCCGGAACAAGGTAGTAGTCGCCATTGTATAAACCCGTTAAACCACGATGTTGATCAATTTGCCCGGCACCACGATGATCTTCTTCGGCGTGCCTTCGATGAACTTCTGCACCGCCTCGTTGGCCAGCGCCGCCGCTTCGATGCTCGCCTTGTCGGCGCCCTTGGCCACCACCACGCTGCCGCGCAGCTTGCCGTTCACCTGGATCATCATCTCGATCTCGGACTGCTCCAGCGCCGCCGGGTCGACCTGCGGCCACGGCGCGTTGAGGATGTCGCCGTGCGCCTTGGCGTAGCCCAGCTCCTCCCACAGCACGTGGGTGATGTGCGGCGCGACGGGGTTCAGCAGACGCAAGAAGATCGCGTAGCCTTCCGACAGCGACGCCGCGTCCGCGTCCTTGGACGACTCCAGCGTGTTGAGCATCTTCATGCAGGCCGACACCACGGTGTTGTACTGGATGCGCTTGATGTCGTAGTCGGCCTGCTGCAGCACCTTGTGCAGTTCGCGGCGCAGGGTTTTACCCGCGTCGGTGGCGGCGGCGGTGATCAGCGGCGAACCGGCGGCGGCGATGGCTTCGCGCTGCGCGTAGCCGAACGCCCACACGCGGCGCAGGAAGCGGTTGGCGCCTTCGACGCCGCTGCCCGACCACTCCAGCGTCTGTTCCGGCGGCGAGGCGAACATCGTGAACAGGCGCGCGGTGTCGGCGCCGTATTCGCCGATCTGCGCGGCCGGATCGATGCCGTTGTTCTTCGACTTCGACATCTTCTCGGTGCCGCCGATGTTGACGGGCTGGCCGTCGGCCTTGGAGACCGCGCCTTGCGGGCGGCCCTTGTCGTCCAGCGTCAGGTCGACGTCGGCCGGATTGAACCAGGTCTTCTTGCCGGCCGCGTCTTCGCGGAAGTAGGTCTCGTTCAGCACCATGCCCTGGGTCAGCAGGTTGGTGAACGGCTCGTCGAACTTGACCAGGCCGAAGTCGCGCATGATCTTGGTCCAGAAGCGCGCGTACAACAAGTGCATGACCGCGTGCTCGATGCCGCCGATGTACTGGTCCATCGGCATCCAGTAGTCGTTGCGCTCGTCGACCATGGCCTTGTCGGCGCCCGGCGAGGTATAGCGCATGTAGTACCACGACGAATCGACGAAGGTGTCCATGGTGTCGGTCTCGCGGCGCGCCGGCTTGCCGCACTGCGGGCAGTCGCACTTGAGGAAGGCTTCGTATTTGTTCAGCGGGTTGCCGGTGCCATCGGGCACGCAATCTTCCGGCAGCACCACCGGCAGGTCTTTTTCCGGCACCGGCACCACGCCGCAATCGCCGCAGTGGATCATCGGGATCGGCGTGCCCCAGTAGCGCTGGCGCGAGATGCCCCAGTCGCGCAGGCGGAAGGTGATCTTCTTCTCGCCCAGGCCCTTGGCGGCCATGTCGGCGGCCACCGCCTCGACGGCTTCGGCGTAGCGCAGGCCATCATACTTGCCGGAGTTGGTGACGATCGAAACTTCCTTGTCGCCATACCATTCCTGCCAGGCGTCGGTGGAGAACTCTTTACCGTCGGCCGGGTTGGCGTGACTAATCACTTGCTTGATCGGCAGATCGTATTTTTTGGCGAACGCGAAATCGCGCTCGTCGTGCGCCGGCACGCCCATCACGGCGCCGTCGCCGTAGGTGATCAGCACGTAGTTGCCGACCCAGACCTCGACCTGCTCGCCGGTCAGCGGATGGGTGACGAACAAGCCGGTCGGCATGCCCTTCTTCTCCATGGTCGCCATGTCGGCCTCGATCACGGAGCCCAGCTTGCACTCGGCGTTGAACGCGGCCAGCGCCGGATTGGTCCGCGCCGCGTGCAGCGCCAGCGGATGCTCGGCCGCCACGGCGGCGAAGGTCACGCCCATGATGGTGTCCGGGCGGGTGGTGAAGACGTACATCTTGCCATCCTGGATCAACTCGCCGTCGGCGCCCTTGATCTGATGCGGGAAAGCGAAACGCACGCCGGTCGACTTGCCGATCCAGTTGGTCTGCATGGTGCGCACGCGCTCCGGCCAGCCCGGCAGCTTGTCGTCGACATAGGCCAGCAGCTCATCGGCGTAGTCGGTGATGCGGGCGTAGTACATCGGGATCTCGCGCTTTTCGATCAGCGCGCCGGAACGCCAGCCGCGGCCGTCGACCACCTGCTCGTTGGCCAGCACGGTCTGGTCGACCGGATCCCAGTTCACGGTGCCGGTCTTTTTGTAGATGATGCCTTTTTCCAGCATCTTCAGGAACATCCACTGGTTCCACTTGTAGTATTCCGGCTTGCAGGCGGTCATCTCGCGCGACCAGTCGATCGCCAGGCCCATCGACTCCATCTGCTCGCGCATGTGGGCGATGTTGGAATAGGTCCATTGCGCCGGCGGCACGTTGTTGGCCATCGCCGCGTTTTCCGCCGGCATGCCGAAGGCGTCCCAGCCCATCGGCATCAGCACGTTGTAGCCGTTCATGCGCAGGTAGCGGTACATCACGTCGTTGATCGTATAGTTGCGGACGTGGCCCATGTGCAGCTTGCCCGATGGGTAGGGCAGCATCGAGCAGGCGTAGTACTTCCCTTTCGGGAAACGCGGGTCGTGTTCGACGGCCTTGTAGGCGTCGATGGCCTTCCAGTGGGATTGCGCGGCTTTTTCTACGTCGGCGGGACTATATTTATCTTGCATGATTGGTGAGCGGCCAAAAGTGTATATGAACCGGACATTATACCGGCTGAACCGGCTCCGGCGCATAAGAGTCGCCCCGCCAAGGCCGCTGCGCTACCATGGGGGGATGTTTTATCGTGAATATCCGCGCCTTGCAGGCGCTGGACGCCAGCGGCGTCTCCCTGCGCATCGAGGATCTGGCGACGCGGCTGGGCGTGCCGCGCCAGCACATCGCGGCGGAGTTCCGCGACAAGGTAGGGCTGACGCCTAAGCTATATGCGCGCATCCGCCGCTTCCGCCGCGCCACGGCGGCGCTGGAAGTCACCCCGGCGCCCGATTAAGCGCAACTGGCGTTGGAGTGCGGCTACTTCGACCAATCGCACCTGATCCACGACTTCCAGGAATATTCCGGCAGCGCGCCGGAGCGCTTCCTAAAGACAGCGTAAACATAGTCTCCTTGGATTGCGCTATGTAGGCGTCGCGCCTATGGAATCATAATAGGCAGCTAGCGTATCATTTCAAGATACAGCGACCATCTGTGGAGGCCAATATGACAGCGGATTCGAGTAAGAAATTGGACGGCGTCCAGCCGAAAAAGTCACAACTAGCAAGCGCAAAATCCAGCGTCACCAAAAAAAAGCCCATGCGCGTTGTGAAATCACCGCCTAACCCGGGGTCTCTGCCAATAGAAGCTGTGCGGCGTGTGGTCGCGGAAGCAATACGGGCCCACAAAAAATAAGCTGCCGATGAAAGCGACGACCTACAACACTAGTGTTTTCCTCAACTGCCCATTTGACGCAGAGTACAAGACATTGCAAAACGCGACTGTATTTGTGGTCTACGAATGCGGTTTTATTCCTCGTTGCGCGTTGGAGGAGAGTAATGCAGGTGATGTGCGGTTTAACAAAATCGAAAGGCTCATCGAATCCTCCCGATACGGCATCCACGATATCTCACGTACGGAACTCGATAACGTCAGTGAATTGCCGCGCTTTAATATGCCTTTCGAGCTCGGACTATTCATGGGTGCGCGACGATATGGCACAGCAATCCAAGAAAAAAGAATTTGCTGATTTTGGATAAAGAACAATATCGTTATCAGAAATTTATTTCTGATATTGCCGGACAGGATATCCGGTCACATGACGGAAATGTCGCCCTACTGATCAGACATGTACGCGATTGGCTGAATGCCGCATCAAGCACCACCATACCGGGAGGAAAACAGATTTACGCCCGGTATGCACAATTTTCTGCAGACTTGCCTGAAATGTGCGAGAAATTTAAGATTTCGCCGGATGAGCTCAACTTCACTGACTACAGTGTTTTTGCCTCGGAATGGATCCGCCACGCAAATACAGTCTGATAACGACCTTCCATTTTTACAATCACGAAGGCTGATGATGTGCCAAGATGGTGTTTTCAACATCTACGCGGAGACAAATATGATCAAGGGATTGCGTACAGTGGCTTACCCGGTGGCCGACCTGGCCACCGCCAAGGAGTGGTACGCCAAAGTGTTCGACACGGCGCCGTATTTCGACCAGCCGTTCTATGTCGGCTTCAACATCGGCGGCTTCGAACTGGGCTTGGTCCCGGACGGCAAGCCGGGCAAAGCCGGCAGCATGGTCTACTGGGGCGTCGACGACATCGCCGCCGAAGTCGCCCGCATCACCGCGCTGGGCGCCACCGTCCATGGCGACATCCAGGACGTCGGCGAAGGCATCAAGACGGCGGAACTGGCCGACCCGTTCGGCAACCTGCTTTGCCTGATTGATAACCCACACTTCGATTCGACGGCGGTGCGCTAGCGTAGTCGTGCCAACTGCGCCAAATCCCACCGATCGCGCCGCACATCAAGCCGGGGCTGCCTAGCCCCGCGTCGTCGCAGCGATAACTCCGCCACCGCGCTCCCAAGGCCCCCGCCCCGCCTCCCCGCAGCCATGTCCAACTCCTTGGACGCAGCTTCCTGAAACGCCGTCTTGCTGCGTTATACCGCAGTAACTACCATGCAAGTCATGCGGTCATCCCGACCGTCCGACATCATGGGCGCGCCTAAGCGTCCCCACTCCGGAGTACCAATGACTTTCAAATTGACGCGGCGCCATGTAGTAACGTTGGGTGCCAAAGCAGCGCTGGCGGCAATCGCGGGGAACGCTTCCGCGCTGGACGCCGACGCTACGCAACCCCGTTCCAAAGCCACTTCCGGCTCCCAAGCCGGAAAACTCTACGATGTGCTGATTGTCGGCGGCGGTTCCGCCGGCGCCGTGCTGGCGGCACGCTTGAGCGCGGACCGGCGGCGCCGAGTGCTGTTGCTGGAAGCTGGTCCGGATTTCACGCCCGATAACTATCCGGCGGCGCTGACCAACGCCAATCTGGTCGCCAGCTCGCCCGCGCACGATTGGCACTACCACAGCCAAGACGCGGCCGGCTTGGGCCACGATATCGGCATCCCGCGTGGCCGCGTGATCGGCGGCAGTTCGGCCGTGAACGCTGCGGTGGCGATGCGCGCCCGCCCGGCCGATTTTGCGCGCTGGGCCGGGCGCGGGATCGAAGGCTGGGCCTGGCCGGACGTGCTGGCCGCTTACCGGGCCATGGAAAACACGCCATCGGGCGAGGATGCCTGGCATGGCCGCAACGGTCCGTTTCCCGTCCGTCAGCGCACGGCGGCGGAGAACACGCCATCGATGCGCGCTTTTGTGGCGGCGGCGGAGTCGGTCGGTTTGCCGCATGTCGCCGACTTCAACGGCGCCCGCCAGCATGGCGTCGGCCCGTATCCGCTGAATGTCATCGATGGCGTCCGCATCAACACAGGCATGGCTTACCTGAGCGCCGATGTGCGCGCCCGTCCGAATTTAACCATCCGCGGCGGCGCCGAAGTGGACCGCGTGCTGATCGAACATGGACGCGCCGTCGGCGTGCGGCTGCTCAACGGCGACGAGGTCCGTGCCGGCGAAGTGATCCTATCGGCCGGCGCCATCGGCAGTCCCGCCATCCTGATGCGATCCGGCGTCGGCCCGAGCGGCCATCTGAGCGACATGGGAATCGCCACCGTGGCCGACTTGCCGGTGGGCGAGCGGCTGCAGGAGCATCCCTTCTTCTATAACGTATATGCCTTGAAGGAATCAGCCCTGGCGATGACGCCGGCGGCCGGCGCCATCGTCTGGACGCGTTCGCGGCAGGCCGCTGCGGACGACTTGGATCTGCATATCTCCGGCACCCATCTGATCGATCCCAAAGCCAGCCCGACCGGCGGCGCGATCGTACTCGCTTGCGCCGTCACCTTGCCGAAGTCGAATGGCAGTGTGCGTCTCGCCAGCAGCAACCCGCGCGTGGCGCCGCAAATTCGATACAACTTTTTCGAGCAGGAAAGTGACCTCGACCGGATGGTGGAAGCTGTCGAGCTTTCGCGCGAGATCGGCCGCGGCGCGCCGTTCGCGGAGCTGATCGACCACGAAATGGCGCCGGACTCCACGGTGCGCGACGCGAAGGCCTTGCGTCAAAACATCGTCGCCAACGTCGCCGGCTACCAACACCCCACTTCGAGCGTGCCAATGGGCGCCAGCGGCGACAAAACCGCCGTCGTCGACGCATGGGGAGCGGTGCGCGGCATCGCCGCTTTGCGTGTGGTCGACGCGTCCATCATTCCCGACATCCCCTCCGTGGCGACCAACCTCACCACGATCATGCTGGCGGAGCGCATCAGCGCCCATCTGGTCAATTAACCCGCGCAACGCCATCAAGGAAAAATCATGAACAAAACAAGCTTACTCAATCCGACCGACCGCTGGAACGGAAAAATCTACAGCAACGGTTGGCGCGACGGCGGTCTTGAAAGCGCCGATGTCACCGACAAGGCCAGCGGTGAAGTGCTGGGCCAAATCGGCGTCGCGTCGGGCGCCGACGTGGCGGCCGCCGCGTCGGCGGCACACGCGGCACAGCGGGAATGGGCCAAGACGCCAGGCCCGCTGCGCGGCGACATCTTGCGCGAAGTATCCCGGCTGATCTTGCTGCATGCCGACGAGATCGCCGAGCAGTTGATCCGCGAGACCGGCTCCATCCACGCCAAGGCCCAGTGGGAGGTGAATGTGGTGGCGCGCGAAATCGCGGAGGCCGCCGCGCTGGGCAGCGCGCCGCAAGGCATGCTGACCGCCGCCACCGACGCCGAGATGACCAGCATCGCCCGCCGCGTTCCGCTCGGCGTGGTCGGTATCATCACGCCGTGGAACTCGCCGTTCATCCTGGGCGCCCGCGCCATCGGCCCGGCGCTGGCGATGGGCAACGCCGTGCTCCTGAAGCCCGACCTGCAGGCCGCCGTCGTCGGCGGGGTGGTGTTCGCCCGCCTGCTCGAGCTGGCGGGCCTGCCGGCCGGCTTGTTCCACGTGCTGCCGGGCGGCGCCGATACCGGCGCGGCGCTGGTCAGCGAAGATTTAGTCGACATGATCAGCTTCACCGGATCGACCAAGGTCGGCCGGCAGATCGGCGCGATCGCCGGCGGCCAGCTCAAGCGCGTGTCGCTGGAGTTGGGCGGCAACAATCCCTACATCGTCACCGAGGACGCCGATATCGACGCCGCCGCCAGCGCGGGCGCTTGGGGGGCGTTCTTCCACCAAGGCCAGATTTGCCTGACGGCGGGCCGCCATCTGGTGCATGAACGGGTCGCCGAGGCCTACACCGCAGCGCTGGTCGCCAAGGCGCGGGCGCTGGTGCGGGGCGACCCGCGCGACCCCGCCGTGCAGATCGGTCCCGTCATCAACGAGCGCCAGGCCGCCAATGTCGAGCGCATCGTCGCCGAGACGCTGGCGCAAGGCGGCAAGCTGCGCGCCGGCGGCGGGCGCAACGGCTTGTTTTTGGAGCCGACCGTGATCACCGGCGTGTTGCCCGGCATGGCCGCGTTCGACGAAGAGATCTTCGGCCCGGTCGCCCCGATCACCACGTTCCGCGACGACGCCGAGGCGATCGCCCTGGCCAACCAAAGCGAATACGGCCTCGTGGCGGCGGTGGTGTGCCGCGATCTCGCCCGCGCCCAACGCATCGCCGACGCCCTGCATGCCGGCGTGGTGCACATCAACGACCAGACGGTGCTGCATTCGGTGTACGGCCCGATCGGCGGTTTCGGCGCCTCCGGCAACGGCTTCACGCATAGCACGCTGACCAACGCGGACCAGTTCAGCGAGTGGCAGTGGATCACCACACGTGGCAAGCTGCCGGCCTATCCGTTCTGATCGTCGCCACAGCGCCCGGCAACGCGGCTTGTTTCCCGCGCTGCCGCGCGATGCCCGTCATTGCAAGCACCCTGCCGCGGCCCCGCATGTCATTTCTTCACTCTAGGTATATCTTCATGTTCAAAATTCCCGCCCTGGCCTTCGCGTTGCTGCCACTCGCCGTTCACGCCTCAAACCTGCCCGACTATCCCTTCATCCACGCCACCGGCGAAGGCTATGTGATGGTGGTGCCCGATATCGGCGAGATCGATTTCGATATCAGCGCCTATGATCCCGATCCGGCCGCCGCGGTGGCTGTCGTCCAGTCCCGCGCGTCCGAGGTGCGCGCGCTGTTGGCCGCAAAGGCCGGCGAGGGGCCCGATGGCGCCAGCGCCGACGTACACGACATACGCAAGGAAATGCGCAAGTCCGCCAATCCCGATGCCAACGCCGCCCCCGATTACGATATCCGCAGCTCGGTCCACATCTTGGTGCGCAACCTCGGCAACTGGCGCCCCATCATGGAAGCGCTGCTGGAATTGAAAAATGTCGATCACATGACCACGACTTTTAGCAAGACCGACCGTTTCAAGGTCGAGCAGGAACTGACCGCGGCGGCCGTCAAGGATGCCCAGCGCCGGGCCGAAAGCATGGCGGCCGGTTTCAGCAAGAAACTGGGCGCGGTGGCCGCGGTCTCGTCCGGCCAGCTGCGCAACCTGACCGGCGCCGTTGGCCTGATGCCCGGCGATCTCTATAAAAGCGGTCCAGGCGGCGCGGCGGAGCAGCACGACAAAGATTTCCTCACCGTCGACGTACTAAGATGGTCGCAGACTGTGGACATGATTTTCCGTATCAAATAACGCTGGGAAGTCATAAACACGCTCAAGGGATGCGAACCATCGCGTCGCCGGTGGCCGAGGCCGGCAGCGCGACGAGTGGCCAACGCGTTCGGCGCCAAGCATAGTCCAATTTGTTGGCTACAAGATCTCATTAAACGGGCTTGTTCCGGCTCGATTTCCTCCATACCATGCGGCGGTAATTGATTTGGAAATCGATCTCAGAAAGAATGACATGCCATTGGATAGCGGTATATGGACCGGAGCCGACGCCGCGGTCGGCGGTAACTGCAACGCCAGCCGCGTCACAAAGCGCGCAGCAACGATCAGCGTGGCGGTTGCTCACGGCGATGCCATCGTGCGGGCCGGGCTGAATTCTCTGCTGGGCGCGTACAGCGATCTACGCGTCGAGATGGAGGACGCCTCGCCGCCGTCTCATCATGGCGCCGACGTGATCATTTTCGACTATGCAGGCGGCCTTGATTACATGCGCTGCGCCAACGCGCGTCGCGGCGACACCTCTCCGCGGGTGCTGATCATCACCCATCGGGGCAAGGAATGGCAAGTGCACACGGCGCTGAAGGCGGGCGTGCACGGCTATGTGCGGCAAAGTGCCGATTCGGAACAGCTGCTGGCGGCTGTGCGGGCGCTGGGCAAGGGCACGCGTTATTTGAGCGATGAGCTGCGAGGCTGTATTGATGACAGCCGCTCCCGAATCAACCTCACGGGCCGCGAGACAGATGTATTGCAACAATTAGCGCATGGCGATTGCAACAAGCGCATTGCGCGCAGTCTTGGTATCGGCGTCGGCACCGTTAAAACGCATGTCAAAGGTCTCTGTGACAAGCTTGGTGCAACGACGCGCACTCAGGTCGTGGTATTGGCGATCCGGCGCGGCCTGGTTTGCGATGGCGCCCTGGACCTTGCCATCCCCGAGTTAGAACATCAACCTTTCACCAACATACCTCTATGACTATCGACCGGCATTTCGCGACGTTTGTTTTAATGATGATTATCGGTACGCCCTCGCCGGGCCAAGCATCACCAGCGCCAGACGCTGCGGCCGATCCACTATCTTATCTGGCGGCGGCTAAATTGGCCAGCGGCGGACCGGCTTGGGATCGGCTCAATTCGATACATCAAATTGCCAGCGTAAGACAAGGGGGGGAGGATGGTATCCTGGACGCGCTCACGGACCTGAAACACCTACGCACTCTGCAGCGCATGGAGCTCGGCGCGGCCGTCGATCTGCGGGGCTGGGATGGCGTTGCGGGATGGTCAACCTCGGGCTCCGGCCTAGTCCAACCAGGCACAAGCGATGAATCGATCGCCGCCAGCGTCGCCATGTCTTATCGCGCCGCGTATGCATTTTTCTGGCCGGAGCGCTGGCCCGCGCGGTTTGAGTATGTAGGCAAGCAAGAGCAAGGGAAACATGCCTACGACGTACTCAGGATATCGCCGGCCAAGGCTGATCCGTTCGAGCTGTGGATTGATCACGATACCCATCTCATCGCGCAAGAGATAACCATAGGCGGCGGCCAACCCAGCACCAGTTCTTTCGATGATTACCGTCGAGTCCAAGGCGTGCTGTTACCTTTCAGTCAAAGAGACTCGATCGGTGAACCGGAATTCGATACCGTATACGCCACCCGAAGCGCCATTTTCGGCGACACATTAGGCGCGGGAACATTTTCGCCGCCCGCTCCCCCGGCCGAGCCTGACCCATTCCCTGAAGGACGCGATAGCGTCACGTTGCCTATGGAGTTCATCGATAACCATATTTATATCAAGGCGAGAATCAATGAAGGCCCGCCCCAGACCTTCATATTCGACACCGGCGCCACGACCATGCTGGGCAAGAGCCAGGCACTGGCCATGGGACTTCAGCCAGAAGGGTCGCTGGCCGGGACGGGGTTGGGCGCGGCGACGGTGGAGTTCAATAACGCACGGGTGCGGAGTATCGGTATCGGCGGTCTAAAACTACCCGGACACCAAGTAAGGACGCTGGACATTACGGACCTCCAAAAATCACTGGACGTCGATTTTGTAGGCTTTCTTGGCCTTGAACTCGCGCAGCGCGCGGTGGTTCGTATTGACTACGCGGGCCAGCTGTTCACGCTGATTAAACCCTCCGCGTTCAAACCATCGTCTTCGGCGATCGCGATACCATTGATGTTCGATGAGCACATGCCTGTTGTCGACGCCACCATCGACGGTATCGCTGGCCAGTTTCAAGTCGATACCGGCGCAAGCCAGCCGCTTACCTTGATGACGCCATTCGTAGCTCAGCATCGCTTGACGGCCAAATACAACACGCGACGCTCCCAGTCGGGCGGCGCCGGCGGCGACACCAGCGACGCATTGGCGAGAACCGGGGAATTGCGGATTGGTTCGGTACTGATCCAAAACCCGGTGACCACGCTGAAGTTGGGCACGCGCGGTGTGGAAGCTTCCACATGGATAGCCGGAAATATCGGTAGCGGGATGTTGCGCAGGTTCACAGCCACATTCGATTACCCCCACCAGATGCTGTATCTGGAGCCGAACCCGAATTTTCTCGCCCCGGATGTTTACGACCGGTCCGGACTCAGAATGCGACGCGACGTCGATGGTAGCGCCTTGATTGTTTTTGTCATGCCGGGCAGCGGCGCCGAGTTGGCTGGCATCATGAAGGGCGACCGGATACTCGCCGTCGACGGGGCCGGCATTCACAGCTTGCCTTTGCCGTCACTGCGAAAGCTGTTCAAGGGGCTGGCGGGAGCCGAGATCCGATTATCGATCTCGAGCCAAGCCGGCGAACCGCGCGAAGTAAAGCTGCGCCTGAGCGATTTAATCTGAGCGACATCAACCATGCCGATCGCGGCCGCGCTACACGGGCACGCACTCGGGCATCCGCTCGATCAAAAAGTCGAGGAACGCCCGAATCGATGGCAGCATACCCTGGCGAAACGGCAGCACGGCGGAGATGGTCGCCTCGTTCGCGAGCCAGTCCGGCAAGACGCGCACCAATTCCCCGGCGCAGCTTTCCTGCTGGCAAACATAGGCCGGCAGCGCGACGATTCCCAGTCCCGCGATCGCCGCCTGCTTGAGCGCCACCATGTCGCCGCTGCCCAAGCGCGGCGCCAGCGCAACGGTCACACCGCCGTGCATGGGATGGCTTAGTTCCCAATTAAATGGTTTTCCGTGGCGCAGCATCAGCAACGTCTCGTGCCGGGCCAATTCGGCGGGCGTCGATGGAATTCCATGCGAGACCAGGTAGGCCGGACTAGCGTAGAGAAACCAGCGCGATTGGACCAAAGGCCGCTGTATCAGCATCGAATCCGACAACGGCCCGGTGTGGGCGCGCACCGCCACGTCGTAATTGCCGCGAACGATGTCGACCGGATCATCGCTGACGTGCTGGATCAAGTTTATGCGTGGATATTTTCGAATGAAATCGGGAAGCAGCGGCATCAACGCAAACATCGACGTGGCCGCCGCGGTGGTGAATCGAATCGTGCCGCTGGGTTCGGACATGCGCTCGAGCACGCTGCTTTCGGCGAGCTCGGCATGCCGTATGGCTTCGATCGCGTGGCGGAAGAACAACTGGCCCGCATCGGTCATGCTCAGGCTGCGCGAGGTGCGGTGCAGCAGCCTGGTTCCAAGCGCCGCTTCAAGTTGCTGCAGACGGTGGCTGAGCGTCGATTTCGGAATTTTCATCTGCCGGCTGGCGGCGGTGATCCCCCCATATTCGACGATACCAACAAAAAAACGGAAGTCATTAAAATCAAGCATAAAGATGTGTCCTCAAGCAATTGGCAAGAATGGCGATGCCGCCGCCCAAGGTTGACGGCATGGCGCCGCCATCGCGAATATTCAAGCGCCGGTCTCGGCGCGCGCGGTGGACGCCGCGTTGTCCCGCCAATCGGCCAGACCCTGCTCGACCAAGGCCATTTTCCGACGCATGGCGCCCGTCGCGTCGGCGCCCAACGCCGCGTGCAAGGGTGGCTTTTCCGCCTCCATCAGATTGATGATGGCCGCGGCCCCCTTGTCGGCGAGATTCGGCTGTTTACCCTGGAGGCCGCCGATCGCGCCGCGGAATTTTCCCGCCGGCGTATCCGCATAGTCGTCAATCATCCGTGCCGCGTAGGTCAACGAACCGCCGACAAACCGCGTCTCGAAGATGCCGATCGTTAGCACGGTCGACGCGATGCCGAACGGCGCCAGTTCGGCCGCCAGCGCTTCGCCAACGATGCTCGTCGCGCTCTTCGCGGCGCAATAGAGGCCGAATCCCGGATAGCCGATGAAACCGCCGATCGCGGAAAATTGAATCAAGTGGCCGGAGCGTTGGGCGCGCATCGCCGGCGTGACGGCGCGTAGCATATTCAGGCCGCCAAAAAAATTCAGATCGAAAACCCGGCGCGCTTCGGCGTCCGATGTCTCCTCCACCGCCCCCACGGTACCGGCGCCCGCGCAGTTGGCGAGGATGTCGATACGGCCAAAGCGCGCAAGCGCCTGCGCCACGCCGCGCTTCACCGCCGCCTCATCGGTGATATCGACCAGTATGCCCAGGCCTTGTCCCCGGTGCCTCTGATCGTACGCGGCTATTTCCTCCCGCTTGCGGAACGTGGCGACAACGCGCGCCCCCTTGTCCAACAATTGTGCCACCAGTTCGTAGCCCAATCCCGACGACGCGCCGGTGACCAGAACCACTTTCCCATGTACCGATTTCATTGTTCCTCCTAGCGATACGCCCCGGCAAAACAGGGCAAGCGAGCGCGCATCATATGAGCTGCGATTTTTAGCCACAAGAGCATTAATTGGGATGCAATGTCCACCACGCCAGACTTCCGGCCGCGACGTCAACCACCTGGGGGGGCGCGCCGGCTGGGTTTGCTTTCCAGCTCGGCGCGGTAAGACCAGCGGCCAAATGCGAGCACGCCCAAGACCGACAGCGTGTGCACAATGACGATTGCGCACGGTCCCAAGAGCGTCGCTGCGACGCCGCTCGCCAGGTGGCTCAGGTTCCTGCTCACTATCGAGGCCGCGGCGTTTATTTCTATGCCGCCGAGCAAGTCCATATTCCCGGCCATGTGTAGCATGGCGGCCAGCATCAGCGTATCCGTCATCGATGTGGCCGGGGCCAAAGCCGCCCCGGAAAAACTCACCCAGGCGGGAAGGTGGACCATCGCCGCGGCGATCCAGAACATCCATAGCGGTGGCTTGCGCGGCGCTTGCGGTTGCCAGTGCTTAAAAAGGCTTAGGTTCATTTTTTTCCATGCGGCGACTCGGCCGGTTCAAGAGGTTCAGGCGAAGCGCCGCCCTGCGCCGCGTGGGCCATCGGCGGGGATTCACGTTACCGAGCTGGCGTCGCAGCCAGCATCACAAAATGCGCGCCCGCCTGCGATTCGACGCTGATCTCGATCGCCTGGCCGGCACCGACGGAGGTCGCCTGCCCGGTACCAAGCAGGCGTTGTTCATCTTGGTAACCGACGACCACATCGCCGGAAACGGCGTAGATCCAGGCATGCCGCCCCGGCGGCAAATGATGAATGAACCTTCCGCCCCCGCTCAGGGAGCCGTCGAGCATGGTCATTTCCTGCGGCGCGCCTTGCGCGCCGGTCACGCCGCCGCTGACGCCCAAGACCACGCGCACGCGGTAACCGGCGCCTTCCAGCACGGGCACATCGCCGGCGCGCACGTGCAGCGCATGCGACGTCATGGATTTGAGCCTGTCCGGCAGATCGACAAAGATCTGCAGCCCATGCGCGCGCGCGCCGCCTTCCGGCAGTTGCTCGTGCACCGCGCCCATCGCCGCGGTCAGCCAGTACAACTCGCCGGCCTCGAGGACGAGATTGCGGCCCAGCGTGTCACGGCTGCGCAAGGCGCCCCGCGCATCGTCGAACAACGCGGTCACGACCGACATGCCGACGTGCATATGGGGGGCAAAGGTCGGCTCGGTCATGATGAAGTGATCAACCATCATCAGGGGTCCGATCTCACCGCCGAACTGTTCCTCGGAAAAATGCAGCGAGGTGAAACCATCGCCAATGCTGCGCGGGATCGCCGAGACGACTTTTCCCAGGCGCGCCGGACAGCTGTAGAGCGCCGTGTCTATCGTCTGATTGCCCATATTGCTTGCTCCATGGAGTGTTATCGTGGAAAACAATATAAGCCTATCCCCTGCGCGGCGGAAGCCGTCGCCGGAGCGACTTAGCGTCCGGCACGCCGGACGATC
>Ga0247809_1000664_pt1 | contig 15662 bp, 17 predicted proteins | sample UWRJL104311B1_FD_180951 | JGI IMG/M metagenome (GOLD analysis project Ga0247809, IMG submission 180951) | Plant litter microbial communities from Arlington Agricultural Research Station in Wisconsin, United States - UWRJ-L104-311B-1 | ecosystem: Environmental > Terrestrial > Plant litter >...
TCTATGCGCCGTTTGCAGGTGCTGCAATTGGTGAGTTTTTCCGTGATACAGGTAGACCAGCTTTAATTGTTTATGATGATTTATCTAAACAAGCTGTTGCTTACCGTGAGGTATCTTTATTACTTCGTCGTCCACCGGGCCGTGAGGCATACCCAGGTGACGTTTTCTACTTGCACAGTCGTTTATTAGAAAGAGCTGCGAAAATCAACGCTAATGATGATATCGCAAAAGCGATGAATGATTTACCTGAGTCGATTAAACACATCGTTAAAGGTGGTGGTTCATTAACGGCTTTACCGATTATCGAAACTCAGGCGGGTGACGTTTCTGCGTATATTCCAACTAACGTAATCTCGATTACTGATGGTCAGATTTTCTTAGAGTCCAACTTGTTCAACTCAGGTATTCGTCCGGCTATTAACGTTGGTATCTCGGTATCACGTGTAGGTGGTAATGCTCAAATTAAATCGATGAAAAAAGTAGCAGGTACTTTAAAGTTAGATCAGGCTCAATACCGCGAGTTAGAGGCTTTCTCTAAATTCGGTTCTGACTTAGATGCTGCAACGAAATCGGTTTTAGATAAAGGTGCACGTAATGTGGAAATGTTGAAACAAGCACAGTTCTCTCCATTTACTGTAGAGAAACAAGTTGCAATTGTTTATGCTGGTACTAAAAACTTAATGCGTAGTGTTCCGGTTAACAAGGTTAAAGAATTTGAAACAGAATTTTTAACTCAATTGGAAATGCGTCACCCGGAAACTTTAGCGGCATTAAAAGCTGGTAAATTTGACGATAACATTACTGGTGTTTTAGATACAGTAGCAAAAGAGATTTCAAGTAAATATTAATAAGTATCGAGTAGTAGTATCAAGTATCAAGACGAAGTTCAACTCAATCCTGATACTTGATACTCGATACTTGATACTCACGAAATAAAGAATGGCTAATTTAAAAGAAGTAAGAAACCGGATTGCATCAGTACAATCGACACAGCAGATTACCAAAGCTATGAAAATGGTTTCGGCTGCGAAGTTGAAACGTGCCACCAATGCAATTATCGCTTTACGTCCCTATGCAACTAAACTTAAAGAGATTTTAGGAAATCTTTCAGCAAGTTTAGAAGGTTCTTCATCACCTTTTATTCAGGAGCGTGAGCCTAATAAGGTTTTAATTGTTACAGTATCATCAAACCGTGGTTTGGCTGGTGCTTTCAACATGAACGTAATTAAAGCCGCCAACAATTTAATTGCAGATAAATATAGCGAACAGTTGAAAAACGGTAACGTGAGCATTATTTCTATCGGTAAGAAAACTCAGGATTTCTATGAGAAACGTAAGTACAATGTTATTGGCAACAATAACGAGGTATATTCGGCGCTAACTTTCGAAAACGTAACCAAGATCACAGATGCTATTATGGCTGGCTTTGTTAAAGGTGAGTACGATAAAGTGGAAGTGGTTTATAACCGTTTTAGAAACGCAGCTGTGCAATTTATTACAACCGAACAATTGTTGCCTTTGCCAAAAGCAGAAGAAGTTGAGGCTACAACTGAAAAGAAATCTACTAATGTAGATTATATTTTGGAACCATCTCAGGAAGAAATTGTTGAACAGTTGATTCCTAAGTCTATCAAAATTCAGTTGTACAAGGCAGTGTTGGATTCTCACGCATCTGAGCATGGCGCACGTATGACATCAATGGATAAAGCAACTGAAAATGCGGGTGAGTTATTGAAAGCCTTGAAACTATCTTATAACCAGGCTCGTCAGGCTGCAATTACAACAGAGTTAACGGAGATTGTAAGTGGTGCAGCAGCATTGAATGGATAGTTCCTAATCCCTAAATGAGTCTTAAAGTTATGAAGCCCGTTTCTTAATCGAAATGGGCTTTTTCATGCATTTATAACATATTAATCCAAAATTATTATGTTTTTGTTGGATTATAATCCAAAATTATTATGTTTTTATTGGATTGTAATCCGAAATTATTATATTTTTGTGTAATAGAAAACGGATATGATAGTAAGAAGGCAAATGGATTATGCTTTGAAAAGGCTATTTAAAGGCAAAGCATTTATTGTTTTTGGTCCGAGGCAATCTGGCAAAACTACCTTTGTAGAGCAGTTGTTAACTAAAGTTGACAAGAAGACATTATACCTTAATGGTGATGACGCTGATGTAAGAGAGAATTTATCAAAGCCGAACGCTTTGCAGATTGCACAGTTGTTGGGTGATTATGAAATCCTTTTCATCGATGAAGCGCAGCGAATAACAGATGTTGGTTTATTTATCAAAATTATTGTAGATAGATTTAAGCAGGTTCAGGTCATTGCAACTGGTTCATCAGCATTTGAACTATCTGGTAAAATAAACGAACCTTTAACAGGACGAAAATATGAAATGATGCTTTTACCATTCTCATATGCAGAATTGGTAAAGGAAACGGATTTTTTAACGGAAGAACGCTCTTTAACGCAACGTTTAATTTATGGTTCATATCCTGAAGTAATTAATAAACCAGGCAATGCCGAAGAACATTTAAAACTCTTAACCGATAGCTATTTATACAAAGATTTATTTGCACTCGAAGAGGTGAAGAAACCTTTATTATTCGAAAAAATTGTGAAAGCTTTAGCGCTGCAGGTTGGTAGCGAAGTTAACTTTTCAGAATTGGCTCAACTGGTAAAGGCTGATCAAAAAACAGTTGAAAAATATATAGATTTATTGGAAAAAGCATTCGTTATTTTCAGTTTACCTGCTTTTTCAGGCAATGTTCGCAACGAAATTAAGAAGAATAAAAAGGTCTATTTTTATGATACAGGCATTATCAATGCGATAACAAGGAACTTTAATACTTTGGGTAACCGTAATGATGTTGGCGCACTTTGGGAAAATTATATGATTAGCGAACGTAAAAAATACCTGCAGCAAAATCAGATAGAAGCGGAGTTGTTTTTTTGGCGAACTACGCAGCAACAGGAAATAGATTATATAGAAAAGAGAGCTGATAAGCTTTTGGCCGTGGAATTTAAGTGGAATGAAAAGGCGAAAGATAAAATACCTGTCACATTTACTAAGGCTTATCCAAATGCAGAAACAATGATATTATCGAAAGCAGAGCGGGCAGGTTTTTTGAACGGTTAAATAATGCTTATATGAATACTGCATCACCGGAGTTTAATATCTTTGAACCTTAATTCCAGATCATGAAAAAACACCTGTTCATAATTATATCGTTTTTGCTGTCACTTACTGCAGCAGCTCAAAATCCTGCAAGAGATTACACCAATGCAGTTCTATGGCAACAAACGTCGGGCGAATATCGAGCCTTATGTTTCCAGGCATATAACTTTGCTCGTTTATCCTTAAAAGAAGCTTTATGGGCTGATACAAGTAACAAACCCAATTGCATAATCGTTGATATCGATGAAACGGTTCTGGATAATTCAGCTTTTCAGGGTCATGAAATTAAGAAAGGCCTGAGTTATAATCCTGTAGATTGGACCGAGTGGACCAATTTATCAAATGCGGATACTGTTCCTGGTGCATTAGCTTTTCTGAAATTTGCCGCGTCGAAAAATATAGAAACTTTTTATATAAGTAACCGCGATGAAAAGGATTACGCAGCAACCCTGAAAAATCTGAAAAGCTTTGGTTTTCCGTACTCGGATGACGCACATCTTTTGGTTTCGAAAGGAACGTCGAACAAGGAACCTCGTCGTCAGAAAATTACAGAAACACACAATATTTTGATGCTTTGTGGCGATAATTTAAGTGACTTCAGTAATGTTTTTTATCGCGATCAGAAGAATACTTTTGAGCAAGTGAGTCAAAATCAAAACCTTTTTGGTATTAAATATATCATATTACCTAACCCGATGTATGGTGATTGGGAAAAGCCATTGTATAACGGAGAAAATTTAAGTGACAAGGATAAAGGAAAACAACGTTTAAATCGATTAAAAAGTTACTAAACATTTATATTTATTCAGCAATAAGTATTACTTTTGCTGCATCATAAAAAGAAACATTATGGAGAACAGCGAATTAAAGCACAATACAGAAAGTATGAAAACGGCTAACCAGCCAGGAATTTATAAAATGATGATTTTTGGTGTACTGGTTTGTATGGTTGGCACTTACGCACGTTTTGCATTCGATTCCTGGGTACTATCTCTTGTTTCATGGATTATTCTTTTTATTGGCGCAATTATCAGCATTAAAGGTGTGTTCAAGATTTTAGATGCATAAAATATTTTCTCTCTAAATACAAAAGCCAATTATGTAACTAACATAATTGGCTTTTTTGTTTTCTGTACATTCAATTTTATGGAAAACAGCGCTCCGGTGCATCTAAATTCAAACGCTTAACCTTGTTGGGTTACCTATATCAATTTTCTGTATAAAGGGAAAATAAGACGTAGTAAACTAACCATAAGCGTCTGACTTCTAATGGCCATTTGAAGCAATATTTAAAATGATTAAATTTTTAGAACCACGAAATCATGAAAAGGAATATTATTGCTATAGCCATAATTGCAGGATTATTTGGCTGCCAGAATGCTAAAACGAATAATGAAAGTGCTGATGTAGCCGAAGCTAAAGAAGTGATCATACCATCATTATCAGATACAGCCACGGCAAAAGTCATAAAAACTGCCGACATGCGTTTTCGCGTAAAGGATGTTCAAAATACCAAGGAAAACTTAAGTAAATCTATAAAAGCGCAAGGTGGAAGTGTTGCCGAGTTTTCTATTCAAAGTTCCATTCTCCAAACAGATAAAATTAAACAATCTGCCGATTCACTTAAAGAAATTACGTCTTACCGTACCGAAGGGTATTTGGTAGCAAAAGTTCCATCAGAAAAACTCGATGAGTTTACAAACACCATTGCGAATATGGCCGTGTTTGTAGATAACCAATCGATGAAAATGGACGATCAAAGCCTTGCTTACCTGGCCAACAGAATGAAAGCACAGAATCGGGTAGAAGCATCAAATCAAATTGGTAACATCCCTGGCAGGAGAACAGGCAATATTAAAACCTCGCTGGCCTTAAAAGATGATTATGTTGACCGCAAGCTTGATAATATGAGCATTGATGCCCGGGTTAAATACAGTACGATAACGCTTAACTTTTACCAGGATAATACAATAAAAACAATGGTAGTTGCCAATGATAATTTATATGATTATCGCCCTGCCTTTGCCAATAGATTCTGGCTCAGTATTGTAAATGGTTGGACAATCTTTATGGAGATAATTCTTGCTCTTGCGAACCTTTGGATGCTGATTCTAGTTGGAGTTGCTGCTTTTTTCATCGTCAGGCATTTTTTAAGAAAAAATAAACTGGCGGTAGAGCTGGCTACAAGAAATCTGGTTGATAATCGGCAGTAGTATTAATGTCGAATTAGCACATCGCATTAATTGCCGTCTGGCTTCGCCAACGGCAATTATTTTTTTGCCTTTACTGCCAATCCCTTTACCTTAGTTTTATTGTCACTCACAAAAGATTCCCAGCCCGAATAGGTTTTTGATTTTCCACCTGAAGTTATTTTTTGGAAAGAATGGCAAACCGCTACCGCTAAACCATCTGTTGCATCTAAAAACTCAGGCGTTTCTTTAAAGTTCAGCAAACGCTGCAACATGGCCGCAACTTGTTCTTTAGTGGCGTTCCCATTGCCTGTGATGGATTGTTTTATCTTGCGTGGCGAATATTCGGTTACTGAAATGCTTCTCGAAAGTGCCGCCGCAATTGCAATTCCTTGTGCCCTGCCTAATTTTAAAAGCACCTGGATGTTTTTCCCATAAAACGGGGCCTCGATGGCTAAAACATCAGGTTTGTATTGGTCGATAAGGATAACTGTTTTCTCGAAGATGCGTTGAAGTTTCAAAAAAGGATCGTCAAGATGCGTCATTTTAACAACACCCAAACTGATTAGTTCCGTTTTATTACCTTTCTCTAAAATTACGCCATAACCCATCACCGCAGTACCCGGGTCGATGCCCATAATTACCCGCTCCTTTTTTTCGTTCAACATTACAGCAATATTAAGCATATTTGCAAACTAAAAAGATAAACTTGACGGCAGGAAACAAAAAAATATTCTCGTTAATAATCAAAGCAGCAATTGTTGTGTTTGCTTTTTGGTTTATCTATTACAAGGTTGTTGCCAATAAAAATCTACAAAATTTTGAATCACTTTTAACGGGTTTGCCTACTCAAGAAATTGTTAGCGTGATAGGTTTGGTGCTTTTACTGATGTTTGTAAACTGGTTTTTAGAAGCTGCTAAGTGGCGACATTTAATGAGCCGGATTGAAAGCATAAGCTTTTACCGGGCTATCGAATCAGTTTTTTGCGGTTTAACACTTGCCATTTTTACACCAAACCGTTTGGGTGAATATGGCGGTCGGGTTTTCTTTTTATCGCCAAAACGGAGAATTGTAGGGGTCGTTGCCATGGCTGTGGGTAATATTGGCCAGCTGGTTTTAACAAACATTTTTGGAGCCATTGCATTGAGTGCATTTATTTATCGGTTTATCGATTTAGATTATCGCCTGTTTTTTGCCATTCAGATTCTAGCTGTTGCTTTCTGTTTATTTTTTATTGTTTTTTATTTCAACATTCAATGGCTTAACGGGATTCTGTTATCTTTTAAATTCACGAGGAAATACAAAAAGTTTTACAGTATTTTAGGCCGTTACAGAAAGGCAGAATTATTTAAAATTCTTATGTTTTGCCTGGCCAGGTATTTTGTTTTCAGTTCTCAATATTTTATACTTTTTATCTGGCTGATACCTGGCTTACATTATACAGATATTGTTATGATGATAAGCATCTTGTTTTTTGTGCAGTCAACTCTGCCGTCATTAGATTTGTTCGATGTCGGTATCCGAAGCGTAACAGCATCCTATTTTTTCGGATACATTACAGGCCACGATGTGGCAGTTATCGCATGTACGGCAAGTATTTGGCTTATAAATATTATTATTCCTGCTATATTAGGCACATATTTCGTTTTTAAACTCAACTTTTTTGGAACTCCTAAAATTAATTAGTCTTATATCTGCTGCTTTGACTCTGGTTTATGGTTTTTTGGTACTCAGTTTTGTAAGAGGATGGCATAAACTAATTTATTTTATCCCTCAGAAATCATCTCCTAAAACCAAAGTTTCCATTATCGTTGCTGCCCGCGATGAGGAATTGAACATTGGTAAAACCATTGATGATTTAATCATTCAAAAATATCCGAAAGCTTTAACAGAAATCATCATTATTGATGATCATTCTACAGATAAAACAGCCGAAATTGTTTTAAGCTACACCGATAAGAATGTTAAACTCATAAAATTAAACGAAGACAGCGCACTGAATTCATATAAGAAAAAAGCGATACAAACTGCTATTGGAACTTGTTCAGGAGACTTAATTATTACAACCGATGCAGATTGCCGTATGGGCGAAAACTGGTTAGCCACCATTGTAGAGTTGTACGAAGAGAAAGATTATAAAATGATTTCTTCGCCTGTGGCGTATTTTCAAGAGCGAAATTTATTCGAAAGTTTGCAATCTTTGGAGTTTTTATACCTCATAGGTTTGGGCGCATCAACTATCGGCAATAATTCGCCCTCAACCTGTAACGGTGCGAACTTGGCTTACGAAAAAAATACCTTTTACGAAGTCGGCGGTTTTCAGGGTATTGATGATTTAGCCTCTGGTGATGATGAGTTATTACTGCACAAAATTGCGGCTAAATATCCGGATAAAATCGGATTTCTAAAAAACAGAGAAGCAATTGTTTATACGCATGCAAAAGAAAATCTAAGTTCTTTTGTCCAGCAGAGAAAACGTTGGGCCTCAAAAAGTACACGCTATAAAAACAAGGCGATTATTGTGCTTGGCGTATTTGTTTGGGTTTTTAATCTGAGCGTTTTTGCAAACTTTATTACTGGATTATTTTTATCGGATTTCCTGATGGTCGCATTTTACCAGTTATTGTTTAAAATGATTTTAGAAAGCTTATTTTTATGGAACATTACGGGTTTTGCAAGAAGACGAAGCCTCATGATTTTAATTCCTGTTTTAAATGTTTTGCATATTTTTTACATCATCTACATCGGCATTGCCGGAAACAGCGGGAAATACAATTGGAAAGGCAGAATGGTTAGGTAATGGATAATAGCCCATCAAAAAAAGTCTGGTTGAAATTCCGGCGTAATAAACTTGCGCTAAGTGGCCTTGTTTTTATTCTTTTGTTAATGTTGATGGGCATTTTGGGTTATTTAATTATGCCCGATGATTCTCCGAATGCGAACAACCAGAAAGTGCAGATTGCCAAAGAAAAGCCTGGCGTAAAATTTACTTTCATGATTGTTGAGCGATATGATCATATTGAAAAAGTGGGAATCTTCGAAAGAATGCTTAATGGTCAGAAACCCGACTTCAAAAGTATTCCGATAACATCGTATAGAGTCGCAGGAAATAATGTTTTCGCAACCGAATTTATTGGCGAAGAAAAGGCACCGGAAACCAAATATAATTTAAAAGACTTGTGCCCGGCTTGTGTGCTTCCATCAAAAATAGGAACGACTAAAGCGCTTTTCGAAAAGAATAATATTTATCAAAAAACCTTTCTCCTTGGGACAGATATTTATGGACGAGATTTATTAAGCCGGTTAATTTTAGGTATTCGTGTTTCACTTTCTGTTGGGTTAATGGCCGTTCTCATTTCACTTTTTATTGGAGTAAGTTTGGGCGCTATTGCAGGTTATTTCGGTGGTAAAACCGATGCGGCAATCAGCTGGTTTATGAATGTGGTTTGGTCACTGCCATCTTTATTATTGGTTATTGCAATTTCCTTTGCATTGGGGAAAGGTTTTTGGCAAATCTTTATCGCCGTTGGATTATCAACCTGGGTTGATGTCGCCAGATTAGTTCGCGGTCAGGTGATGGCGCTTAAAGAAGTAGAATTTGTTGAAGCGGCGAGGGCTTTAGGGTACAGCACTTCAAGAACAATAATTAAGCATATTTTGCCCAATATTGCCGGGCCCATTTTGATTGTAGCATCTGCAAATTTTGCTTCAGCAATTTTATTGGAAACGGGTTTAAGCTTTCTGGGTTTTGGCGCGCAACCACCCATGCCAAGTTGGGGAAGCATGATAAAAGAACATTTTGGTTATATTATTATGGATGCTGCTTATTTAGCCGTTTTACCCGGACTGGCTATTATGCTTACCGTTTACGCTTTCAATGTTCTGGCTATCGGCTTACGCGATGCTTTTGATGTAAAAGGCCAGAACGTCACGGTTTAATTGGTGTTTTAGTTTTCTTTTTTGATGCTTTGGCTAAAGGGTTAAATTCCAGAGCTAAATTTATCCAGTAATCTAATTCTTTGTTCTGATTAATTACATCTTCCGAAACTAAAATATAGCCGTTCATTTGTTTGCCACCCATTGTCATGTGTTCCCAACCATCTTTATCCGTTAGCGAATTTAGGCTTTCAGGATTAATTCTAAGCATGATTTTATCTTTCATAACGCCGATGCACATTTTGCCGTTAACCATAAATACCAAGCCGCTGAACATCGTTTTTTCTTCAACATCGGGCAAATCCATTATTTTTTCCGCTATGCGGTTGGCAATAGTTTTATCAAAAGGCATAGTTAATTGTTTAAAACTAATTTACTCAATCTATATCCGTTTGACAAAATTTGGCCGTTATTATTTAAATTTGCAGCGATGTTATTAAATTGTTATCAGGAAGAATTTTTAGAAGCTGGTTGTGATGAAGCTGGGAGAGGTTGTCTTGCGGGACCGGTTTTTGCGGCTGCCGTAATATTGCCTAAAGGTTTTTTCCTTGAGGGGCTGAACGATTCTAAGCAGTTATCTCACGAACAAAGAGATTTATTACGTCCGGTAATAGAAAAAGAGGCTTTGGCCTGGGCAGTTGCATCCTGCGACCATGACGAAATCGATAAAATAAACATACTTAACGCATCGTTCCTGGCCATGCACAGGGCTATTGAAAAACTGCATACTCAGCCTCAATATTTGGTTATTGATGGTAACCGGTTTAAGACCTATCCCCAGATTCCACATAGTTGCATTGTAAAAGGCGACGGAAAGTATTTAAACATTGCAGCGGCTTCGATACTGGCTAAAACGCACCGCGATGAATACATGACAAATCTCCACATCGATTACCCGCATTATAACTGGCAACAAAATAAAGGCTATCCAACCATTGCGCATCGTAAAGCAGTTATTGAAATTGGCTTATCGCCCTTTCACCGGAAAACGTTTAATGTGAGCGACCCGCAACTGGATTTGTTTTCAAAAGCTGTGTAAATTTCGTATTTTCACAACATTGTGAAAATTCTGTTAATTACGAAGCGGATTCCCTTCCCGCCAAATAGTGGTTACCCAATTGTGGTTTATAATACCATGAAAGGCTTGCTACAGCTTGGTGCGGATATCACTTTGTTTAGCCTGAACCCTGCAAATGCCCGCCTTGATTTAGATGAAATTTCAGATCCCGTTTTTGAGCAAGTCGAAACCCATACGCAGGATATTGATACCGAAGTTAATATGTGGTCGGCTTTTTTCAACATCTTCACTAACGAATCTTATAATGTTTCCAGGTACTTTACCGAAGATGCGGCAAGGCAACTCGAAAATCTTTTACGGGAAAACACTTTCGATATTATTCAATTTGAAGGACTATTCGTTGTTCCTTATCTTGATGTTGTTAAAGCAAACAGTAATGCAAAGTTAATTTACAGGGCACACAATATCGAATTTACGATGTGGGAACGACGCTCGTATTCAGAAAGTTTCCTCATCAGAAGAAAATATTTAGCTTTTTTGGCCCACCGACTAAGGGCTTATGAGACTGAACAAATCAATCGTTTTCATCATATTTTTGCCATTAGCGAACCCGATAGGCAAAGCATAATCAAGTTCGGTTGCGAAATTCCAATGAGCGTTTTTCCGGTCGCAATAGACTTAACAAAATACCAGGTTGATAAAAGTAAGACCAGTTTTCCAACGTTATTCCATTTAGGCGCCATGGATTGGCGGCCAAATCAGGAGGGTTTAGAATGGTTTCTCGACGACATATGGCCGGATATCGAAAAATTGAATAAGGATCTTCGGTTTTATATAGCCGGAAAAAATATGCAAAAGCATTTTTTTGAGTACGACTCTGATAATCTGATTGTAGAGGGGGAAGTTTTTGATGCTGTTGAGTTTATGAATTCTAAGGCAATTATGATTGTTCCTTTAATTTCGGGTACAGGCATGCGTGTCAAGATTATTGAGGGAATGGCTATGAAAAAGTGCATCATCGCGACAACTACAGCCGCCGAAGGTATTAATTGCAGGCATGGTCATGATATTTTAATTGCTGATTCGGCAGATGAATTCTACCGGTCTATTCTTCAATGTATAATTAATCCGAAGCGATGGATAGAAATCGGAGAGAATGCTCGTAAGACTGTGGAAAACGACCATGGAGTTCATCTGATTTCTTCCAAGATGTTGGCTATTTACAAAGAGTTAGTGGGTGTTTAGGTAAATAGGGCGTGTTTTTGCGTAGAAGCTTTTCAGATTACTTCCTTTTTCTTTATAAATTCTTATAAAACGCTTTAAAATTTAACCCCAAAACATTCCCTTTTTCTTAGTAGTTTTGCCGCAAGAATTATAAAGAATGAAAAACACCGCTTTAACAGAAAAACACATCGCTTTAGGCGCTAAAATGGTTCCATTTGCAGGTTACAATATGCCTGTAACTTACGAAGGTATAAATGCAGAACATGCAACTGTTCGTAATGGAGTTGGTGTTTTTGATGTAAGCCATATGGGCGAATTCATCTTAAAAGGCGAAAATGCTTTGGATTTAATTCAGCGTGTAACCAGCAACGATGCTTCAAAACTTTACGACGGAAAAGTTCAATACTCGTGCTTACCCAATAAAGATGGTGGAATTGTAGATGATCTTTTGGTTTATCGTATTGATGAAAAAAGCTATATGCTGGTTGTAAATGCATCTAACATCGAAAAAGACTGGAACTGGATTCAGCAATTCAACGACAAAGATGTCGAAATGCATAACATTTCAGACAAAACTTCCTTATTAGCCATTCAAGGCCCAAAAGCTGCTGATGCTTTACAAACTTTAACTGATGTTAATTTGGCTTCGATGGAATATTATACTTTCGTTAAAGGAACTTTCGCTGGAATTGATAACGTAGTGATTTCTGCAACAGGATATACTGGTGCCGGAGGTTTTGAAATTTATTTCGATAATGAGTATGCCGATAAAATCTGGGATGCAATTTTTGAAGCTGGTAAAGCTTATAACATTAAACCAATTGGTTTAGGTGCCCGGGATACTTTGCGTTTAGAAATGGGTTTCTGTTTGTACGGAAATGATATCGATGATACAACTTCACCAATTGAGGCCGGTTTAGGTTGGATTACTAAATTCTCAAAAGCTTTTACAAACTCGGAAAATTTATTAGCTCAAAAAGAGGCTGGTATCCAAAAGAAATTGGTTGGTTTCGAAATGATCGATAGAGGTATTCCCCGTCATGACTACGAAATTGCCGATGCCGAAGGAAATATTATCGGTAAAGTAACTTCAGGAACACAAGCACCATCGTTACAAAAAGCAATTGGTATGGGTTATGTAGCTAAAGATTTCGCCAAAGAGGGCACGGAAATTTTTATCAATATCCGCAATACGCCAATTAAAGCTAAAGTAGTTAAGTTTCCTTTTTACAAATAGATTAAAGTAGCGAGTATCAAGTATCAGGACGCGTTTATCAATGAACTTGTCTTGATACCTGATACTTAATACCCGATACTCAGAACATGTCAAAAAAAATTGAAGTCTGCTTAACACCTGCACTGATCGACTTATACGATATTGAACAAAGTATTGTCGTTGTCATTGATATATTAAGGGCAACATCGTCTATAACTTATGGAATCGAAAATGGGGCAGAAGCTATTATTCCGGTTGCTAACGTAGAAGATTGCTTAACTTTTGGTGATAAAGGTTATTTATTGGCGGCAGAACGTAATGGTGAGGTTGTTAAAGGCTACGATTTTGGTAACTCGCCATTCTCTTATACCAAGGAAAAAGTTAAAGGTAAAACAATCGTGTTAACAACAACCAATGGTACAAAAGCACTGCATTTAGCACATAAAAGAGCACATCAGGTTGTGATTGGTGCTTTTTTAAATCTGGATTCGCTTTGCGATTACCTTGCATTACAAGATAAAAATGTTTTGCTGTTGTGTGCAGGTTGGAAAGATCAGTTTAATTTAGAAGATACTTTATTTGCAGGTGCAGTTGTAAATAAGCTTCGCAAGAATTTCGAACATTTCGATGATTCGAGCGTAGCCGCAGAAGATTTATACCTATTGGCTAAAGATAATTTAAGGAAATACCTTTACAAATCATCGCACAGTCACCGCTTAGCGCAGCTTAATATTGAAGAAGACGTAGTTTTCTGTTTGCAGTTAAATATTTGTAAAGCTATTCCTGTTTTGGAAGGAGAAAGATTGGTGAAATTGAAATAGAGATTATCTGTTAATTGTTATCATCCAGGTTCCTATCAATATAAGTAGAATTATTGCACCCGTTAATAAGCCTAAACTTCGTCGTACATCTTGCTTATAGGTATTTATTGGTTCCCAGAAAGGCTCTAGAATTGCTATGGGTGTTTTCTCATGCTTATTTAGGATCACCCTGTAAAATGTTGGGTTTTTAGTCAGCTTTTGCTTAAATTCTCTAATCGATTTGTTTTGAAAATCACTTATCAGATTCGCCTTACTTCCTTCGAGGGTAGATTTATTTATCTTTTGTGTAAGCTGTTTACGAAACCAAATGTTATCGAAGTTTTCATTTAAATCAGTTACCTGCGTTTCAAAGGAATGCTTTATTGTAATTAATTGGCTTTTATTTGAGTCTTTTCCAATGCTATAACTTGCAATAATTTTATCTGCATCACCTCTGATTTTGTTAATGTAAAAGAATTTTTCCTTGGTATGTGCAAATACATTTTTTGGCAAATCGATTGTAAAAGGCTCACTCAATAACTCTTCAATTTTAACCTTTGCGGGAATCAACAGACCAATGGATAATAATGGGAATAGTAACATTAGCCAATAGGTTGCTGCAAAACGGAAATTATTCTTGATTAAGCTAGTTCTGGTAATTAAATGCCAGAATAGAAGTGGTAATAAAAAACCAATAATTACAAACTTTAATTTGCTAAGATCGATAACGTAGCTTAAAATACCCCATGTTATGGCAGTGAAGAAAAAAAGTTTTAAGATATTTTTAAGTACAAACCAAAATGCTTTTATAAAACTACTGTACTCCGGATTTGCCTTAGCATTTAACTTTGGTAAATATTGAGATAAAAATGTTTCTAATTGAAAAGTGTCTGTCCTGTTATTTAATCGATATCGATAAACTTTAAAGTCTTTCGTGTAAAGTGCTAAAGACGTATCAAAACGTGTTGTAAGTTCTCCAACTTCAAAGCCTCTTAAATCTTTAAGATTGATGATAATATCAATACTTTTTTTAACTAAACTATCGTTCTGCTCTACTATTATTTGGTTTTCATTGACTGATATTTTTGCATTGCATTTGGCAATACCAGCAAATAGATATCCAGTTAGGAATGCAATGCCCCAAACGAGTACGACATTAAATTGGCTGGCTGGTTTAAAGGTTACCATCAAGCCGAATCCAAATAAGATGATTATTGTGAAAAAGATGAAGTTATACCAAAATATTAAAACTGTTTTTACTTCGAAAACATTAATCTTTTCTTGCTCCATTATTTGTTATCAATTCTCTGATAGTAGGTGTGTTTTTTATCACATTCAGTGCTTCTTCATGTGCCAACCAATAAATATCTTCAGCCCTTTTCATGTCGAAGGTACTGATAGCACCCAAACCTTTTGGTTCAATTACCACGTTACAGAACTTCGCTTTGCGTTCCATATCGTGATTAATCGACATAAGTCCGGCACGGCCTAGCAAATTTGTAATTCCTGTTATTTTATCAACTGGTTTTAAGTGATTACAAGATGAACCAATAATAAAATCGCAGGTTTCCATTAGCGGCTCTACAGGGAAATTGTTTAAAATTCCACCATCTACGTACATTTGTCCGTCGATCATGATAGGTTTAAAGATTCCCGGAATACAACTCGACGCATGAATGGCTCTGATTAAAGGGCCTTTTGTGAAATAGACTAATCTGCCCTCACTAAAATTTACAGCAGCTATGCTTAGCGGGATTTTAAGTTTCTCAATGGAGTTTTCTGGGAAATATTCTTTTAGTATCTGGGAAGTGTTTTCAATATTGATCAAGCCAAGAGAACCAACTGCCGGGCGAACAAAACGCCAGAGTTTAGTTTTAAGGAAAATATTCAACCCTTCTTCAGGGTCGATACCTGCAGCAAAAAATGCGCCTGCAATTGCACCTGCACTGGTGCCACTGATGTGACTAAAAGTAATACCTAAATTACTAAATGCTTTAAGTATACCAAGGTGTGCGATGCCTCTTATGCCTCCTCCCGATAAAACGATGCCAACTTTCATGCGTAAAGTTTAACTGTTTATTGTTAAATTGTTTAA
>Ga0247809_1000668_pt1 | contig 15627 bp, 13 predicted proteins | sample UWRJL104311B1_FD_180951 | JGI IMG/M metagenome (GOLD analysis project Ga0247809, IMG submission 180951) | Plant litter microbial communities from Arlington Agricultural Research Station in Wisconsin, United States - UWRJ-L104-311B-1 | ecosystem: Environmental > Terrestrial > Plant litter >...
ACGGGATGCGTCGTTGGCCGCTTCGATTGCCTCTTCTTCTTCACCCAGACGGGTGGAGATGATGAGGGTAAGAACACGGCCGAGGGCAACAGCGCCGCCCTCTTCGCGGATCTTGACGAGCGCCTTTGACATCTTGCTCGTGGTGGTGTTGGGCAGATCGACGATCATGGACGCCTCCAGGTTCGGCCGTCGCGGGCCAGTAGTTCATCAGCGGAGTCGGGTCCCCAGGTACCGGGGCGGTACTGGTCTGGCTGGCCCTGGGTTGCCCAGAACTCCTCGATCGGGTCGAGGATCTTCCAGCTCAGTTCCACCTCTTCGTGACGGGGGAACAGGGGCGGGTCGCCCAGCAGCACGTCGAGGATCAGACGCTCGTATGCCTCCGGGCTGGCCTCGGTGAATGCGTGGCCGTATCCAAAGTCCATGGTGACGTCGCGCACCTGCATACCGGCGCCCGGAACCTTGGAACCGAAGCGGAGTGTAACTCCCTCATCGGGCTGTACGCGGATAACCAGCGCGTTCTGCCCGAGGACACCCGTCTGGCTTTCGGCGAAGAGGTTCTGTGGGGCGCGCTTGAAGACAACAGCGATCTCCGTGACGCGGCGTCCCAGACGCTTACCGGCGCGCAGGTAGAAGGGCACACCAGCCCAACGCCGGGTGCCGATCTCGAGCTTAATAGCGGCGAACGTCTCGGTCAGCGACTCGGGGTTCATGCCGTCCTCATCTAGGAAGCCGATGACCTTCTCGCCACCCTGCCATCCGCCGGCGTACTGGCCGCGGGCCGTCGACGTGGCGAGGTCCTTGGGGGAGCGGACCGCGGAGAGGACCTTCTCCTTCTCGGCGCGCAAGTCGGCAGCGTCGAAGGAAACAGGCTCTTCCATCGCCGTGAGCGCCAGCAGCTGCAGGAGGTGGTTCTGGATCACGTCGCGGGCTGCGCCGATGCCGTCGTAGTAACCGGCACGGCCACCAACGCCGATGTCCTCGGCCATGGTGATCTGTACGTGGTCAACGTAGTTGGCGTTCCAGATTGGCTCGTACATCTCGTTCGCGAAACGGAGCGCGAGGATGTTCTGCACCGTCTCCTTACCGAGGTAGTGGTCAATACGGAAAACGCTGTCTGGCGGGAAGACCGACTCGACGACGGCATTCAGCTCGCGGGCCGTCTTGAGGTCGCTTCCGAATGGCTTCTCGATGACGACGCGGCGCCACTCACCCTCTTTCTGCTCAGCAAGGCCGGAGCGGCGCAGCTGCTCAGTCACGAGGGGGAATGCCTTCGGCGGAATCGAGAGGTAGAACGCGTGGTTGCCCATGGTTCCCCGCGCGACATCGAGCTCGTCCAGCGTTGCTTTCAGCTCAGCGAACGCGTTGTCGTCGTCGAACTCGCCCTGAACAAAGCGAATGCCCTCAGCGAGCTGCTTCCAGACGTCCTCATCGAACGGCGTGCGAGCGTACTGCTCGACGGCGTCGTGAACGACCTGGGCAAAGTCCTGGTCTTCCCAGTCGCGACGGGCGAACCCGACGAGAGCAAAACCCGGGGGAAGAAGTCCGCGGTTTGCGAGGTCGTAAACGGCCGGCATCAGCTTTTTGCGGGCCAGGTCGCCCGTCACGCCAAAGATGACGAGGGCGCTCGGGCCAGCAATGCGGTTGAGGCGGCGATCCGAGGGCAACCGCAGCGGGTTGAACTCGGGGGTGATATCCACGGGGGACATGCAGCTCCTAGATAATTGGTGCGCGTTAGCGCAGTGCACCCGCAAGCACTGCGGCGCTTGCGGGGTTTGTCAGGGTGAGGGTGAGAACGGGACGGCCATGCTCGGCGAGCACGCTCGCGTCACCGGCTGCCTGCGACTGGATGAGCTGGCCAAAGGAGAACGGGCTGTTGGGAATGTCCAGATCAACCGGAGGTGTTGCGGTGATCTGCAGGAAGACACCGGTCGCCGGTCCGCCCTTGTGGTACTGCCCGGTCGAATGAAGGAATCGCGGGCCCCACCCAAAGGTGACGGGTCGGCCCGAGCGGGCCGCGAGGACATTCCGCAGCTCTGCGAGCTGTGGGAACGCCAGGCGGTCTACATAAGCCTGGATGGCGAGGTAGCCATCCTCACCCAGCTGGGCGAGGAGAGCATCGATCACGCCGGACAGGTCTGTCGCGGCTCCCACGACGTTCGCGGTACCGCGAACCTCAATGGCGTCCTGAACGAATGCGGGCAGCACCGGCTCGGGACGCGAATCCAGCAGCGCGCGAGTTGCAACCTTCGCGGATTCAACATCCGGCTGGTCAAACGGATTGATACCCAGGAGGCGGCCAGCAATTGCGGTCGCATATTCCCAGGTCAACAGCTGTGCGCCGAGGGTTCCCGTGATTTCGATTTCGCCGTCACGAACAACCTTGGTGTCATGGAAGTCACCAACGAGGCGAATGATCTGCAGGTCGGAAAGGCCCTCCTGCAGCTCCGGGGCGTCCGTGGTCAGAACGACGGGGAGAATTCCCTTGCCGATCTTTCCCGTGGACTCAGCAATCAGCTGTTCTGCCCAGTCGGCGAATCCGACGATGTGAGTGCCGTCCGCAACGATGCCGAGCTTGTCCTTGAGCGGACGCGTTCCCGCGATTGCCGCAGCGAGAACGATGCCCGGGTTATCGACGGTGTCCAGCGCGAGCTCCAGCGAGATGGACTCTGCCTCGCGCAACAGCGCGGCGATGTCGACTCCGGCGAGGCCGGAGGGGACGAGGCCGAAGGCCGTCAGCGCGGAGTAACGTCCGCCCACATCGGGGTCAGCGTTAAACACGCGGTAACCGTCGGCGCGAGCGGAAACGTCGAGGGGCGAGCCCGGGTCTGTCACCACAACGATTCGCTCAATCGGGTCGATACCGATGTCGCGGAACGCTTTCTCGTAGGTGAGTTTCTGGCTCGCCGTCTCGACGGTACCGCCGGACTTGGAGGAGATGATGACAGCCGATGTTGCAAGGCGGTCATTCACAGCGGCCAACACCTGGCCAGGATCGGTCGAATCCAGCACGGTCAATTCGACGCCGTTGGTCTGAGTAATAACCTCGGGAGCGAGCGATGATCCGCCCATGCCACCGAGGACGAAGTGGTTGACCCCGTCCTCAAGCAGCTTCTCCCGCAGCGCGAGGATGTCGGCAACCAGAGGCTCCGAGATCACCACAGACTCAGTCCAGCCGAGGCGCTTGTTGGCTTCCTCTTCGGCGTCCGCTCCCCAGAGGGAAGCGTCGAGACCGGTCAGGCGGCTCGCAACGAGGTCGCTGACGAGCTGTGGAGCTACGCGCTCCACAGCTTCGGCGGCCGCGCCGGAAACGGCGATCCTGATGGTCACTTTGCCGCTTCGAGCGCCGCGGTTACGGTGTCGAGCAGTTCGTTCCAGGAGACGATGAACTTCTCAACGCCCTCCTTTTCGAGCAGCGCGGTGACCTCGTCGTAAGAGATGCCCTGAGCGGCGATTGCATCCAGCACGGCGTTCGCGGCGGCGTAGCTGCCGGTGACGCGGTCTCCCTCGATGACACCGTGGTCGAATGTGGCCTCAAGGGTCTTTTCCGGCATTGTGTTGACAACGTCAGCGACAGCGAGCTCGGTGACATACAGGGTGTCGGGGAGCGAGGGGTCCTTGACGCCGGTCGACGCCCAGAGGGGACGCTGCTTGTTGGCGCCGGCCTCAAGAAGCGCAACCGCACGCTCGGAGGTGTAGGACTGCTCGAATACCTCATAGGCGAGCTGAGCGTTTGCAACGCCAGCCTTGCTCTTCAGGGCAACGGCCTCGTCGGTGCCGATGGCATCGAGACGGTTATTGATCTCGGAGTCGACGCGGGAAACGAAGAACGACGCCACGGAGTGGATGGTCGACAGGTCGTGGCCGTTGGCCTTGGCCTGCTCGAGTCCGGTGAGGTACGCGTTGATGACCGCGCGGTAGCGCTCGAGGCTAAAGATCAGCGTGACGTTGACGCTGATGCCAGCGCCGATCGTCGCGGTGATGGCCTCGAGGCCCTCAATGGTTGCCGGAATCTTGATCATTGCGTTCGGGCGGTCGACCTTGGCCCACAGCTCGAGCGCCTGCTTCGAGGTTGCAGCGGCGTCGTGCGCGAAGCCGGGCTCGACCTCGATCGAAACGCGGCCGTCGAATCCACCAGTGGCGTCGTAGATCGGGCGGAAGATGTCGCTGGCTGCAGCTACGTCGTCTGTGGTGATCTCGAAGACCGACTCGGTAACAGTCTTGCCAGCCGCTGCCAACTCAGCGACCTGGGCGTCGTACGCCTCGCCCTTGGCAAGTGCTGCCGCGAAGATCGTCGGGTTGGTGGTGATACCGACCACGTTGCGCTCGGCGATCAGCTTCTGGATTCCGCCAGAGTTGATGCGCTCGCGCGACAGGTCATCGAGCCAGATGCTGACGCCGACCGCGGAAAGCTCGGCGGTGGGGGTTGTTTCGGTGCTCATTGTGTTTCTTCTCTCCTCTGCCGGCGCCTAGTTGGCGGCCAGCGAATCCTTGGCAGCGGCCACAGCGGCCTCGGTGGTGATTCCAAACTCGCGGAACAGGGTCTTGTAGTCCGCCGATGCACCGAAGTGCTCGATCGAGATGCTGCGCCCGGCAGATCCGACGTAGCGATCCCAGGTGAGCGCGATGCCCGCCTCGATTGATACGCGTGCGGTGACGGCGGCCGGGAGAACCGACTCGCGGTACTCCTCGCTCTGCTCCTCGAACCACTCGAGGCTCGGGGCAGACACGACGCGGGCGTTGATGCCCTCAGCCTTCAGCGCCTCGCGGGCTTCGACAGCAATCTGCAGCTCAGAACCAGTGGCGATGAAGATGAGGTCGGGGGTGCCGTTCGGCGCTTCCGCCAGAACGTATGCGCCCTTGGCTACGTGCTTCGCTGCTGCGAAGGTCTCGCCGGAGGCAAGGTCGTCTCCGCGCTCGAACACCGGGATGTTCTGACGCGTGAGTGCGATACCGGCCGGTCCATTGCGACGCTCGAGGATGGTCTTCCAGGCCCAGGCGGTCTCGTTCGCGTCACCGGGACGCACAATGTCGAGTCCGGGGATGGCGCGGAGGGTCGCGAGCTGCTCGATCGGCTGGTGGGTCGGACCGTCCTCGCCGAGCGCAACGGAGTCGTGCGTCCAGACGTAGATGGCCGGTGCCTTCATCAGTGCGGCAAGTCGGACCGCCGGACGCATGTAGTCGCTGAAGATGAGGAACGTTCCACCAAACGGACGCGTGTTTCCGTGCAGGACGATGCCGTTGAGGATCGATCCCATCGCGTGCTCACGGATTCCGAAGTGCAGGACACGACCGTTGGGCTTGTACGCCCACTCGTGGGTTGCCCACTTCTCAGGCACGAACGAACCGGCGCCCTCGATGGTGGTCAGGTTCGACTCCGCGAGGTCGGCGGAGCCGCCCCACAGCTCGGGGATCACTGCGGCAAGCGCGTTGATGACCTTGCCGGATGCGGCGCGGGTCGAAACTTCCTTGCCCGCGGGGAACACGGGGAGCGCTTCCTCGACACCCTCGGGGAGGTCGCCGGTCAGTACGCGGTCCAGCAGTGCCTTCTTCTCCGGGTTTGCCTCGGCCCAGGCATTGAAGCCCACGAGCCACTCGGCGTGCTGCTCCTGCCCACGCTCAACAGCCTTGCGGGTGTGGGCGAGCACCTCCGGGTCAACCTCGAAAGTCTTCTCCGGGTCGAAGCCGAGGACGGCCTTGAGGCCGGCAAGCTCTTCAGCGCCGAGGGCGGATCCGTGGATCTTGCCCGAGTTCTGCTTCTTCGGCGACGGCCATCCGATGATGGTCTTCAGGATGATGATGGACGGCTTTGCGGTCTCGCCCTTTGCCGCCTCAATGGCGTCGTTCAGAGCGGCAACGTCCTCGACGTATTCGCCCGTCTTCTTCCAGTCGACCGTCTGCACCTGCCAGCCGTAAGCCTCGTAGCGGGCGGCGACGTCCTCGGTGAAGGCGATGTTGGTGTCGTCCTCGATGGAGATCTGGTTGGAGTCGTAGATGACGACGAGGTTGCCGAGCTCCTGGTGGCCGGCGAGAGACGACGCCTCGCTGGTAACACCCTCCTGCAGGTCGCCATCTCCGGCGATGACATACACGAAGTGGTCGAACGGGCTCTTGCCGGCCTCGGTGTCGGGGTCGAACAGTCCACGCTCGAAGCGGGACGCGTAGGCGAAGCCCACGGCGGACGCAAGGCCCTGGCCGAGGGGGCCCGTGGTGATCTCGACACCATCGGTGTGGCCGTACTCGGGGTGTCCGGGGGTCTTGGAGCCCCAGGTGCGAAGCGCCTTGAGGTCATCGAGTTCGAGGCCGTAGCCGCCCAGGTAGAGCTGGATGTACTGGGTGAGCGAGCTGTGTCCGACCGACAGGATGAAACGGTCGCGACCGATCCACTCGTTGTCGGTGGGGTTGCGGCGCATGACCTTCTGGAAGAGGAGGTAGGCGGCGGGGGCGAGGCTCATGGCGGTACCCGGATGTCCGTTTCCCACCTTCTCCACGGCATCCGCTGCCAGTACACGTACGGTATCGACGGCCTTTTTGTCGATGGGATCCCACTGGAGGTTTGACACGAGGTGGATGACCTTTCTTCAAGCGACGTAGCCCAACGGATTCGCGGTACTACTGAGCGGTGACACCTGCCGCAGACGTCATTGGCATTGCCGCGGGCAGCCCGCATCCATCATCAGGACAGACAGGGGTAGTGGCCAGCGGGTGGCAAGCACATCCAAGTATAGAGAAAGGTGAAGGTCTTTGACGCGCGGTTGCGCGCTCTGCGCGGGCAAGTTAGGCGTAAATATCGCCTAGGATCGAATTCGGGATGAACAGCGACAGAGAACTCATGCAGGTAGCAGCAGAAGCACCAGTGGCTCGGGAGAGCATCGGCCTACGCCGCAAGGTATTGGCCTACGTTTCGCTCACCAAGCCGCGTGTCGTCGAACTCCTCCTCGTTACCACCGCGCCCGTAATGGTGCTGGCCAACGGCGGGGTAGCGCACCTCAGCCTCTGGCTTGTTATTGCCACCCTCATCGGCGGATCCCTCAGCGCGGGCTCGGCCAGCGCCTTCAACTGCTACATCGACCGCGACATTGACCGCCTGATGAAGCGCACCCAGAAGCGCCCGCTTGTAACGGGTGACCTCAGCGACAGGGAAGCCCTGATCTTCGCCTGGGTGATCGGCGTGGCGTCCATTCTCTGGCTCGGCTTCACAACCAACTGGCTGGCCGCGGGGCTTTCGCTTGCCGCCATCTTGGTGTACGTCTTCGTCTACACGCTGTGGCTCAAGCGCCGCACGTCGCAGAACATCATCTGGGGCGGCATCGCCGGCTGCTTCCCCGTGGTAATCGGATGGGCCGCCGTGACCGGCTCGCTCACCTGGGCCCCCGTCATCCTGTTCGCCGTTGTTTTCCTCTGGACCCCGCCGCACTACTGGCCGCTGTCCATGAAGTACCGCGACGAGTACCAGAACGCTTCCGTGCCGATGCTTGCGGTGGTCCGCGGCCGCACCGTTGTGGGCCTGCAGATCATCCTGTACGCGTGGGCTACCGTCGCGTGCTCACTGCTTCTTATTCCCGTCGCGAACATGGGGCTGCTGTATCAGGTCGTTGCGGTCGCCGCTGGCGCGTGGTTCATCTACGAATCGCACCGCCTGTACGGCCGCGCGATTCGCCACAGCGACGACCCGAAGCCGATGCGCGTCTTCCACAGCTCGATCACGTACCTGACGCTGGTCTTCCTGGCTGTTGGCCTCGACCCGATCCTGCACTTCTAAGCGGTACGGTACAGCTCCCCGCGGGTGCGGGCTCTGCGTCAGGCAACTGGCGTTCTGCGCCTGGCACCGGGGCATTCGCTCGCCGCGGTATTTGGCGGTCGTAGCGGTCCATGCCGTTCCGGCAGCAATGGGGCGAGCGGATGCCGCTGACCCCACCGCCGGTGTCGTCAGACGCCCGCGTGTTCCGGTCTGACCTCCACGGCCTCCCGCGTGGCCAGGGAGCTGCGCTGCGACAGCACCAGCGCGGTCATGGCTGCGACAAGCAGCCCGGCGAGCACCATGTGGATTCCCACCAGTAGTTCGGGTAGCCCCAATCGCGCCTGCGTGATACCCACAATGATCTGGACGATCTCAATCGCCAGCAGCGCCACGGCGAACCGGCGGGTTTGTGGTGTTACCGATGCGCGCACGGCGAAGGCTCCGACGACCAGGACGAGCGTGAGTCCGAAGGTGATGTACGCCGGCCACGAGTGAACGTGCTGCAGCACCGCGGGGTCCAAACCCGTGCGCGGCGCCAGCTTGTCCGGGTTCGAGTTGTCTCCCGCGTGGGGTCCCGATCCGGTGGTGAGGATGCCAACAACAACCGTGACGGCCACAAAGAGTGTGGTCACGTGCGACAGGATGCGGAACCACGATGGCGCGAGGCTGTTGTGTCCCCTCTTGCCGCGGTAGACGCGGTAGAGCAGCACCGTGGTGAGGAAAACGAGGACGATGGAAACCAGGTAATGGGCACCCACCACAAAGGGGTTGAGTCCGGTGAGCACGGTGATGCCGCCGAGGACTGCCTGGAAAGGGATCGAGAGACCCTGCAGAAGAGTGAGGACAAAGAGGTCGCGACGCTCCGCGCGGAATCCCAGCACCGACAGGAACGCGACAATGACCGCGATCACCAGAACGAACGTCAGCATCCGGTTGCCAAACTCGATGATGCCGTGGATGCCCATCTCGGGCGTGTTGACAAACGAACCGTCGGTGCAGCGCGGCCACGTGGGGCATCCCAGACCGGAGGCGGTCAGGCGCACCGCGCCTCCCGTGGCGATGAGGAGTACCTGAAGGACGAACGAAACCCACGCGGCGACCCGCACGCGGCGGTCGACAGACTCGGGCAGCCACCGCCAGAACCGTGTCATCGAGCTCGAAACCGGTGAGATCGGGCGATTCACGGAACATCCTCCTGATATTGGGAGCCTCTCCCTGTAGAATCGTCTGGTTCTTTGGAACAGAAACTTGCCAGGAAGTCAGCGCTGACGACGGGTGCAGTGCTCCCGCGCGCTTTCAGTTTATGTTGGCTTCGCTGCCTCACCCTGAACGAAGTCACTCCCAACTACCTGTGCAAGGGAATGCCATCAGGACCACACCGGTTGCCTATGGCAAGGAAAGAGGTAATTCATGTCTGACGTTCTTATTGATCGCCCCGAACTCAACACGCTCGGCCAGTACGAGTTTGGCTGGTCGGACTCCGATGCCGCCGGCGCTTCCGCACGGCGTGGGGTTTCCGAAGAGGTCGTGACGGATATCTCCAACCTCAAAAACGAACCCGCGTCGATGCTCAAGAACCGCCTGAAGGGTCTTGCGCTGTTCCGCAAGAAGCCCATGCCGACCTGGGGTGCCGACCTTTCGGGCATCGACTTTGACAACATCAAGTACTTCGTGCGCTCGACCGAGAAGCAGGCTCAGACCTGGGACGACCTTCCCGACGACATCAAGAACACGTACGAGAAGCTGGGTATCCCCGAGGCAGAGCGTCAGCGCCTCGTCGGTGGAGTCGCCGCTCAGTACGAGTCCGAGGTGGTGTACCACACCATTCGCGAAGACCTTGAGGCGCAGGGTGTCATCTTTATGGACACCGATACGGCCCTGCGCGAGCACCCGGAGTTCTTCGACGAGTACTTCGGCACCGTCATCCCCGCCGGCGACAACAAGTTCGCCGCCCTCAACACCGCGGTGTGGTCGGGTGGATCGTTCGTTTATGTGCCGCCGGGTGTCCATGTCGAGATCCCGCTGCAGGCATATTTCCGTATCAACACGGAGAACATGGGCCAGTTTGAGCGCACGCTGATCATCGCTGATGAGGGTTCGTACGTTCACTACATCGAGGGCTGCACGGCTCCGATCTACAAGTCCGACTCGCTGCACTCCGCTGTTGTGGAGATCATCGTGAAGAAGAACGCTCGCGTTCGCTACACGACGATCCAGAACTGGTCGAACAACGTGTACAACCTCGTCACCAAGCGCGCCATTGCACACGAGGGCGCCACCATGGAGTGGATCGATGGAAACATCGGCTCCAAGGTCACGATGAAGTACCCGTCGATCTACCTCGTGGGAGAGCACGCCAAGGGCGAGACTCTGTCCGTCGCGTTTGCCGGCCCCGGCCAGCACCAGGACGCGGGCGCCAAGATGATCCACATGGCGCCGTACACAACGTCGTCAATCGTTTCGAAGTCAATCGCCCGTGGCGGCGGACGCGCCGGCTACCGGGGCGAGGTGCGCGTCGACGAGAAGGCCCACCACTCTGCCAACACGGTACGGTGTGACGCGCTGCTCGTAGACACCATTTCGCGTTCAGACACCTACCCCGCAATCGACATTCGTGTCGACGACGTGCAGCTCGGCCACGAGGCCACCGTCTCCCGCGTGAGCGAAGAGCAGCTGTTTTACCTGATGTCCCGAGGTATGCCTGAGGACGAAGCGATGGCCATGATCGTTCGTGGTTTCATCGAGCCCATCGCCCGCGAACTTCCCATGGAATACGCGCTCGAGTTGAACAAGCTCATTGAGATGAGCATGGAAGGATCCGTCGGCTAAATGTCTGCCGTTACAACCACACAGTCCGGCGAGGAACTGGCGGCGCAGCACGGGAACAAGGCGCACAGCGACGGCGGGTGGGATGCTTCAGAGAAGGGCTACGTCCCCGTCCAGACGCGCTCAGCCCGTTTCGCGTCCGTCAATCCCGGCGATTTTCCCGCGGTAACCGGGCTCGAGGCCGAGTGGAAGCTCAGCCCGATGCCTCTCATCCGCCCGCTTATCGACGGCGAGCTGGACGGCGCTCCGTACCAGTACCTCTCCAGCGAGACCGACGGAACCATGGTCGAGTGGATCGACCGCGCGGATTCGCGCGTCGGCAGCGCGGGTACCCCGGAAGAGAAGGCTTCGGCCAACGCCTGGGGCTCCTTCGAGAAGGCCCTGGCGATCACCATCAGCGGAGAAGAGCCCGCTGAGGTGACGGTGGCACGATCCACACTCGACACGGCTGCCCGCGCCGGACACACGGTCATCACGGCCAAGGCCAACTCGCGGGGCTTCGTCGTGCTCCAGAACAATGGCTCTGCATTGCTCAGCGAGAACGTTGAGATCGTCCTCGAAGAAGGCGCACGGCTGACCGTGGTCAGCGTGCAGGAATGGGATGACGCAGCCGTTCATCTCTCGAGCCAGTTCGCCCGTGTCGGGCGCGATGCGTATCTCAAGCACATCGTGGTTTCACTTGGTGGCTCGGTTGTTCGCGTGAACCCGTCCGTCCACCTCATCGACAACGGTGCGGATGGCGAACTGTACGGCGTGTACTTCGCCGACTCGGGCCAGCACCTTGAGCAGCGCGTGTACGTCAACCACGTGGCGCCGAACACCCGCAGCCGGGTCACCTACAAGGGTGCGCTCAACGGTGTTGGAGCCCACACGGTGTGGGTTGGCGACGTCCTGATCGGGCCGAAGGCCGCGGGCACCGACAGCTACGAGCAGAACCGCAACCTCGTGCTCAGCGAAGGTACCCGTGCCGACAGCATTCCAAACCTCGAGATCCAGACCGGCGATATTGCCGGTGCGGGTCACGCGAGCGCTACGGGCCGGTTCGACGACGAGCACCTCTTCTACCTGCAGTCGCGCGGTATTACCGAGGATGAGGCACGCCGTCTCGTTGTCCGCGGATTCCTGAGCGAGATTGTGCAAAAGATCGGTTCGACCGAGCTTGAGGCTCACCTGCAGGACGCGATCGAGGCTGAACTTGGTGGTGGTCCCGCGTGAGCGAGGCCACTCGCGTCTATACCGCGGCCGACCTCACGCCTGACCAGGCGGTGAAGGTCGTCGTCGACGGTGTTCCCATCGCCCTGGTGAAGGACTCCTCTGGCACTATCCACGCGCTCGGGGACACCTGCACGCACGGTGACATCTCACTGTCGGAGGGGTTCGTCGAAGACGACACCCTGGAGTGCTGGGCCCACGGATCACAGTTCTCGCTGCTGACGGGCAAGCCGCTGACGCTTCCCGCCTACGAACCCGTCCCGGTGTACGTCGTCCAGATCATCGATGGCGACGTGTACATCAACCCGAGCGACACCGTCGCCGTCTAGCTGACATCAGCCGCAGACTTTTTTCACGAATTCACCGAAGGAACCAACCGCAATGTCAACTCTCGTAATCAGCGACCTGCACGTCAGCGTCGAGACCGACCAGGGGACCAAGCAGATCCTCAAGGGCGTCGACCTCACGCTCGAGCAGGGATCCATCCACGCCATCATGGGCCCGAACGGATCGGGAAAATCGACTCTCGCGTACACGATCGCGGGACACCCGAAGTATCACGTCGAGTCGGGCTCCGTGAAGCTCGACGGCGAGGAGGTGCTCACCATGAGCGTCGACCAGCGTGCACGCGCCGGCCTTTTCCTCGCCATGCAGTACCCGGTCGAGATTCCCGGAGTCACTGTCTCCAACTTCCTCCGCACCGCCAAGACGGCGATTGACGGAGAGGCGCCCGCGCTCCGCCCCTGGATCAAGGAAATCCGCACGTCGATGGACGCCCTGCGGATGGACAAGGCTTTCGCCGAGCGCAACGTCAACGAGGGATTCTCCGGTGGAGAAAAGAAGCGCCACGAAATCCTCCAGCTGGAGCTGCTGAAGCCCAAGTTCGCCGTTCTCGATGAGACCGACTCCGGCCTGGACGTCGACGCTCTCAAGATCGTGTCGGAGGGTGTCAACCGCGCCCACACGAACACGGGCCTTGGTGTGCTGCTGATCACGCACTACACGCGCATCCTTCGTTACATTCACCCGGACTTCGTCCACGTGTTTGTGGATGGCCGTGTTGCAGAAGAGGGTGGCCCCGAGCTGGCCGACCGCCTCGAGAACGAGGGCTACGACCGCTACATCACGGCGACCCCGAGCGTAAGCTAGTCCTATGGCTACCGCTCTCGCACCGGCGCTCTTCGATCAGGTCGAAGAGGCCCTCAAAGACGTTATGGACCCTGAGCTCGGCGTCAATATCGTTGACCTCGGGCTGATCTACGACCTGTCCTGGGATCCGGAGAACGACGCGCTCATCATCAGCATGACGCTGACGTCTGCCGGCTGCCCGCTGACGGATGTGCTTGAGGAGCAGACGGCTCAGTCCCTGGATGGCATTGTCGAGGCGTTCCGGATCAACTGGGTGTGGATGCCGCCGTGGGGTCCGGAGAAGATCACCGATGACGGCCGCGACATGATGCGGGCCCTCGGATTCTCGATGTAGGTTCTGAAACAAACGAAAGGCGCCGATCCCCATGGGATCGGCGCCTTTGTTGTGAAGGGGGAGTTAGTTACCGGCGGGCTGCGCGATGGCCACCGTCAGGGTGTCCGTCGCCGTCTGCTGGGCGTAGCTCTTCGAGGTGGGGGTTGTCTGCAGCAGCAGCTCGATCTTGAAATCGAGCGTGACGCCCGTTGCCGCGGCATCCACCGCAGGCAAAATGAAGGTGTTGCCGTAGGTGTACGGCGACTTCACGTACAGCCCCGGCGTCTGCGAGGGCTTCTCGACAACCGGCGCGGGGGCCAGCAGGGGACCGTCCGGGCCGTCCACACCGGTGGTCATGGTGATCTGCGACAGGTAGACCTTCTGCTTCTTCGGTCCGGGGAACTTCGCCGTCAGGCTCACCGTGACAGGCTTGTTCGCTCCTGCGAGCCACTTATCCATGGTCAGCGTCGAGTTGTAGTTGATGACGACGCTGATGTTTCCGGCCTTTACGGTGTGGGTGGTGAAGCCGTTGACGAGGTCGTTGGGGATTACAACGACCGGTGCCGGGGTGGTGGCAACCGGTGTCGGAGTAAAGGAAGGGGTCACAACGGGCGTCGAGGCCGCCGTTGTCCAGGGCGCCGCGCCACAGCCAGCAAGGGCGGTAACCGTAGCGATCGCGAGCACTGTGGCACCCGTGAACGATCGTGCTTTTTTGGTGAGAGCCATGAGCTCGCCTTTCGGTGAGGGGTCGCAGTGGAAAATACCTGGTGATTATCTTGAGCTAATCCTGAGGTAATGCTGCTGAGAACTAGCGGTGATCTTGAGAACTATGACGCAGACTGAGGATAACAAGCCGACGCCGCTAGATCGACCAGACATCGACAGCACTTAAACCATAAGGGGGAGAAAGCCACATGGCTTCCACCGAGGACCACTACATCACCAGCAAGAACTCCGACGGTGACTTCCTTTCTGACGAATTCGCCAACTCTGTTGAGTCGCTGGTCGAGTACCGTCCTACGATCGGTTGCATCATCCCCGCGTACAACGAGGCAGATTCCATTGCCCAGGTGCTCGAGTCGCTGCTCAACCAGACCCGCCTGCCCGACGTGATCCACCTGATCGTCAACAACACCTCCGACGACACGGTGAAGATCGCCACCGAGTACGCCGGCCCGCACATTCGCGTCATTGACGGCGAAGAGCAGTTCACCGAGATCTACGTGCACGACATCGGCAAGAACAAGGACAAGAAGGTCGGCGCGCTCAACTACGGCTACACGCTGGTTGAGGGCTGCGACTACCTGCTCGGCGTTGACGGCGACACCACCGCGGCCCCCGATGCCGTTGAGCAGCTCGAGGCAGAGATCAACTCCGACACCCGCATCGGCGGCATCTCGGCGATCTTCAGCATCGACGACACCGTCATCAACGGTGCGATCCCCAAGTTCCTCATCGCCGGCCAGCGCACCCAGTTCGCCGCCTTCAACATGCAGAACATGCTCCGCGGCCGCAACATGGCCGTACTGGGCGGTCAGTTCTCCATCTTCGCCGTCAAGGCTCTTCGCCAGGCGATGGAAGACAACCACCAGTCCACCCCGTGGGTCAAGGACAGCGAGGTGGAGGACTCGCTCCTCTCCCTCCAGATCAAGAGCGCGGGCTTCCTCACCAAGATCAGCGCCCAGGCCCGCGCGGACGTCGGTGGAATGACCACCCTCCGCGGCCTCGACGCCCAGCAGGTCAAGTGGAACTTCGGTGCCATCGAGCTCATGTGGCCGGGACAGCGTGGAGACACCAAGGGCCAGCCCTTCCACCCGAACCTGCGTCTCCGCTGGCTCGAGAACTTCTCGATGCTGGTCAACGCGTTCACGCGCCTGTTCTTCATCGTCCTGCTCGTTGCGTCGCTGTCGATCGGCGCCTTCGTCTTCAACCCGATCTGGCTCATCCCGCCGGTCATCGCTGTGCTGCTGAACCTCCGCATTGCGATGTCGATGAAGAACCGCCACGCGTACGACATCTGGTTCGCGATCCTGATCTTCCCCGCGGAGGTCTACATGTGGGTGCGACTCGGCCACTTCTTCCGTGCCTGGACCAAGTTCCTCAGCCGCAAGCAGACGGACAACTGGGCGGCACAGGCCAAGGCCGAGCGCGGTTCCGGTAACGGCTACCTGCTCCCCGTGCTCGCCGTCGCCATCGCGTTTGCTGCGCTCGTGTTCACCTGGTTCCAGCTGACCGTCGTCACGCAGTCGATCATCCTGTACATCGGATGGCCGATCCTCGCCGTCATCACCGGTGTGCAGACGCTCACCATGTTCGTCAAGCTTCTCCAGCGTCACCGCGGATACAAGGTCTGACACCTAGCACGTCAGTCACGCGCTTCCCCCCCCCG
>Ga0247809_1000669_pt1 | contig 15625 bp, 18 predicted proteins | sample UWRJL104311B1_FD_180951 | JGI IMG/M metagenome (GOLD analysis project Ga0247809, IMG submission 180951) | Plant litter microbial communities from Arlington Agricultural Research Station in Wisconsin, United States - UWRJ-L104-311B-1 | ecosystem: Environmental > Terrestrial > Plant litter >...
CGGTATCCCCAAGGACCAGCTACCGTTTTTATTTGACCGCTACTGGCGGGCAAGCCACTCGGGCAAGACTTATTCTGGTCTTGGTCTAGGCCTATATATATGTGCCGAGATCATTAAAAAGCACGGCGGGGCAATTGGTGTTGAAAGCGAGATTGGCAAGGGAAGCACTTTCTGGTTTACTTTACCATTAAAAATATAACTTCACTGCATATATGCGTCCAAACGCGAAGTATTGGGGGATCAGCAGAACCGGAAATAACTTTCGAACTCCCTACCGGAATAAAAGCCACATTACTAATTATTGACGGGTTACCAATTTTAATATTAAGTATTAATAATGGATTGATCCACAACTTAAAACAAAACAATATGAAAAATGCATTCAAATTAGGCTTTTTAGCTTTAGCCTTATCTTTATCGGTAGTTGCCTGTTCAGAAAAAAAAGCTGATGGTGCAGATTCTACAATGACCAACTCTTCAATGACTGATACCATGATGAAAGATACCATGATGAAGGACACGATGATGAAGGATACGATGATGAAGGATACAATGAATAAAATGTAAACTTTATCCTGTACATCAAAAAGGGTCTTCGAAAATTCGAAAACCCTTTTTTAGTTCATAACAATCAAGATTCAATAGTTTATTTGCAAAACTGTTTATTGGTAACAGGCAGGCCCCATAATGATCATGAGAATCATGTTAAAATAACTTGCCTATTAGATCACCAACTCATCTAAGCATTACCTTTGTTTGTCGAGTTAAAATGGTTTCGTTAATGAGACTATCTACCGATCCGAGTGTTCCTTTTTTTGAATTTGAAGTGCAATCCAGACCAGGTATACTGTCGCTACCGATATCAATTTTCGCTTTAAAAAACCGGTTTTCTTCAGCAAAACCCGCTCGATTAACCTTCCTGCAACGGCCGGGACTGGCTTCTTTAGCCTGATTGGCAATTTTTGCTGCAAATTTTTCTAGCAGATCAATGGAAACTTGCTTCCCAAAGCCAGAAGTCGAGTGTTGGTAAACAGATCCGCGAAAAGCTTGGCGCCCTGTTCAAGTCCCCTGGCTGTAAAGCGGTTTACCCATAGTGATACATGGTCCCGAAGCTCTGCTAACAAGCCAGCAACGGTTGTCGTATCTTGCATGATCTGGTTATTTTAAGCCTCTTCGATCTTATCGGTTAATACCTCTTTAATCTCATTCTTTTTCGAGGTAAGCTTTTCTTTTGTCTCTGATTGAAGCTCCCCCATTAAGCCATTCATCTTACGAATTTCCTCGCCTGCGCCATCTAGCACGCTGTCCTTAAGGTTTTTTAGTGCATTAGTCAGCTTGTCGGTAGTTTCCCCACCACTTGCCGGGGCTAATAACATACCTAATGCCGCGCCCGTTGCAAGTCCGGCGATAAGAGCTACAATTGTTCTTGAGTTGTCCTTCATGGTCATATGGTTTTGTTTAATAGAGCAACCTTCAAACTGTTTTTTTGTTTTTGATATTCCAAAATGGTATGGGAAACATTTCATTAACCTGCCCCGTTTCCATGTGGCATCTGCCCTCAATTTTTAAGGAAAGATACAATTCATTTTTAGGCCTGCATGCATCGGTTTTTTACGCGATGTACATTACTCCTTTGCGGACTAAACTATCATGGTTTTCTTCTCGTATATCTTTAGGAAAAGCGGTAATTATTATGTTAGGAATTAACAGATTGACAGAAACAAGGATTGTGGCCTGGAAGGTAAGGAACGGCATGAATATTCTACGAGTCTGCCTGGGCATCATTTTTATATGGTTTGGCATGCTTAAGTTCTTTCCCGGATTAAGCTCGGCCGAAGAAATCGCTGGCCGTACGATATTGAAGCTGACCTTTGGACTAGTAAAGCCAGGCTTTTCTATGCCGATGCTTGCCGTTTGGGAATGCATCATCGGCCTGGGCCTGATTTCCAGGGCCTGGCTCAGGTTGACCCTAATGCTATTATACCTGCAGATGGCGGGGACGTTTTTGCCCCTACTCTTTTTTCCACACGAAACCTTTAACCATTCGCTACTGGTTCCAACTCTACTGGGACAGTATATCATCAAGAACTTTGTACTCATTTCCGGCGGCATTGTTATTGGTGCAACGCTCCGGGGAGGAAAATTAAATGTGGCGCCCCTTACCGAGGATAAAGCAGCGAGGCTGGAAAAACGTTTTGGGCGAATTAAAAGATTGTTGAAATTTAGTTAGCCAATTATAAAATCCCTTTAAGCAAATTTTTATCAATTATACCCAGCTTTTCCGCTATCGCTTGTCATAAGCCAGTAAATTTACTTTTCCACTTCATTCGCTGGCGCACGCGTGTCGCGTGTGCATTTAAAATCTCAATACCAATTCCAAATAGCAAACATCAATTAACCCTTACCGCCAATATAGTCCATCGCGCTACTATACCTCTAATGACAGGCTTTATTTACAAACCCTGAAACAACAGGATTATCATGTAGATAATCTGCTTTTTGTTCAATAAATGCTGTGCTCCATAATTCTATGGGTTTATTATTATGTTGCCAAAATTGGTTCTCTTTTACGTTACTACTGTTTAATCCTGCCCTTCCAAACACCCAAAGCATCTATTCCTTTCTACTCTGCTGGCTGTTTTCCTTTATTGCTGTTACAATTTGCTTCAATGTATCTTCTTTAAATCTGCCTGAGGAAACATCAGGATTATTTCCTTTCGCTTCAAAGATTAAATGTAAATGGCTTGAGATAATACACCAACAATATAACTTTAAGCCTAGATTTGACTGGCAATAAAATAAACTTTCTACTAAAACACTACAGTATAACGGTCTAACAAATACATAAATCAATATACCGTGGCAAAACTCACAAAGTATAAGCCCTGTACTATAAAATTTGTATTGACGACTAATTATATTTTCATTTTTTGCTATTTATTCACACGCGGCATGCATGCGCCAGCAAGGTGGATTGTAACTATAATTGATAGGCCCTTGGACTATCATCGAGTAAAAAAATAAAATCCTTAACTGTAGTGCGTAAGGTTTATAGCATTTTTTTTCAGCATACAAAAAGCCTAGCTTTTATCTTAATACAAACTCGCTTCCAATTAGGTCTACTGAGCAATATCTAATTTGGAAAAGGAACCTCGAATTTCCATATTTTTGGTTTTTTAATTCCATTCACCATCATCTTAAAATCAAAGGCCGAGGTATTGTGAATTATCATGAGATGGCACGATAGCTGAAAGGATATGCTCAAGTGGTCTATTCCCGCCGGAACTTAATTTCACATCTAAAAAAAAAAGCGGCCGATATTTGTTACACATGCGCAAAGGTAACTTAGATGCGCAAACATCAGGATAAACCAAAAATATCTCGATGTTCTGTGCTCAAACTCTGATTGCCAATCAGGAAGAGCCATTACAAAAATTTATTGCAGGGAAAGCAAGTATGTATATATTTGAATTAAAACCCAGAGCATGATAAACCTTAGCGTAGCCGACTACATCAATAGCCTTTTTACACAATTTGAGCCCGCATTGAAAGATATATTAATCAAAAATGCTACGCTTCGGGATTTCCAAATTGGCGATATGCTGATGCAGACCGGACAGAACATGCGCTCGACTGTTCTCATTGTGGAGGGCATGGTCAAATTGTACAGGGAGGGAGAGGACGGACAGGAATTCTTCATGTACTATCTCCAGCCAGGAAATGCCTGTGCGCTTTCCATGATATGCGCCACCAAACAGGAAACCAGCCAGGTAATGGCAAAGGCTATTGAACAGACCAAGGTACTGATGATTCCCATAGCCCTGATGGATGAGCTGATGCGGGATCACAGAACATGGTATTATTTCGTTATCGAAACCTACCGCATGCGCTTTGAAGAACTTCTCTTTGTAATCGATAATATCGCCTTTAAAGCAATGGATGAGCGACTGGCCTTTTACCTGAAAAAGCAAGCTGGAGATTTAAACACAAAACAACTTCATCTTACCCACAGTGAAATTGCATCTGACTTGAACACCTCCAGGGAGGTAATTTCAAGGTTGCTTAAAAAAATGGAGCAGGCCGGAGAAATTAAGATGTACCGTAATTACATCGAATACTTAGCCTAAGCCCATAATAAAAAAATAGAAGTATTTTTTACTGCGGAAGGCATTTTTTTAAAAAATATAACGAGTGTGACAAAAGTCACCAACATTGGTACATGAGAACCCGATTTTTGTTAAAAAAATAACAGAAATGGAAATCATTGCCTACGTTGCATCTGCCTTAATTGGAATTTCGCTTGGATTGATCGGCGGTGGCGGTTCTATCCTCACCATGCCAGTACTGGTTTACCTATTTGGGGTTAATCCGCTATTAGCAACCTCCTATTCATTGTTCATCGTTGGCTCTACCAGTTTAGCGGGTACAGTCGGCAATTTTAAGCGTGGGCTGGTGAATATTAAAACAGCTTTGCTGTTTGGTAGTGCATCCATCTCAACTGTATTCTTAACCCGTAAATTCATTATCCCCCTTATCCCTAAGACAATAATAAAAATCGGCGATTTTGAGTTAACAGAAAACATGCTTATGATGGTACTCTTTGCAGTTTTGATGATAGCCGCCGCAACAGCGATGATTAAAGGTGAAAGAGCAGAAAACAGTAGTCAAATAAAAAAAAACCAGCTTCACCTCGGTAAACTGTTGTTGTTCGGCATTGCCATTGGCCTTGCTACTGGTTTTTTGGGTGCTGGTGGCGGCTTTCTACTTATTCCAACTCTTGTAATTTTAGTGGGCCTACCCATGAAAGAGGCCGTAGGCACTTCTCTTCTCATCATAGCGCTCAATTCGCTCATCGGTTTCACCGGCGATCTTGGACATTTCCAGATCGACTGGATCTTTCTCGCCAAAATTTCTACTGTTGCCATCGCCGGTATTGTGGTCGGCGGAATGATAAACAAAAAAATAGATGGAGGAAAACTGAAGAAAGGTTTCGGTTGGTTTGTACTGGTTATGGGTTGTTACATCATTCTAAAAGAGGTGGTATTCAAGTGACCTTCACAAATAAACTATTTGTGTGACCAAAGTCACCAACGACCAGATTGTTAAGCATTAATTTTGATATACTAATTTAATCATCATGATTATAGAACTAATTTACGCCGGATGTCTGGCACACGGTGACTATCATATCCAAAGCAATACAGATGCGTGCATTATCGATCAGCTTAGGGAGGTTGGCCCACATATTAAACATGAAGCGAAAAACAACGCAAAAATTGAATACGTCCTTGAAACACATTTTGATGCTGATTTTGTACCCATACACATTGATCCAGCCAAAGAAAGGGGCGCAGAAATCTTTTACTGGCCGAATGTAAAATCATTATCACTCGGGCAGGAGCTTTTACGAACAAAAAAAACCATCTTAACATTTCATTTAAAACAACATGATTGATTTTATCAAACAACCCTGGCCCTGGTATTTCTCGGGCAGCATGATCGTACTCATTATGCTCATCCTACTTTTTTTCGGGAAGTCTTTTGGCTTTTCATCAAACCTGCGAACGATGTGCAGTATAGCCGGAGCGGGCAGGAAAGTAAAGTTTTTTGATTTTAAATGGAAAGACCAGATCTGGAACCTCATGTTCCTTATTGGCTCGGTAATAGGTGGATTTGTTGCTACAAATTACCTTAGCAGTCCATCTCCCGTAAAATTATCAGCCGCCACAATTACCGATTTAAATCAATTGGGCGTTAAGTTTGATGGTGGACTAAATCCAAACAGTCTATTTTCATTGGAAGCGATGAAAGATTTAAAGACGTTGGCTATTTTACTCATCGGTGGTTTATTAGTTGGTTTTGGATCTCGTTATGCAGGCGGTTGTACTTCTGGTCACGCCATATCCGGGCTTTCGAATCTGCAGGTGCCATCATTGATAGCCGTAATCGGCTTCTTTATCGGCGGCCTGATCATGACTTTCCTCATCATGCCTTTTATCTTTTAAATCTAAAAAAAATGAAATTCATAAAATATATTCTTGCAGGAACACTTTTCGGAATCATCATGACCAAGTCTGAGGCTGTTTCCTGGTACAGGATCCAGGAAATGTTACGTTTCCAGTCTTTCCATATGTATGGAACTATTGGTACAGCCGTTGTACTTGGCGTAATTGCAGTATTCCTGATCAAAAAATTCAAAGCCAAAGATGTGGCCGGAAATCCGATTGTCTTCCACGATAAGGATAAGGCCTATATTAAATACATACTCGGCGGCACTATTTTTGGCTTGGGCTGGGCACTCACCGGCGCCTGTCCCGGCCCCATGTTCGTTAACCTTGGAATCGGATATGCCGGTATGGCCGTGGTGATTCTTGGCGCGCTGCTGGGCACCTATCTCTACGGAGCGATGAAAAGCAAGCTCCCTCATTAACATAATAGAACATGATGAGCAAACTAACGGCTATAATAGATCAATAGATGTCCAAGGTGCAGAAAGGGAAAATTATATACCCATTCCATGTTCCACTGGAAATATGATAAAATGATCAAAAAATGTGCCTGCTGCAACCTGAACTATGAGATAGAGCCAGGCTTCTTTACCGGAGGGATGTATGTGGGCTATGTTTTCATTGTCGCAGAACTTGTCAATGCAGGCATACTCACATTCATCATCTTTGGCGAGGAAGACCAGGGGGCAATCATCGCAGCTACTCTTCCACTGGTCATCCTATTATTCACTTTCAACTACCGCTATGCCAGATCCCTTTTGCTCCATATACTCTCTCCGATCAAGTATGATAAAAGTGCAGGCACAAAATACTGACAAGTTTAGGGGCTCTGTGACAAAAGTTACTGAGCGAAAAACCGCTAATGGGTAAATTCAATGTGAATTAGGGTAAAGACAGGAAACATACCGTTTAACAACATTAATCAAAAATAGAAACACATGAAAATAGAACAATTTGAAGACAAGCACCTTTCCCATTACAGCTACGCGGTACTGAGCGAATGCCAGAACGAAATCATCTTGATCGATCCCTCTAGAGATCCATCTGCATATTACCATTTTGCCGAAAAACACCAGGCTAAAATCATTGGTGTAATTGAGACACATCCCCATGCGGATTTTGTAAGTTCTCATCTGGAAATCCATAATAAGACAGGGGCAACAATCTATTGCAGTAAACTCAATACCCCGTCCTATATGTTTTCCCCATTTGATGAAGACCAGACGATAACCTTGGGAAAGGTCACATTAAGGGCAATCAATACACCGGGCCACTCTCCAGACAGTATCAGTATTTTGCTCGAACACGAAGGGAAGCAAAAAGCGCTATTTTCCGGGGACACCCTTTTTATCGGTGACTGCGGAAGGCCGGACCTGCGGGAAAGTGGAGGTGATGCAAAAGCAGAACGTAACTTCCTTGCCTGCCAGATGTACCATTCATTACGGGACAAACTGATGAGGCTTTCAGATGAAGCTATACTGTATCCGGCACACGGTGCAGGTACACTTTGTGGAAAAGCGCTGAGGGAGGCCTATAGCAGTACCATTGGTGCTGAAAAAATAAATAATTGGTCACTTCAAGAAATGACCGAAGCCGAATTTGTGAGCGCATTGAATGAAAACCAGCCCTCTATTCCATTCTACTTCCCTTTTGATGTGGCTTTGAACAAGAAAGGCGCAGCACCGTTTGCAGATTCAGTAAGTGCGGTTCAGATCATGGAATCCGGCAAAAACTTAAAACCAAATGCCCTAATTATCGATACCCGAAGGGAAGATATTTTTAAGAGGGGTCATATCGAAGGCGCTATTAACATCATGGATGGAAATAAATTCGAAACCTGGATGGGCAGCATTGTGAAGCCTGAAGAACCCTATTATCTTATGGCAGAAAATCTTCTTACATTGCATAGTCTTATTGCAAGGACCGCATCCATCGGATATGAAACGCAGCTCGTTGGCGGTTTTGTAAGCGCTATAGAAACTGTCCAGGATGAAGTTATCGATATCCATAATTTTAAAAAGAGCCAAAATGAATATACCATTGTGGATGTGAGGAACAAAACAGAGCGGATGGAAAAAAGTATTTTTGAAAACAGCATAAATATTCCATTGGGAAATTTAAGGGAACGGATAAACGAAATTCCGCTAGAGAAACCCATAGCGGTACACTGCGCCGGTGGATATAGAAGTGCAGCTGCAAGCTCACTGATTGCATTCATGATTGATGGCAAACAAAAGGTGCTTGATATTGGTGAGGCCATTGAGGATTTTCAGAATTAACATTTAAAAAGTTGAAAACAGAAAGAAATAACGAAGATAAACTTGCAGTATTTGCCCGGTTTGGAAAATACCTGGCCTGGACGTCATTTCTATTCGTTGTGGTCATGTTTTCTCTGGTTTTAGCGCTCAGCGGATTTCATCTTCCAAAAAGCTTCTATGCGGAGAAACCCAGTCCATCCATTCAAAAGAATCAAATAAAACCTTTAGAGAGCCGTGTTCCAAAACCCGAATATTGGAAGGCGCCTGATACTATGCAGCTTCGAGGCAAAGCTGATGCGGATCTGATTTTTTATGGCAAGGATTTGATTGTCCGTACTGCATATTATTTAGGGCCGGAGGGCATCGTAGGAAAGCTAACTAATGGTATGAATTGTCAGAACTGCCACTTGGATGCAGGAACCAGACCCTTTGCGAATAATTTCTCAATCTTTTATGCAGGTTTTCCAAAAATGAGCGCAAGAAGCGGGAGAAAAGAAGAAGCCTCTGAACGGATTGATGAGTGCTTTGAGCGAAGCTTGAACGGCAAAGCACCAGAAAGAAATTCTAGGGAAATGCTGGCCATGCTCGCCTATTTAAAATGGGTTGGAAAAAAACAAGACGCCGGACAATCCATTGCGGATAATTCGGTAAAAAAAATCCCATATCTGGACGTGCCTGCAGATCCCCTAAAAGGAAAAATGGTATATGTCTCCAAATGCAGCAGCTGTCATGGAGAAACGGGTAAAGGCATTACCTCAGCTGACGGAAAAACATACATTTATCCCCCCCTCTGGGGCAGGGACAGCTATAACGATGGTGCAGGAATGTTCAGGATTGGAAATTTTGCGGGATTTGTAAAAAACAACATGCCGTATGGCACCACATACAAAGATCCGAACTTAACTGACGCAGAAGCCTGGGACGTAGCTGCTTTTGTGAATTCGCAACCCAGACCGCACCGGGATTCCAAAAACGATTATAAGAACCTACGTACAAAACCAATAGATTATCCATTCGGGCCATATACAGATACCTTCAGCGAAAAGCAGCATAAATATGGTCCGTTTATTGACATTGCTAAACAGCACGCACTTATACAATAAAAACATGAAAAAATTATTGACTTTACTCCCGCTTGTTATCGTGATGGCCATTACAGCAAATGTATCTGCACAGGAGACAAAAAAACCTTTTATGGGTGCTGTTGCAAAAAAGAAATCATATAAAGCGCTTTATGTACTTAATAATGCCGAGGAAAAACATATTTCGGGAACACTCAGGAACATCAACAATGCTCTGGAGGATCCAAGATTGAAAGGAAAACTGGAGGTTGAGCTTATCGCCTTCGGGGATGGCGTGGCGGTTTATCGCAAGGATGGAAAATTCCTCGATCAGCTTAATATGCTAAAGTCAAAAGGGGTAATCCTGGCGCAGTGCGAGAATACCGTTCGGGAGCGGAAAATTGACAAATCAGATCTGTTCGATTTCATCAGCTATGTGCCCAGTGGAAACGGAGAGATCATCATCCGATCGGCGGCAGGGTGGGTAATCGTTCATCCCTAATGTGGACAAACCAAAACGGTCACTGAATGGCTTAAAAGCTGCATGTTGGTATTTAAATACAATGCAAAGATTATGTTCAGTTATGACAGAGACACTTTATTCTGAGCTGAAAAAGACAAAAACCATTGTAATGATTACATATAAATAGCTAATGACGAGAACGTTAACATTCAAAAGGTCTAACAAAATTGTCTATCATCGTATGCGCTGGAAGGATTACAGCATTTAAAGAAGCTATGGGATTTATCGAAAAGCCACTCAATTAAAACACTGCTCATCCAAACAGCATTGATAAATTTTGTTAATCAGGTATGCGGTGGTGCGTCAACCAATACTATCAACAATGGAAAAAGACGAACAAGCCATTCCTAAATTGAACGCCGGTGACCATCTGGCTAACGAACAGACGTTTCTCGCTTGAATAAGAACCATCGTCATTCTGGTTTTTAACTTTATGATTTTATTAGCAAGTTAGATAAGCAAACATGCATATAAAGCCTATTGTTTACGCAGCAATTTGTTATGGTTTACCATTTTATAGCTTAAAAACAACTGAATTGTTGTGCAATATGCCTGACATAGTGCGAAAGGAATGTTCTGAATTTGCTCTAAATTTGTAGCAACATCCAGATATTAGCATACCTTTACAATCCCTTAATACAATAGCTTTGAATGACACCGGAATTGCCCTCCATCTAAGGTTAGATAGCCTCTCCTGCTATTCAAAAAACCTTTAAAAAAATAACGGGATTATCTCCAGGAGCCTACAAAAAAAAATATATTTGGCTGAATTTCCAATCCGAGTTTAGCTTAACATACAAAACCATTGCATGGTACACACAATACCAATTGAGGTAAATTTAATTACACGAAAACATTATAATATCTATCTTAGAGCAATCAATCCCCAATAATAAACAATGCATAAACATTTAAAAAACTTAATAATATTTTTCGCATTCGGCATTAACTCTAGCTTTGCAGTCGCTCAAATTCAAACCTTCGATCATTTACAAGTAGACAGTTTAACATTTGTAGAAACCAAAGCCGTAATCAATAAAATCCCGAACGATAAGTTTGAAAAAAGAGTTTATAAGCATAATAATACAGAATTACCATACAGACTTTTATACCCTAAAACTTACGACACAAAAAAGAAATATCCTGTAGTTATAACCTTTCATAATTCTACCCGCATTGGAAATGATAATGAAAAACAACTGGAGCCCTTATCTAAAATCTGGCTAAGACCAGAAATTTACGAAAACTACAATTGCTTCGTTATTGCGCCTCAATTTAACGAACGTTCTTCAAATTATTTAGCAGATGAAAATGGTTTGTTGCTTTCAAAGCCTAGTGATAAAATTAAATTAGTTTTAGATTTACTAAACGAGTTAGAGGCAAAATACACCAATATCGACAAATCAAAAATTTACTTAGTTGGTTACTCAATGGGCGCTTCAACAGCTCAAAACCTATTAAGCTTTGCGCCACAGAAGTTTGCCGCAATGGTCTCTATAGCGGCTGTCCCCGATTTTTCTAACCTAAAAGCCATGAAGCGTAAAAGTATCTTCCTTATTCACGGCCAAAAAGATATTGAAAACCCGTATAAAGGAAGTGCAGAACTATTTGAACAATTAAAAGAGAGTAAAAAAATAACCTTTAAAACATTTACAGAGCTGAATCACGACACTATAAATATTCCCTTATTATTAAGCGCTGAAATTCCTGAATGGCTATTTAAACAACATAAATAAAATACAGTGTCGCTAATGAACAATCTCTATGAAAATATTTGCAGAAACTGAAAGATTCATTTTAAGAGAAATACTACCAATAGATGCAGACGGATTTTTCGAGCTCAACTCTGATCCCGAAGTACAAAAATACCTGGGCAATAAGCCAATAACAAGCACCACACAAGCCATTGAGGATCTAAATTTTATAAGAGCACAATATCTTATTAATGGCATCGGGCGCTGGGCCATTATAGATAAAAAGACTAATAAATTTATCGGCTGGACGGGCTTAAAATTAATCACAGAAGAAACTAATCACCATAAAAATTATTACGATTTGGGTTATAGACTAATTAAAAAATATTGGGGACGAGGAATTGCTACTGAAACTGCATTGGCTTCGCTGGAATATGCTTTTGACAAACTTCAGGCTAATGAAGTTTATGCTATTGCAGATTGTGAAAACGATGGTTCAAATAAAATTTTAAATAAGATAGGCTTTAGCTTTGTTGAAACTTTTGATTTCGATGGTAAAAAACATAATTGGTACAAAATAGAAAGAAAGACCAGCGATTAATCTCATTAGCTGGAATCAGCATCGTTTAACTCCTTCCATTTCGGATTGACTCACCCTAAATCAAAATTTAAAAACAGTCTTACGATTAGGCTAATCATAACTGCTCTGTTCCATTTACAATACACAACTTGATTGAGAATTGAACATTCATTCTATCATACTCCTGGCTCGTAACAAGCTTAATACGGTATCTAAAAAGTATGTTAACATTCCGATAACATTATTTTTAATGTAAAGACGGAGATTTGCACCCTTGTTGATCGCAGTTGGTTAACATTATCCCCCTTTCTCATTATTATATTATGTCAAGAAATATTATAATCCCTGCTCTTGCTCTCCTTATTTCAGTATTTTTAATGTCGTGGGGTGTAGTTGGCCACCGTGCCATCGGAAAGATAGCGCAAAATCATCTGAGTAAAAAAGCAAGTGAAGCGGTTAAAAATCTGCTAGGAAGTGAAAGCCTTGCTATGGTGAGCACTTATCCTGATGAAATCAGATCATACAAGCAATTTTCTTACACAGCTCCCTGGCATTATGTAAATCTTCCAGATGGATTAAATTATGAGGATTTTAGCACTCAGCTAAAATCCATCGAAACGCCCAATATTTATAAAGCGATGGTTAATTGTATCGCTGATCTTAAAGACCCATCAAAATCAAAACAAGGCAAAATATTTGCCCTTAAATTTTTGATTCATTTAGTAGGTGATATTCACCAGCCCATGCACACAGGTCACGCTGAAGACTCAGGAGGTAATGGAATTAAAATTAAACTCATGCGTAAAGAAGGCAATCTACACGGTCTTTGGGACAGCGGATTGATAGATTATGCAGGACTGAGCTACAATGAACTTGCCTCAGATTGTGATGTAGTACCTAAAAAAGAAGCCAAAGACTGGCAGAAAGATGATATGACTAAGTGGGCTTACGAATCTTATCAAATTACGGCACAACTTTATGCCGAAGCTGCTGAAAACCCAGAATTTGATTTTAGCTATTATCCTGATCATGCCGAGGTGTTGAAAAAACGCCTTGCCCAGGCGGGCTTACGCCTGGCTGGCTTGCTTAATAAGATCTACAAGTAAGCTCAAAAATCGATAAATGAAAACAATTAAAACAGAGTTTAAATACTTTATGATTTTCCTGCTTATAGTGGCTGGAAGTTTAAATGTGGCGGCACAAACCGAGATGCTACAACACAAAGCACAGGGTAGAAAAAATACATTGGAGCAGCAAAAAAAACCTTACGTGATATTAATATCGGCCGATGGTTTTAGGTGGGATTACGCTCAAAGGTATAAAGCTAATCACTTACTCGAGCTCAGCAGTAAAGGTGTACAAGCTGAATCAATGATCCCTAGTTTCCCTTCTTTAACCTTTCCAAATCATTATACCATTGCTACTGGATTGTACCCTTCCCACCATGGATTGGTTAATAACAGCTTTCTGGATGAAAAAGCAAACGAGCGGTATTCGATGGGTGCCAAAGCTAAAGTGATAGATGGTAAGTGGTATGGTGGTACGCCACTTTGGGTACTTGCCGAACAACAAAACATGATGACTGCAAGTATGTTTTGGGTTGGCTCTGAAGCTGAAATTAAAGGGACAAGACCGAGTTACTATTATGAATATAACGAAAAAATTCCTGTTGCCCAACGCTTAAACACGGTAAAAGAATGGCTGATGTTGCCAGAAGAACAAAGACCGCATCTAATTACGTTTTATCTTTCTGAACCTGACCATGCAGGACATAGTTTTGGACCGGAATCCGATCAGGCCAGTAAGGCTGTTAAAGAAGTAGATTCTATTATTTATGAACTTACCAAAGCTGTTGCAACCACTAAACTACCTGTTAACTATGTATTTGTTTCAGATCATGGGATGACTGCTGTTGACCGTGAAAATCCTATACCTACACCCAAATCTATTGACAGCGCTAAATATATTATTGCATCTTCAGGTACCATGATGGATATTCATGCGAAAAATAAAGCAGACATAAACCCCTTATATCAAAAATTAAAAAGTGAAGAAAAAGATTACACCACTTACTTAAAAAGTGAAATGCCTGAACATTTTCACTATGGTTCAAAAGATGATAAGATGAATCGTATTGGTGAGATACTATTGATTCCCACCTGGCCAAAAGTTTTCTCCAGCAGAAAACCCGGAGCAGGGTATCACGGATTTGATCCTTCAGTTGTGAAAGACATGCACACTACATTTTTGGCCTGGGGACCAGCATTTAAAAAAGGGTTAAAAATACCGTCTTTTGAAAACGTAAATGTTTATCCACTCCTAGCTGATATACTTGGTTTAAATTATGATGAGGCAGCAATAGATGGTAAAAGAAAAGTTTTAGAAAACGTCCGTTAGTATTAATTCCATATTGTTTCCACACTTTATTCAGTTTAAAGGTGCTGATGAAAACGGTAAATACCTAAATATGAACTTGGAATGTTAAGCAGGCCTAGAAAAAAGATTAAAAATCTAAATTCAAACTGACTTCATTAAATCTTCATATAACATCACGTAACTTTACACCATCAAGGGTTGAGAGCCTTGTAATCAGACTTCATGTTTGAGAGCGTTAATTTAGATATGAGGGTAAATGGCGGAGCTGTTTACCCTTTTTATTCTTTCAAGGAAATTAAATTAATTTTTTCATTCCCTTAAACTGAGTATGATATTTTTTCCTGTTAAAGATGAACAAATGTTTTTTTAATACAGGTGAATAAATTGCTTTGATAAAATTCCACATCAATAAAACTTGACGCTTTTGATCTTGTTAGTTAAATAAATTTTAAGTGTTAGTTAAAGGCTTTTTAATAATAAAGCTTGACTAAAATAAGGCAATTCAAGCCAGTCAAATTTTCTTTTTGCCCAACTCAAATATTAAAAGTGAAATTAATAAATTGTATTTTATATATGTTTAAGTCACTCCTATTCGCTTCTCTTCTAAGATCTGTCATATAAGCAATGTATTTTCACAAACCTGAAATCCTGACTACATAAAAAGGATTGCGTTTGACGATGTACAAAACTTTATGCTAAATGGAGAAACTATAAAAAAAATCAGGAACCAAAGGAGCGAAAGTTCTTCTGATTATTTTAAACAACGAAAGAACAGGCAAGTAATGCTTTGCTTTTAAATGATTCTATATATGTTAAAGCTTATCGCGATGCGGCATATAATAAAATAAGAAACACCAAAGCAGAAACACAACGTGGAGGAATTGGAACAGTTGGCTATGTAGCGGGCGCTCTAGCAGTTTTTGCGGTTGTTTTTGTCGGATTGAATAAAAGGTAATTGTTAGTCAAAATAAAAAAAGCTGCCAGTAGTAAAAACTGACAGCTTTTTTGTGGGGATGAGTTTCCTCTATTTATTTCTTTGCATCTAAGGCATTTTCAATTCTATCAGAAAGATCTTGTAAATGATATTTACTTAAACCAGTTGCAGAACCTGAACCCGCTTTAATT
>Ga0247809_1000670_pt1 | contig 15603 bp, 24 predicted proteins | sample UWRJL104311B1_FD_180951 | JGI IMG/M metagenome (GOLD analysis project Ga0247809, IMG submission 180951) | Plant litter microbial communities from Arlington Agricultural Research Station in Wisconsin, United States - UWRJ-L104-311B-1 | ecosystem: Environmental > Terrestrial > Plant litter >...
CATTACCTGCTAAGTTAGTATAAGTCTCTCAAGAGGAACATGTTAACTTCAACTTACTATTTTTGTCTCTAGTAGGGTCCCTTAAACACGGCTGCCATGGTGTTATTAAACATCGTTGCTAAGCATTGTGTAAGGACGAGGAAAGCGCTAGTTTCTGTTATTTCCACCTCATAATCCCCGCTCCTACTCGTCCTCACATTTTTTGGGTGCTTCGCACCATCTCGACACTAGATTTAGCGCTTTCCCAATTCGTACTAGTCTTAATTATTCACAAGGCCATGTCTTAACTAGTTCTTGAGGTGTACCTACCAGAGATTGTAAGCACTCCTTCCCAACCTCTATGTCCACAGCTTAATATTTTTTCCCCCGTAGCCAACGAATTATCACCAGAAAAATGGATTTAATCGATGCTGGTGCTCTTTTGAAAACTCCACAGAACATTGACAAGATCTGCCAAATACTTTTGATCTTTGAAAAGAGCCAGGCGTTTAAGGATCTGTCCTACGCGGTGTTGAAAGTTACCGGATACAATAAAGGAAATGACATCAACCACCGAGGAAGAATCCAAATCCGAAAGAAAGGCTCCTATGGCCCCCTCACAGTATGTACTATGCGAAGCTCTTCCGTTTTCATTAAGTTGTCATACACCATCTACGAACCTAACCCAGGTTCACCTGCATCCACTAACTTAGTCAATAGAAAGATTTCGTGAAGCTCATCAGATGGTTCGTTATAGAGATGAAAGTAGGGTCCCTCTTCTTCCCATTTATCCTTCCACACCGTCCAGGTTGGCAAACCAGCTTTCCACCCATCAGATTGGAGTGGCATGCTGGCAAGGCGCAAAAGGAAAGAATATTCGCTGGCATAGCATTGCTCTTTGAGTATCTTTGCCACTGCTATTCTGAGGTCGATACCAGCGGTTCTATCGAGCTGTTGATTTCATGGCCTGCAATCAATACGCCCTGTGAAAAGTGCGGCAGCGGTGAATTTGAGGACGGCAACACTATTGTATATTGTTCACAATGCGATATTGGCTATCACCAGAGCTGCCATAGAATATCTGTGTTGCCAGCAGCAAAAGAACCTTGGTATTGTAGAGATTGTCAAGCCTTGAAAGAATTCTACACCCGATTACATGCGGATCCACAGGTAATTTGTCCCCATGTTTGAAAAGTTCTGATACCTGCAGAATCAATATGCTGACATACATCTAGGAGCCCAAGATTGAAGCCAACAAGTTCAGCGAATCTAACAATGTCATCGGAAATCATACCGAAGACACCATTGTAGCTGACGTCCGCTTAGCCAAAACTTCAGATGAAAGGCGAATCAGAGATGAAAAACTCAACTGTAACAAAGAGCACATTGGACGCTTTATTGAAGACGTTGTCGAAACCAATAATGTCAAAATTCCTCATAGAACACCGGTTAAGAAGCGAGACGGGAGTCCAAGTCAAAATACTAAGAGCAAGAAGTCATGCAACGACTCTCTATATACGCTGCCTGGTGCATATCTTGCTCCTAGTATGGCCTCACTCGCTAGTGATACCCAATATGCTCTACGTGTTTCTTCTGAGGACACCTCAGCATCATCAGGTCAATCCAGCATACTTTTACCACATAGCGCCTCCCCATCCACCAGCGCTACTCAAAGTACCCTATCTGCATCTTTCAAACTACTGGAAGACACGAATCAATCGACGCCCGGGCACCAACATACAATCAGTAATGGTGTTAGTGCTAGGATGCCTCAGGCTGAGGAAAATACGATACTGAACGTTCCTTTACGCCCGTTGATCTATATGCCACTCTCAGTATTGGAGCAATCGAACACATACCTCATGACCATACTTAACAATAGACGCAAGATTAAACGAGCAGTCGACCTCAGTGCTATCAACAACGTAAGTGAATTAAAAAAAATATGCTAGTGATTAGATTGGGCTCTAACATTGGCTAGGTTCAAGATTTGTATCGTATGTGTGCCGAACGCTGGAATGTTGGTAAGCGGCCACCTTTCAATTTTCATACTATCCTGTTATTGAAATTCTTGGGACAACAATAACAAATTTCCGCAAGTTTGTCAACAAATTTTACAAATAGCAATAGCATAGTTCCAACTACCAATGGCTGACGTTGATTTCAACAGGTGAAGACCGGTTATCAAACATATTCGTAGACCTTGGCGATGAAGATGGTAGCTTACTGGAAATCGTTAAAGATATCAAAAGCGATTTCAAGGCTTTCATCGATTGGATCAAAGGAAAGAGGAACCCAATGGATGAGTTGAGCAAATTGTCTATTCATGTTGAACTTCTCGAGTTAGGATACGAGCTCGAGTGAGTTCAATTGGGGACTTGTCGGTATATTAGGAGGCATTTGTTGACATAGGAGAGGATACCTGTAAATATCCGGTTTTCCTAAACCATGCGGCAGACTTCAACAGCGTGGGATCCGCGTTTAATGAAATACTATTTATGACTACGGCAAATTAAGTTATCTGGACAGCACATCTTGCTCTGTTTGATGTCCCAAATCCGAATGGCTCAGTCTGAAATACCTATAGCAACACTTGAAAAAAAAATTAAAGAGAACTATCAACACAAGTAAAACTGCTAGTTCTGGCTTTGTCAGATCCATCGAACAGTTATTCGGGGAGATTTAATATTGTGTTCTACACATCTATCATACAAAGGCCCACCCACTTTTCTATATGCCAACCTAGCAACGCAGTATTGTACAGCACCCGGTTCATCTCTTTTCAGATCGGTCCCTAGAACATACCCCCCGAACCTGCCTGTTTCCCTTGCTCCTGCTGTATCCGAGTAATGTATGACCTGCTGACTGTATTCCATGTAGCCATATACTTCTCCATACATTGTGTAAAACATGTTGTCTCGCCGCTCGATAAAGAAGCTCCAGGTTTTGCCACACATTTCTCGAAACAGTGTTCATTGACTTTCTATTTAGCTGTTAGAATAGTTTCTAGGCAGAACATTATATGTACACACTTCGATGAGCTGCCTCGCGTTGGTCATTGCAGCTTCTTGCTTGACCTGGGACATGAGTCGCCCTTTTGCATCTGAACCTCCAAAGCTATCCATTTTGGCAGTCGAGTGAGTATTCGAATTATGCTGCTTGCAAGTCAGCCTGGATGCGAGAAGAAATATGGGTTTATTCTATTGTGTAAATTGTTGAACCTACAATGGATTGAGTAATGGCGTTTGGTGTGGTTAGTGTGCAGAAATGATTGAATAGCGTCAATTGTAGCAAAGGCTGACCTTTGACTGATTTCTGAATGAAGCTTTTGGATTATTGACGTTGGTTGGAACTTGGCAGCGCCACACGAGGCGGCGGCAGGGGTTCAATCCGCGACAATACAGAAAGCTGGCCTCACGAGCTCACTGAAATCCGGTTCTCAGCCTCCTCTCATTTTTTGTTTTTTCATTGTTTAGCCTTGTATTCATTCTAGAGGCAAAGCGTCTTATCATACAGTGATTTGCCCATTATTAAGACGCTGGTAGCAACAACAAAAATGTGGCTCTCGTCCTCGTTGGTGGCTCTTGCGCTGGCAGCATGCGCTGTTGCTGGATCTTCAGACAGCTCTGCCCATACAGATGAGAATGGTATTAGGAGCATCCCAGTAAGTTTTGCAACTTACTGTTAGAAATTTGGCTCATGCTAACAATTCTACAGCTCCGAACCCATACATTGAGTCCGGTTGGTAACCCCCCAAGCCGAGGTGTCTACCCTACTGACCAAATTTGTAGCCGTACCTGGATTCTGATATGCAAAGTCGTTGGTGGGACTTCGGAGGGAATACAATTATACGCGCAGACCAGTATGGCAATTCTATGTTGGGTTACAAAATCGCATGCTGACCGAGTCGAAGATACATACGACTTACCTCGGATCGTCCTTCACAAGAAGGCTGGATATTCTCAAGGGTTCCATTGACCGCTACGAACTGGGAGGTAAATATCTCCCCCAATGACTGGGTAAATTAACGGTGCTGATTCTTGCAGATTGAGGTAGAATTCAAGATCCACGGCAATGGTAACCTACATGGCGATGGCCTTGCCATGTGGCTCACAAAACAACGAGCACAGCCAGGACCCGTCTTTGGACATGCCGACAAGTTTGAGGGTTTGGGGATTTTCTTCGACACCTATAAGAATAACCGACCTGGGACTGTATTTCCTTACGTAATGGCTATGATTGGAGATGGCACCAAGCCATATGACAAGGCAAACGATGGCAAGGATAATGAATATATGGGCTGTTCTGCTAGAGGAATTCGAGGCTCCAACTCTCCAACCAAAGCCAGGCTGTCGTACTTCCAGGACAAGAGCATGAAATTGGAACTGATGTACAAGCAAGAGGATCAATGGGAGTTGTGCTTCCAAACAAATGAGCCACCCACGATTCCTTCTGTTGCATATCTCGGTTTCAGTGCAGAGACTGGAGAGTTAAGCGATAACCACGACATCATCAATGTATTCACAAAAAATCTTTACGATACCAAGAAGACGACTGATTATGGACCATCGGGCAAGGACAAGACAAGAAAAGGCAAGAAAGGAGATTCAACCCCGAAGGAGAAAGGAAGTTGGAGCTGGTTTCTCATCAAGATTGTGATATTTTTCGTGGTTGTTGGTGGAGGATATGTTGGCTATACAGCATGGAGAGCAGATCAAGCAAGGAAAAGCCACAGATTCTAGTTGAAACGTGACGGATGGGAGGCACTTATGAATTTGAAGCATGTATACCAAGAGGCAATTGGGACAAAGACGAAAGAACTTAAATCATCATTCTGCTAACAGGGTGAGTCTACCTTGAAAAACATCATTAAAAACAGTGGTAGACTAGTGTTTTTGCTTGGGTTGCAAATGTGTATAGGTGATTGATTCTCAAGTATTTTCCACCTTGGAAGCTATATACGGACAAATTGACTTCCCCAAACCTAGTGTCAACGCTTCTTGGGCAGGACGCGGTACATTGTCTCGTTCATGGCCATATTATTTATTCTGAGAGGAATGCAGTCTGCTTCCCGTAGCTAAAAACCAGGAATTTGAGGTTCATTCTGACGAATCTTGGAACACAAGGTGGGCACGGTATACTATATCAGATTTTGGTTGTTGCTTGATCAAGATGGGCGTAGTTGCGTGGAATACTGGAAAGAACCTGATGGATGCATATATTGACCAGAGAAGGATTTGATGAGAGGTTGGAAAAGGTTAGAGTCAATGTGTTGGAGCTCTAGTCTCATATTATGGTTCCGATCTACTCAATGTTCATTGCCCCAATTCTGGCTGTCGAGCTTGGTCTGGCTGGCTTGATCATACCACAAGTACGTGATGTGATGTAGACTTGACCTTTAGGAATACTGAATAATTATGAAGAAGTATAAAACTATCAATCTTCTGTTGACGGGGTAACGGTGGGCATACCGATCGTGAGATCGGTCTCGCCCAATAAATAGTGGCAGTGTGTTTTCGCCCATGTCTTGAAGACCGTAGGTAAAGATAGCTAGGAACCGAAGATGAAGATTCAAGCCTGGCTTTTGAATCATCTTAGAGAGAAAGAAGGAGGAGAAGAAGAAGAGACATGTGAAAGATGAATTTGATTCTAATCCATCGCCACACATGTTTACTACTAGATTAGTTAGAATACTTGCAGTAGTGGTTCCCTACCTACATACATATGTCACCGCACAAATCCGTGAGGATTTTCAAGGGGGATTGAGAAACCTAGATATCAGTTGCCACGACTAATTCTATTCCATTGGTATAGCTCTAGAAAACTAGCACAGTCCGTAAGATTATCTTTTTCCAGCATGTAGACGACATATTCCGCATTTGAACTGTACCTATATGTTTGTATCAGCTTAGTACACTAACGGCACATTCGGCAAGCGTTATTTAGTTGTGGCACCCAGGCACTACCGTATAGCCGGCCCGAGAGCTGCAGGTAAGCAGCGTATCGTCGACCTCGCCAATGTGAATAAAGTGCAAAGGTATCTCGGTATGTATCATGCACAGTCATATAGATGCCAGCAAAAGCAGACAGCGCTACTCGATTTAGTTAACCCCCGTTATTTGGAATTTGCAAAAAGATTTCAAGACTAAGATATCAGTCTTTTCCCTCATAAAGTCTACAGAGAATTATGAACGACGTCTTTTGACTTCAGTATATACTGCAAGTACGAGAGGATACAATAGCAGAATAGGAACCAAAAGCCTTGGCGGTGTATGACGTCGGGCTTAAAGCTTAAAGCTTGAAGCTTGAGCAACATTAATCCCTGTCACGGATCGTACGGGACGGGAATTCTTCTTATCAGGGCAGAGCACCATCTACTACTGTTCCTTACTTCCTACACTCTACTTTTCTATTATCTTTCAGATCTCCTCTCCTGCCTTCTCAATCTCTAAATCGGGTTGCCTACTGCGTTAATTGAGATCATAAGTCTGAAGATACGGCCATTTTCGAGCTTCCATTAATTCTGACATCACCAAAGCTCCAGTTTCTGCACAACAACGTAAATTGAACCATTGACCAAATACAAAACTTTCCAAAATGTCTAAAATTCAAGATGCACTTCCAAAGCCCAAGATCGAGCTCTACAGTGGCCAGTACTTTGCAGCTTGTGGACTAGGAGGAATTATTGGTTTGTACTTGCCAATGCTACAAAACACTGCCCGTCTTCTGACTGTCTATAATAGCTTGCGGCCCTACACACACCGCAGTCACTCCTCTCGATCTCGTAAAATGCCGGAGACAAGTCGACTCTTCACTCTACAAATCCAACTTTGGAGCCTGGTCCAAGATCTACAAGGCTGAAGGTCTGCGCGGGGTGTTCTTTGGGTGGTCACCAACATTCGTTGGCTACTGTGCTCAAGGTGGTGGGAAATATGGATTTTATGAGGTTTTCAAGTACCTTTATGGTGAACAGGCATTCCCGAATGCAAACAAGACGGTCATTTTCTTGGCTGCCAGTGCTAGCGCTGAATTCCTGGCGGATATTGCATTGTGTCCGTTTGAAGCTATCAAAGTGAGGATGCAGACTACACTACCGCCATTTGCAAATACAATGAGGGAGGGTATGAGCAAGGTCATTGCACAGGAAGGATATGCTGGGTAGGATCTTTATCTTAAATCACCTGACGAATTTGCTAACCAAGTCAGGCTATATAAAGGACTAGTTCCTCTCTGGGGTCGTCAAATCCCATACACGATGTGCAAGTTTGCAACTTTCGAGAAAACCGTTGACGGAATCTACGGGTTTCTAGGCAAGCCAAAGGCCTCCTACAATGGACTTCAGCAAACCGGGGTTTCCTTCCTTGGAGGATACATTGCCGGTATCGCCTGTGCTGTTATCTCTCATCCAGCAGATGTGATGGTCTCCAAACTTAACTCTGACAGAAAGAAAGGAGAAAGTGCTGGCAAAGCTATGGGGAGAATTTATGGCAATATCGGCTTCACTGGTTTGTGGAATGGATTGCCTACACGTATTGTGATGATTGTAAGAAAAAATTTCTTTATACCCGATTTTCATAGTTGAAGACTAAGAATGCTGTCCCGGGAGTACTTTTTCATGCGGATTGAGGAGGGAAATTTCCTGCTCTTTCCAGACTCTCCAAATAACTCTCTTGCTTCTCAATTCCCACCATCAAAATTTATCCTTTAACCATACTAATTTTATTCAAGGGAACACTAACTGCCTTCCAATGGCTCATCTATGATTCTTTCAAGGTTGCATTAGGATTCCCGACTACAGGAGGTCATTAGATGTAAATTTTAGGCGGGTTGGCGCTGAGGAGTTGGGATGATTATCTGTTTAATAAGCCATCAGCTATGGAACTCAATACTTTTTACAATCCATCCCTGTCTGATTCCAACGTCGAATAGGTCGAGTGATAGCCAAGTAAATGCGAAAGTCTCACCAAAATCTTCACGGATTTCTAGTTCAAGAATGCAAGTTCACCGCGGCTATCGAAAGCCTCCCCCAAGTAAGAAATATATGTATGCGTAGTAGAGAAATTGGGTAAGTTTCTTACCCATTCCAATCACCACTTATTCCTTTTGTAACAATACCACTAAGCAAAAAATTGGAATTATCATCAAAAAATAAAACAGGCAGCTATGTGAATCGAACACATGACCTTAGACACTGCAAATCTATGCTCTACCAATTGAGCTAAGCTGCCAAGATTTGTTTTGTTTGGTGCACTGTAATATATCTTATTTATATACATGTGCTAGCGGAATTGAATATAAGGAAGGAACAGCTGAGTCAAGGTCCGAAAGCTGTGACCAAGGCCCTTTAAAGGGATATTTCATTAGATACACAGGAATACACAGGACTTGCTTTGAAAAAACGAAATTGAAAACTGCAGTAAACTTTTGACATATTTATTATACTTATATTAAATAAAGGCCGCAGATTGCTATACATATTCATTATATACATCCCACTTTCTCGGATTTACGCCATCTCTCTACTCCACCACACCACTACTACTCTCATTCGACGAGCTATAAACATCATATAACTCCCTGAATGCCGTCTTACTTGCCAGCAAGTTCTTCGGGGTGTCGCACTCCTTCAGCATGCCCCTGTCCAACACCGCAATGCGATCGAAATCCAAAATTGTCTCCAACCGATGCGCAACCGCAATGACTGTGTGATCCTTGAACTCCTCGCGAATAATCCGTTGCATCAACTCGTCTGTTTTGCGATCAACGCTTGAGGTTGCTTCATCGAGGACAATTATTTTCCCTTTACGGAGCATAGCGCGTGCAAGGCAAAAGAGCTGACGTTGGCCGTGGGAGAGGGAGTCAATATCGAGATCAGCATCCAGACCGCCGTTGGCCATGATTGTGTCGTATAGTTGGACCTTCTGTAGAGCGGATATGAGTGCAGTATCGTTGCTGGATGCGTAAGGGTCAAGGTTCAATCGGATGGTGCCGGCGATGAAGTAGGGATCTTGGGATATGGCGTTGAGTCTTGCGCGGATCTCCTGGCGCGGAATTGTGCTTAGATCGATATCGTCAATGAGCATGGTGCCTGAAGAGATCTCGATCATGCGGAAGAGGGCAAGGAGGAAGGAGCTTTTCCCGCTTCCACTGCGTCCACATATACCAAGTTTTTCTCCGCCATGAACGGAGAAAGAGAGTTTATCGAGAGCTTTGTTATCGATATCTACAGTTCTGTAAAATGATCAGTTAGTATATCTTCTTATGAGTAGAAACTAGAGGAGTATTTACTTGTATGATGCAGACACATTTTTGAATTCAATACGACCTGACAAAGGCCAGTTCTCTGGAGGCGGTGTACTTTCGTTGGGAAGGGCTTCTACATCTGTTTCCTGGCTGAAGCTCTTGACTCTAGATACTGCTCCTATACTAGTCTCAAGCATCGTCCCTGCGACCTATTAGCACAAACTTACTAATCGATTCCCCTCGAACTTACACCACATGACTAAACCTTGCAATGATAGATTAAAGTCTATAATATTGACCAAAGCGACACCAGTGAAACCCGGACTGACTACATCTCGTAATTTAACTGCTAGTCCAGTCACAATGAGTGCTAGGCCTACACAGACGAGATCCAGAATAAGCGTAAGCCACCGCTGGATCATGAAAAGCAAATAAAATGGCTTCTGTGAGGTATTCAGAAGCTCTAGATTAAGACTTCGTTCATCCTGCTGCCATCCAAATGCTCGTATAGTGGGTAGCCCAGCGAGAGATTCAATGAAATGCGTACTGTAAAACATTAATGCTGGAATTTAGCAATGATGTGATAGGAAGCTTACTAAAGAGGACTTTTGGCCTCCAAATCCATGAATCTTAGTTGTCTTGAGGTACGCATATAGTATTTTTGAATGAAGTAGAAGATGGATGCGATAAATGGATAAATAATAGCAATATAAAACGTAGCAGTAGCTATGAGAATAGCTTGTCCAATACAAATGAAAAAGTCTGCCTGCATTGGGTATTAGTATTGCACGGTAGGATGACGGTGTTGGCTTACAGCAAGATTCAATCCTGCCATTGGTAGTTCGCCATCGATCAAATTCATATCTTGACTGAATCTATTGAAATGCTAAATTAGCTACCGAGGAGAGAAGTGCTCTACAATCGACCACGAATTATGACAACGATCAGTACAAGAAAATAAACATACCGATTGACCAAGACTCCGGTATCAACCATGGAGAAGAGGGACATCGATGCTCTATTTCAGAGTTAGTGGGATTTTCTTGCCTAGATAATCAAGAGGTGCATTACGATGTAACTGCCTTAAGCGTGATATCGTGCAGTTTCAGCCCCGATCTTGGTTGTACGAGCATGAAAGTGTGCCTAGGTAGGAAGTATTAGTTGAAATCGCTTTTAATAGCAGCATATGCCAACAAACCAGATCAATAGCAATAAGGAAACAATAGCTGCAGCCTCAAGGGCAGCATAAACCCCCAAATATCTGCCATTTTGCTGATTAGGATCTTTTGTGTTCGAGTCCGACCACCATTTCAACCAAATCGCTCCTCAAAGTTAGTCGATTTCATTATGGCACCAGTGTCCAGGTATTGCTTACTAGGGAAAGTGGAAAAGAATCCCAACATTGCAGAATACATAAAAAAGAGGATGGTCCAGAATAGTCCAATACTTCGGAAGTAGTATGCATAAATTGACATATCCCCCATCTGTCGCTTTTTTTCGTCCATAGAATCTGCTAATGGGGATTTAACCATTGCTCCTAAAGTTCGCTTTCCCACTGGCTCTGAAATCTTAGAGTTGCGCTTAGCTTGCTGGACGGAAAAGCTTCGAACGTAGCCCTGGGAAGTATTAAGGTGTTCAAAAGTTCCCTGTTCCAGAATTTCTCCATTCGGCGCAAGAGCAATAATATAATCTGCTGACGGCAAAAGATTCACTGGTAAAACATGATTAGTACTGATGAAGGAAGTGGCTGCCTATAGGTATTTACCTGCGTGCGTGGCTACGATGACTGTGGTATTAGATTTCCGAAGAAGTCCCTCTGAACCCAAGAGCCTGGCAAAAACTAGATCCTCTGTCGCGGCATCCATTCCTGAGAACACATCATCTAATATAACTGTACTCTTCTTAGAATAGACCGCTCGAGCGATTGCCTATGTCATTATTATTAGCAAGGTGATTGGTATCACAACAAGGGGCTACAAACCACACGCTGCTTCTGACCACCTGAAAGAGTAATACCTTGGCTTCCAATTAAAGATTGGTCACCGTTTGGAAACGTTGCAAGGTCTTCTTCTAATCCACAAGCATGAATAACCGTGTTATACCAAGGTCCGTCAAAAACAGAGAATCCAAGCACGTTTTTTTGAACAGATCCATTAATGAGCCAAGGGGTTTGATCACAGAACGCAATCTCTTTGGAAGAGATGTAAACAAATCCTTGTGTACTTGGTGTTTCCCCTAGTAATGCTTTCAACAGTGTTGATTTGCCAGAGGCAACTGCCCCGATGATCATTGTCAAGTGAGTTTTTCTTATCGAAACATTTATATCTCGCAAAACCGGCTCATCTTCAATTTTCCAGCCGAAAGTACCGTTACGGATGACCACCGCATCTTGGTCCTGCAAATCGTGATGGGATATTCCTGCTGTTGGCTTCATTTTTTGAAGCTCGTATTCACTCCCGCCGTGTAATCCGCCATCGTGCTCGGCGATATACGGTGAGCCATTATGTGCCTCTTGGATCAGGAGCCGGTGATCTGATTTGGTATCAGCCTCCAGGTACGTCTGGATTCTCTGGAAGCAATTGATAGCGGCCATAACTCCTGGAATGGCCAATGGTACGCTGAGAAGTTTGAGTAGAGCTATTGAGGTAAACATTCGTGCGGTGGTGAGAGACCCGGTATTGGTGCCCACGAATGTTGCAAAAGTGAGTACGGGCCCCATATGCTGCGGTATAAACGCTACAAATGTTAGCGTTAACGATAATGGTAGAAAGTCAATAGAGGCTTGCCTATGGACACATTGTAAACTATTATAAATCGATAACGAGCGGCGGAAGCAATCTCGTCAACTCTCAAGTCATGGATAATTGCACCCATTCTATCAGTTAACCCAGCCATTTTCACGCCTTTCCTGTTAATCAAAATCTATGAGTTAGCCTGCCGGTAATTTCTAGGTGTTAGGATATTGGCTCGAGGGTTGACGGCTCTTGGTGCATGTCTTGGTAATGCGCGCAAGGCATATTTCAAGCGTCGCAAACTCTGGAGATCAACTCCAATAAGACAACTCCCTCTCGAAACTGCTAGACTTACATTGACGATAACATGGTAGACGTTATACCTGCTTTAATTAGTATTTATTTTGGAAGCTAGTGGTTTGTCCTCACCAATTCTTCTCTGGAGGCTTTTCATCCAGACACCCTGTCTCTTTGCCGCCGTTCCGGAAATACTGAATGCCCCGATCGAAGCGACTTAGATAGTCAGTAAAGCATTTTGCAGCAAGGCAGCTAAAGGACTTACCTATAGCGAGCCCTATAGGAGCTAAACATGCAAGTCCTAATTCACGTTGGAGAAGATATGTCGCAATGCCAGTTTGGATTAAATTTGCCCAAAACTCGTGGAGCTGCTTCAATCCCTGTTCAATTCTTTCTACATCAGTACTCATCAGGGTCACAGCAGCTGAGTTATCCAAAGCGATAATGCTGATCTCAGTCGTCTTTTGATAGATGGCGGCTACCAATGCTCCTCTGACCATTGTGATGAAGCGGAAATTGCGATGGTAGTAAAACCCCTTTGAGATCTGTAGGATGAGTTAGACTGAGGAGTTTGAATCCAGAGTGACGACTTACAGCTAGTCCTAGGTACGCGAATCCATATGCTGCAATCAAGCCGTATCCTATGTTAATGCTCTCTGGATGTTCTTTCGCTTGTAAGAAGTGTACAAATCTATTCACCAGGACTGGTTGGCAGAATGTGAAACCTATAACTGCAAGCTTTGGGATGATAGGTGCCAGTAATGCCCACGTAAATGTTCTTCCGACTTCAAACATCAGTCGATGCTTACTGGTACTAATAGCTACGGATACAATCAGCCAGGTAACCTTTGACAACAAATGACCTAAGTCACTCACATTTGTCCCAAACCTTTTCAAACTTTGCCTGCAGAGTCTCGCCGGTAAGCTTAGCATCTAAGGGATATAAATCTTCAATCAAAAGAACTTTTCGGTAGCCAGTCAGAATGAGCTGATTCAACCAGTAAAAGACACCCTGGCTGAAAATACTACTCAGTTCTTCCGGACCTCGCTTTCGGTCGTAATCATTCAGATACTCTCGCTTCTCTTTTGCTTCAAGTATCAAAATACCGGTCTTGAGGACCACCGATGTGGTGAACAAGCGGGCAAGAGGAGTATCTTCACCTATGAGCCACAAAGTTCGAACACGCACGATATCGAAGAGCAACGAGAAGAATAGATATGTTCCTAAGACAGCAGAAGGGCGTAGATTTCTCCCGTGCTCGGCATAACTGAGAACACAGAACACTACTGAGTTGAGCAATGAAAGTGCAGCTGCAGCAATGGTAGCAGGCGATCTTTCAGCAGTGTCGAGACACCATAGTACCAGCAGAGAGATTTGTAGCACGCCAAACAGCGCAATTGCCAGCTATGAGGAAATTAATTTGGGAATAATTGAGGTAACGGGTGGGGATAGCGAACGAGCTTGATGACCTGGAAAGTACTTCCTCCCACGAGCCTCTTCTGTACGTTTCGCAACATCCATATTCTCACCGGTGCTATTAATAAAAACAAAACAGAGGGTGCGGCGGACAAAATGATACTTTCAAACTGAAGTGTAAAATCGAAGGAACGCAGGCATGGTTCAACCTGGGGGCCCCAGAGGTCATCGCCATTAGGAGCGCAAATGTCAGAAGAATTCATGTTTAACAGATGAAGTCCAAATTATGAGATACTTCGAGACTAGGAAACGGGACGATGGAGAGATATACTTAGTATTAAAGCTATATGGTCCGCGAAGGGTTACAGATTTGCCGCGCAATAGATCGTAGGGACCAGATGTTTGGGCCAATTACGAAAGTTCATTAAATGGTTGCCTTCAAGCAATTAAGCGAGATTCGCTAGATGCTTGCAAGCTTCAAACTTTTTTCTCAGTTAAATAAATAATTCATTAGATTGTCTTTAGAGAGTGGGATTGTCATGCGTGGCTCCTTCCTAAATAGGACGACAATAGCTTATATCTCATGCTGAGGCTCGAACAATAGTCTCTTGGCGTAATATCAGGCACCCGTCAATTGTCTCTTATTTTCTGGAATGCAACTAAATTCTATAATAGAACATACCGGTTTATGCTTTACCTGGTGTAGGTATTCTAACTTGTCATATTGTGCTGCTGCAGCGAGTTGTGCGTGATTGATAACTCGCAACTTGCCCCGGTCACTAAAATGACAGCAAACTACTGGTAAACGGCATCAGATTGTGTGAGGAGTATGATTGGGGAATTCTAAATGGCCGTCGTTGGAGAGGCAATAAATTCACGCCAGAGGCCAGACTTCGGGCAGGTCAATTCAAGATCGGTAAAATACAAAGATATCATAAATTGGATGGGTACAGCGCAGTTGTTCAAGGAGATGAGATTGCATAAGAGACAGCTATGCTAGCTAGGCTCTATCCTTGTGCCTAGGATATTCCCAATGTTTCCGCAAAATACAAGCTGTACGGCTCGCCGGCCCAGCCATGGCATTCTATGCTCTAGCATAATACCGAATTTGGACGCCAAAAACGCCTTAGATGTCAATACCATCTACAACAATACCTTTGTTCCATTTATACTGAACAATTCTTTCAACCTCGGCAGCCGACTCCTCGCTGACCATGATGCTCACCAAGTACAAGCTAGCATCAAGGCCGCATAGAACTCCCCCACTCGTGATGACTCTCAAGCCACCGAGACGGAGGGCCGCACGACGAGCATTGCTCTCGCGGCGAGTGTTACTCTCCTTCCAGCTGATGCTTCCCTTGCGGCCGTTTGCCGGACGCTTAGCATCCGACTTACGACGCACATATGGGTTTTCATCTGGGTTCTCTCCGAGATCATAGCGGAGGTTGTTGACGACATATCTCTCCTCAACAACATCACATCGCTCTGCCAGATCTCTTTGAGCAACCTCTGAATTGATTTTCTCCAACTTTGTGAAGTAGTCAGGGTGCGTGGTGGCAGACAGACCACTGAGGACACCTTGTTGTGCCAGGAGCAAGCTGCCGGTGCAGACGGATAAGAGGGTACGTTCCTTCTCGGGATACTTCTTTTGGACATCAGAGTACGCCTTGATAATGCCTAGAGGCTCGGCTTTGGTCTTGAGGATAGCTTCGACCCCACCGCCTGGGATGATGAGGACATCAAAGTCCTTGAGAGTAGCATATGCCTCTTTGTAGCTGATGGTAGCACGAATACTAGCATTCTCGGCGGTAACAGTGTGTTCGTCGGTAGCTACGAAGGTAATATTGAATGCTTTGGTACCTATATTGATGGGAAAAGTTAGCGCTGCTTACCCCACAAACCCCGCATTTGGACCCTGGAATATGACAATGACGG
>Ga0247809_1000671_pt1 | contig 15598 bp, 15 predicted proteins | sample UWRJL104311B1_FD_180951 | JGI IMG/M metagenome (GOLD analysis project Ga0247809, IMG submission 180951) | Plant litter microbial communities from Arlington Agricultural Research Station in Wisconsin, United States - UWRJ-L104-311B-1 | ecosystem: Environmental > Terrestrial > Plant litter >...
CGAGCGATTCCATGGGGAGTGCCTCGTTGAAGATCACCGCGTCCGCGGCCGCACGGCGTGCTGCGCGCGACGCCTGTTGCGCGATCACGGCCTGCACCGCTTCGGCCTTCCACCCGGAGCGCGCGACCACCCGCGAGAGTTGCGTGGCCTCATTGGCGTCGACCACCAGCACACGATCCACCAACTGCCGCCAGCGCTTCGATTCGACCAATAGCGGAATGTCGAAGACGATCGGCGCACCGCCTGCTTCGCTCGCCAGACGCTCGGCCTCTTGACCGATCAGCGGATGCAGGATGGCCTCGAGGCGCTGCTTGGCCTGTATGTCGCTGAAGACGATCTCGCGCATGCGGGCGCGGTCCAGTCCCCCGTCGGCCGAAACGACGTCTGCGCCGAAAGCTGCTTCGATCGCAGGCATGGCTGCGCCGTGTGGTTGAGCGATGGCTCGGGCAATGGCGTCGGTGTCGATCAGCGCCGCGCCGTGGTCGACCAGCATGGCTGCCACAGTGCTCTTGCCGCTTCCGATGCCGCCGGTGAGTCCGATGCGCATGGTGCGGTGTACCAACTGCTCAAAGGCCGACGACGCGCAGGATGGCGTCGGCGCCGAAGAACATCGCAGTGAATCCGGCGCCGGCCAGGAAGGGGCCGAAGGGCACGTAGCCGCCTTCGCGCAGCCCGTTGTTGAACTTGAGCGCCAGGCCCACGATCACGCCGATGACCGACGCCATGAGAATGATGGGCACCAGGGCCTGCCAGCCAAACCAGGCACCCAAGGCGGCGAAGAGCTTGAAGTCGCCGTAGCCCATCCCCTCCTTGCCTGTCGTGAGCTTGAAGAGCCAGTAGATGCCCCACAGCGAAAGATAGCCAGCGGCGGCACCCAACACCGCGGCAGTCAGCGTGACGCCGGTCCATCCAAGAATCGCGGCGAACAGGCCCGCCCACAGCAGCGGCAGCGTGATGTCGTCGGGCAGCAGCGTGGTGTCCCAATCGATCAACGCCAGCGCGAGCAGCGCGGCCGAAAAGCCGCACCATGCCAACGCCCCCCACTGGCCCGGCATGCGCCAAACACACCATGCGAACAGCAGACCGGTGGCCAGTTCGACCGCGGGATAGCGCAGACTGATCGGCGTCTTGCAGGCGGAGCAACGGCCGCGGAGAAACGCATAACTCAGCACCGGTATGTTCTCGTGCCAGCGAATGGCGTGGCCGCACTGTGGGCAGCGCGAGTGCGGCACCATGAGGTTGAAGGGCTCCGCGCCCGGCACCTCTGTGCCGTCAATGCCGGCACAGTCGGCCGCCCATTGCCGTTCGAGCATCTTGGGCAGGCGGTAGATCACCACGTTGAGGAAACTTCCGATCAGCAGCCCCAGCACGCCAGCCAAGGCAGCGTCGACCCCCTGCGACACCCACATCAGACGACCTGGCCGAGCTTGAAAATAGGCAGGTACATCGACACCACGATGCCGCCGATGATCACGCCGAGGAACACGATGATGATCGGCTCCATCAGGCTAGACAGACCAGCGACCATGTCGTCGACTTCGGACTCGTAGAAGTCGGCCGCCTTGCCCAGCATGTGGTCGATCGAACCCGATTCCTCGCCAATGGCGGCCATCTGCAGCACCATGGACGGAAAGACGTTGGCATTGGTCATCGCCGAGGTCAGGCTGGTGCCGGTGGAGACCTCCTGCTGGATCTTGACCGTGGCATCGGCGTAGACCGAATTGCCCGAGGCGCCGCCGACGGAGTCGAGGGCTTCCACCAACGGCACGCCCGCCGCGAACATCGTCGACAGGGTGCGGGTCCAGCGTGCAACACAGGATTTGTCGATCAGGCTGCCGAAGACCGGCAGGCGCAGCAGCAAGCGGTCCATCACACGCTGGACCTTCTCGTTGCGCTTCCAGGCCTGGAGGAAGAAGTAGATGCCGCCGCCCACCACGCCGAAGATCAGCCACCAGTAGGCGACGAAAACCTCGCTGATCGCCATCACGATCAGGGTGGGGGCGGGCAGGTCGGCACCGAACGAACTGAACACTTCCTTGAAAGCCGGGATCACGAAGATCATGATGATCGCCACCACGATGAATGCGACCACGACCACCGAAATGGGGTACATCAGCGCCGACTTGATCTTCGACTTGATCGCCTCGGTCTTTTCCATGTAGGTCGCCAGGCGGTCGAGCAGTTCTTCCAGAATACCGGCGGCCTCGCCGGCCTCCACCAGGTTGCAGTAGAGGCTGTCGAAGTACTTGGGAAACTTGCGGAACGCCGCGGACAGCGAGGTGCCGGTCTCGACATCGCTTCGAATGTCGTTGAGCAGCTTCGCGACGCTCGGGTTGGCATTGCCACGCCCGACGATGTCGAAAGCCTGCAGCAGCGGAACGCCGGCCTTCATCATGGTGGCGAGCTGGCGCGTGAAGATCGCGATGTCCTTGGGCTTGATCGATTTGCCCGAGCGCATGCGGCGCTTCTTGACCTTGGTCAGCAGGATGCCCTGGCGCCGCAGCGTGGCCTGAACCTGGTTGGCACCGGCAGCACGCAGCTCGCCGCGCACCTGCTTGCCATTGCGGTCCTTGCCTTCCCACTCGTAAACGAATTCCTTGTGTCCGCGTGGGGTGGATGTTGCCGTTGCCATGGGAGCTCCGCTTCTCAGTGCTATTCGTTCGTGACCGCCACCACTTCTTCGAGCGATGTCAGTCCCTGCATGACCTTCTGGAGGCCGGATTGGCGCAGCGACCGCACGCCCTCGGCCTCGGATTGCCTGGCGATCTCCATCGCGCTGCCGTCACGCAGGATGATCTTCTGGATCTCCTCGGACACCGGCATCACCTGGTAGATGCCCACCCGACCCTTGTAGCCGCCGTTGCACGCCGAACAGCCAACCGGACGATATGGTTTCCAGGAGCCATTGATGTCTTCTTCCTTGAACCCGGCATCAAGCAACGCTTCGCGGGGGATGTCGAGCAGCTCGCGGCAGACCATGCACAACCGGCGCGCCAGACGCTGTGCGGTGATGAGGATCACGCTGGAGGCGATGTTGAAGGGCGCGATGCCCATGTTCCGCATGCGTGTCAGCGTGGTCGGCGCGTCGTTGGTGTGCAGCGTCGAAAGCACCAGGTGACCCGTTTGGGCCGCTTTGATCGAAATGTCGGCGGTTTCGAGGTCCCGGATTTCACCGACCATGATGATGTCCGGATCCTGCCGAAGAAAAGCGCGCAGCGCAGCCGCAAAAGTGAGGCCGGCTTTTTCATTCACGTTCACCTGATTCACACCCGGAAGATTGATTTCCGAGGGATCTTCTGCTGTCGCGATGTTCACGCCTGGCTTGTTGAGCAGGTTGAGGCAGGTGTAGAGCGACACCGTCTTGCCGGAGCCGGTAGGGCCGGTGACCAGCACCATGCCATAAGGCCGGCCGATCGCGCTGAGCAGCCGTTCCTTTTCGACAGCGTCGTAGCCGAGCGCGTCGATCCCCAGCTTGGCGCTGCTGGGGTCGAGAATCCGGATCACGATCTTCTCGCCGAACAGTGTCGGCAATGTACTCACGCGGAAATCGATCACCCGGTCGGGGCCGATCTTCAGCTTCATCTTGCCGTCTTGCGGGACGCGCTTTTCGGAGATGTCCAGCCGCGAGATGACTTTGATGCGCGATGCGAGCTTGTCCTTGATTACCGGCGGCGGGCTCGCGATCTCCCGCAGTTCGCCGTCGATGCGGAAGCGAACGCGGTACTGGTGTTCGTAAGGCTCGAAGTGGATGTCCGATGCGCGCATGGCGAAGGCGTCGAGCAGCATCTTGTGCAAAAAGCGCACTACCGGGGCGTCTTCGACTTCGGCGATCGCCTGATCCGGCGTCTCATTGGCATCGACCGCGGCCTCGTCGAACTCGAACTCCGCGCCCACGATGCCGTCGATGGTCTCCGCAGCACTGACTGCCGCTGCCTCGACCATGCGCGACAACTTGTCGTATTCGGCGATCACCCAATCGACGCCCATCTGCGACGCGAACTTGATCTTTTCGACCGCCTGCTGGTCCGACGGATCGGCCGTGGCGACGATCAGTCGATTGTTGCGCTTCGCAAGCACGACGATGCGATATGCAAGGCACAGCTTGGTGTCGAGCAGGTCCTTGGGCAGACGCTGAGGATCGATGGCGTCCAAGTCCAGCAAGGGTGCGCCGAAAGCGCTAGACAGGGTGTGCGCCAGGTCTGCCGCGGACACTGCGCCGGTGCCGGTCAGCTCGGCGATGAAGCTCGAGCGCCCGGTAAGCGACCGCTGGTAGATTTCTTCCGCCGTCTTGGCCGGCAACTTGCCCGCTGAGATAAGCGCGCGTGCCAAACCTGGGAGGGCCATGGACGAGCTATCTTTGACGAGGGGTTCGGCAGCGGCCATCAACGAATGTAAAAGACGTGAAAAAGTGCTTCACGATCATCGCTGATCGCCTTGGGACTGTAAACCGGCGCTTGCGGCAAGCGCGTGGCATTTGGCATTACAGCCGCAAAAGGCTGGTCGGGGTGAGAGGATTCGAACCTCCGGCCTCTACGTCCCGAACGTAGCGCTCTACCAGGCTAAGCTACACCCCGATGGTGGTTGCACGAATGAGAAATCGTCTAAGTGCCCACGGGGTGGGTGTCTAGGCGCGTCGCTCAAGCAACTGAGCCGCCAATTGTAGCAAACCGGCCTGGTGCGAATTCTCGGGGAAGCCACGCAATGCATCGATTGCACGCTGCGCTTCGGATGCCGCGGCGGCCCGTGTGGCGTCCAATGCGCCGGTTGCACGGACGATGTCCACAATGTGAGGAAGTTGGCTCGTATCGCCTGTCTCGATGGCAGTCCGGATCAGCGTGCTTTGTGATGGTTCTGCGCGCTGCATGGCAAGGATCAGCGGCAACGTCGTTTTGCCTTCGCGCAAGTCGTCACCGACGTTCTTGCCGGTTTCACTGGCATCGCCTTCGTAATCCAGCACGTCGTCGATCACTTGAAATGCCGTGCCGAGCGCCTGTCCATACGAAGCGCAGGCTTGTTCGGTCTCTGCGTCGACGCCGGCGAGAACTGCTGCCAGGCGCGTGCTTGCTTCGAACAGTTTGGCGGTCTTCGAGCGGATCACACGCAGGTAGGCCGCCTCGTCCAGCGATGCGTCGTGCATGTTCATCAGCTGCAGCACTTCACCCTCGGCAATCACGTTGGTTGCCTCGGCCAGAATCTGCATGACGCGCATGTTGTTGGCGTCCAACATCATCTCGAACGCGCGCGAATACAAGAAATCGCCGACCAGCACGCTCGCGGGATTTCCGAACGATTCATTGGCCGTGGGTCGTCCACGGCGCAACGTGGATTCGTCGACGACATCATCGTGCAGCAAGGTCGCGGTGTGAATGAATTCCACGACGGCGGCAAGATTGAAGCGCTGCTCTCCGCGAAAGCCGAGCGCGCCTGCCATCAGCAAGAGCAATGCCGGCCGAAGTCGCTTGCCGCCTGCCGAAATGATGTACTGCGACACGTGGCTGACCAGCGGCACCCCTGTGTCAAGGCGGCGCGCGATCACACGGTCGACCTCGACCATGTCGTCCGCGATCAGTGACAGAACGGAACGGGTCGTAGAGGCGTCGGCGGCAGGGCTGGGCAAAACGGTGACACGCCGGGCTAGGCGCAGCTGGAAATGTATGAGGGCGCGCGGCACCCGGCCGCGATGGCGAACGCAAATTATAGGGAGCAAGGTCGCCGCTGCTCTGAGCGGTCGCCGGCCATCGGGCAGCAAACGACCGGCATGCTAGAATCTTGGGCTCTGCGGAATTCGCCGCGGAGCCATCTTTATCCAAGAGGTCATCATGTACGCGGTCATAAAAACCGGCGGCAAGCAGTATCGCGTTGCTTCCGGCGAAAAAATTAAAGTAGAACAGATTGCTGCGGACGTAGGCCAGGAAATCGTGATCGATCAAGTTCTCGCAGTCGGCAACGGCTCGGACATCAAGATCGGCACGCCCCTGGTGTCCGGCGCATCCGTCACGGTCACCGTGCTCTCGCACGGCAAGCACGACAAAGTGCACATCTTCAAGATGCGCCGTCGCAAGCATTATCAGAAACGTCAAGGCCATCGCCAGCAGTTCACCGAACTGCAAATCGGCGCGATCGCCGGTTAAGGAGAAGGCACCATGGCACAGAAAAAAGGCGGCGGCTCCACGCGAAACGGGCGCGATTCCAAGCCCAAGATGCTGGGCGTGAAAGCGTTCGGCGGCGAACTGATCAGCGCAGGCTCGATCATCGTGCGTCAGCGCGGTACCCAGTTCCACCCTGGCGTCAACGTCGGCGTGGGCAAGGATCACACGCTGTTCGCATTGGTCGACGGCCACGTGTCGTTCGCCATCAAGGGCGCGCTGAACAAGCACACGATCAATGTGACGCCGGCCGCCTGAGCCTCGTTCCACCGATCTGCCCGAAGCCCCGCTTGTCGGGGCTTCTTCATTTCTCGCTCGCCTGCCGGGGCTCTTTCATTTGTAAACTGGACATCCCATGAAGTTCGTCGACGAAGCCTTCATCGACATCGCTGCCGGCGATGGCGGCAACGGCTGCGTGTCGTTCCGGCATGAGAAGTACAAAGAATTCGGCGGGCCGAACGGCGGCGACGGCGGCCGTGGCGGCCATGTGTTCGCTATCGCTGACGTCAACCTCAACACGCTGGTCGATTTCCGCTATTCGCGCCGCCATGAAGCCAAGCGCGGTCAGCACGGCATGGGCTCCGACATGTTCGGTGCTGCCGGCGACGACATCGTCCTGAAGATGCCGGTCGGCACGATCATCAGCGATGCCGAGACCGGCGAGGTGCTGTACGAGCTGTTGGTGCCGGGTGAGGTCATCACCATTGCCAAGGGCGGCGACGGCGGCTTTGGCAACATGCGTTTCAAAAGTGCCATCAACCGGGCGCCGCGGCAGAAAACGCCTGGCTGGCCGGGTGACAAGAAGAGCCTCAAGCTCGAACTCAAGGTGCTTGCGGACGTGGGCTTGCTGGGCATGCCGAATGCGGGCAAGTCGACCTTCATCACGGCTGTTTCCAATGCGCGACCTCGCATCGCCGACTATCCATTTACGACCCTTCATCCGAACCTCGGCGTCGTGCGTGTCGGGCCGGAGCAGAGCTTCGTGGTGGCCGACCTCCCCGGTCTGATCGAGGGCGCCTCCGAAGGCGCCGGCTTGGGTCATCTGTTCCTGCGTCACCTGCAGCGCACCCGGCTGCTGCTGCACGTCGTGGATCTGGCGCCGTTCGACGACAGCGTCGACCCCGTGGCGCAAGCCAAGGCGATCGTCGGCGAACTCAAGAAGTACGACGCGGGGCTCTACGACAAGCCGCGCTGGCTGGTGCTCAACAAGCTGGACATGGTGCCCTCGGAAGAGCGTGCGGCGCGGGTCAAGGATTTCGTCAAGCGCCTGCGTTTCAAGGGGCCGGTCTTTGAGATTTCTGCACTCACGCGCGAGGGCTGTGAGCCGCTCGTGAAGGCCATTTATCAGCACGTCAAGGCGCAGCAGGTGGCTGAACAGCCGCCGGTCGACGTCGATCCACGTTTCGCCTGAGCGCCTGCATCTTCGGCTTCGGCCGTGTGTCTTCGATCTTCGCCGAGCCTTGCCATGAGTTCCACTTTTGCCTCCACAGCACTGCGCGACGCTCGACGGATCGTCGTCAAGGTGGGATCCAGCCTCGTCACCAACGAGGGACGCGGCCTCGACGACGAAGCCATCGGTGAATGGTGCCGGCAACTCGCGAGTCTGATGCGTGACGGCCGCGAGGTCGTCATGGTGTCGAGCGGCGCCATTGCTGAAGGCATGAAGCGGCTCGGGTGGCGAACTCGACCTCGCGAGATCAACGAACTGCAGGCTGCTGCCGCCGTCGGGCAGATGGGCCTGGCGCAGGTCTACGAGACCAAGCTGCGCCTCAACGGTGTCGGCAGCGCACAGGTGCTGCTCACACATGCCGACCTGGCCGACCGCGAGCGCTATCTGAACGCGCGGTCCACTTTGCTGACGCTGCTCGGCCTGGGTGTCGTGCCGGTCATCAACGAGAACGACACGGTGGTCACCGACGAGATCAAGTTCGGCGACAACGACACGCTTGGCGCGTTGGTCGCCAACCTGGTCGAAGCCGATGCGCTCGTCATTTTGACCGACCAGAAGGGCCTGTTCACGGCCGACCCGCGCAGGCATCCCGACGCGACCTTCGTGCACGAAGCCCGCGCCGGCGACGTCGCGCTCGAGGCCATGGCCGGCGGTGTCGGGTCGGCGATTGGCAGCGGCGGGATGATCACCAAGATCCTTGCTGCCAAGCGTGCAGCAGGCTCGGGCGCCTCCACGGTGATCGCATGGGGTCGTGAGCCCGATGCGCTTTTGCGCCTGACGCGCGGTGAGGCGATCGGCACGCTGCTGGTCGCGCAAACTGCCAAGCACCAGGCGCGCAAGCGATGGATGGCCGACCACCTTCAGTTGCGCGGTGCGGTGGTGGTGGACGCGGGCGCGGCGCGCAAGCTGCGCGACGAAGGCAAGAGCCTGTTGCCGATCGGCATGACCGGCGTCGAAGGCGAGTTTTCACGCGGCGACGTGATCGCGGTGCGCGACCCCGAAGGTGCGGAGCTTGCACGCGGACTGGCCAACTATTCGAGCGCTGAAGCACGCACGCTGTGCCGCAAGCCTTCGGCGGAGTTCGAGCGTCTGCTGGGCTACGTCGCGGAATCGGAGATGGTGCACCGAGACAATATGGTGCTCATGGGCCCGCGCTGAATCCGCAGTGAGCCCGCTCGCAGATCACTCGAGTTCCTGTACCGGATTCTTGAGCCTGCGCACCATTTCGCCCACGCTGGCGCGGGGCGCACCGCTTCGACATAGCCCCTGAGAGGCGAGGGCATGCGTGTAGCCGGAGTTCATCAGCGCCATGCGTTTCCAGTCGGGATTGGGCACGATCTCCCAGCCGGCGCCACTGGAGCGCGCATAGCTTTTCATCTCGCCGGTTGCGCAGCGCACGCCCTCGTAGAAGGCGTTGGTGGCGCCGCCGGCCTTGTTGCTCGCTACCACCACATAACGCACCAGACCGTCGTCGGTGATGACGATGGTGTTTGGATCGACGCCGAAGCGCAGTGTCATGTAGCTTGGCATTTCAATGGGAACGAGGCGGCGTTCGTCGAATGCAGGCGGCGGCGGCGTATCGCTCTCTTTCCAGTCGGGGCCTTGAAAAATCTGGCCGACGGCGCCGCCGCCGATGCTGCCAAGTACGCAGGCAAAGACGAAGGCGCGGCTAGCGCGGCGCATGGGGCGGGTCGATGACAGGAGGGGGGTCGCTGGCAGAAGTGGCATTGGGATCGGGGTCGAAGCTGGCGCCCGGAGGCAGCTCGAAATGTGGGTCTTGGCCTGCGACGGTCGGATAGCGCTCGAACTCTCGAGCGCGCACGTTGCTTCGCAGGAAGCGGTTGCGAAAGTCTTGCCTTGGCAGATAGCGGGCGAGTTCGGTCAGCGCCATTTCGTAGACGCCGCGCTTGAACTCCACCACCACGTCCAATGGCACCCAATAGTCATGCCAACGCCAAGCGTCGAATTCGGGATGGTCGGTGGCACGCAGGTTGAGATCCCAGTCGTGGCCGACAAGTTGCAGCAGATACCAGATCTGCTTCTGGCCTTTGTAGTGACCGCGTGCGTCACGGCGGATGAACCGATCCGGCACCTCGTAGCGCAACCAGTCGCGGGTACGGGCGACGATCCGCACATGCTCCGGATGGAGCCCCACCTCTTCGTGCAATTCCCGGAACATGGCCTGCTCGGGACTCTCGCCGCGATCGATGCCGCCTTGCGGGAACTGCCAGGAGTGGGTGCGGATGCGTTTGCCCCAGAAAACCTGGTTTCTCTGGTTGAGCAGGATGATGCCGACGTTGGGCCTGAAGCCGTCACGGTCGAGCATAATCAAACCCCAATTTTTGAACTGCGTCGATTATGCCTGCCGGGTCGCACTCGGCAAGCGACCAGTTCCCCGGCGATGCTGCCGAAACCCCCTTCTCGAGCCTGCGAAAGACCGATGAAAGCTTCCCGTTTCTTTGTCTCCACCCTGAAGGAAGCGCCCGCTGACGCCGAAGTCGCGAGCCACCGGCTCATGATGCGCGCCGGCATGATCAAGAAGCTCGGCGCGGGCATCTACACCTACATGCCCATGGGCCTGCGCGTGATCCGCAAGGTCGAGGCCATCGTGCGCGAAGAAATGAACCGGGCCGGCGCCGTCGAGCTGTCGATGCCCGTGGTGCAGCCCGCCGAGTTCTGGCAGGAGAGCGGCCGCTTCGAGAAGATGGGCCCGGAGCTGCTGCGCATTCAGGACCGCCATGAGCGCAACTACATCGTGCAGCCGACCAGCGAAGAGGTCGTGACCGACCTTGCCCGCCAAGAAATCCGCAGCTACAAGCAACTGCCGCGCAACTTCTACCAAATCCAGACCAAGTTCCGCGACGAGCGTCGTCCGCGCTTCGGCCTGATGCGCGGCCGCGAGTTCACGATGAAGGACGCCTACAGCTTCGACCGCGATCTCGACGCGGCCAAGGCCAGCTACCAGAACATGGCGCAGGCCTACCGCCGCATCTTCGACCGCTTCGGCCTGACCTACCGCGCTGTCGCGGCCGACAGCGGTGCCATCGGCGGCGACCTGAGCGAAGAGTTCCAGGTGATCGCCGCCACCGGCGAGGACGCCATCGTGTACTGCCCCGACAGCGACTACGCCGCCAACATGGAGAAGGCCGAGGCGTTGGCGCCGGCCGCGCCGCGCGGAGCCGCCACGAAGCCGCTCGCCAAGACGCCGACGCCCGGCAAGAGCACCTGCGCCGACGTGGCCGAACTGCTCGGTGTGCCGCTCGCGACCACCGTCAAATCGCTGGTGCTGGCGACCGACGTGCTCGACGACGCTGGCAACATCAGGGGCTCGAAGGTCTGGCTGCTGCTGCTGCGCGGCGACCACGACATGAACGAGATCAAGGTGAGCAAGCTGGCGGGCCTCGACCAGGGCTTCCGCTTTGCCACCACGACCGAAATCGACGAACACTTCGGCTGCAAGCCCGGCTACCTCGGCCCGCTGAACCTGAAGAAGCCGGTCACGCTGGTGGCCGACCGCGAGGTCGCCGTGATGTCCGACTGGACCACAGGCGCCAATGAGGTCGACTTCCACATGACCGGCGTCAATTGGGCCCGTGACCTGCCCGAGCCGACCATCGTTGCCGACATCCGCAACGTGGTCGCCGGCGATGCTTCGCCCGACGGCAAGGGCGTGCTGGCCATCGAGCGCGGCATCGAGGTCGGCCACGTCTTCGTGCTCGGCACCAAGTACAGCAAGGCCATGAACGCCACCTTCCTCGACGAAGGCGGCAAGCCGCAGTTCCTGGAGATGGGTTGCTACGGCATCGGCATCACGCGCTTGCCGGCTGCGGCCATCGAGCAGAACCATGACGAGCGCGGCATCATCTGGCCCGACGCGCTGGCGCCGTTCACCGTCGTGGTGTGCCCCATTGGCATGGACCGCAGCGCCGAGGTGAAGCTCGCCGCCGAAACGCTCTACGAGCAGTTGCTGGCCGGCGGCGTCGACGTGCTGCTGGACGACCGCGGCGAGCGCCCCGGCGCAATGTTCGCCGACTGGGAACTGATCGGTGTGCCGCACCGCCTGGTGATCTCCGACCGCGGCCTCAAGGAAGGCCAGTTCGAGTACCAGCACCGGCGCGAGACGGCCGCCACCAAGGTGCCGGCTGCAGGCGCCCTGAGCTTCCTGCAATCCAAGCTCGCTGCATGACGATGGGGCCGGCGGCGGACCGAGGCTTGCCCTTGTCCCGTCGGCTGGCGCTCGGCAGCGTCGCGACCGGTGCCTTGATGCTGGCCCTGCCGCGCAGCGCGCATGCCGGCGCGCAGATCGAGGAACCGCTGATCGATTCGGTGCGCAACGCGTTGAGCGCTGCCATCCACAGCAGCAGCCCGCCCAAACCGGAGTTCCAGGACACGGCGTCGCGCCTGGCCTACCTGCGCTGGCTCGGCGAAATGAGTCAGCGGCTCAAGCGCAAGGTGGCCGACCACCAGGAACGCATCGAACTGCTGCAGACCGTCTGGTACGAGAGCCGGCGCGCCGGTCTCGACGTGAGCCTGGTGCTGGGCCTGATCCAGGTCGAGAGCAACTTTCGCAAATGGGCGATCTCGAGCGCCGGCGCGCGTGGACTGATGCAGGTGATGCCGTTCTGGACACGCGTGATCGGCGACGGCGATCCCAACCAGCTGTTCAAGATGCAACCCAATCTGCGCTTCGGCTGCGTCATCCTGCGCCACTACCTCGACCGCGAGCGGGGGGACCTGTTTCTCACGCTGGGCCGCTACAACGGGAGCCGTGGGCGGGCGCCGTACCCCGATGCGGTGTTCTCCAACCAGCGGCTATGGGCGTTTCAGGACCGCACCGCCGACTGAGCGCGGCAGCGGCTACGGCTTGGCCTTGGGTTGCGTCCGCGTCACCATCACCTGGTCGATGCGGTAGCTGTCCACGTCCATCACCTCGAAGGTGTAGCCGCTCCAGTCGACGCTGTCGGTGCGCTTGGGCACGCGGCGCAGCATCACCATCAGGAAGCCGGCGAGCGTCTCGTATTCGTCGGCATGCGGCAGCGCGTCGATGTCGAGCGCGCGCTGCACGTCCTGCACCGGCGTCACGCCGTCGATCAGCCACGAGTTCTCGTCGCGCCGGACGATCTGCTGTTCCTCGTCCTGTTGCGGGCCGACCAGGTCGCCCATCACCGTGCTCATGACGTCGTTGAGCGTGATCACGCCGACCACCAGGCTGTACTCGTTGACGATGATCGCGAAGTCTTCGTGCGCCTGGCGAAATTGCTCGAGCACCTCGGTCAGCGTGAGCCGGTCGGGCACCACCAGCGCCTTGTGCAGCGGCACGCCCTGGTCGAGCGCCAGCGGCTGGCCGCTGAGCACCCGCTGGAACATGTCCTTGGCGTCGACGTAGCCCAGCACGTGATCGATGTCGCCGTCGCACACCGGGTAGGCCGAGAAGGGCTCGGCCACGATGCGCGCGCGCAGCACCGACTCGGGATCGTCCTTTTGGAACCACGCGATGCGGTCGCGCGAGGTCATCACGCTGCCGACGAGGCGCGTGTCGAGCTGGAAGACGTTGGCGATCACCTGTTGCTCCCGCACGGCCAGCACGCCGGCGCGCGCGCCCGCCTCGGTCATTGCGAGGATGTCGGCCGAGGTGATCTGGTCGACCCGCTGAAGCGGCATGCCCAGCCAGCGGAACAACATGTCGGTGCTGCGCGTGAAGAACCAGACCAGCGGCTTGAATGCGGTGATCAGCACCTGCATCGGCCCGACCATGCGCACTGCCAGCCGTTCGGGGTCGTTCATGCCGAGCCGCTTGGGGAAGAGGTCGGCGAACACCAGGAACAGCGCGATGACGATCACGAAGGACGCCGCGAAGGCCCAGCCCTGCGCCGCGTCCACGCTCATCCACCGTTCGAGCACTGCGGAGAAGAAAGGAGAGAACGCGCCTTCGCCGACGACGCCGCCCAGGATCGCGACGGCGTTCAGGCCGATCTGTACCACGGTGAAGTAGGGGCCGGGTTGCTCCTGCACGCGCAGCACGCGGTCAGCGCGTGCATCGCCTTCGTCGGCCATCTGTCGCAGCCGCAGCCGGCGCGAGGCGGCCAACGTGATCTCGGCGAGGGAGAAGAAGGCACTCGTCGTGATGAGGACGAGGATCAGGAGCAGGCTTTGGGTCAGGGTCATGGGGCTATCGAGGGTCCGCCATGGTACTGACTGCGCGCAGCGCCGAAGCGCGAAGCCGCGCCGGCGGGCGCGCGACGGTCCGGTCTCAGGCGGCGGGTGCGCCGATGACCTGCTGCAACTCGCCCGACTCGTACATCTCCATCAGGATGTCCGATCCGCCGACGAATTCGCCCTTGACGTAGAGCTGCGGAATGGTCGGCCAGTTGCTGTATTCCTTGATCCCCTGGCGGATTTCCTGGTCGTCGAGCACGTTCACCGTCTTGAGCGTGCGCGTGTCGACGCCCACGGCCTTGAGGATCTGGATCGCGCGGCCGGAAAAGCCGCACATCGGAAAGCTGGCGTTGCCCTTCATGAAGAGCACGAGTTCGTTGGTCTTGACGAGGTCGTCGATGCGTTGCTGGGCGTCGGACATGGGGCACTCCTGAAAATATGCTGGGGCGATTATTTCACTGCGAGGGGTTTCGCGTCGCGCGCGGGTTCAAAGCCTGCCAGCAAGGGCCATGGTTCGCCCGCCGCTGCAGCGTGCGATGCCGGCCAGGTCGTCGCGGCTCTGCACGTCGGCAAAGCCGTGCGCCGCGAGCAGCGTGCGCACTGCATCGGCCTGGTCGTGGCCATGCTCGAGCAGCAACCAGCCTCCTGCGGCCAGATGGCGGGGCGCGTCATGCACGATGCGGCGGATGTCGTCGAGCCCGTCTGCGCCGGAGACCAAAGCCGACGCCGGCTCGTGCACCAGTGCCGGGAGGTGCGAGTCGCCTGCGGCGATGTACGGCGGGTTCGACACGATCAGGTCGTAGCCGGCGGCCGCGCCTTCCAGCCAATCGGCGTGCGCGAACTGCACTGGCAGGCCGAGACGCCGGCCGTTCTGGCGCGCAACGGCCAAAGCTTCGGCACTGGCGTCCACCGCGTCGATCTGCGCGTCCGGCCGCGCCTGCTGCAGCGCCAATGCGATCGCGCCGCTGCCAGTGCCCAGGTCGAGCACATGCGGTCCGACCTGCGCGTGCAGCAGGTCCAGCGCCCAGTCGACCAGCGTTTCAGTGTCGGGTCGCGGCACCAGCACGCGGGCATCGACCTGCAAGGCCAAACCGTGAAATTCCTTCTCGCCGAGCAGGTACGCCACGGGCTCTCCGGCCACGCGGCGCGCGCTCAGCTGCGACAGCGTCGTCCAGGCATCGACCGGAAGCGCGTCGGCGTCGTGGGCCAGCAACCAGGCGCGCTCGTGCACCGGTCGGCCGAGCGCGTGCAGCAGCAGCAGCTGGGCATCGAGCCGGTCGAGACCCAGCGCGGCGACCGCACGCAGCGCCTGCGCGACCGTGGCCGGCGCCTGCACGGCGCCGACGTCGGCCGTGTGATGCGGTGTCGCGCCGTGCGTCATGCAGGCAGGCTCGATTCGAGGTCGGCCAGCTGCTCGGCCTCGCGCGCGGCCTGCAGTGCGGCGAGCACGTCGCCCAGGTCGCCTTCCATCACCGACAGCAGCTTGTAGAGCGTCAGGTTGATGCGGTGGTCGGTGAGCCGGCCCTGCGGAAAGTTGTAGGTGCGGATGCGGTCGCTGCGGTCGCCGCTGCCGACGAGTCCCTTGCGCAGCGCCGCGTCCTTGGCGGCGCGCTCGCTGCGGTCCTTCTCCTGGATGCGGGCCGACAGCACCTGCAACGCCTTGGCCTTGTTGCGGTGCTGGCTGCGGTCGTCCTGGCACTCGGCCACGATGCCGGTCGGGATGTGCGTGATGCGCACGGCCGAGTCGGTCTTGTTGATGTGCTGGCCGCCGGCGCCGCTCGCGCGGTAGGTGTCGATGCGCAGGTCGGCCGGGTTGATTTGCACCGCCACCGTCTCGTCGGGCTCG
>Ga0247809_1000672_pt1 | contig 15585 bp, 13 predicted proteins | sample UWRJL104311B1_FD_180951 | JGI IMG/M metagenome (GOLD analysis project Ga0247809, IMG submission 180951) | Plant litter microbial communities from Arlington Agricultural Research Station in Wisconsin, United States - UWRJ-L104-311B-1 | ecosystem: Environmental > Terrestrial > Plant litter >...
CACAAAACCAGCTCCTACGGCACCCCTGACCCAGGCAAGTAAGCCATCCCAGTACCCTTCGATGTTCAACACGACGACTCCGCGATTATGAATACCTAGTTGGTTCCATGTAACAACTTCCATTAACTCTTCTAGAGTACCGTAACCACCACTCAAAGCTACAAAACCACTACCCGGACCACCATCCAGGACTTCCTTGGCCATCATTCGCTTACGGGTGTGCATGTCTTGAACCACGGTTGTTTTGCCGTATTTGGTGGGATCTGGAAGGCTGCCTGTAGCTTCGTCCGAGTCTGGGCCTCGTTCGTATTTGACGAGAGGCTCTGGAATGATCTGTAATAATGAGTTAGCATTAATTAATCACCAGGAAGTAGCTTAGCAGAGTGTACGCACACCATGAACAGAGTCTGGACCAGACAGTGAGACAAGAGTTCGTGCTACCTCGCCCATTAGACCAACTGTTCCACCACCATAGACAAGTGATATGTTGTTCTCATGCATAACTCGGGCTAATTCACGGGCTGCTTCCAAATGTGCTACATTCCATCAATTAACTTTGCCATTGATCCTGATTTTGCACCGGAGCTCGAGGCTTACCAGGAGATTTTCCGGGACTTGCGCCACAGAACACACATATCTTGACAGTGGGTATGGAATTGGGGTTCAGATTGGAGAATGGTAGCTTTTGAGGAGTACTAGTCCCATTGGTCAACTCGCCGGGTGAGGCGCCACCGGAAGCCATTGTGAAGTTCAATTGAAGCAGAGAGAGATTGAAAGACGGTGAAGATATATAAAAAACGATTTGTTTGCTTCCAAGGAGGACAAGATAGGGTCTGGTGACTCAAGCGGTTGCCCAGACTACTGTGGAAGGGTGAACTGTAGATCGCAATAGGAGATTGCAACAACGAATTCTATATTTTTGACAGATTGAGAAAAGTATCAGATTGAGAAATTAAGATGGTAAAGGTGATATATTTTATATGAGAGACGTCTAGAATGGTGGACCAGAAGTGAAGGGCTGGGAATTTGAAGATGAAATGTGAATGACGAGGCTGACGTGTGACCGTGATGTCTCTCATGGTGGATGGATGATTCCTGAGGAGCCGCTGCCCTTGACCAGGCCGTGATTGGCCCATTTTTACACGCGGTTGGGCCAGCCTCACTTCATATTCCACTCTTAAGGAGGACACTTCACTGCAACCAAACTATCAACAAAAAGGAAGCAGTAGTCGATTATTATTAATACAATGCCTCCTCCAGCCAATGCCCCCGCTGAAGAGGGCGGCTTTGCCGTAAGCTGTCCTCCGATTCCAAGTCTTGTCTTAACATACTAATTAGTGCTGCAGCCAATGCTTAAATCCGCTGCGCAGGGCATCGCCATCTTTATGGCAGCTCAGTTTGCGATGAACCAGTTCAAGGGCACTCCCAAAACTGAAGTGGTCAAGGATGCTTCTGGTGTGGAGATCACTATTCCAGCAAACAATGCCGAAATTCCCTCCTTCCTTGCCCGGCCTGATATCCTCCCTGATGGGGTGGAATATGCTGCTATGCCTCAACGAATTGCTCCGATATGGCCATTAGATTCTCCGTTAGATATAACTATTGTGGTTTCTCCATCATTCGTTGCCGATCCGCTTGCAAAGGTTCCAACAGAGCGAAGAGTTGTTGAAGAAGTTGGGTTCCGCTTTGGAGATTTCAAAGATCAGCGGGTGATTGATACTGAGTTTGCTGTGCCAAAGGAGGTGCAGAACAATGGTACACTATGGGCACACTTTTATATTGGTTTGACTGGTAGCAAATTGGACCCCAAAACGCCAGGTTATGACCCAGCAAGAGCGTACCACTTCTTACAACCTCTCACACAGTACATTGTGCAGAAGAAGGCGAAGAAGACGAAAAATCTGTTGGCTGCTAGCGAGGAAGTTGAAGTAGGTTTTATTGACGTCCCTATGATTGCAATCTAACCTGACATAGGTTGAAGAAGAGATCCCCACTGGCCCAGTCATCACATCGCATTATCACCCAAATCTAACATTGTCTTTCATCCCTGACACTGGTGAAATGAATCTTCCCGGCTTACATCCCGCTGTTCGTCAATATGTACACTTGGAAGCAACGGGTGCTAGAGATGCGACTGGTAAGAATGGTTGGTATTATCCTGTGTTATTCGTCAACACATTTTGGCAACTCAAAACTCACATGACTACACTTAACTCGACCGTCACTCGACTGCCTCTACATATCGATCTCAATCATCTTGCAAACTGGAAATTCAGCATATTGGCGAGTGTTGATGAAGGTGCGAAGACCGCGGCTAGACAAGCTGCGCTTGGTATGTTTCCATTATCGATTCTGTAGCTCAATCTAACGACTACAGGTCAAACGTCAGCCACAGGTAGTGATGGAAGTGAATTCGAAATGATCAAGGAAGTCCTTCTCGATACCAACATCTACCTTCTGAGCACCACAATCATTGTCAGCATCTTCCACATGCTCTTCGAAATGCTTGCTTTCAAATCAGACATCAGCCATTTCCGCAATAAGAAAAACAATGTTGGGATTTCCGTGCGAACGATTTTGTCAAATGTATTCATGCAGGGTGTTATCTTCCTCTACCTTTTGGACAACAATGACAATACGAGTACGTCTTGAGCCCTAACTTTAAAGTTAGCCACTAATCTCTTGCAGGTTGGATGATTCTATTCTCTCAAGGAATGGGCATAGTTCTTGAATTTTGGAAGATCACTACCGTTGTGAATGTTCGAATTCGTGATGCCGAACCAGGCTCTCTACTACCCTACAGGATTGCTTTCGAAGATAAGCATGAACTCAGTGATACCGAAGAGAAAACCAAGGAGTATGACGCTGTTGCTTTCTCGTATATGTACATGATTGCGGTTCCGCTGCTTCTCGCGTACGCGGCCTATTCTCTCAAATATGAGACTCATAAGTCCTGGTACAGTTTCGTGATTGCCACACTTGTGGGATCTGTCTACGCCTATGGATTTTTGATGATGGTGCCAAGTTTGTATATCAACTACCGCCTGAAGTCTGTTGCGCATATGCCGGCTAGGGCCATGACATATAAGTTTCTTAACACATTTATCGATGATCTATTCGCGTTCACGATCAAGATGCCTACCCTCCATAGATTGGCAACATTGAGAGATGATGTTATCTTCTTTGTTTATCTTTATCAGAGCTACAAGTACAAGGTCGATTACACTAGAGTCAATGAGTTTGGACAGGGAGGCCCTGAAGAGCAGGTAGAAGACAAGCTTGCAAACAAGCCTTTAACCTCAATTGCCGAGGCAGATGCAAGTGTTGCACCTGGTATCAACAAGGAGGCTGTAGAGAAGCTGGAGAAGTTGCAGAAGTTACTTGGTGATGCCACAACTACATCAACAGGAAGCTCCACAGGAAAAGCAAAGAAGAGAAAGTGAAGCGAGGGTTAAATTAATTTTTGATAGACCAACATCTATAGAGCAAGAACAAGAGACAATTGTCTGTATGATATCGCGCAATTGCATCAGCTCGTGTTTTGCAGCTCGAGAATTTCCGCCAGATAATGGGGCTAGCCAAAACAGTATTATGCCTCCATTATGATATAACTCACATGATGTCAAGAGGCTATTCCATACACTGCGCCGCCGCATACTGTCACTAGATGAGCTGCGGTAAGATTTCCTTTTATACTGCCCAGTGTGTCGATTGCTACAAGAAAATCAGCTTTGATTTTAGGCACGCAACCAAGTTGATCAGAAATATACGAAATTATTTGGTTGCGGCCAAGCCGATTTTCTTCGCGCCCCTTTAATTTCTCGCTTCGTAGTTGTTTTTATGTCAACAAACCCATTCTTCAAAGTCCACCAATGAGATAATTAGTTAATCGTGAGTTGGATACCAAGACCTGGGATCGCATCTCTGATTGGTCGTATGTGCAGTCGCATCAGACCCAGTCTGTGTCGGATATGTAAGCCTCGGTAGTCAGCCAGGATCCCCGCCATAACCTCGATAGCGAAATGTAACAGCCGCTAGTCGGTTCGCTGAAGAACTCGCTGTGTCTCACAGGCTTCCTTGGAGATTTCGCAGAAGTAGTTTGAGGTCTTCGTGAAGTAATATAACTAGGTAGTCAACCAATTACCTTGATGGCCAACTTAAAGCATACGCCATTCGCTGAGGCTGTCAAAGTGACAGCAGTGCCTGGGAGCGAGGTTCTCTTTGAGGCAAACATTCCTCGCGATTGGAGTGGCAGTCCGTAAGTCACCCTTTTTTAATCCTTGGATTCTGCCCTCAACATCCACAGATCAGCTCATGGAGGCTATCTCCAATCCCTTATCTTCTCCGCCGCACGAACCTACCTACAAACCCAGCATCCATCGAGAAAGCAACCTGATCCTATAGCATCCCATGTCCAATTTATCAAACCGGTAGAGATTGGACCCGTCAAATTACTTGTCAAGCCCATCAGCATTGGATCTCGGATCTCGGTGCTCCAAATCGAAGTCCAGACAAGAGAACACGGTTCTGGGAAAATGAAAGTCGGCGTTATATCCACTGTTACGCAGGGAAATTTAGCCTCAGAAATAGGCCTCAATCTTCCAACTGTTCGTGCATTACGGAGAGAAGATGTACCAGATAGGGAGAGGGATTGCGAAGAGTATTTTTATGCTCCGTATTGGGAACAGCTTGCTCCAGGGGCACTGAAAGTCCGTCAGCTAAGAGCTAAGCGTCATGTCTTGGATACGCTGAGTGCGACAAAATTGAAAAGCGTCAGGGATGTATGGTATACTTTCAGGGATGCAACGGGGTTTGATGTTCTTTCATTGGGATACCTTACTGATATGGTAAGAATACAATGAAAGATATACCTCGTAGATCATACTGATCATAAGCAGTTTGGCGGGGCTCCAAACGAATACACCTCAGAGTAAGTTAGCCTTGGAGTTCAATCTTCCAAGTTCAATTTGGGTTGCTATGAGACAGGCTAGCCGGATGTTGACAGTTTTGGATCAACTGCTGACTGGCACATCATTTAGGAACAACGAAGACTACATCTCTGGAATCATCTACCCAACACTCAGCATATCGACGGAGATTAAACGGGACCCAAAAAACTGCAAGTGGTTATTCTTAAGGGTGGAGTCGCAAGAGATTCGTAATGGAAGGTTTGACGAAAATGTCACAGTGCTCAATGATGAGGGCGAGCTAATCGCTTTAAGCAAACACGTCAGCTTAGTATCTGCCAGAAAATCGGCCGAAGAGATGAAGAGAATATATATGCTTTAGATAGGATTATCTTAGTATAATATGTCCAAAAGGTGCAGTGCTTAAAAGAACTTGAATCATTCCATGCAATAATCCATGCAATCCCATCAAACCTCACAATAACGGAATCTGTATGGGAGAAAGTGTCTGAAATTCTGGACTCTCTCGAGTCCGTTCTTGAGTAGGTAGCTAACTATGCGTCTGGGAAAGGGCGACTGAGTCCTATCACAATCTTACATCTTTTCGGTGCACTTTAACCAAAGAATAAAAGTCTACTTGCTGTTATGATAACGCGAAATTCAAGTGAATGGGAATCCTCACGTGATATACGCTGTCTTCAACTCTACCTGTATCCCCACGCGTTCTGAACCTTTTCATTGCAACTATGTCATCAAACATAAAAATGGAAGAACGCAATCGGCCACCGGCTAGATGGAAGAGTGTTAAGAAAGAGTTAATGGAGAAGGCGAAGAAAGACGGAATCAAAGAACATGAAATTTCGGAGGAGGAGATAAAGCTCTACGAAGATCCGAAATTCTTGTTGTTACATCAGCATCTACCACCAGGCCTAGCAGATGGTCCAACAGAGTGGCATACTTGGTGTGCGATTTGGAGGACCGGAGGATCGTACAAATTCCCCGGCGATATGCAGCACCTCGTCCAGATACTGGAGTACTCGAAGCAGACTCGCGTTGACAAGAATATCAAGGCAAACTGGTTCCTGGTACAAGAGGAAAACATTCTCTTGGGAGAGCGGAACCGTACTTTCAAACGGCAAGAGACTGCAGGATCCAAGCTGATCCCTGAAATAGATCCTGTTGCCGCTATGTTGAAAAACGTTCAACTGAGCGCAGGTGTTACAAACATTACCAAGGCGGAAGCACAGCGCCGCGCAGCTAGTCAGGAGCAATTCGAAAAGAAAACGCAAACCTACAAGCAATATCTCAAGGCATTCCCCTTGCTCAAAGATGGCAAGAGACAATACTCGGTTCACATATATGCGAACCAAGAGAATAAGATGGCCTACTTTGGACCAAAGTCCACAAATGGCAGCAGGGAGCTCACAAAGGACCATAAATGGGTTCAAGAAGGACTAAAGGTGCTTCTTAAACACGTTATCATTGAAAACACGGGGTTTTTCATATGGGCTGTCCCGCGCGACATGGCTGTTATGATTGGTGATGATAACGCAAAGCAAGATGAGACTATAAGACTGTTGGAAAACGCCCATATTTGTCTTCGGTTTTGGGTCTATGAGGCCAATAGATTGCGGAAAGAGCAACTACCAACTCTTGCAGACTGCTACTCTATGTTCAAAGATGAAAGATCGTCACCAACATATATGTCCTTCGCACAGAAGTACAAGATACCATTACGTGCCCTTCCACCGAACAGGGTCACGGCATACGAAGCTGGCAATCTTCGGGGACATAATGAAGAGCTCCCTAGAAACGTATATGGTACAGCTCACAATATGAGCACTGGTGAGATCAAAGAGATCGACTCTTCAAGAATTGACCCAGTGGCGCTCGACGTAAGAGACTCGCGCGGTACCAAGGAACCTAAATTAAATTGGGCAGACCATATGGAGGAAGTCTCTGGGTCTACATGTACTTCAACCAATCGCTTCCAGCCTCTTGATAAAATCACTGAGGGCGGTGATGGAAGCAATACCGATGAAGTCGAGCAGGGTGAAGAAGCCCAGGAGGTTGAAGATGGTAAGCCCACCCAATAAATACCTTCTGGGCCACTCGAAGAAGATACAACATACTCAGCTGAGTCTGTCAAGAGCTAGGTTGGAGAAGAATTAGTAGTTATTAGATTATTGATATCAATAACAATCAATCACACTTTTTCTCATCGCTTGTGATCTGTAAATCATCGTCTTTATTGTGACAAGCCGTGAGTTCTTTCCATACGAAGTAGTTACAGTTTCGTTGAACTGTAGTAAAATAACGGTAAGTGACATATGGAATTGACATAGTCATAACTGTTATTTTACTACAGTTCAACGAAACTTCACTCTTGGCAAAGGATTGGATAATACACCTACTTCCATTTTCAATACATACAAACACTACGATGGTCAACGAAACTTCATAAATCTAATTGATTATCAGACACCAACATTACATTAACCGTATTCGATTCTGTCATTGACACTTGGACACAGTACGGCCGTGAAAACCTCGCACACTGCTCACACTGTTGCGTGTTATCTTCAAGCTCCTCTGAATATTCAGGACCATTGAAGTTAATTGCTGCAAGGCAAAACCATCCCGATGCATCCGAATCGAGAAATTTCTCATAGTTATTAACTGTAGATGCTGTAGGGAAACAACGGGCGATCTCATATGTGAGGGCATGGACGCTGCAGACTTCCGTAGGGATCATATATTGCTGGAATTCAGAGACCCTAGCACAGTGGGCTCGCCATTTCTGTACAGTCTTGGTTTCAGGAGATCCCGCATGCTTTCTCTTCTTATTCCCGGGATTATTCTCCCATTGTGTGAGCCGCTCTGACAACTCGATCTGTTTCGCAAGAGCTGCGTCTCTCTCAGCTGTTAAGTCTTGAAGCGTCTTTTCCCGGTACTGTTTCTCGAGATTGTGGGATTCTCTAAGGTCTTTGATCGTTTTGTCTTTGAAATCTAGTTTGGCTTTCTCTTTGGAAACTGCGGTTTGCATTGCCTGTTCATAAGCAGCTTTGTGTTTACTGACCAGGTCCTTTTGGGCATCCATATGCTCAGCCTGAAGCTTTTCTGACCGTTTCACGAGTTCCATCGTGAGTTGCGATATATCTGCTTCTAGCTTGGATGTTCGAGTTACGCCCTCTAATATCTCGGTCCTGGCTTGATCCAAGGAGGCAGTTGCTTTGTTCCGCTCTGTTAATAAAGCACTATACTTTATCTGAAGCTCACTGTGGGCCTTTTCAGCCACCGAAGCCGCTTTGACCACCACTTGGTTATTGTTTTTGAGGGATTCAACAACTTTGAGGTGTGCACGATCTTTAGAAGTGATCTGGTCATTTAGCTGGGTTATCTGGTTGCTCAAAGAGGGACATTCTTTGCATGGTTTCTGACAAAGTAGTCCCGACTGCAGGATTTTCATTGTGGAGTCTACATTAACATACGAAGCAACTAGTTTGTCCATTCTTGAATCCTGCGCCTTATAATGAGCGTCCTGCAGTTTTAGAGCATCCAGTTCTGCGGTCAAGATCTTCACATTTGCGTCTTGCCTTGCGATCATTTGGCTCTTGCCATTAACCTTTATCTTCAGATCGTTGATCTCACGTGTTTGGTCAATTCCTTCGGCCCTAGTCAGTCTATCTGTAAGCCTGGAAATATTTGCCTGCAACGCTTCTATTTCATTGTTACAAGTAGTGATTAAGTTGTTTTGGTCAATTATCGTATTATCACGATCCCGAATCGTGTAATCCCGATCAACAATTGTTTTGGAGTAATGTTCAATCTCTGCTACCCTATCACGGTTGATATTCTTCATATGGGTAACTTCTTCGGCCGAGCTTTTTGCCCATGATTTTACCTCCATTCGAAGACCATTGATGGTTTCCTCGGTGGCTGCTCCTTTGGCTTGTCTCGACTTGACTACATAGCCGATCTACGCTGCTTTTGACAATGTTAAACTTCTCTTCAAGTTTTTCCATGGCAGCAACACTGTTTTGTAGCTTTGAGTGCACGGTTTTATCCATCTTTTCGAGGTTATCAATCATGCAGCTCCGTGTTTTAGCGATGTTGGATTCGATGCCATCATGCACCTCTTGAAGAAACTTAGTATTCATGTCCATAGAATCGGCACAATACACCTTTTCTAACTAGTTGATAGTAAAGAGCCTTATATAATTAAGGATAAAAAGCTTTATATTAAAAAACAAGTTTTAAAGTATATTTTTATTTTTTAAGTTTATGTGAGGATTAGCAATAACAGAGAAGTATAAGCCTGGAACCGATATTCTAATTGATATGAGAATAATCTATAATCCCTAATTACATCGCCAGGAGGTCGATTGATATACCCCTTTGTTCCCCTGGCGCTAGCCCAGTTTAGGAAGGTCATGCCGAGAGCATCACAAAACCCCCTTTTCCAACTAGTCGATGGTAAAGAGCCTCACAGTTTAAAAGTAAATTTTATTATATAAAAACAAGTTTAAAAGTAGATTTATATTAATTAAGTTTAAAAGTAAAAATTATTATATAAAAACAAGTTTAAAAGTAGAAATTATTATATTGTAAGGTTTCAAAGGCAGAGTGATACAGTATTCGAAGATATCGATTCTCATCAACTAGTCAAATCTTATACAAACTAATCTCTACCCTTCTCAAAGCTCTGCTTCCCCTCACTTTATATCGAAGGCCAGTCGAAGCCTTATCGAATAGGATGCGGGGTATTACAAAGCATTTATCTCACTTCAATGCCATGATTTACAATCTCTTCCTTTTACCCGAGCAGGTGACCCCTGGGTCAGGTGACCTCCCCCAACGCCTTGTATAAGGCCCTGACAAATATCTTCCTCTTTTTCTAATATTCCCACTTATAGTTTTAGGTATAACCTATTTGTTCTATACTTAGATGATATATATTCTATCTAACTATAATAGATAACTACTTTTATTATAAAAAAGAGCTTATAATAAGAGTGTCTAAGAGTGATCCAAATAGTTGTTTCCCTTAACAGCATACAGAATATAGCAGCATCGGTGAAGCTCCTTATTATCGGCTAGTTAGAATAGGGGGTTTCTTGATGATTAGGAATGGCCTTCCAGAATTGGACTGGCGCCAGGGGAACGAAGGGGGATATCAATCAACCTCCTGGCGATGTAATTAGGAATCATAGATATTCTCGAATCAATTGGAATATCCGTTCCAGGCTTATACTTCTCTGTCATTACTAATCCCCACAGCATCTTAGCCTCTTATTGTTGCTCCTGGATATTTCTCTCCTTATTTGAGCTACAGCAATCTTCGTGTATACAATTGCAGTTAGTCATAGTCTTTGTCCTTGAAGTTAGTTAAGAGCAGTGCGTGTTTAAACAACACTTTATTATTTATAAATAAGGAAGAGCTATATCACATGCATGACCTGCATGACCTGCAGCCTTTAGGCACTTCGTCAGCACTATCTTCTAAGTATATACGGTAATTGAATACTATTTTTAAGCTAAGCCTAAACAATATATACATATATATACACGTTTATGTCCATAATACTTCTGTCTTGGAAAGGGCTTCTGGATGAGTCTCAATGGCGATTTTATATCCATACATACATTCCTAGCGCTGCCAGAACCGCGGGTAATTACTTTGAAATAACTAAACAATACCCGACATGTGTAAAAATAACAAAGTTAAACTTTGTTTAACATTGGAAACATAAACGAAGAGCAGAGACCGATGGCTGCTTGGTACGTTTCTGTTTCCCCAACTCCTTGACACGTGATCACGCTAGCACTAGCGCGTCGACTGCCCTACAAACCCACAACGCGTTTCCAAAAACAAAGCTCTTCACTATCGAAAATCGACAAAATGAATTCGAATAGTCAACGAGGAAATCGCGGCAGGGGACGTAGCCGTGTACCAGAGAGAGGAAGAGGAAGAGGAAGAGGATACAGGGCCACAGGCCCTGACCGAGTAGCCAACCAAAGCCAGCAAACAGACGGAGGAAATGGCGGAATGAGCAGCGGCGCTCCACAGAATTTCATGGCGGGAAACCAACCCAACAGAATGATGATCTTCACCATGGAAGGAGGAGATTCAGAGGCTATGAAGAGTGCCATTCAGTCAGCAATTAGCTTTCAGGCGCCATCGGCTCCACGAGCTCAACTCCCAATTGTTCCAAAACAGGAACGCCCTATCCGAAAAGCGATCGGGGAGGGAGACAAGAAGGGGAAGCTCGAAAAGAGGCAACCCAAAGAGCAGAAAGCCAACAGCCGGCAACATGTAGGAGACCCTCCAGAGGGATTTACTCATGAAGATCGCCTCTGGTGTAGAAATTGTCGTCGACAAGGACACACTCTCATCAGATGCATCGGGCCGGTTAACAATTATGGCTTCATCAGAGGCTGCGCATGGTGCGAGACGATAGACCACTGTACCGAAGAGTGCAGCTACTATCAGGACTTGCTGCCCGTTGAGCAAGAGCAATATCTGGCCAAGGTCATGCTCTGCAAGAGAAGAAATCGTCCCCCAATGGGATGCACGATAGCACCAGCTGACCATGCTTTAGGAAAGCCGGGACAGAAGTTCGAGCACTTCCGGCCGTGGTCACCTACTCAGTCCATGTCGTGGAGATTAGAACACTCGGGATACTGGAAGGAATTTGAGTACGCAGGGCCAAATGAGCCTTGGAATGATCCGGTATTGGCTGAAATTGATCCTTTTGAACATGACGTATTTCTTGAGACCGTCTCTCATATCGGTGTGCGCTTCGAAGCCTGGGAGAAGATTGCCAGACCTGCTGATAAAAAAAGAAAGCGGGAAGGAGACGACTCCAACAGCCAAGGCCATAAGAGACCCAACAACAACACTACGGGCAAGTCCAAATATGATACACCAGTTGCTGTGAGTGATCGTGATGGCGATGCGAAAATGGGTGCTGTAGTCCCAGTCAAGCATAGAATGGAGCAAGAGAGAACCTTCTTGAATATGGAAGTCGCACGGCAATGTAAAAATTGTGGTGGCAACGATCACAGAACTAAAGAGTGCATTGCAGTTTGCGGTGGATGCGGCCATCCCAATCACGTCTAATCTGACCCAAGCAAGCGAGTTTTATGATACAGACGGCAATTTTTGAACTGAACGAATTTCCTAGCTTCTGGGGTTTCAATGGGTATCTGTGTAATGTACGGTGTAACAGAACCCGTCCCATGAAGCTAAGGTCCAGATACCCAAGCCAGAATCTTCCTGCAGAAGTGATTGACCAAGTACCGGCGCCAATGCACTCGATCATGTTGTATGACTTGAGTTTTCTCTTTGCCAGATGAAAATGAGCAGGTTGGGGATTCAACCGGATCAGTGGGTTGGCCTCCTCGGTAATGTGTAGTCCACAAAATCTCCAGAATAGGTCTGCAATATACTCCAAGTTTTCCTGGGACACCATTTGTGGGTATTGAGTCTCCCTCATACCTCTTTTGTAAGCAGACTCTCTGAACATATAGTGGCATTTTGCCTTAATGGTTCGACCAACACGGTGAGCGAGATACTGAACATTAGGCTGAGAACAAATCAGTTCTGTTTTGACGTCTTGACCGAGTTTAGGCACGAACGTCATGTCTTCTTTGTAACCAATTATAATAGCATCCGTCATGCCATTAAGACTGAGGCCGACCACACTTTGTGGGATCGCGAGGAGCAGTTGTGGCCTAGTAGGAACTGCATCTCTGAATACATCCACCACACTAGGCCAAACCATGGAAGAGTCGAACAAGGTATAGCATTCCAAGTCTGGATGTTGTTGCTTCGCAACCTCCATGAGTGTTGTGATTGTGTCGTGGTCATGGGCGAACACTACGATTGAAGGAACAGACCCATAGCTCTGCCTCTCTTTGATGATATCTGCGATCTTCAGAGCGGTCTCCTCCTCGTAATTACGCTCACTCATGTTTATGCTTTCATCCACGAAGCAGTGCTCAATGCCACTATGTGGAATGCGCGATTCGTCCGGGATGGCGGCGGTGTATTTGACCACATCCGTATCCTCAAAAAATTCGATAAGAAAGTCTATGGCGCTCGGTGCACCCATGATGACAAAGTGGATGGGGGCCTTAAGCTTTTCGCGGGCTTCCAACGTGTTTCTGATGCTCAAAAGGATCATCTCGGTATGAATTGACCCATCTTGGGCTTCGTCAACAAAAACAACCCTACAATCATCGAGGAACTCGTTGTCGTCCATCAACATATAAGCCACATATTTGGATTGGGCGTATATCAGATCGCCTGCTTCGGCAACGGTTGGGACATCCGAGATTACACGTACAGAGGACGCCATTTTTGTCTTCGTGAATGCCCGTATTGGGGTCTTTCGGGTTGTCGTTGAGCATCCACTTGGTCATTTCTGTAATCGCCAACTCGCTGGGATGTGCCACCAAGGTCTTCTTTCGAGGCAGCTTCGTTGCCATCAAGAACTCTGAGACAATTGCTGGAATATAGGTAGATTTACCGCATCCAGGAGGTCCAGTCAATATTGTCAATGTCGATACGCCACCTCTAATGAGTTTACATATCTCCTGAACCTCTTTGCAAAAGGGTTGCAACTCATCTTTCATCTTCCGAACTACTTCCAGTCGCTCGATACTAGCTCCAAATTCATTTGCTGACATTTTGTTACCTGGTATCACGTTAGCAATTGACGTATGGTTAGGAAGTGCGTACTTACAATTTGTTAAGTGAGCTTGATGGGGAATGATTTGGGGGAGAGAGCAACGAGGATATAAACCAAAGGGCGCTAGGAGAACGCAAGCGAGAATAGAAAGGAGAACGCGTGCAAAAACGAAGGCGAGGCTGTCATAATTCGTTTCGAGGGGCCGCTTCAGAAATTAGTTCATGGCTTGCAGTAGAATTTTCCATGTAGCATTTGTACGAGTGCCACGATTTTCGAACAAAAAAATATAACAGGGGAAGTGTCTCAGGCGACTTCGCCGGATGGGTTGTAAGTAATGCCTTGATTTGGGTATATACGATAACTAGCACAATATCCATTGTCTTACCGGACTCCAAAACGCCTGGAATAATGTGCCGCCAGAATCTTCCCAATGTGAACGCCGAGCCTTGGAATACCCCTTCCCAAAGACTGCTATAGTATGCAACATCAGCCACCCAGGACACAGAGTGCACTCTTATTTCTTCTTCATCTCTCCCATCCAGCTCCGCATGGCCTTCGAACCATCATGAGCCGACCTAAATAGGTCCCTCTCGCTGTCATCCAGACCTCTCAAAAATTCCACTCCATCGGTGCTCCCCACCCCTCCTCCACCTCTATTTTGCCCTGCATTACTTGCATGGTCACTTATCTCGGCAGCTCTCTTCCTCCAGGTCTCCATCAACACTACACACGCATCTTGATACACGACGCCCTCATTCAACAGATCCAATATCCGCACCGCAAACTCGAAGAAGTGCTGAGATAGCGCACGTAGGTCCACGGTTTTGGGGTCAGCTTTCAGGGCGTTCATGACGCGAGGCGCGAGACAAGGAGGAGGATCTAGATCCGCGATCTGTTTGGAGGAGAAGGTTGATACAGCAAGCATTTCACTCAGCCAGAGAGGAAGATCAACTTTTGTGCCGGCTTTTAGAGGACGTCCGGGTGCATTGTCAAGGTAGCCCAATCCTGGGACTTCGATTTCGAATGTGGTTGGAACTTTCTGGAGATGTTAGTGGGGCCATGAAGAGGATGAGGAGTTTCTACTTGAGCATCCGTTAGGATAGCATCGAGATCATAGTATGACATTGCCAATTGGGCTCACCGGACTCTTGGATAGGCTGGCCTGCGTAGTTATGTAGAAATTACGAGAATGATCATTTGCGAAACTTGTTGTCGTTGCTGCATGTTGACGCGACCGGAATCCGCTGTAATCCCTGTCACTGTCTGTAGTGTGGATGTGACGTCGATCCTGAGCTAGAAGTTTCCCAAGCCAAGATACAACCATATTGAAACGCAACCAAACTCCAGAAGCCGTATCGATTATATCACAAATACAATCAGCAATCATGTCTGCGACACTTTTCCGTACCTCAGCGGCACTTCGCCCAGCTCTGCGAGCAACAGCAGCAAAGAAAGCTGCCACCATCGCAAGCACAAGCTTTATCCGAGGCAAAGCTACCCTACCAGATCTTCCATGTAAATATTAGCCTTCACATTTCCATTGATTTTATTAACTCAGAATTCACAGACGACTATGGAGCGCTCGAGCCAGCAATCTCGGGCAAGATAATGGAGCTTCACCACAAGAATCACCATCAGACATATGTAAACAGCTTCAATGCTGCATCCGAGCAACTGGCTGCCGCTGCCCAAAAGCAAGATATCCAAGCCCAGATTGCTTTGCAGCCAGTGATCAACTTCCATGGCGGCGGGCATATCAACCACACGTTATTTTGGGAGAATCTGGCGCCAGCTAAGAATGGTGGTGGTGGAGAGCCTACTGGAAATGTCAAGGTCCGTCAACGCTCCTAAATACGAGGAAGGATACGCTGCTAACTATTCATGACAGTCTGCAATTGAAGCTTCGTATGGCGACTTCTCCTCCTTCAAGACCAAATTCAACACTGCTCTCGCAGGTATCCAAGGTAGTGGATGGGCATGGC
>Ga0247809_1000674_pt1 | contig 15579 bp, 31 predicted proteins | sample UWRJL104311B1_FD_180951 | JGI IMG/M metagenome (GOLD analysis project Ga0247809, IMG submission 180951) | Plant litter microbial communities from Arlington Agricultural Research Station in Wisconsin, United States - UWRJ-L104-311B-1 | ecosystem: Environmental > Terrestrial > Plant litter >...
CATTCCGGCGATGATAGATGCAAAGAACACGCTAAAGCATATTGCGGTAATGCTCATACTATCGCTCCATGAATAGCGATGTCGTCTTCGCGTAGTAGTTCGATTGCCTGCGCGTCCATGTCGTTTAACGCCTCGTCTAACAGGAACAGCGCGTCCGACGTGAAGGGCTGGAAGTCAGGCGCCTCAACCACCTGTCGCAGCATCCGCAACTGCTTACCCAGCGGCAACTCCTTGATGGCGCGGGTTATGGCGTCGTAGTCGTGGCCGGTCATGATTGGAGGGCCTTTGCTAGCGCAGCGTCAATCACCTCAAGGGCATGGTCGCTTTGATGTGTTGAGCGGAATTCATCGCGTAAACGCTCGCCATCCAACTTGATCGTTGCCTTGGCTACACGAAGGGCCTCCAGCATATCAAAGCCAGCAGCCATAAGCTGCTTGTCTTCCTGCCTGCTGGCATATGGAATTCCAACATTTAGATGTCCGCTAACAATATCGCCATTGTTTGGATCAATCGACCACGGCCCCGGCGTACCCTTAAATTCCATCTCAGCCATCTCATTTGCTCCATTGCTGTTGGAGGGGTTATGGGCGCGTAAAATAATCATGTCAACCGGGATTGACGGAATATATTTGCGAGCGTAGCTATCGGGGATGGAAAAACACCCACACACACCCGCTATTGAGCGGATCGGTCGAGCCCGCTTGGGATCGCATTTCAACATCTCGCGCCAAGCAATCGGCATGTGGACAAAAAAAGGCGTCCCCGACCTGTTGCTAGGCTCGGTACGTACACTGGCCGCTGTCCACGGTGTGCCGGTTCCTGAGCTTTATAAGGAGCAAGAAGCATGACCGACTGGCAACCGATTGCCACCGCGCCGCTCAATGAAGACGTGATGTTCCTTGGTTGGGATATTCATAACGGTTTCTACGTCGCCCGCTTTGACTACTTTTTCGCCAGCGAGACTGGGCAGGTAGCTAAGTTCTCCGATCACGACTGGCGCCGGTGTCATCCCACTCATTGGATGCCACTTCCTCCATCTCCGTCGGTGCAATCATGACCCCCGGCGCATACGCTTTCATCGCGTTCGTGGTGCTGTTGTTCGGGGTGATAACATGGTTGGTCCTGACGGCGCCTGAGGGGCACCAAAACTCGGACGGCTTCCACTACGGTCCCGGCGTTGATGAATGGGAGGATGGGGTGTGAGCAACAGACCTCGCGTTATCGTGAATGCGCTGCTGTCGGATTATTCCTTGGTAGCTCGCACCGCTAAGATGGTTTTGGCGGAAGATTACGAATGGCCTGCCGACGGCATCACCAGTATTGCCTTTTTCAGCCAAGGTCAGGAGCCGTGGCAGGGCCGTAGCTTTGGCGTCAAGCGCAACAAAAACTGCATTACAATCTATGGTCCAGAGGACGAAGCATGAAAAAATTCAAAGGCGCTCAAACCCCTTGGGAAATGAAGCATAGTAAGATTAGCTGGTGGATCGAATCTCCCAAAGATATGTCGCATTTCGCAAGTGGGCCAATTCCTTGCTATTATTGGCACCAAGAGCAGCACGAGTTTGATAACTGTGAAGCGTTGGCAAACGCCCGCTTAATTGCAGCAGCGCCAGATCTACTGGAGGCGCTTCAAGCGTGTGCGGATTTTATGGACAAGCAGTGTCCAGGCGGTGCCTCCCTTGTGGAAGCCGCAGACGTAGCAATCCAAAAGGCCCTCGGACAATGACCCCCCTTAAAAACCCCCTCCCCGCCGACTTCCGCGAACACCTGCACAAGACGGTGGACCAGCAAATGGCGATGTATGGCAAGGGTCGACACACGATCTGCCGTTGGCGCGGTCTGTGCGGCATTTCCGCATATCAGCGCGCATGGACGGATATCGAATTGGATAAGCTCAAGACGCTGGTGGAGGACGGGTATTCATATCAGGCCATCGCTAAGGCCCTGGATTGCGGTCGCAAGCGTGTCGAGAACGCCGTGCATCGTTTCAAGCTATCCAAAGGCACGCCACAGGCTCGCAGAGTGCCTATGAAGCCCATTCCAGAGGACTTTGTAGAGCGATATCCCACAACCACGCTGAAAGACCTCTCACGGCACTACGGCGTCAGTGAGAAGACCGTGCGCCGCTGGGTTGTGTCGAAGGGCCTCAAACGCCCACAGAAGGGCGCCAACGTCCGCGCCGTAGACTTCACCCGCCAGTCGCCTGAGAAACCACAGAAGATCGCCAAACCCGGCTACATGACCGCGCCTGTCGATCGCGGGTATAAGGAGGACTCGGCGGCGGGGGAGGCTCAGCGTGTTCTACAGCGAGATGGGTGGAAGCCGGTTGTTCGTTGCACTCAGGAAGGACGGCAGGATCCGCGGGGTAGGTTCTGGATCTGTGGGCGGTCTGTCGGCATCTCGGACAGCGAGCTTATTGAACGGGCTGGGCGAGCTTTGCGGAGGATGGCGGCTTGACCCCCTACGACCCACCAATGATCGGCGCCATTCTGCGCAACCTGTCACCTGAACTACTGGCATCAATTACGCCAGACGCCTTTCGCAAGTCACCCGCTACGGTGGTGATAAAAACCGCAGCAATACAGGAAATGATAGCCAACGAACGCAAAAGGAGAATGTGATGAAGCCGTTGACCGATAAAATGAAGGAGGCGCTACTAGCTGCTGAGGACACCCTGTACGGCGATGTGAAGATCGTTGAGGGATACGGGCGCTCCATTCCAGGTATGGCAAGCCGTGGGCTCGTAGAGGGCGAAGCGCCGCACGTCTACCTTACCGCAGCCGGCAAGCAAATGAAGGATGAAGCCCATGCGTGAAATCAACCTGAGCCTGTCGTCCAATGCCGCCGCATACGAGGAGGCGCTAAACGAGGCACTTCGTGGTGGAGGCGGATACGATGAGGAAGGCGACTACATAGACGATCACCTGTGCGGGAGCGACAGGCTGCTATTGGAGGAGCTTAGGGACGCTCTTCGCTTGCTATAATTTACGCCTCATAGGCCAAACCCTTTTTACTTCAGCCTCAACCCAAGGCCGAACGCGCGGAGGAATCTTAGCGAGTTCGGCCTTTCGTTGTTCCTGGGTGTCCAAGCGGATGATGTCGCACGCGCCCTGAAAGATCGGCAGGCGTGCCCAGGATTGCACCGACGGGGGCGCGTCTTCCATATCGATCTGGCCGGTTAGGATTAGGTGGAGCCATTGGGAGGGGTGGCGGAAGGGGGTCATAGAGCGCGCCAGTCCTCTAGCGCCTGCCAAGCCGCTACAGCCCCCAGAGCGACACAACAGAAGGCCCCAGCGGCCTCGCATGCCTCCAAATAGGCAACCTGTTCCTTGGACACTTTGGCGGTCTTGGCGCGTGACTTCATCTCCATAACGAAGGACGGGGCACCGGGGATTACCACGTCGGACGCGCCTTTAACGAACCCGCCTTCCCCGACCATCGCGCTATGCTGCATGGCTGTGCGCTTGCCTTCGTTTCGGATGTGCAACGCTATGGCTCCCAAATGCGGATGCTCGCGGCGTAGGCGGTTGAAGAAGCTGGCCATCTCCACTTTTTCAGATGGGCATGGGTCTTTGGTGGGAGTGCCGTAAGTCGGAATCATGCAGCTTGTGGCTCCTCATCTGCTGGCAAACCATACCCCAGAATGCGAAAAAAGTCCCCATCCTTGCGATAGCTAACCGTCTCTGGCGTATGCGTCATATCTTCCGTCGCCTTCATGAACTGCTGGTAGTCCGCCGCCCCTTGGGGGTGCTTGGAATTAACAGTAAACCACGTCGAGAAGTGCCGGTATTCGGTGCGCCAGTCGGCGCGCACGGTGTCATTGCCTGCGCGGCTGACCCCCGGCTTATACTCGACGGACACCACGCGATCGGTCTGGTTCTGGCGCACGTCTTTCTTGTAAGCCTTGAACTCCAGCACCAGCGAATCATGCACGTCCACAATCTCGGCGCGGCATTCCTTGACGTAGCAGTACCGCGCACTTGGGTCGTTCTTCTCCCCGCACGTCGGACAGTCTTTTCCGGTGTAGCGATACGAACAGCGGTCCCAGCTATCACGGCCGGCGCGCACCATGCCGAAACAACGCCTTCCGTGGTGTCCGGGCATAGGTCCGAAGTCGGTTAGGATCGGCTGGCCAAACACGTCCAGGCAGTAGCCGTGCTTATCCTTCTCGTAGTCGAGCGTGTCCATCTTAGCGGTGAACTCATTCGCATAGCCGCACTCGGGACACTCGCATGGTATCTGGCCACCGCCTTCTGCCTTCTTCGTGGCGCGCACCGTCGGTGAGAACACGTCCCCATCGGGAAAGTGTGTGTCCATGTTGTCGGACGTAAAATCGAGGTACAAGCAATCCGCCTTGCCTTCATACAGGCGCAGGCCACGTCCAATGATCTGCTGGAGCAGGCGCGCGGAGGCAGTCTTGCGCAGAACCGCGATGACATCGACGTGCGGAAGGTCAACGCCCACCGTCAGGGTGCCCACTGACACTACGTACTTAATTTTCTGCGCGCTAAACCGCTTCAGGATCGCCGTGCGGTTCGCCGTCTCGCCGGTTATAAGCGCCGTCAACTCTGGCGGCATGCTGGCCATGATTTCCTGTGCGTGCTGTACCGTGGCGGCGTATATCAGCACCCCACGCCGATCCCGCGACTGGCGTACAATCTCGGCACAGATCGACGCCGTAAGGCGACCGTGGCCGTGATAGGCACGGTCTACCGCAGCCGCGTCAAAACCGCCCATTTTGTTAGGTAGCAGTTCCGACGTGTCGTAACCTTCTGTAGCAATACCACCAATGCGTGGCGGGGTTAGAAACCCCTGGTCGATCAACTCGCGCGGCGTCACGCGGTAGATCAGCTTGCCCGCATAAGGCTCTATGGCTGTGTCTACGCCGTTGATCCGACCATCTGGCCACTCGCGGAAGATGTAGCCCGTACCGAGCCTGTACGGGGTCGCAGTCATAAGAACGACGCGCAGCAGAGGGTTCGCCTCGCGCATGGCTTCAATGATGGCCTTGACGGTAGGCGTGATTAGATCACCCTCGTCCACGATCACCATGGCAAAGTCTTTTTGGAACGCGCTGATGCGGCCCTTGATCGTCAACGGGGTACCGAAGATCACGGGATGCCGGAGCGACTTCGAACCCGCACTAGCAGAGAACATGCTGGCCTTGTTACCGGTGGCTATGTATTTGGCATGGTTCTGTTTTACCAGATCCGCGCTAGGCGCAATGCATAGCACGCGCTTGCCGGTTGACCCAAAGATAAGCCTAGCAATCTCGGCGCAGATAAGAGACTTACCCGCGCCGGTTGCTAGTTCCAACAAGCACGGCTCCAGCGTGCACTTAACGTGTGCTATGGTCTTGTCTACAGCTTTTTGCTGGTACGCTCGGAGCTGGTACATTAATCGGCATCCCCCGGAGCGAACTTGCGATCCTCCATGCCGACAAACCCGTAATCTAAAGGTCCGTAGATTTCCCAATCGCAATTATGGCATGCGTAATCGCCCTTGATGTAAAGACCTACGCCGACATCTACGGACTCGCTTTCAGCTATAGAGCCGCAGTTGGTGCACTTCATGAACTGGTTGCCATAGTTGCTCATTTCAGTGTCCAAAATTCAGAGGGCGCACCGCGATAAGGTTCTAGATCAGCATCGGGCAATAGCTTCTTGATTGCCTTTGCATACGAAATGGCACCAGTCTTGCGAGTGACGGTCAATTTGCGGTTGGCGAACAGACTGTTACGGTCGCCCGACATCGCAACCATCTCAGCAAGCAACTCCTTCCGCCTCTCGCCCGCGCGCTCCAGCGCTTCGGTTAGCTGGTCGTATTCTGCGACCATCTTTTGTGCGGAGGGGGTGTCTATGGTGATGCGTTTGTCGGTTAGGTGTTCGTCGGGGTTATTGGCTAGTTCGTCTTGGAACTCTGCCCAGAACTGGCGCAGACGGGGGATGTTATCGAGCATCCAACCTTCATCGCGCAGCACCATAACCCACTGCGCTCCGTGAGGAGTCCACTGGTTAAAATACCAGCCGCGCCGCTTCGTGACGTAGAGGCATACCTGAATTTGCGCGTTGTAGTGTGGTTGCTCCTCCAGCGTCTTAAACACCGGCGGATTATTGTTGCGGATCGACCACGGGCATTTCTGCTCCAGCCCGTAATCGTCGTAGATCAGGCGATCAGGCGAGCACCCGAGCCATTCATCATGCGGAATGAATGGCGCTTCCGTGGTGGTTATGCCCTCGTCCATTTCGAACTCAGCAATGGCACCAGCCTCCATGGCGTTGCCCCACGCCACTGGCGGTGGCACTGGATCTGGAAACTCGGATGGCGCGCCCAGGCTTTCGCGGACCATCATGCGCATGGCGTCGGCTCGGGTCATAAAAGGGGACAGCCCGAGGATAGCCCCGGCAATAGATGCCGTCACGCGATTCTTGCGGGCTTCGTGCCATTCGGCGGTGCCTTGCTTGATCATGAGTAAATATCCATTCCTGCACGCTCTGCGATCGTAAGGATTAAATCCTTTAGATCGTCCACTGTGCGGGCCTCGTTGACCCGATCAAAGATGCTGAGATTTTTAACCCTAGCCATCTCGTTTTCCATCTCGACGCATTTGCGTTCAAACTCGGCTGCAAGTTCTTTCTTGCGCTGCGGTGTGCTCATCTTCTCTCTCCACTTCTTAGCCTCGCCCCGCCGTGAAGCGGGGTCCGGTAAGGGGTGGTGACGATTAGAAAGGAACGTCGTCGTCGAGATCGTCCGAGAATGCCGGCGCTCGCTTCTGCACAGGCTTCTCTACTTCCGTAACGGCCTTGGTCTTTGGGGAAGCAGACATAAGCCAGTTGCCACCCGGCGTCTTCTTGCCGTCGTCGTCGGTTTTGTCCCAAACGCCAAGCGTAGCGACGAACTGCGACCCCACCAGCGCCACCGCAAGCTGATCGTCAGTCGGACGTGCTGCCAGCTTCGCCAAGCGTCCCTTGGCGTTGGCATCGATCGCCATCAGCATACGCTTGTGCTTGTCACGCTTCGTGACCGCCTTGGTGCGGTCAAAGCTTCCTCCCTTATCCTTCACGCCAGGATCCAGATCGTCGATCCAGAGTTTGAAGAACAGCACGCGGTTGGCGTAAGCCTCCGGTTTCAGCACGCGAACCTTCAGGTTTACGAAGGTTTCCGAAACCTGATAACCTTCCTTCCACGACGCATCTTCGATCGTAGTAAGGACGCTGGAGCCCTTCGGGATGACATCGAAGTCACCGCTGCCCGCGCTATATTCCTTGTCGTCGCTGACGGCGCTGGTACCGTCGTCCAGATTCCAGAAACTCATGCTACGTCTTCCTTCTCTTCGTTGACTTCGTTCGCTGGCTTGGGAGCTGCTTTCTTGGCATTCTCCTTGATCCAGCGGTAAATCGGGTTCTCGCCAAACTCGAATGGCAGGTCGTCAGTGATGCCCATCCGGTTTTTCGATACGTTGGCCGGCGTTAGATACGCCACCAGCACGCGACCATTGGTGGTGATAGCTTTCTTCGCCCCCTCTTCACCGCGCAGGATGGTTTCCTGCTTGATAAAGCCGACGAGATCGACGCTATCGACGTAATGCCGGATGGATTTCTTGTGCAAGCGCAACGAGTGCGACGTATAGCCCTCCGAGTCGGGCGGCTCCAGACGGATGATGTCGGAGTGCGCGATAAACACCGTAGACATGCCGCGGTCACGGCGCAGCAGTTCGGCATACTTGCGCACGCGGCCATGCATGGCGGCGACGGCTTCGTAACCAGCGCCGTAGCCCCCGAGCGAGGTTGCCAGCGTTGACTTGCCGGATTCCTTCATCACGGCGTTTGCGAACATCTCGTCCAGACCAGACGTGCTATCGAGAATGAGGGTAGCGTGTTCGTGGTCTTCCTTGTGCAGCGCGTTCAACTGCTCCCAAAGCTGATCGACGCTTTCCAGGGCATCTTCCGGGCCTGCCGGTAGGCGGGCGTCAGGGATGTCGGATGGTACGTTCTCGCCTTCGGTCCGCAAAAGATACGGCTTCTTGAAGGTACAGGCGAGGGATGATTTGCCGGTATTGGGACCGCCTACCAGCGTGGCGATCAATGGGCGCTTGGTCGAAACGCGCCCGGTCGCGAGGACACTCATGTGTTTTGCCTTTCTCTCTTTGCTTGCCCTTGCCTTCTAATGCGACATTGCGTAAGCCGTCAATAGACATTCTGCATAAACGGAGGCGACATGCTAACTTTGGACGAAATCAGGGCGCGGATGAAAGATCGTCGCGTTCGCCGGGTCGCGGAGGCGATCGGCGTTCACCACCAGACGATTTACAACGTCATGGAGCCGGGCGCGAATCCTTCTCATGACACGCTGAAGAAGCTGTCTGACTATCTTCAGGGGGTGGCAGCATGAGCGGGCAGGGCTGGCAACCGATCGCCACCGCACCGCAGGACGGCGAGTTCGTCTTGTTGGCCGGTCATCATCCCAATCATGGCTGGGTCCAGAAGGTCTGGACGTTCTTCGCTGGACAGTGGTGGTCGAACGGACACGGGGTTGCTCCGACGATGTCTCACTGGATGCCGCTCCCCGAAGCCCCAGAGGTGGGCTCATGAAAGGCTACGATTTCGAGGCCATCAAGCAGCAGTTCCCGCTAACCGAGGTTATCGGCAAAGCGCTGAAAATCCGCAAGCATGCAGGCTGGTACGAGGCGCTTTGCCCATTTCATCAAGAGAACTCGCCCAGCCTGAAGTTCAAAGAGAATGACGAAAGCTGGCATTGCTTCGGATGCAGCGCGCACGGCGACGTGATCGACTTCGTTGCCAAGATGGAAAACGTCACGACGCAGGAAGCCATCGCACGCCTGACAGGTGGGCAGGCCATCGAGCTAACCGCTGAGGACCGCGAGAAGCGCCGGCAGTGGCTGGAGGCTGAGGACCGCAAGAACGAAGCGGCACGAGCGGCGGCGATTGCTCAGGCTCAAAGGCGTTGGGACCGCGCCACGCCGATCGACGGGGCCAATGGCTATCTCGACCGCAAGCAGATCGCCCCATGCGGCGCGCGTGCGGAAGGCCGTAACCTCCTGGTGCCGATGTGGGATGCCGACGGCGAATTGATCAACGTCCAGACCATCCCGCCGAACGATGGCGACAAGAAGCTGTTCCAGAAGGACGCGCCAACAATCGACGGGCGTTTCTATATCGGCATTGGGTTCGGTCGCGCCATCATCTGCGAAGGTTTCGCCACCGCGGCGTCCATATTCGAGGCTACCGCGGATCGCGTCGTGGTTGCGTTTAGCCAAGGGCAGATCCCCAACATCGCGCGCAAGATGCAGGAAGCGGGTGTGTCTGTCGTCATTGCCGCGGATCGCAAGGCACTGGATGCCATGCAGAGACTGGGACGGGAACTCGACGTGCCGGTGATCGCGCCGCCGCCCCTCCGGAAAGGCGATGACTTCAACGACCAGATGATTGAGCAGGGCGTGGAGGCAGTCGCCACCACGTTCCGTCAAGGGTTGATCGACTTCGGCAATCGCCCCGAGCCCGCACCGGAAGCGCCCGCCTGCGCCATATCTTTCGTGGACGCGATGGATTTCAAGGAGTCGGATATTCCTTTGAGGCCCTGGATCGTACCGGGTGCTCTACTGGCGGGCGCTACGCATATCCTCGCCGCTCCAGGCGGTACGGGCAAGTCGGTATTCACGCTCCAATTGGCGTTGATGCTGGCGGCTGGAGAGGGCTGGGCAAAGTGGAAGCCCAAGCGAAAGTGCCGCGTGCTGATCATCAATGCGGAAGATGACATTGCCGAGCAGCGCCGCCGCATGGTGGCCGCGCGTACAGTGATGGATATGAAGGCGGGGCCGGGGATGATCATGCTGGCAGACGCGCCGGATAACATCTTGGTATCAACCGCTGATGCCGTGAAGAAATCGCAGGTCGCCACCCCTCTCGTTGAGGAGCTGGTGCAGGTGATCAATCATCACAAGATCGACGTGATTATCGTGGATCCGTTCGCCGAGACGTTCGACGGCGACGAAAACTCCAATGGCGACACCAAGTGGGCGATGAAGATATGGCGCGACAAGATTGCCAGACCGACAGGCGCCGCGGTTTATCTGGTGCATCACACTACCAAGGGTTCTGAGGATAAGGCGGGTTCTGCGGACGTGATTCGTGGCGGTGGTGCCATCGTCAATTCGGCACGTCTTGCGGCTACGCTGTTCGTGATGTCGAAGGCTGAGGCATCGGCGCTGAATGTCAACGAGGACCAGCGCTTCAGGTATGTGCGGTACGACGATGCCAAGTCCAACAACTCCCTGATAGGCGGTCGGACGTGGTTTGAGAAGATATCCGTCACGCTCCAGAATGGGCCTGTTGGCGATAGCGAAGGTGGCGATGAGGTAGGTGCGCTGTCACCATGGCAACCAGAGGGCATCGGGGCTTATGAACCTGCGCTGATTATCAAGCTGCTGGAAGCTATGGAGGATGGCTATGTTGATGAGAATGGCGTGGCTACAGACCTCCCCTTCGGTCGCACCAAGGCTGGGGGCTCCAAGCGCTGGATCGGGCATCTTACGTCGTCTGTGATGGGCGTCGAGGAAGACGAGGCACGCAAGATTCTGCACTACCTCATGGAGGGCAAGATGATCGAGGAAATCACGTTCCACAATCAGATGAAGGGGCGCGATGAGAAGGCGTTGAAGCCGGATCTGGAGGCCGCGAAAGCCGCTCTGGGGCTTTCCCCAAACTGAAAAACTATTTGGGGATGGTTTGGGAATTTGGATTTAAGAATGGCGGAAAACCGCCAATCCCCAAATCCCCAAATATAGCCCCCCTAAAGGGGGGGGCTTATATATGGGGAAGTATTTGGGGAGGCTGGCTGGTTTTCGAGATTGGGATTGGGGAAGAGATGCCCACACGCAGATCACCGTACAGAGACGTAAGGGACGGCACGTGGGTTCCCGTTGGGGCGCAGGTCATTATTCCGCCCAGGCGCTCGCTGGAGAGGCTTAGGGAAGATTATTGGCGGATGACCGCCAGCTATGTGGAGACATGGTGATGGATTGGTGTGACGTGTTAGCTCGCAAGGATCTGACGCTGGCTGAGAAGCGGGCGAACTATGAGGCGGATTGCAAGCGTCGAGGTCGTCAGCCTTATCCTGAGGTTTATCGGAAATAATGCTTGACGGTCGTTACGAACGTTCGTAATAAGTAGGAACACCAAGCGAATGGAGCCGCTGAGATGACCTACGAAGTTAACGATGCAGATGCCCGCGAGATCGCAAGCCAGTACGGCGTGGTGTTCGGCGTTGACTTTCGTGCCGACGGTTCGGTCACTGTGGGTATTGAGACTGAAGACGGCGATATCACCGGAGTAGTTATGTACGACAACGGCAACCTTGTGATCGAGTTTTAATCATGAAAATTGCCATTCGAAGCGCTCGCGCCTCCTTCATGCACAACATCAACGCCAACGACACTGAGGGTCGTGAATGGCGCCTTCGCAAAGAATGGTCCGTAGGAAACTGCGAAGAGCGTTCGCGTACTTTGGTTCGTATCCGTGAGTCGATGATTATTGATCTCAGATATTGGAAGCCGGTTTCGGGTAGCGCAAAATCTTTTATAGATAGATTAGGAGTATAAAATGTCAGAAACTTTATTGGAGAAAGCAATTCGCTTTGGCGAAGACGCTTACAAAAGGTCTCCGAATAGAATTGATCATTATGCAGGCATCCATCCTGATATGCTTCGTATTTTGATTGATGCTGCAAAACGCCAAAACGAAAATAAGGAACGTAAAATGACCACTATCAACCCAATCCGTGTTGACTGGAACAAGCACGATCTCGCGGAAGCATACGACCTCGTCGAGGGCGTCCGTCGCGCTGCCGCACAAGGCCCCGACAACCCGATTGACACCTCGCTTTGTGCTGCCCTCGACGCGATCGAGGCCGCTGACTGCGAGTGGGACGGGATGACCAAGGAATGACCGCCCAAACCACAACCCAGCGCACAGCGGCCCATCGTCGGCGCATGGCGGAGAAGATGGCGCGGTATGAGGCGGCTCTAAGGTTGATAGCGTCGGGACCAGCGATAGGGGCCGCTATGGTAGCCTCATCAGCCCTTCAGGGGTCCGCGACTACCCAGAAACCCCTAGACCCTACTCAGCGGGGCTAGAAACCGCCCTGTTGGGTGTAAGGAGAAGGTGAGATGAGCGAAGACGAAAATTACGAAGGCAAGTTCAGAGATGAGCAAGGCCGCACCCACGCCAATCAGCCAAAAGGACCCTATCGGCTTCCGGCGAATAACCCCATCGCCCTGTCGGCAATGAAAGAGATTTGAAATGGAAGGGTCGGTAATTCCTGAAGGCATGAAGCCCTGGCATGGCGGGGAGGAAGCTCCTGCCGATTGGGACGGCGGACCGTACCTCTGCCGCGACGGCAAAATGTACCACATGCGCGGCTATGGCTGGGGTCACGGCACGAACTGCTGGAACCCTACCGCCGAATGGGATCGCATCGCTTATACGCCGAAAATTAGGTAACAAAGAATTCGGAGAGCGACGGTTAGGGAAAAGCCCTCAACCCTACTGACCCTGCCAAATCTTGAGATTGGCGCTGTAGACCCGGTAGAAACGCCCTGTGGGGCATATTGGAGAAGATACATGAACGGATTTTACGGTGAGACGTTGGGACAGAGCGCTTCCAAGGTTCATCCTGCCGAGCAGGCTTACATGGATCGGCAGGCCAGCGCTTCTCAGATTGTTGACCAGCCGCCCATGCGCGAGCAGCTTTTCGAGATTGAGAAGATCCTGGCTGATGCCGGCAGCACGATACAGATGGGTGCAGACGCTTTGTTCGGTTCGTCCAGTCTCAAGGGTTCAGCGGGATGCTCGACTGAGATGCCTGAGGAATCGATCTCTACGATCATTCGTCGCATTCGTAATCAGGCTAACTCGCTGCATTCGGAAGCCATGCGCTTCAACCGCATCGGTTGACACCCAAACAGCTTCATGTTCCAACCACCGGGGATCGTTGTGGAGCTCCGATCAACCCGGTGGTGTAACGACCCTTTGACGAGAAAGGACGCTGAGTGATGGATAGCATGGTATTCTGTTTTGGCAACCACTGCGGATCGCCAATGTCCCCCGTTACGAATGAAGGAGCAGGAAGATGAGTGAACAGGGTAAGCCCGCAATGCCGCAAGAGGGAGAGGCTAAGACATACGCCACCGACGATCAGGGTCATTTCTGCCGTCATTGCGGCCGCGCGGGTTGGCGGCACCACCGAGTGATCGGGGGCGGAAACTTTTGTGATGCGCCCCCCACCATCGCAACGTCGCAGGAGGAGGCGCAACACCCAGACGATCGCGCCGTTGACCTGTTTGCAGCCAATATGAAGACGAAACTGGCGAAGGCGCGCGAGAAGGGCCGAGGCGGTTGGGACGATCCGTCGCAGTGCACGGTCCCGCACCTCCAGCAGCTTTTGCACGAACACCTCGCCAAGGGTGATCCCGTAGACGTCGCAAACTTCTGCATGATGCTCGCGTACTACGGCGCGGCGACCACGCAGAGGCGAGCGCAGGGGGATGCGGAACTTCGGGCGATACTGGTCGAAGGTTTGAAACCGATGAAGACGTCGGGACGGTTCAATTGGGCGCAACGCGCGCGTGACGTTCTGGACCGGATTTCGACCGCCCCAGCCCCCGAACATGTCACCGCGAAGCCCGCAACCTCGCGTTCTGCTCCCAGCGTCAACTGCTTCGGAATACCCGACGAGTGCAACGGCTGGACTATCACGCAAGGGCCGGACGATCGGTTCTACGCCCGCACCGGTGACGATGAGCATGGCGCCGACACATGGGATGACCTCGCCGAAATCCTCGCCACCACCCCCGCCCGCAACACATCGCAAATTGGAGAAGGATGATGAGTGATCTGATTACTGACGCTGATCGCAAAGCGGCTGGCCTGCTGCTGCTCGACCTTGGTGACGATATGAAGACCGTCGATAAGGTCGAGCAAGGGCGCTGGGATCAGCACGCGGCAGTTGTAGCGCTGTCAGAGGCCCGCCGGTGCCGCGGCGATGCGGAAGAGATCAAGGCGTTGTTCAATGATGCTCTGAATGAATGGGGTGCCGCTGGCTACGGTCGCGACAGCCTGTTCCGGACGAACTTCACCGCTGTCGTGAGCAAGCTTCGGTCAGACGTGCTCGCCAAGCTCGCCACCCCGGCCACCTCCGCATGACGCTTCATCGAAAAGGCTAAGACAATGAAAGAAGAAATCTGTCTGTTTATCGGTGGGGTCCTAGACGGCGATACGCGACCAGTGCCTGTCGGCATGCCGATGTATCGGGCTCATGCGCTAGAGGATGTGCCATATGATTTTACGGCGACAGGCAACGACCCAGTGATTTGCAAGACCGATGATTATGGGCCTGTGCCGTTCCAAGCCGGCGACATGCACGCGGATATCTATTTGCTCAACGCGCATGTGATGGCTGGCGATGATGCTGCGAAGGCAATCTTGCGTGCGCTTATCAATGGCTATCGTCGCCCACTTGCTCCTGCGCGCGATAGGGGTTAGATGATTCCTATGCCAGCAGGACGCCCTTCAGACTACGAACCAGCCTATTGCGATCGGGTTATAGAACTTGGTCGCACTGGTGCGTCTGTCGTTGAAATGGCAACGGATATTGGTGTCGCCAGGGCCACGCTCGAAGCGAATTGGACTGAAGCGCACCCGGAATTTCTAGAAGCCTTTACGTATGCGAAACAGCTTTCACAGGTTTGGTGGGAGCGCAAAGGCCGTGAGAATCTAGAGTCGCAAATCTTCCAGGCTTCGATGTGGTCAAGATCAATGGCCGCTCGCTTCCCTCACGACTGGCGCGAGAAAACAGAAGTCAAGCAGAGCATAGACCTTAGCGAAGAGGCATCCTCATGGCTGGGGCACAAGTCCTAAACCTCGCTGCAAAGCGCTGGCCCGACAAGACTAGCCGTCTTGCCGATGGTTTCTACAAGATCAAGGGCAAGGACGGCCAGACTGTCCCGTTCCGCATGAACGAGGACCAAGCCAAGTTTCATCACAGCAGGCATGGCATGGATGTCATGTTAAAGGCCCGTCAGAAGGGTTTCACGACCTACATTCAGTTAGACATGCTGGATGACTGTTTGTTCATGCCTAATACCGCGGCGGGCGTTATTGCGCATAACCTGACAGACGCTAAGGCGTTCTTCGCGGACAAGATCAAGTTTGCTTACGACAACCTCCCTAGCGAGTTTCGCGCCGTCGTATCTGCTGAGCAGGATGCCGCGGACTCGATGAAGTTCAGCAACGGGTCCAGCATCCGCGTTGGCACGTCACTCCGCTCAGGGACGCTCCAGAGGCTGCATGTGTCCGAGTATGGCAAGCTGTGCGCCAAGTTCCCCGAGAAGGCCCGAGAGGTGCGCTCAGGCGCGTTCAATACGGTGCAGGCAGGTCAGCGTATTACGATCGAAAGCACGGCTGAGGGCCAAGCTGGACACTTCTATGAGTTGACGCAGAAGGCGCAGCAAAAGACCGACGCTGGCACGCCGTTGACGGCGCTTGATTTCAAGTTCCACTTCGC
>Ga0247809_1000675_pt1 | contig 15570 bp, 14 predicted proteins | sample UWRJL104311B1_FD_180951 | JGI IMG/M metagenome (GOLD analysis project Ga0247809, IMG submission 180951) | Plant litter microbial communities from Arlington Agricultural Research Station in Wisconsin, United States - UWRJ-L104-311B-1 | ecosystem: Environmental > Terrestrial > Plant litter >...
CGGGGTGATCGGCACGTCGATCGGGCTGATCCTGTTTGCGCGGAAGCACCAGCTCAACTGGTTGCGCGTACACGATTATATCGCGTGCTGCGTACCGTTCGGGCTGTTCTTCGGGCGGCTGGCGAACTTCGTGAATGGCGAGCTCTGGGGCAAGCCGACCGACGTCGCGTGGGGGATCATCTTCGAGCGCACCGTGCCGTTCGGGATGGTCGAGCCGGCGCGGCATCCGAGCCAGCTGTACGAGGCGGGGCTGGAGGGCATCCTCCTGTTCGCGCTGCTGTGGTTCGCGTTCTGGAAGACCAAGGCGCGGTATGACCCGGGCAAGCTCGTCGGGTTGTTCGTGCTGGGGTACGGGATCGCGCGGTTTACCGTCGAGTTCTTCCGCGAGCCGGATTCGCAGCTGCGGGCGTTTGCCGAGCATACCGGGCTGCACATGGGGCAGTGGCTGTGCGTGCCGATGATCGTCGGTGGGGCGTATCTCGTGGCGACGTCGGCCAAGCGGCGGGTGCGGGTGGAGTCGATCGCGGGGACGGCGAGCGTCGCCTGACCCTTCCTTCGAATAGCAGCACCACCCCGGCGAAGGCCGGGGCCCAAGTGGAACGTCCATAGTGACATGCGTTGCGCGTCGTTACATCGACCTTCCCAACTGGGCCCCGGCCTCCGCCGGGGTGGGAAAGAGTTTTAGATGATGGACACCGCCCTCCCGGAACGCCTCGCCCGCGCGATTGCACTCGCGGGTCCTATCCCCGTCGCGCAGTATATGGCGGCGGCGAACGCGCACTATTACGCGACGCGCGATCCGTTGGGGGCGGCGGGGGACTTCACCACCGCGCCCGAGATCAGCCAGATGTTCGGTGAGCTTGTCGGGCTGTGGTGTGCCGATCTTTGGGACCGCGCGGGGCGGCCGGATGTGGCTTGGGTCGAACTCGGGCCGGGTCGCGGGACGCTGGCGGCCGATGCCGCGCGGGCAATGGCGAAGGCGGGACTCACGCCGCCGGTGCATTTCGTCGAGACCAGCCCCGAGCTCCGGGCAGCTCAGGCCGAGCGCGTGCCCGCCGCGACGTGGCACGACGCGGTCGACACGCTGCCGACCGATCGCCCGCTGATCGTCGTCGCCAACGAGTTCTTCGATGCGCTGCCGATCCGGCAGTTGGTGAAGCGTGAGCAGTGGCATGAACGCCTCGTTGCGGCGCAGGATCTGCTGTTCCTTCCGATCGCCGGCAAGCCGCTCCCGGATGCCGTCATCCCCGAGCCATTCCGCGACGCGCCCGCAGGCTCGATCCTCGAAACCTCGCCTGCTGCCGTGACGATCATTCGCGGTCTCGCCAAGCGGATCGCCGCGCAGGGCGGTGCGCTGATCGCGGTCGACTATGGCTATGAGGGGCCGGCGCTCGGCGACACGTTGCAGGCGGTGCGCGGGCATGCATTCGCCAATCCGTTCGAGGCACCCGGCGAGCATGACCTGACCGCGCATGTCGACTTCACCACGCTCGCCGCTGCGGCGCAGACCGAGGGTGCGGTGGCATGGGGTCCGGTGACGCAACGCGACCTGCTCGGTGCGCTCGGCATCGATTCGCGGACGTCGGCACTCGCTAAGGCGGCGCCTGCCCGGGCGGACGCATTGGCGGCGGATCGGAGGCGGTTGATGAACGACATGGGTGCGCTCTTCAAAGCGTTCGCGATCACCGCGCCGAATTGGCCGACACCGGCGGCGTTCACGGGCTTTGGCGCATGATCGCCTATCGCGACGCCGTGGCCGCCGATGGCGCAGACCTCGCTGCGATGGCGAAGCGGTCGTTTACCGACACGTTCGGGATGCTGTATCGCCCTGAAGACCTTGCCGCGTTCCTCGACCAGACGTTCGGCGAGGCGGGGTTGCCGGCGCAACTCTCCGACCCTGCCTTCACGGTGCGGGTCGCGGTGGACGAGGCGGGTGAGATCGTAGGGTTTGCAAAGATCGGCCCGGTGGCGTTTCCAGGCGATTGGCCGGCGACGGCGATCGAGCTTCACCAGCTTTATGTGCGGGGTGACCAGCATGGTGCGGGTGTCGGCCCTGCGTTGATGGACTGGGCGATCGATGTCGCACGCGCCGAAGGGCGGACGGAGATGATCCTTAGCGTGTATGTGGATAATCACCGGGCGCACCGGTTCTACCAGCGTTACGGCTTCGTCGAGATCGGGCGATATGTGTTCATGGTCGGCGAGCAGCCTGACGATGACCGGATCATGCGGCTCGTGTTGTGATGGTCGATAGTGCATCGAATCGGTACCACCCCGGCGGAGGCCGGGGCCCAATTGGAAAGGTCGCAGTGATGATGCGCAGTCCCCTGTCAGCAACGTCCCCCAATTGGGCCCCGGCCTTCGCCGGGGTGGAGCTATGGGAGGGGCGGTCGCTATGACCATCGACGCAATCCGCGCGAAGGCGCTTGGCGACATCCCGCACGGTTTTCTCGGACGGCGTGGCGGCGTCTCGACCGGTGCGTATGCGAGCCTTAACGTCGGCATCGGGTCCGACGACGACCCTGCCAGCATCGCAAAGAACCGCCGCCGGGCGAGCGAGGCGGTACTGCCGGGCGCGAGACTCGTCGGTCTGTACCAGATCCATTCCGCCGACGCGGTCACCGTGATCGAGCCGTTCGACGACGCGATCCGTCCGCATGCCGATGCGCTGGTCACCAACCGTCCCGGCCTCGCGCTAGGCATCCTCACCGCCGACTGCGCACCCGTCTTGTTCGCCGACCGCGAGGCGGGCGTCGTTGCGGCAGCCCACGCCGGCTGGAAGGGCGCGCTCGGCGGCGTTACCGATTCCACGATCCTCGCGATGGAGGCGATCGGCGCGCATCGCGACCGGATCGTCGCCGCGGTCGGGCCGTGCATCGCGCGCGCCAGCTATGAGGTCGACGACGCCTTCATCCGCCGGTTCTGCGAGGCGGATCCGGAGAACGAGCGCTTCTTCGCGGACGGCCGCGCCGTCGAGAACAGGGGCGATCATTACCAGTTCGACCTGGAGGCCTATGTCGTCAGCCGGCTCGCGGTCGCCGGGATCGGCCGGATCGAGGCGCTCGGGCTCGATACGTACACCGCCCAAGACGAGGGTGACGATCGCTTCTTCAGCTATCGGCGCGCGACCCATCGCAGCGAGCCCTCCTATGGGCGTCAGATCAGCATCATCGGCCTGTAACGGCTCCCAAAGCCCTCGCCGGTCGTTTAGGCTCCGCACATCGGCTCGCATAAGACGGGCCACGCAGGAGCATATTGATGTCCGATACCCCCGAAAACGCCGGCGCAGTCCCCGCCGAAACCGAAGCGGACCTGACCGGCGTCGCCGCGCGCGTCGCGCCGAAGCCCGAGGTCGAGAAGATCGGTGGGCGCAAGTTGAAGCCGTCGACCTTGATGATGGGGCACGGTTACGATCCCGCACTGTCGGAAGGCTCGCTGAAGCCACCGATCTTCCTCACCTCGACCTTCGTGTTTCCCAACGCGGCGGCGGGCAAGCGTCACTTCGAGGGCGTCACCGGCAAGCGTCCGGGCGGTGCCGAGGGGCTCGTCTATTCGCGCTTCAACGGGCCGAACCAGGAGATTCTCGAGGATCGCCTCGGTGTGTGGGAAGAGGCGGAAGACGCGCTCGCTTTCTCGTCGGGCATGTCGGCGATCGCGACGCTGTTCCTCGCGATGGTCAAGCCGGGCGATACGATCGTCCATTCGGGGCCGTTGTACGCGGCGACCGAGACGCTGATCGGCCGCGTGCTCGGCAAGTTCGGGGTCAAGTGGCTCGACTTCCCCGCCGGTGCGACGCGCGAGGAAATCGACGCGGTGATGACCGAGGCGGCGACCGGTAACGTCGCGCTGATCTACCTGGAAAGCCCGGCGAACCCGACCAACGCGCTGGTCGACGTCGAGGCGGTCGCGGCCAGCCGTGACGCGATCTTCAAGGGCGAGAAGCCGCCGATCGCGATCGATAACACGTTCCTTGGGCCGCTGTGGTTCCAGCCGCTCAAGCATGGCGCGGATATCGTCGTGTATTCGCTGACGAAATATGTCGGCGGGCATTCGGATCTCGTCGCGGGCGGCGTGCTCGGCACGAAGGAGCACATCAACACGATCCGCACGATGCGGAACACGATCGGGACAATCACCGATCCGAATACCGCGTGGATGTTGTTGCGATCACTGGAGACTCTCGAACTGCGGATGAGTCGTGCGGGCGAGAATGCGGCCAAGGTCTGCGCTTTTCTCCGTCACCATCCGAAGGTGGAGCGGGTCGCGTATCTGGGCTTCCTCGAGGACGAGCCGGGTATGGAGCGGCAGGCGGACATCTATCGTCGCCATTGCACCGGCGGGGGCTCGACCTTCTCGCTGTATCTCAAGGGCGGCGAGCGTGAGAGCTTCGCGTTCCTCGATGCGCTGAAGATCGCCAAGCTGGCCGTTTCGCTTGGTGGGACCGAGACGTTGGCTAGCCATCCGGCGGGGATGACGCATTTGTCTGTGCCGGATGCGCGCAAGCAGGCGCTGGGGATTACGGATAATCTCGTCCGAATCTCAATCGGTGTGGAGGATCCGGACGATCTGATTGCCGATTTCGAGCAGGCGCTGGATACGATCTGACCGTGATACGGTAGCTCCCGTTCCTTGTTCTCCCGCGAAGGCGGGAGCCCAGACTGGGTCCCCGCCTTCGCGGGGAAACAAGGAGTGGGCGTTACACCTCTGGCGCGAGGTGGGCGGGTTTTGAGTGAAGTCTTTGCCACGACCCGCTAGCATTCGCTGATGCCAATTTTTACCCCGATCCCGCAGCATGAGTTCGTCGCTGCCGTGCAGATCCTCGCCGCAAAGCTGGTCGAGGACGTTGACTGGAAACCCGATTATATCATCGGCATCGGCCGCGGCGGTCTCGTGCCGGCGGTTTTCCTCAGCCATGCGATCGGACTGCCGACGCTGTCGGTCGATTATTCGAGCCAAGTGAAGGACTTTGCCGACGAGCCTCTGGTGAAGCTTGCCGCGCGGACGCGAGGGGGCGAGCGGCTGTTGTTCGTCGACGACATCAACGATTCGGGGCGGACGATCACGCATCTGCGTGGTGCGCTGGCGGCGGCGGGTGCTGTCGAGGGGTCGGTGCGGTTCGCGATGCTGATCGATAACGTCAGTTCGGCGGAGCGGATCGAGTATTGCGCGCGGACGATCGACCGGACGGTGACGAAGGACTGGTTCGTGTTTCCCTGGGAGGCGGTGGCGCCCGAAGCGGCGATCGCCGAGGATGCGGCGGAAGTGCCCGAGCGGATCGCGTAATTCTTGTTCTCCTGCGGATGCAGGAGGCCAGGGTTGCGGGAGCTGGGCTGAGTAACCCTGGATTCCTGCGTTCGCAGGAAAACGGTGGACGAACAAAGGGCCGGCTCCCGTACGGGAAGCCGGCCCTCGCCCTCGATACGCTACGCGAGGGAACTGGGAAACTGGTTGGGTGGCTCGAACGGGCGCGACGTCGGCGAAGCCGTCGTCGGTCGGGTCAGGCGATGCCTGCCCGCCGTCCGTGCTGGCGGTTGCTCGCTTTCGCTCGCAACAGCCCGGGCGTTGCCGGGCTTACCGCCGGCAGTACCCTGGGTTATCCGACTTATCGATCGCGTTGCCCGCCAGGCCACCACCAGCCGCGCCCAGGACCGCGCCGAGCGTCCGGTCACCACGACCGGCAATGGTGTGACCGAGCAGGCCGCCGGCGAGTGCGCCGATGATCGTGCCGCCGGTGTTGTCGCAGCCGCGGCGGCTGCGTGCGTTGTAGCGGCGGTCGTTGCCGCGATACTCGCGGTAGTCGCCGCGATAGCCACGATCGTAGCCACCGTCGCGGTAGCCGCCACCCTGATAGCCATCGTAGCCACGCTCGTAGCGCGAGCCCCAGCGCTGCGCATCGGCGGCGGCGGGAACGAGGGCGGTCGCACCCAATGCGAGGGCACTGGCGGCGAGAGTAAAAGTCTTGAACATCGTGCGTCTCCCGTTGGGGATTTCGGCGGCGGCGGGGGCCGTGCTTCCATCCTCGATGAGACGCTTATGAGTGATTCGCATTGAGCCGAGCCTGAATGCCTCCGTTATCCGCTGTTCATGCTTCCGCGGATCGCCGGACACCCTATGAGGGATGCGATGCGGCGCCTGATCACTGTTCTGTTCGTCGCCGTGAGCGTCTGTGCGATCGTGCCGACTTGGTCGGGCGAAGCGCGGCTCGACCTGCTCGGCAAGCGCGCGCAATTGACTGCGACGCGCGTGATGCTCGATCGCACCAACCCGCGGCATGTGCGCGTCGGTGGGCTTACCTATCTGGGCGGGGTGGCACTCGACAGTCGCGATCCGGCGTTTGGGGGATTCTCGTCGCTCGACGTCGCCCCGGCGCCGACCGGCAACCGCTTCACGCTGCTGAGCGACGGCGGCAATATCGTCCAGTTCGACATGGGCACCGACTGGCTCCCGCACCGGGTCGCGTTCAAGAACCTCCCCGCGGGCCCCGGTATCGGCTGGGAGAAACGCGACCGCGACAGCGAATCGATGGCGATCGATCCGGTGACGGGAAAGATCTGGGTCGGCTTCGAGGATGACAACTCGATCTGGCGCTATGCTGCGGGGTTTGCCCGGTACGAGGCGCGGGTGATGCCGGAGGCGATGCGGAAATGGCCGTCGAACGGCGGACCCGAATCGATGGCGCAGCTGCCCGACGGGCGTTTCGTAGTGATCAGCGAGGAGGCGCATGTGCGTCGGCCGGACTGGTCCGGGTCGGAGGGCGAGCGGTTGCACACGCGGCAGGCGCTGATCTTCGCGGGCGATCCGACCGGGACGGGGTTACCTGAGCGATTCGCGTACGAACCGTTCGGACGATACGATCCGTCGGACGTCACCGCGCTGCCGAATGGCGACCTGCTCGTGCTCGATCGTGGTTTTCGGCTGCCGTTGACGTTTTCAGCGCGGATATCGCTGGTCGCCGCGCACGACGTCGCGGCGGGGCGAATCGCACGCGGCCGCCTGATCGCGAAGATCGATGCGCCGCTGATCCACGACAATTTCGAGGGGATCGACACGACGGTCGAGAACGGCGCAACGATCGTGTGGATCGTGTCGGACGACAACCAGATGTTTCTCCAGCGGACGCTGCTGCTGAAGTTCCGATTGGATCGCTAAACCCACAAACGCCGACGGCCCGCCCTGCTAGCTGCAGGGCGGGCCGCGGTGATCGCATTACGACGTCGCTGTTAGGCGGCGACGGCCGATGCTGCGATCTTCTTGACGACTTCGCGCTTCAGGCGACGAACGCGGAGCGACAGCTTGTCGTCCGAGACCTTCACCAGCCAGTTGTCGAGGCCACCATTATGCTCGACGGTACGCAGGCCGTGCGTCGAGACGCGCAGCTTGACGCCCTTCTCGAGCGAATCGGAAAGCAGCGTGACGTTCTGCAGGTTCGGGAGGAACGTGCGCTTGGTCTTGTTGTTGGCGTGGGAGACGTTGTTCCCGACCATCCGGCCCTTGCCGGTCAGTTCGCAGATGCGCGACATGTGATTACCTATTCAAGTGTCGGGAGGAACCCCGGAAAGGCGCGCGGATAGCTGGCACGCCGGCTTTCGTCAACCGATTCACGTCAAACGTGCCCACGGTTGTTCGCAATGGGCATTGTGCAACCCACGGCGATCAACGACGTTGTTACGCTATCGAACTGTTCAATAAAAGGGGATGTCCCATGCGTACGCTCTTGTCTCTCGTCGCGATCGTCGTGCTGGTCGTGGTCGGCCTGATGTATTTTGGGATCATCAACATTGACCAGACCCGCCAAGGCGTTGTCCAGGCGCCGAAATTCCAGGCCGACGTCGCCAAGGTCACGCTCGGCACCGAGAACAAGACCGTGGCGGTGCCGACGATCAACGTCGAGAAGCCGGGCAACAGCCAGGCACCGAACTGATCTTTACGCGGGGCGGGCGGCGGGGCAGGGCCTGAGGCCATGTTCCCCGTTCCCGACCCTATGCGCCGCGCGCTCGACGCGGCACGCGATGCGGCGCTGGCTGGGGAAGTCCCGGTCGGCGCCGTTGTCGTTAAGGACGGCGTGATTATCGCAACGGCGGCGAATGCGCCGCGGGCGTTGTGCGATCCGACTGCGCATGCCGAGATCCAGGCGATTCGCGCTGCTGCTTTGGCTCTGGGCAGCGACCGGCTCGAGGGATGCGATCTCTGGGTGACGCTGGAGCCGTGTGCGATGTGTGCCGGGGCAATCGCGCATGCCCGGATCGCGCGGCTCTATTATGGGGCGGCGGATGCGAAGGGCGGGGCGGTCGAGCATGGACCTCGGTTTTTCGGGCAGCCGACGTGTCATCATCGGCCTGAGGTTTATGCGGGGATTGCGGAGACTGAGGCTGCGGGGATTTTGCGCGGGTTCTTTGCGAGTCGCCGGTAGGGGCAGCGCATTTCCGTGATCCTCCCCCGCAAGGGGGAGGTGGCGCCGAAGGCGACGGAGGGGGAGGACGCCGCAACAGCGGTAATCACTTTCCTCCCCCTCCGTCTGGCAAGTGCCAGACACCTCCCCCTGGCGGGGGAGGATCAGCTTCGGTTCAGCCTTCCAGGCTCTTCGACGCCTGCTCGAACACATCCTTCGACAGCCCCGGTGTCCGCACGATCCGTTCCAGTTCCGCGCGCATCAACCCAGCCCGACCCGCATCGAACCGCCGCCACCGACCCAGCGGCGGCAGGAGTTTGGCCGCGGTCTGTGGGTTCAGCCGGTCCAGCGCGATCAGTTGGTCGGCAAGAAACCGGTAGCCACTGCCGTCGGCATTGTTGAACGCCCGCTGGTTCGCGCCGAACGCACCGATCAGCGAGCGCGCGCGGTTGGGGTTGGTCAGCGTGAAGTCGGCATGGTCGGCGAGCCCCGCGACGATCGCACCGGTATCGTCGCGCGACGACTGCGCCTGCGCCTGGAACCACTTGTCGAGCACCAGCGGATTGTCGCAATATTGGCTGTAGAAGATGTCGAGCGCGGTGGTGCGGATCTCGGACGCGCTGCTGACCAGCGTCGTCAGCGCGCCCATCCGGTCGGTCATGTTGTCCGCCGAATCGAACTGCGCGAACGCGAGGTCCGCCGCATCCGCCGCGCCGCTCGCTGCTATATAGCCGAGTGCGACGGACCGCAGGCGACGCAGGCCCTTGCCCTCGGGTGTATAAGCATAGGGCTGACCTTCACCACGCGCGTACGCTTGCCGCCACTGCGTCTCCAGACGTGTGCCGAGATCGCGGCGCAGTGCCTCGCGCGCACGGAAGATCGCGTCGGGATCGACGACGGCCATCTGGTCGCCGATGAAGCTCTCCGACGGCAGCAACACCGCCTCCGCGACGAAGGCCAGATCGAGATCGGTGTTGGCGAGCGTGTTGGCGACCGCCGCGATCACGGCCTCGTGATCCGCATGCCCACCTGCCGACGCGACCAGCGTGTCGAGCATCAGTTGCTGCATCGCCTCGTAGCGCGCGAACGGATCGTCGTCGTGCGCGCTGAGGAAGGCGAGATCGGCGGCGGTGCGGTCGCTCTCGACCACCACCGGCGCGGAGAAGCCGCGGTTGATCGACAGCACCGGGCGTTCGGCCAGGCCTTCGAATTCGATCGTGTCGAGCGTGTCGTCGAACAGGACGAGGCGTTCGTCGGTCAGCGCTGCACCGGACTCGGCACCGAACAGCTTCACCCGCAGCGGCAGCACCATCGGCGACTTCGCCGGTTGGCCGGGCGTTGCGGGCACCTGCTGCGCGAGCCGCAGCGTCGCGCGGTCTCCGTCATGTGAGAGGCTGGCCGAGACGCGCGGCGTGCCCGCCTGCGAATACCAGAGGCGGAACTGGGTGAGGTCGACCTTGCCGCCCTCCTCCATCGAGGTGACAAAATCCTCACAGGTCGCGGCCGTGCCGTCGTACCGGTCGAAATACAGGTCGGTGCCCGCACGGAAGCCCTGCGGTCCGAGGATCGCGGCCATCATCCGGATCAGCTCGGCGCCCTTGTTGTAGATCGTGGCCGTGTAGAAGTTCGAGATCTCCTGGTAGGATTCAGGCCGCACGGGATGCGCGAGCGGGCCCGAATCCTCGGGGAATTGCGAGGCGCGCAGGCCGCGGACGTCCTCGATCCGCTTGACCGCGCGCGAACCCTGGTCGGCGGAGAAGCCCTGGTCGCGATAGACCGTGAAGCCTTCCTTCAACGACAGCTGGAACCAGTCGCGGCAGGTGATCCGGTTGCCCGACCAATTGTGGAAATATTCGTGCGCGACGACCGCGGCGATCGCGTCGTAATCGTAGTCGGTCGCGGTATCCGGGTCGGCCAGGATGTAGCGCGAGTTGAAGATGTTGAGGCCCTTGTTCTCCATCGCGCCGAAATTGAAGTCGTCGACCGCGACGATGTTGAACACGTCCAGATCGTACTCGCGGCCATAGGTCGTCTCGTCCCACGCCATCGCGAGCTCTAGCGCTTTCAACGCGTGGTCGGTCTTGGGCAGGTCAGCCTCGCGCACCCATATTCCGAGCGATACCTCGCGCCCCGACATCGTGGTGAAGCTGCTGCGGTTTACCGCGAGATCGCCGGCGACCAGTGCGAACAGATAGGAGGGTTTCGGGAAAGGGTCGTGCCAGGTCGCCCAGTGGCGGCCATCGTCGAGATCGCCCTGCGCGACCGGATCTCCGTTCGCGAGCAGCACGGGGAAGTGCTTCCTGTCGGCGTTCATGCGGACCGAATAGACGCTGAGCACGTCGGGGCGGTCGGGAAAGTAGGTGATGCGGCGGAAGCCTTCGGCCTCGCACTGCGTGCAGAGATTGCCGCCCGAGGCATAGAGTCCCATCAACTGCGTGTTGCGATCGGGCGCGATCTCGACCTGCGTCTCGACGACATGCGCGGCGCCGGTGAGCGGGATGACGAGCTGTTCGCCGTCGATCCGCCAGTCGTTGATCGCCACGCCGTCGACCGTGACCGACAGCGGTTTCTGGCCTGCGCCGTCGAGCCGCAGCGGTGCGGCGTGATCGCCGTTGCGCGTGACCGACAGTGTTGCCGTTACGCGGGTGGTGGAGGGATCGAGGTCGAAATCCAGTTTCGTCTCGGGAACCAGCCACTCGGGCGGGGTATAGTCCTCGCGGCGAATGACGAGCGGGTGGGCGAGACTGTTCTGGATATCGAGCATATGTTTGCGAATATAGGGCCGTGGCTTCCTATCGCCAGCCAAAGCTTGGCGGGATCCCATCAGGGCACTTGCACCTCCCCGGCGGAGGCCGGGGTCCAATTGGAAAGGTTGCAGTAACGGAGCGCCACCGTCGTCAGCGCCGTCCCCCAAATGGAACCCGGCCTCCGCCGGGGAGGTAGTCCTCCGCCGGGCCGGACCCTTCTTTCCGGGGTCTGGAACCCCAAAGCTTGCGCGGGTGACGGTGGATGCTACGCCGCTGCAACACGTTCCCTTTGCAAGGATTTCCGGATGTATCGTCCTATCGGCGCGCTCGCGGTGCTCGCGCTTTCTACCTCTGCCCTTGCTCAGACTGCGCCCCAAGCTGCTCCCGCGTCGGCTCCGGTGACCGCGCCGAATACTGCCGAGTTGAACGCGAAGCTCGCCGCGCCGCTGCCGGCGGATCAGGCGGCGATGAAGGCACACGTGCTGTTTCTCGCGTCCGATGCGATGAAGGGTCGCGAGGCCGGCAGCCCCGAGTTCGACATCGCCGCGCAATATGTCGCCGCGCAGTTTTATGCGGCAGGCCTTCGCCCCGGTGGCGATCAGGGCGGCTATCTCCAGACAGTGCCGCTCGTGTCGCACAAGGCGGCGAGCAAGGGCGATTTCGTCTGGACCGGTCGCGGGCCTGCGCAGCCGCTCGTGTTCGGTGAGGACTATGTGCCCGCCGCAAACGGCGCGAAGGCGGAGACCAGCGTCTCAGCACCGGTCGTGTTCGTCGGCTACGGCATCGACGCGCCGCAATATGGCCAGGACGATTACAAGGGCGTCGACGTGCGCGGCAAGATCGTCGCCTATTTCGGCGGTTCGCCCGCGCGGTTCGGCGGCGAGGAGCGCGCGTTCTTCGGCTCGGGCGGGACCAAGGCGGCGATCGCGCAGGCCAAGGGCGCGGTCGGCGTGATCACGCTGGAAAGCCCGCGCTCGGCAAAGGTGCGGACCTTCGGCAAGCTGGCGGACTCCTACGCGACGCCGCGGATGACGTGGGCGAACCCCGACGGCACCGGCAAGGTCGATGCGCCCGGCGCGCCGTCGCTCGGGACGGTCAGCATGGTCGGCGCGGCCAAGCTGTTCGCGGGTGCGAAGACGCCTTGGAGCCGGATCGTGAAGCAGGCCGCAGGCGACAACGCGAAGTTCAAGGCAGTGCCGCTGGTCGGTACGCTGACCGTCGCGACCAAGACGAGCTTCGTGCCTGCCGCGAGCAGCAACGTCGTCGGGATGATCCCCGGCAGCGATCCGGTGGTGGGCAAGGAAGTCGTCGTGCTCTCCGCCCATCTCGATCACATCGGCATCACGAAACCCGTGAAGGGCGACGCGCTCAACAACGGTGCGCTCGACAACGCGATCGGCATCGCCAGCCTGATCGAGGAGGCCAAACGCTTTACCGCCAGCGGGCAGGGGCCCAAGCGTACGATCATGTTCCTCGCGGTCACCGGCGAGGAGAAGGGGCTGGTCGGCAGCGATTACTTTACCAATCACCCGACCGTGCCGCTGAGCTCGATCGTCGCGGACGTGAACCTCGACATGCCGATCCTGACCTACAAGTTCGAGGACATGGTGGTGTTCGGTGCCGAGCGTTCGACGATCGGCCCGATCGTGCAGAAGGCGGTCGCGGCGATCGGCGTCGGCCTGTCGCCCGATCCGATGCCGGAGGAGGGCATCTTCGTCCGGTCGGATCATTTCCGCTTCGTCCAGAAGGGGATCCCGTCGGTATTCCTGTGGCCGGGTCAGAAGGGGCCGGGCAAGGCCGCGGTCGCGTATTTCATGGCGAACAATTATCACAAGCCGTCGGACGATTTGACGCAGCCGATTCTGTGGGATCAGGGCGTGCGGTTCGTCGATGCGAACTACCGGATCGCGCGCGAGATCGCGGATGGCGCGCAGCGGCCTGTGTGGAATGCGGGCGACTATTTCGGGACGCTCTACAAGGGGCCGATGGCTGGCGCGGCGGTGGCGCCATGAGCCGGCTGCTGGTCTTCGGTCTCGGCTACACTGCGTCGCGGCTTGCCGAGCGGCTTGCGGCGGACGGCTGGCATGTCGTCGGTACGACGCGGGATGGGCGGGGTGATACGCTCCGGTTCGACGATGTGGATGCGGTGACGGCGGAGATCGCAGCGGCGACGCACATCCTGTCGTCGGTGCCGCCCGAGCATGAGGCCGACCCTGTGCTCGGTCGCTACGGCTCGCTGTTGCTGCGGACGCGGGCGTGGATCGGGTATCTGTCGTCGACGGGCGTGTACGGCGACGCGCAGGGCGCGTGGGTGGACGAGACGGCACCGATCGGTGGTGGTCGCCGGAGCGCGCGGGCGGCGGCGGATGCGGACTGGCTGGCCATTGGCGCGCGGACGTTCCGGTTGCCGGGGATCTATGGCCCGGGCCGCTCGCCGCTCGACCGGGTGCGCGACGGCAAGGCGCACCGGATCGAGCAACCCGGCCAGGTGTTCAGCCGCGCGCATGTCGACGATATCGTCTCGGGCGTGATCGCCGGGTTCGATGCGCCGGCGGGGGCGTATAATCTGGCGGACGATGTGCCCGCGTCGCAGAACGACGTCGTGGCGTTTGCGGCGATGCTGCTCGGGATGCCCGCGCCGCCGTTCGTGACGCTCGAGGAGCTATCGGCGATGGGACGCGGATTTTATAACGAGAACCGGCGGGTGGCGAACGGCAAGGCGAAACGGGTGCTTGGCTGGACGCCTGCCTGGCCGGACTACCGCGCCGGCCTGCGGGCGCTGAGTGCGATGACGAGGCCGATGCCCGACAGGATCGCGCCCGCGACGGCCAGCGTCGACCAGTGATAGCGTTCGAAAATCGTCGATAGCAGCATCGCGATCACCGGCACGATGACGCCCGAATAGGCTGCCTTGGCCGGGCCGATCGCACGGATGACGTTGAAATAGAGCGGGAAGGCGAGCGCCGACGCGAACACGCCGAGATAGAGGATGCCTGCGACATAGCCGAAGCGCGGCTCGAACACCGGTGGCCCGGTGGTGATCCAGGCGAACGCCGCGTCGAGGGTCGCGCCGATCAGCATCGCCATCGCCAGCGTCGGTGCCATCGGATAGCGCTTCGCGAACGCGCTGCCCTGGATGACGTTGGCGACCGAGGCGGCCATCACGCCGCACAAGGTCAGGACGATGCCGATCGTTGCCGAGCGCGGCCCGTGCGGATCGACCCGCGCCTCGTTGACGAATAACAGGGCGACCCCCGCCATCGCCACCGCGCACCCGACCATCAGCTGCCGCCCGAGGCGCTGCTTGAGGAAGATGCGGCCGAAGATCGCGTTGGGGACGAGCAGCAGCGCGAACACCACGGCGACGAGACCCGAGGTGACGTAATGCTCGGCGCGGTAGACGAAGTTGAAGTTGAACGTGAACAGCGCGATGCCGATTACCGCCGCGAACGCGTAGCCGGGCGCGTCGAACCTGAAGCTCTCGCGCTTTACGCCCGCGTAGATCGCCATCGCGATGCCGGCGACGAGGAAGCGGTAGCTGATCGACCAGCTTGGCGGTACCACCGCGATCTGGTCGCGGATAACGAGCCAGGTCGAGCCCCAGATCAGCGTAACGATGCCGAACGGGATCAGTACGGCCGCGCGGGTCGACTGTGGTGGGTCGGTTGGGCCGGGGGTCATAACTCCCGGATCGCATCGGCGAGCAGGCCGACCGCGTCCGCCGGGCTGTCCCATGCCGTGACGAGGCGGATCTCGCCGGCGGCCCAGTCGTAGAAGTCGAAGCCTTTCGCGCGCAGGGCTGCGGCTTCTTCCGGCGTGGCGCGGAGGAAGACTTCGTTTGCCTCGACCGGGTGGACGAGGCGGTCGCCTGCGGCAGCGGCGAGCTTCGTCGCGCCGTCGTTCGCGGCCTTGGCGTTGGCGAGCCAGAGATCGTCGTCGAGCATGGCGAGGATCTGCGCGGCGAGATACCTCCCCTTCGACAACAATAGCCCGGCGCGCTTGCGGCGGTATTGGGTGACGGCGGCGAGGTCGGGCTTGAAGAAGACCAGCGCCTCCGCGCTCATCGCGCCGTTCTTGACGAAGCCGAAGCTCAGCGCGTCGACGCCCGCGCGCCACGTCATGTCGGCGGGCGAGCAGCCGACGCGTGCCATCGCGTTGGCGAACCGTGCGCCGTCCATGTGGAAGCCGAGCCCGCGCTCCTTCGCCAGCGCGCCGATTTCCGCGACTTCGTGCGGCTGGTAGACGCGGCCATATTCGGTGGCGTTGGTGATCGACATCGCGTGCGGCTGGACGCGGTGGACGTCGTCTGGGATCGCGTCGAGGACGGTGCGGATGGTGTCGGGGGTCAGCTTTGCGCCGTCGCCGTCGGCGAGGAACAGCTTGGCGCCGTGGGTGTAGAATTCGGGCGCGCCGCCCTCGTCGTTCTGGATGTGC
>Ga0247809_1000676_pt1 | contig 15562 bp, 15 predicted proteins | sample UWRJL104311B1_FD_180951 | JGI IMG/M metagenome (GOLD analysis project Ga0247809, IMG submission 180951) | Plant litter microbial communities from Arlington Agricultural Research Station in Wisconsin, United States - UWRJ-L104-311B-1 | ecosystem: Environmental > Terrestrial > Plant litter >...
TGTCGAACAGGCTTCCCTCGTGGAGGTCGGCGTAGTAGTTGTTGATCTGGCGGGCACGCTTGGAGGCGAAGATCACGAGCTGGTACTTGGAGTCGACCTTCGACAGCAGTTCGTCGATGGGCGGGTCAATGATTCCGCTGTTCTTGTCAGCCATTAGTGCTCCTTTGTAGGGGAATTGGGGAAAGTAGGCGCGACCGAACCCCTAAGGGGAAACCGGCACTGCCATCAACTCTACGACTTCTCGCGCCGCTTCGCTGACGTCGCGGTTGACGACCTTCACGTCGAACTCGTCTTGCGCGGCCAATTCGACCTTCGCCGTCTCGAGCCTGCGGGTCTGTTCGGCGGCGTCTTCGGTGCCGCGACCGATGAGTCGGCGCACGAGCTCGTCCCACGTCGGCGGAAGCAGGAACACCAGGATCGCCTCGGGCATCGCCTGCCGCACGAGGCGCGCACCCTGCAGGTCGATCTCGAGCAGCACTCGCCGTCCCGCCGCGAGGGCGGTGTCGATCGGGGGCCGCGGGGTGCCGTAGCGGTAGGAGTTGTGCACGATCGCCCACTCGAGCAGTTCGTCGGCGGCGATCATGCGGTCGAACTCGTCGTCGCTCACGAAGTAGTAGTGCACCCCGTCGATCTCGCCGGGGCGGGGCTTGCGCGTCGTCGCCGAGACGCTGAGCAGCACGTCGGGGTAGTTCTCGCGGATGTACGCCGATACCGTGCCCTTGCCGACGGCGGTCGGCCCGGCGAGCACGACGAGGCGCGCCGGTTCTCCGCCCGCGCGGGTCACGAGGTACTCGCGCAGCCGCACCCGCTGGCGGGCGCCGAGTCCGCCGACGCGCTTGCGTTCGGAGATCTCGAGCGTAGACATGAGCTTCGCCACCCGGGTGGGCCCGAGGGTCGGGATGCTGGTGAGCAGCTCGGTGACCCTGAGGGTCGCCTCGGAGCTGGCGGGGTCGTTCCACGCGGTCTCGGCCACGTCGAGCGCGGTGCGCGAGCGGTCGGCGACCGACCGCTTCACGGCGGCTCGGGCGCGGCGTGCCGCGACGGCGGCCTGGGCGGCCGCGACGCGGTCGACCTCCGGCGGGGCGGGGCGGGGGCTCACGCGAACGCCTCGGCGATCTCTGCCGTCTGCTGCGCGATCGCGTCGCGGAGCCGGGTGGGTCCGGTCGCGAGGATGCTGCGGGATGCGCTGACGACGACGTTGGCGGATGCCGCCCCGAAGAGCCGTTTCGCGTCGGTGACGAGGGCGCCCTGGTGGCCGAACCCCGGCGCGAGCACGGGCGTGCCCTGCAGGGCGGCCGCGGTGATGCCGTAGTCGTCGAGGCTCACGGTCGCGCCGATCACGACGCCCGTGGAGCCGAGGGTCGGTTCGAAGGAGTTCCACTCGTGCACGTCTTCGACGATACTCGCAGCGACCGATCTTCCGGCAGCCGCACCGGAGTTCACCGTGGCCCGCTGCAGCAGCGCCGCCTCGGGATTCGAGGTGGCGGCGAGCACGAACAGGCCCTTGCCGTTCGTGAGCGCGAGTTCGTGCGGGGCGCGGATGGAGCCGACGCCTTGGAAGACGCTGATCGTCATGGCGTCGGCCTCGAGCGGCGAGCCCGGGGTGAGCCACGCCTCCCCGTAGGCCTCGACGCTCGTGCCCACGTCGCCGCGCTTGACGTCGGCGATGACCAGCAGTCCGGCCGCGCGGGCCGCGGCGAGCACCTCTTCGAGCGCGGCGTACCCGGCGGAGCCGTGCCGTTCGAAGAACGCGACCTGCGGCTTCACGATGCCCGCGCTGCCCGCGGCCGCCTCGACGACGCGCAGTCCGAATTCGCGGGCGCCGTCCGCGTCATCCGCGAGGCCCCACTCCCCAAGCAGGTAGGCGTGCGGGTCGATGCCGACGCACAGTCGCCCCTCGGTCTCGAAGACCCCCGAGAGGCGCGCGCCGAACCCGACGGTCATACGCGAGCCAGTCGCTCGGCGCGGTCGATCGCGTAGTCCTGCAGCGACCGTACCTGGAAGGGTTCGCGCACGGCCTCGAACGAGGCCACGGCCGCCGCGAGCTGCGCGATCGTGGTGAACAGCGGCTTGTCGGCCGCCACCGTCGCCGTGCGGATCTCGTAGCCGTCGGCGCGCGCGCTACGTCCGCTCGGCGTGTTGATGACGACGTCGACCTCCCCCCGGTTGATCAGGTCGACGATCGTCGGCTCGCCCTCGACGTGCACCTGGCCCTGGAAGTACTTGCGCACGATGCGGGCGGGGATGCCGTTGCGGCTGAGGATCTCGGCCGTGCCCTCCGTGGCGAGGATCTCGAAGCCGAGCTGGCTCATGCGCAGCATCGGCAGGATGATGGCGCGCTTGTCGCGGTCGGCGACCGACACGAACACGCTGCCCGAGTTAGGCAGTCCGCCGTACGCGGCCTCCTGGCTCTTGGCGAAGGCCTTCGGGAAGTTCGAGTCGATGCCCATCACCTCTCCGGTGGAGCGCATCTCCGGGCCGAGCACGGAGTCGACCACGTGGCCTTCCTTGGTGCGGAAGCGTTTGAACGGCAGCACGGCCTCCTTCACGGCGACCGGCGAGTCCATCGGCACGACCGAACCGTCCTGCGCGGGCAGCAGCCCGGAGTCGACGAGAGAACGGATGCTCTGGCCCACCATGACGAGCGCGGCGGCCTTCGCGAGCGGGATGCCGAGCGCCTTGGAGACGAACGGCACGGTGCGGCTGGCGCGCGGGTTGGCCTCGAGCACGTAGAGGATTCCCTGGCCGATGGCGAACTGCACGTTGAGCAGCCCGCGCACGCCGATGCCCTCGGCGATGCCGAGCGTCGCGGTGCGCACGCGGTCGATCACGTCGCGGCCGAGCGTGACGGGGGGAAGGGTGCAGGCGGAGTCGCCCGAGTGCACGCCCGCCTCCTCGATGTGCTCCATGATGCCGCCGATGTAGAGCTCGGTGCCGTCGTAGAGCGCGTCGATGTCGATCTCGATCGCGTCGTCGAGGAAGCGGTCGACGAGCAGCGGCGACCCGGGCTCGATGACCACGACGTCCTTGACCCGTTCGAAGTAGTCGAACAGGCTCTCGGTGTCGTAGACGATCTCCATGCCGCGGCCGCCGAGCACGTGCGACGGGCGCACCAGCACGGGGTAGCCGATGTTCTCGGCGATGGCCACGGCCTCGTCGGAGTTCGTGGCGGTGCCGTTCTTCGGCGAGATGAGCGAGGCGTCCTCGAGGATCTTCGAGAACAGCCCGCGCTCCTCGGCGAGGTCGATCGCCTCGGGGGTGGTGCCGAGGATCGGCACTCCGGCGTCTTTGAGCCCCTGCGCGAGGCCGAGCGCCGTCTGGCCGCCGAGCTGCACGACGACGCCGACGAGTTCGCCGCTCTGGCTCTCGGCGTGCACGATCTCGAGCACGTCCTCGAGGGTGAGCGGCTCGAAGTACAGCCGGTCGCTCGTGTCGTAGTCGGTCGAGACCGTCTCGGGGTTGCAGTTGATCATGATGGTCTCGAACCCGGCGTCGGAGAGCGCGAAGCTCGCGTGCACGCACGAGTAGTCGAACTCGATGCCCTGGCCGATGCGGTTCGGGCCCGAGCCGAGGATGATCACCTTGCGCCGGTCGCTCGGGCGCACCTCGGTCTCGAGGTCGTAGCTCGAGTAGTGGTACGGCGTGAGCGCGGGGAACTCCCCCGCGCACGTGTCGACGGTCTTGAAGACGGGACGCACGCCCAGCGAGTAGCGGATGTCGCGGACCTCCGCCTCCTCGACCCCGCGCAGTTCGGCGATCTGCACGTCGCTGAACCCGTGGTCTTTCGCGTAGCGGAAGGTGGCCTCGTCGAGCGACTCGGCCGTGGCCACCTCGGCCGCCACCTCGTTGATGAGCACGATCTGGTCGATGAACCACGGATCGATCTTGGTGGCCTCGAAGACCTCCTCGGCCGTGGCGCCGGCGACGAGCGCCTGCTGCACGGTCACGATGCGGCCGTCGGTCGGCACGCTCGCGAGGGCGAGCAGCGCGGCCTTGTCGCGCAGCTCGTAGCGCCAGTGGAAGCTCGAGCCGCGCTTCTCGAGCGAGCGCAGGGCCTTCTGCAGGGCGGTGGAGAAGTTGCGGCCGAAGGCCATCGCCTCGCCCACGCTCTTCATGGTCGTGGTGAGCGTCGTGTCGGCGGCGGGGAACTTCTCGAAGGCGAACCGCGGCACCTTGACGACGACGTAGTCGAGGGTGGGCTCGAAGCTCGCCGGCGTCACCTTGGTGATGTCGTTGTCGATCTCGTCGAGTCGGTAGCCGATCGCGAGCTTCGCGGCGATCTTCGCGATCGGGAAGCCGGTGGCCTTGGAGGCGAGGGCGCTCGAGCGCGAGACGCGGGGGTTCATCTCGATGACGATGACGCGGCCGTTGGCCGGGTCGATCGCGAACTGGATGTTGCAGCCGCCGGTGTCGACGCCGACCGCACGAATGATGTCGATGCCGATGTCGCGCAGGTTCTGGTATTCGCGGTCGGTGAGGGTGAGCGCGGGGGCGACGGTGATCGAGTCGCCCGTGTGCACGCCGACCGGGTCGACGTTCTCGATCGAGCAGACGACGACGGTGTTGTCGGCCGTGTCGCGCATGAGCTCGAGCTCGTATTCCTTCCAGCCCATGATGCTCTCCTCGAGCAGCACCTCGGTGGTCGGGCTCTGGTGCAGTCCGTCGCCGACCATGCGCACGAGCTCCTCGCGGTCGTACGCGAATCCGGAGCCGAGGCCGCCCATCGTGAACGACGGGCGGATGACGAGCGGGTAACCGAGGTCTTCGGCGAACTCGACGGCCTCCTCGACGGTGTGCGCGATGTAGCTCTTCGCCACGTCGGCGCCGGCGTCGAGCACGAGCTGCTTGAAGATCTGGCGGTCTTCGCCCTTGTTGATCGCTTCGAAGTTCGCGCCGATGAGCTCGACGCCGTACTTCTCGAGGATGCCGTGGTTGTGCAGGTCGATCGCGGCGTTGAGGGCCGTCTGGCCGCCCAGTGTCGGCAGGATCGCGTCGGGCTTCTCGGTCGCGATGATGGTCTCGATGACCTGCCACGTGATCGGCTCGACGTAGGTCGCGTCGGCGAAGTCGGGGTCGGTCATGATCGTCGCGGGGTTGGAATTGACGAGGATGACGCGCACGCCCTCCTCGCGCAGCACCCGGCACGCCTGGGTGCCCGAGTAGTCGAACTCGGCCGCCTGCCCGATGACGATCGGGCCGGAGCCGATGACGAGTACCGAGGTGATGTCGTCCCTCTTGGGCATTAGTTGTTTCCTTCGCTGTCAGAGGAGGCGGGCGCCGGGCGCGTCGAGGCGTTCGCGATCACGAGGTCGCGGAACCGGTCGAAGAGGTAGTTCGAGTCGTGCGGGCCGGCCGCTGCCTCGGGGTGGTACTGCACGCTGAACGCGGGGATGTCGAGGGCGTTGAGGCCCTCGACCACGTTGTCGTTGAGGTTGACGTGGCTCACCTCGACGCGCCCGAATCCGGCGGGCGACTCGGTGATCACGCCGATCGGGGCGTCGACGGCGAAGCCGTGGTTGTGGCTCGTGATCTCGGTGCGCCCGGTCGACACGTCGACGACGGGCTGGTTGATGCCGCGGTGGCCGAAGGGCAGCTTGTAGGTGCCGAAGCCGAGCGCGCGACCGAGCAGCTGGTTGCCGAAGCAGATGCCGAAGAACGGCAGCCGCTCGCGCAGGATGCCCTGCAGCAGCTCGACGTGCTGGTCGGAGGCCCCGGGGTCTCCCGGACCGTTGGAGTAGAACGCCCCGACGGGTTCGAGCGCGAGCACCTCGGCGAGGGTCACGTCCTGCGGCAGCACGTGCACGTCGAAGCCGCGCTGCGACAGGTAGGTGAGGGTGGACGCCTTCACGCCGAGGTCGAGCACCGCGAGGTTGCCGAGTCGTTCGCCGATCGCGGCGACGACGTAGGGCTCGCTCGTCGATACCTCGTCGGAGAGGTTGAGTCCGCGCATGTCGCGGCCGGAGCGCACGATGGCGAGCTGTTCGTCGTCGCCGAGCTGCGGGTCGGTGCCCGAGAAGATGCCGGCGCGCATCGCCCCGGAGTCGCGCAGCCGGCGGGTGATGGCGCGGGTGTCGACGCCGCTGATGCCCACGACGCCCTGTTCGACGAGGTCGTCGTCGAGCGAGCGCTCCGAACGGAAGTTCGACACGATGCGGGAGGGGTCGCGCACGACGAAGCCGGCCACCCAGATGCGGCTCGACTCCTCGTCGGCGTCGTTCATGCCGGTGTTGCCGATGTGCGGGGCGGTCATCAGCACGATCTGCCCGGCGTAGCTCGGGTCGGTGAGGGTCTCCTGGTAGCCGGTCATGCCGGTGGCGAAGACCGCTTCGCCGAGGGTGCGGCCGAGGGCGCCGTAGGCGCGGCCGGTGAAGCGGGAGCCGTCTTCGAGCACGAGGACGGCGGGGGTGGGGATGCTCATGGCGTTTCCCTTTCTGTCGTGGTGGGCGCGAGGACGGTGAGCGCGGCGAGGAACGCAGCGCTGTCGTCGACGCGGAAGTAGCTTTCGACCGCCGTGTCGCCCAGGTTCCAGGCGAGCATGGTGAGTCCGTCGGTCTCGACGACGCGGTCGATGGTCCAGGTGGCGCGGGCGACGGAGACGATGTCGGCCGCGGGGATGAATATCTCCGGCTGCCCGGCGATCGGCACGACGACCCCGGTCTCCGCCACGACGACCTCGGTCTTGGCCCGGAAGCCGAGCCCGTGCACCGCGACGCGGTTGAGGCGGTCGCCGGCGTAGGTGGTGGCGACGTAGAAGCCGGGGAAGGTGCCCGCGACCACGCCGAGCACGGCGGGCACGCGCTGCGGGGCCGCGATGCCGCTCTGCCTGCCCTTGCGCGAGCGCCAGCCGAGGGCGATGAGCGCGAGGAACAGCACGAGCGCCGCGATCACGATGACGGCCGATACCTGCTTATCCACGGGCGGCCTCCGCGCTCGCCGCTACCGTGGCCGCGTCGACGAGCTCGCCGTCGAGCACCGTCGCGTAGCCGTCGTGGATTGTCGCCATCACGCGGCCGGGGAGAGTGCGCGCGAGGTAGGGCGAGTTGACGCCCTTGCCGCGCAGGTGCTCGACCCCGAACTCGCGGCTCGCCGCGGGGTCGTAGAGGGTGACGTTGGCGGGGCTGCCGACGGCGAAGGCGGAGCCGTACCCGGCGAGCCGCCCGATCTCGGCCGGCTTCGAGGAGAGCACCCTGGCGACATCCGCGAAGTCGAGGTAGCCGGTGTCGACGACGGCGGCCTGCACGACGCTGAGCGCGGATTCGAGCCCGACCATGCCGTTCGCGGCCTCGTCCCACGCGCACTCCTTGGCCTCGAGCGGGTGTGGGGCGTGGTCGGTCGCGACGATGTCGATGGTGCCGTCGGCGAGGGCCTCGCGCAGGGCGATCACGTCTTCTTCGCGGCGCAGCGGCGGGTTGACCTTGAACCGCGAGTCGTAGCCGCGCACGAGCTGTTCGGTGAGCAGCAGGTGGTGTGGCGTGACCTCGGCGGTGACGTCGATGCCGCGGGCCTTCGCCCAGCGGATCACGTCGACGCTGCCGGCGGTCGAGAGGTGGCAGATGTGCAGGCGCGCCCCGACGTGCTGGGCGAGCAGCACGTCGCGCGCGATGATCGACTCCTCGGCGACGGCCGGCCAGCCGGCGAGCCCGAGTTCGGAGCTCAGCGCTCCCTCGTTCATCTGGGCGCCCTCGGTGAGCCTCGGGTCTTGCGCGTGCTGGGCGATGACGCCGTCGAAGGTCTTCACGTACTCGAGGGCGCGGCGCATGAGCAGCGGGTCGGAGACGCAGATGCCGTCGTCGGAGAACACGCGCACGCCGGCACGGGAACCCGCCATGGCGCCGATCTCGCTGAGCGCGGTGCCGGCGAGCCCGGTGGTGACCGCGCCGATCGGGCGCACCGTCACGTAGCCGTGTTCGGCGCCGAGCGAGGCGACCTGTTCGACGACGCCGGCGGTGTCGGCGACGGGGCTCGTGTTGGCCATGGCGAAGACGCTCGTGAAGCCGCCGATCGCTGCGGCGCGCGACCCGGTGAGCACGGTCTCGCTCTGCTCGAAGCCGGGTTCGCGCAGGTGCGTGTGCAGGTCGACGAGGCCGGGCAGGGCGGTGAGCCCGTCGGCGTCGACGACGGTCGCGCCGCTGGCGGAGAGGCCGGAGCCGACCTCGGCGACCAGCCCGTCGCGGATCAGCAGGTCGGTGGTGGTTCCGTGCGGCAGCGTGGCGCCGCGAATGATGATGCTCATGTCTCTCACAATCCCGCCGCGCCGGACAGCAGCAGGTACAAGACCGCCATCCGTATCGATACCCCGTTGGCAACCTGCTCGAGCACGGTCGACTGCGGGGAGTCGGCGGCCTTCGCAGAGATTTCCAGGCCCCGATTCATCGGGCCGGGGTGCATGACCAGACTAGCCGCAGGCAGGAGGGCGAGCCGTTCGTCGTCGAGCCCCCACTGGCGCGCGTACTCGCGCGCGTTGGGGAAGAACGCCGCGTGCATGCGCTCCGCCTGGATGCGCAGCATCATCACGACGTCGGGCTTCGCCGCGATCGCCGCGTCGAGGTCGTAGCCGACCGTGACCGGCCAGTCGGAGATGCCGATCGGCACGAGGGTCGCCGGGGCGACGAGGTGCACTCGGGCGCCGAGGGTCGTGAGCAGCCAGACGTTGGAGCGCGCGACCCGGGAGTGCAGGATGTCGCCGACCACGGTAACGCTCACGCCGTCGAGGTCGCGCCCCCGGGCGGCGGCACCGTGCAGTCGCCTGCGGATGGTGAACGCGTCGAGCAGCGCCTGCGTGGGGTGTTCGTGCGTTCCGTCGCCCGCGTTCACGATGCCGGCGTCGATCCAGCCGCTCTCGGCGAGCACGCTCGGGGCCCCGGAGGCCTGGTGCCGCACGACGACGGCGTCGGCGCCCATCGCGGCGAGGGTCTGCGCGGTGTCCTTGAGGCTCTCGCCCTTCGATACGCTCGAGCCTTTGGCCGAGAAGTTGATCACGTCGGCGCTGAGCCTCTTGGCCGCGGCCTCGAACGAGATGCGCGTGCGGGTGGAGTCTTCGAAGAAGAGGTTGACCACCGTCTTGCCGCGCAGTGCAGGCAGCTTCTTGATCTCGCGCCCCGCGACATCCGCCATGTCCTCGGCGACGTCGAGGATGGCTATCGCCTCGTCGCGCGTCAGGTCTTTCGTGCTGAGCAGGTGCCTCACGACTCGCTCCCCTCGATGGTGACCTCGTCGACGCCGTCGACCTCGACGAGGTGCACGTTGATGCGTTCGCTCGCCGCGGTCGGCAGGTTCTTGCCCACGAAGTCCGCGCGGATGGGGAGCTCGCGGTGGCCACGGTCGACGAGGGCGGCGAGCCGCACGGCGCGGGGGCGGCCGATGTCGTTCAGGGCGTCGAGGGCCGCGCGGATGGTGCGGCCGGAGTAGAGCACGTCGTCGACGAGCACCACGGTCTTGCCGTCGATGCCGCCGGACGGGATCTGCGTGGGGCTCGGTGCACGCGTCGGGTTCTTCGCGAGGTCGTCGCGGTACATGGTCACGTCGAGGAAGCCGACGGTGCCGCTGCCCGGCTCGATCGAGTCGAGGATCTCGCCGATGCGCCGCGCGAGCACCACGCCGCGGGTCGGGATGCCGAGGAGCACGAGGTCGCTGGCGCCGCGATTGGACTCCAGGATCTCGTGGGAGATGCGGGTCAACGCTCGGGTGATGTCAGCCGATTGCAGCACGAGGCGTGCAGTCATTCTGACCTCCTTCCCCGCCTCTCTGGACGGAATTTAAAGGATGTCTGGTGTGGCCACTATAGCCGAGCGCGCTCCCGCTCCGGGGCGGAGGCCCGGGCGGCGGCCATGCTCACGGTGGCCCCGGCGACGATGGAGCCGACCGCGCCCGCCACGAGATCGCCGATGGTGTCGTCGTAGCCCACGTAGATCTGCGGGTCGACGACGTTGTGGCCGACCCACTCCGCGATCTCCCAGACGACGGCCGCCGTCAGGCCGAACGCCGTGGTGAGCACGACGGCCGCCGCACGCGTCGGGGCGGCCGGCGTGACGCCCGCGCGCTGGGCGAGCACGAAGAACACGGCGGCGAGCAGGCCGGTCGCGGCGAAATGCACCACGAGGTCCCAGCTCGCGATCGCCGCGTAGAGGTCGAGCACGCTGCTCCAGGCCGCCACGAGCAGGGCGACGCCGACGGCTACGTCGAGGCCGGGCCGCAGGCCGAGGAACCGCGACGCGTACACGCCGAGCAGGGCGAGCGCGCAGACCCAGAACGCGACGGTTCCCCAACCGATCCCCGCCACGACGACCCCGACGGTGCCGAGCACGCGCACGGCGTCGGCCGCCCATTCGGTCGCGGTCACGGGTGGGCGCAGGAACGTCTCGATCACCCGACGAGCCTAGGTCAGCGGCGGAAACCGCAGGAGGGCTTGCACCGGTTCGTGATCGGATGCAGCGACCCCGTCGGCCCGTGCGGCATTGATCGCCGCCGCCCGCACCTCGGTGCCCGGCGTGACCAGCAGCCAGTCGATGCGCCGGCCGCCGACGCGGGGCGCGCGGTAGCCCGAGTAGGTGCGCCACTCCGGCGTCAGCCGTGCGGCTGCCGCGGTCCAGGCGTCGAGGAGACCGCCGGCGCCGGTGAGGGCGCGGTAGGGCGCCGAGCCGACGCGTGCGTTGGCGTCGCCCAGCACGATCGCGGGCCCGCCGTCTCCCACGATGCCCGCGATCATCCGCGCCGAGGCGAGCCGCGCACGCCTCGAAAGGGCGTCGAGATGCGTGTTGACGACCCGGAAGGGGATGCCGGTCGCGCGGTCGCGCAGCCGGGCCTCCACGAGGATGCGCGGCCACGGCGCGCCCCACGACCGGGAGCCGGCGACTTCCGGCGTGCGGGAGAGGGCCAGCTGGCGCCAGCCGAGCACCTCGATGCGCGCGGTGTCCACGACGATCGGGCACGCCTCTCCCCCGCCGTCGGCGTCGCGGCCGCGTCCCACCGCCGCGTAGTCCGGCCCGAGCGCGGCCACGACGAACTCCGTCTGCCCGGCGAGCGACTCCTGCAGCCCGAGCACGGTGGGGCGTTCGGCGGCGAGCAGACGGGCGAGCGCGGGCGCCCGCGTCTGCCAGCGGTCGGCGCGCCGAGCCAGGGCGTCGGGCAGGCGGCGGCGCACATTGAACGTCATGGCGTGCAGGTCGGGGGCGGCGGCCGGCCCGATCGTGACGGTCACTGGGCCGGCTCGTCGTACACGGCAATGCCCGCGGCGATCGCGGCCGCGCGATAGGCGCCCGCGAGGCTCGCCACGGTCTCGTGGGCGTTGAGCCCGCTGGGGTTCGGCACGACCCAGAGTTCGCGGCCGTCGAGGGTCTCCGACTGCCGGCCCGGCAGTGCCTTCGGCCGCACGAAGGCGGTGCGGTAGGCGGTGATGCCGAGCATCGCGACGACGGACGGTCGCAGGCGTGCGACGCGGGCCTCGAGGGCAACGGCCCCGTCGGCCAATTGTTCGCGGGTGAGCTCGTCGGCGCGCCTCGTCGCTGCGGCCACGAGGGAGGTGATGCCGACGCCCCGCGCGAAGAGGTGGTCCCGGTCGTCGTCGCTCAGCCCGGCCGAGGCGTCGATCACCCGGTCGGTGATGCCAGCGCGGTACAGGGCGGGGTAGAACCGGTTGCCGCGACGGGCGAAGGGCGCCTGCACCGCGACGGTGTGCAGTCCGGGGTTGATGCCGACGAACAGCAGCCGGAGTCCCGGTCCGACGGTGTCGGGCAGGGTGTGGCCGTACAGTGCGTCGAGCTCGGCAGTAGTGAATCCCACGGCCGCACTCTACGACACAAGCGCTCCGGGCCGGTCGGGTCGCATTACACAAGAACCGTTGCGCAACGACTCTTGTGCGGATACCCTCGTCGCATGACCCCCGCCGATCCGCCCCGCACCACCCTCACCACGGCAGCTTCGCTGCGGGTACTCGCCCACCCCACCCGCCTCCGGCTGCTCGGGCTGTTGCGCGAGCGCGGGGCGCAGACCGCGGCCCAGCTCGGCGACGTCGTCGACGAGGCGCCCGGCACCGTGAGCTATCACCTGGCCAAGCTCGCGGAGTTCGACCTCATCGAGCCGGCCGAGAGCCGGAGCGGCGACCGGCGCGAGCGGTGGTGGCGGGCGACGGCACCGCTCACGAGCTGGGAGCCCGCCGACCTGCTCGACGACCCGGAGAAGCGGGCGGCATCCATGGCCCTCGAGAAATCGGTGACCCAGGTCTACGCGCGCCGCTACGACGACTACATCGACGCGACCGCGACCATGCCGCGTGAGTGGGTAGCCGCGGGGGCGAGCGGAGACCGCAGCATCCGCCTCACCGTCGACGAGCTACGCGCGATGCGCGCCGAGCTCGAAGAGGTCGTCGAACGCTGGCACGACGTGGGTGCCGCGCACGATCCCGCCGAGCCGGACGGCGCCGAACCCGTGTTCGTCGTGTTCCAGGCCTACCGCCGACCGTGAGCGAGGACGACGGATGACGCGTCCGCCGGCGAAGGGGCGTGACCGCGGGTCGCTCGTGGCCCTCCTGGCCGCGCACGCGATCTCGCAGACCGGCAACGTCGTCACGGCCTTCGCGATCCCGTTCTACGTGCTCGGCCTCGGCGGGTCAGGCCTCGAGGTGGGCATCGCCGCGTTCTTCGCCACCGCCCCGGTGGTCATCGGCGGCCCGCTCGGCGGCGTCGTGGTCGACCGTGTCGGTCACCGCAGGGCCTCGATCGTGGCCGACCTGGTCAGCGGGCTCGCCGTGCTCGCGATGCCCGTGCTCGCGCTCACCGTCGGCCTCCCGTTCTGGGCGCTGCTCGGGCTCGTGTTCGTCGCGGGCCTGCTCGACACCCCGGGCCAGACCGCGCGCCGCGTGATGCTGCCCGGGTTGACCGACCGGGCCGGGGTGCGCATCGAGCAGAGCGTCGGCCTGCTCGACGGCACCGAACGCCTGTCCCGGCTCGTCGGCGCCACCCTCGCCGGGCTGCTCGTCGCGACGGTCGGGCCGGTGGCGACGCTCTTCGTGAACGCGGCGACCTTCGGGGTGTCGGCGCTCGTGACCCGGCTCGGCGTGCCGGGCGACCCGGCCGGCGACCCGGCCGGCGACGCGGCCGCCGACGGGGCGTCGGAGGAGCCCGGCGGCGCGGACGCCCGCGTGTCGTACTGGGCGGACCTCGCCGCCGGCTTCCGGTTCGTCGTGCGCGACCCGCTCATGCGGCTGATCGTCGCGCTCGTGCTGGTGACGAACCTGCTCGACTCGGCGCGCGCGTCGAGCATGGTGCCGCTCTACGCCAACGACCGGCTGGGCGGGGCGGCCGCCCTCGGCCTGCTCGTCGCGGTCATGGGCGGTGCCGCGCTCGTCGGCAATGTCGCCTTCGGGTTCGTGGCGCACCGCGTGCCGCGCCGCGTCACCTTCGCGGTGTGCTTCCTGCTCGCGGGTGGTCCGCCGAACGCGGCCTTCGCCCTCGGCGCTCCCCTGCCGGTACTCGTCGCGACGGTCGCGGTCGCCGGCCTCGCCGCCGGCTCGCTCAACCCGATCCTCGGTGCGGTGCAGTTCGAGCGGGTGCCCGAGCGGATGCGCGGACGGGTCTTCGGGCTGATCAACGCGGGCGCGTGGGCCGGCGTGCCCCTCGGCGCGCTGCTCGGCGGCGTCGCCGTCGACACGGTCGGGTTCTCCGCCGCGTTCGCAACCGCCGCCGTGGTCTATACGCTCGTCACGGTCACGCCGCTCACGGGCGGGACGTGGCGCCTGATGGAGCGGGCGGCTCCTGGCCCCGCGTCATCCTCAGGACCGCCTGCACCGCCTCGTGGTCGGACGGAGCGGCGCCGTCGAACCGCACCGCGTTGATGCCCATCGACTTGACCTCGATGCCGCCACCGACGAGCAGCCAGTCGATGCGCTTGCCGCCGACCTTCGGCGGGCGGTAGTTGGAGAACGTCGTGTAGTCGGGCGAGAGACGTCGCTCGGGCATGAGCCAGGCGTCGACGAGCCCGGCGTTGTGGGTGAGCTCCCGGTACGGCGCGGAGAAGACGCCGGCGTTCGCGTCTCCCGTGACGATGACCGGACCCGAGCCGCGGCCGATCAGGCGCGTGAGCATCGCCGCCGACTTGAGCCGGGCGGCGGGCGACTGGTGGTCGAAGTGGGTGTTGAACGCGCGGAAGTCGATGCCCGTCGCGAGGTCGTGGAACGTCGCGACGACCACGAGCCGCGGCACGCGGTTTCCCCACGAGCGCGAACCCGGCACGCCCGGGGTGCTCGACAGCGCGTACTGCGCCCAGCCGACGAGCCTCAGCCGGTCGGTGTCGTAGAAGATCGGGCACGCCTCGCCCTCGCGGTTGGCGTTGCGTCCGTAGCCGATGCGCTCGTAGCCCGGTCCGAGGCTCGCGCCGACGAAACGCGACTGGTCGAGCAGCGCCTCCTGCACGCCCAGAAGCGCGGGCCGCTCGGTCGCGAGCACCCGCTGCAGGAGATGCTTGCGGTGGCTCCAGACGTCGCGGCTGCGGGGCGGCAGCCGCGACATCCGACGCCTGATGTTGTAGGTCATCACGTGCAGGTCGGGCGGCGGCGTGAACCCGATGAAGGCGTCGTCGGGGCCGGGCGCATCCGTCATGCCCTCAGCGTAGGCGCGCCGACCCCGCCTCGGGGGTGACGCCGCGCCCACGGCGGCGGGAACGGCTAGGCGCGGGTCTGCGCGATGCGGCCGAGCAGGCCGTTGATGAAGCCGGCCGAGTCTTCCGTCGACAGCACGGACGCGGCCTCGACCGCCTCGGAGATCGCGACGCCGTCGGGGATCGACTCGTTGAAGAGCAGCTCCCAGATGCCGATGCGCACGATGGCGCGGTCGACGGCGGGCATGCGGTTGATCGTCCAGCCCTGGGCGTAGGTCTCGATGAGCTCGTCGATCTCGTCGCCGTGCTCGGTGATCCCGACGACGATCTCGCGGGCGTACGGCCATGACGAGCCACGCTTGGGGTCTGCGTCGGCCCTGGCCTGTTCGACCGCGAGGGCGGAGTTGATGGATTCTTCTCTGACGTCTGCGCCGTAGAGCAGGTCGAGGGCGCGCTTGCGCGCTTTGGTGCGGGCACTCATGGTCTGCTGCGCCTAGTTGACGCGGCCGAGGTAGCTGCCGTCGCGCGTGTCGACCTTGACCTTGGTGCCGATGTCGAGGAACAACGGCACCTGGATCTCGTAGCCGGTCTCGACGGTGGCGGGCTTGGTGCCGCCGGTAGAGCGGTCGCCCTGCAGGCCGGGCTCGGTGTACGTGATCTCGAGGGTGACGGATGCAGGCAGCTCGACGTAGAGCGGGGCTTCGTTGTGCAGCGCGATCGTGACGTTCTGGTTCTCGAGCATGAAGTTGACCGCGTCGCCCACCTGCGCGGCCGAGAGGGTGATCTGGTCGTAGTTGCCGAGGTCCATGAACACGAAGTTCTCGCCGTCGGCGTAGAGGTACTGGTAGTCGGCGCGGTCGACGGTCTCGGTCTCGAGCTTGGCACCGGCGTTGAACGTGCGGTCGACGACCTTGCCGCTCATGACGTTCTTGACCTTGGTGCGCACGAATGCGCCGCCCTTGCCCGGCTTCAC
>Ga0247809_1000679_pt1 | contig 15537 bp, 16 predicted proteins | sample UWRJL104311B1_FD_180951 | JGI IMG/M metagenome (GOLD analysis project Ga0247809, IMG submission 180951) | Plant litter microbial communities from Arlington Agricultural Research Station in Wisconsin, United States - UWRJ-L104-311B-1 | ecosystem: Environmental > Terrestrial > Plant litter >...
CTACCACCGCAAGCACGTGGCCACGCTGCACGTCGTGCACAGCGCCCACCGCTCGGGCGACGGCGAGCCGGGCCGCCCCCTCAAGGCCAGTCGGCGCGACGCGCTCTCGGGCACCGACGGGTTCGACGTGGTGGTCGCCCTCACCGAACGCCAACGCACCGACCTCGCCGCCGACCTCCCGCCGTCGGTGCCCCTCGCCGTGGTACCGAACGCGACGGCGCCCGCGCGCCCGGGCCGAGGCACCGTCGGCCGAGGCGCCGGCGTGCCGCGCGACCGGCCGGCCGACCGCGGCGTGGTGCTCGCCTCGCTCACCTCGCGCAAGCGAGTCGCGCACGCGGTGACGGCCGCGGCGCTGGCCGGCGTCGCGCTCGACGTCTACGGCGACGGCCCCGAACGCGAGGTGCTCGAACGGCAGATCGCCGAGCTCGGGTCGCCCGTGCGACTGCTCGGGCATCGCCCCGACGCGTCGCTCGCCTTCCGCGACGCGTCGTTCAGCCTGCTCACCTCGACCTCGGAGGGCGCGCCGCTCGTGCTGCTCGAGGCCATGGCCGCCGGCTGCCTGCCGATCGCCTACGACATCCGCTACGGTCCGCGCGACGTGATCCGCGACGGCGTCGACGGCTTCGTGGTGCCGCCCGGAGACACGGCAGCGATGGCCGACGCCATCCGTCGGCTGCAGGCCCTGCCCGAGCGGTCGCGGCGCCGCATGCGTCGCGCAGCACGCCGCTCGACCCGGCGGTACTCCGAGGCGCGGATCACCGGCCGGTGGGCCGCCGTGGTCGCCGAGGTCGCCGCACGCCGCTGGCCCGCGCCGAAGCCCGCGCCGCTGCCGGCGCGCGTGCGCCGGAAGCTCGGCCGCCTGCGCCGCGCGATCCGGCCCGCGTCCGACTAGGCGAGGCCCGTCCCCGCGACGAAGGCGTCGACGTCGCGGCGCGACCGCAGCCGCACCACCCGCAGTGCCGGGTAGTCGACCTCCGCCGCGCGCACCTGGTCGCGCACCAGCCCGATCGACCTGTGCCCCCACCGAATCATGTGGTTCGGGTCGACGAGCACCCGCCAGAGCGGCTGCTCTACATTGCCGGCCCAGAGCGGCACCCTCCGTACGCGGTTCGAGACGATGCGCCGCACCAGCCGGGTCATGATGAGCGGCGTGGGCAGGTCGAGCCAGACCAGGGTGTCGGCGCGCGCGGCGATGACGGGCCGTGCCTCGTCGAACTGCCACTCGGTGATCCAGCGCGGACCCCGGGTGAACGCTTCCACGTCGGCGGCGAACTCGGCCCGCATGCTCCACGCCGGGCCGTGCGCGAGCTCGTCTAGCTCGACGGCAGGCGCGTCGACGAGGGGCGCCAGCCGGCCGGCGAGCGTCGTCTTGCCCGCACCCGGCGCACCCGCTATCGCGATCCGGGCGGGCCGGGGGCTCAGGGTGTCGGCGGCGCTCAGCACGCTCCGCAGCCTAGTCCCGGCGGCGCTCCCCGACCTCGGATGCGCCGGCCTTCTCGCGCAGCTCGCGGCCGTCCGCGACATCCTTCTCGTGCTTGGCGGCGGTCTTGTCGCTCTTGGCGGTGTCGCGGGGCGGCAACTGGATCGTCTCCTCCGCCCCGATGCCCGCCTGCAGCTCGCGTCCGCGTTCGAGCTCGGCGTCGAGCTCCGCCCCGAACAGCAGGGCGAGGTTCGTGATCCACACCCAGAGCAAGAACACGATGACTCCGCCGATCGAGCCGTAGGTCTCGTTGTAGTTCGAGAAGTTCGCCACGTAGAAGGCGAAACCGGCGGATGCCACGACCCAGACGATCAGGGCGAAGAGCGCGCCGAAACTCATCCACCGGAACTTCGGCTGCCGCACGTTCGGGGTCGCGTAGTACAGCACGGCCACGAGGATCACGGCGAGCGCTGCGAGCAGCGGCCACCGCGCGATGTCCCACACCAGCACCGCGGTCTCGCCGATGCCGACCAGCTCGCCCACGCGCTCGGCGACCGGGCCGCTGACCGTGACGAGCAGGGCCGCGACCACCGCGACGACGATCGCGAGCACCGTCACGGCGAGGGTGAGCGGACGCAGTTTCCAGAACGGGCGCCCCTCCTGGATGCCGTAGACGCGGTTCATGGCGCGCGAGAACGCGGTGACGTAGCCGGACGCCGACCAGAGCGCCCCGAGCACGCCGACGACGAACGCGAGACCGGCCGACGGCGACGTCGCGAGGTCGGAGAGCGGGCCCTCGATCGCGTCGAGCGTCGTGCCCGGCACGAGGCCGCCTGCGAGATCGAGCAGCGCGTCCGTCGTCTTCTCCGGGTCGCCGAAGAGCCCCACGATCGAGACGAACGCGAGCAGGGCGGGGAACACCGCGAGCACGCCGTAGTAGGTGAGGGCCGCCGCGAGGTCGGTCGCCTGGTCGGCACCGAACTCGCGGGCCGTCTTCTTGAGCACGTAGAGCCACGACGGTCTGCTGATCTCCGTGATCTCGTCCGGCTTGCGCGGGTCGTCGGGGTCGGGCGCCGTCGCGCGCCGCTTGCTCGCTCGTTCTCCGGTTTCTTCAGCCATGCCTCGACGGTAGACACCGGGGCCTGTCGGTGCGCCGGGGGTTGCGCAAGGGCTGACGCCCGATCATTGTCGGCACCTACCGTGGGCTGATGGGCGCGAGAGAGTTGTGGTTGTTCCGGCACGGCGAGAGCGTCGCGAACGTGGCGGCCGCCGCCGCCGAACGCGCGGGGAGCGACCGGATCGAGGTGCCGTTCCGCGACGCCGACGTTCCGCTGTCGGAGCTCGGCGTGCGGCAGGCGGAGGCGCTCGGCGCCTGGTTGGCCGACAACGCGCCCGCGGAAGGGACTGCCTCCCTGTGGACGTCGCCGTACCGCCGTGCCATCCAGACCCTCTCGGTCGCTCTCGAGACGTCGGGTCGGGCACTCGGCGACCCGCCGCGCATCGACGAGCGGCTGCGCGACCGCGAGCTCGGCGTGCTCGACCTGCTCACCAGCCACGGCGTCGACCGGCTGCTGCCCGACGAGGCGGCGAGGCGGCGCTGGCTCGGCAAGTTCTACTACCGCCCGCCGGGCGGGGAGTCGTGGGCCGACGTCGCGCTGCGCGTGCGCTCGCTGCTCGCCGACTTCGACGCGGGGGCGGATGCCGCGGCCGACGCTCCGGCGCCCGTGATGATCGCCGCTCACGACGCCGTGGTCATGGTCTTCATCTACGTCTGCCTCGGGCTCAGCGAGGGCGACCTGCTCGATTTCGCCCAGACCCACGTCGTGAGCAACGCCTCGGTGACCCGGCTCGTGCGCCCGAGCGGCACCGGCCCGTGGACGCTCGAGGCGTTCTCGCACGACGAGCACATCAGGGAGACCGGGGTGCCGGTCACAGAACACGCGGGAGACAAAGATGCCGACATCCATTGAGCACGTCGTGACCCCGGCCCTGCTGCGCGACTGGCCGCTGCCCGACGTCGCCGGATCGAAGTACGGGCGCGGGCAGATCGTCGTCGTGGGCGGCGCGCTGCGCTCCCCCGGGGCCGCGATGCTCGCCGGCGTCGCGGCGCTGCGGGTGGGTGCAGGGCGCCTCACGCTCGCCGTGGCCCGGTCGGTCGCGGCGTCGGTCGCGACATCCATCGTCGAAGCCGGCGTCGTGCCGCTCGACGAGACCGACGACCACGTCGACGGGGCGAGCATCCGGCTGGCCGCGTCCGACGTCACCGGCGCGGACACCGTGCTCGTCGGGCCAGGCCTCGACGACGCGGACGAGACCGCGCGCCTACTCACGGCGCTCGTGCCGCTGCTCGACGAGAACTCGTCGGTCGTGCTCGACGCCTTCGCGCTCGGGGTGCTGCCCACCCTTCCCCGTGTGGTCGACGCGCTGCGCGGGCGGGTCGTGCTCACGCCGAACAAGAACGAGGCCGCGAGGCTGCTCGGGAGGGGCGACGACGAAGACGCGGGGTCGCCCGACGAGGTGCGCGAGATCGCGCGGCGCTACGACGCGGTGGTGTCGTGCTTCGGCGTGGTCGCCGACCCCGACGGCGAGAGCTGGACGATCAGCACCGGCACGGGCGGGCTCGCGACGTCGGGCAGCGGCGACGTGCTGGCCGGGGCGATCGCCGGCTTGCTCGCCCGCGGGGCGACCGCCGCGCAGGCCGCCGTGTGGGCCACGCACGCGCACTCGGTGGCCGGCGACCGGTTGGCGGTCGAGGTGGGCCCGCTCGGCTACCTCGCGGGCGAGCTGCTCGGCGAGCTGCCGCGCGTGCTCGTCGAGGTCGGGGCCTGACGCTCGCGGGAGCCCCCGGCTACACCGAGGTCTGGTCGCGTCCGCGGGCCTTCGCGCGGTACATCGCACCGTCGGCGTCGCGCAACACGTCGACCGCGGTCGAGGCCGACGCCGTCGACGCGATGCCGACCGACGCGGTGATCGCGATCATCCGGCCGGCGACGTAGGTCGGCTGCTTGACCGCCTCGACGATCCGCCCGGCGATCACCATGGCCTCCTCCGGCGTGGTCTCGGCGCACATGACGACGAACTCGTCGCCGCCGAGCCGCGCCACGAGGTCTTGCGTGCGCGTCGCGGCGCGGATCTGCTTCGCGGCGTGCACGAGCACCGCGTCTCCCGCGTCGTGGCCGTGGGTGTCGTTGACGCCCTTGAACGAGTCGAGGTCGATGAACAGCAGGCTCATCGCGCTGCCGGCCATCGGGTCGGCGACGCCGATCTCGAGCCGCTCCATGAGGTGCCGTCGGTTGGGCAGCCCGGTGAGCGGGTCGTGCATCGCGAGGGCGGCGAGCTGCGCCTCGGCGTGGCGCTGCATGACGCTGATCATGTCACGGGCGAGCTCCTCCGCCTCGGTGTCGAGTCCAGCCCAGGGCAGCGACTGGCCGCTCACGCTCTGGCTCCACGACGAGAACGAGGTGCGCGGCGACAGCGTCGTCACCCGGTTGGCGGAGGTCTGGTCGCCGAGCCAGGTGATGGTCTGGCTGATCTCCGGCCGGAACCAGGCGAGGAACCCCGATCCGCCGACGAGCGGCACGAGCAGCATGCCGGCCACGCCGGGCAGCAGGCGTGCTGCCGCGGGTTGCTCGTGCTCGAGCGACTCGATCGCGATGACGCCGCGCGAGCCGGGCGCGATCAGCTTCACTGCCTCGCGCACAGCCTCGATGTCGGGCGTGGTGCCGAGAGTGGTCGCGTGCGTACCCAGGTCGATCATGGCGCCCGCGGCCGGTACGAGGTCGAGCAGGGTGAGCGGGCCGCGGAACAGCGCGGCCGGGATGTCCGGACCCATCGGGGTGCGGCTCATAGACAGCTGGTTGACGAGCTGCGACCGGATGCTGCGGAGCTGCATCTGCTGGGTGAGCCGACGGATCTCGGCCATCGAGCTCAACTGCACGGACACCTGCGCGGCCACGATCTCGAGCCCCTGCCGCAGCGCGTAGGGAACGCGCCGCACGGTGCGGTTCGCGAGCGTGACCATGCCGATCAGCTGGTCGCCGCGCACGAGCGAGAGCGACAACGTCGACGCCTGTCCCATGTTGCGCATGAACTGCAGGTGGTGGGGTGAGACGCTGCGCAGCTCGGCGCTGCTGAGGTCGAGCGCCGTCGGGTCGGTCGCCGCGGTGTCGTCGGAGAGCGCGGGGTCGGAGAGCAGGGCGGCCGTCTCGCCCGCGCTGCTCACGATCATCCGCGACAGCTTCGACAGGTACAGCTCGCGAGCCTGCGCGGGGATGTCCGAGGCCGGGTAGTGCAATCCGAGGTACGGCTCCATTCCCGCCTCGACCTGCTCGGCGACGATCTCGCCGTGCCCGTCGGGGTGGAAGTGGTAGATCATCACGCGGTCGAACATCGTCAACTGCTTCAACTCGCGGGCCGCGGCATCCCACAGCTCGTGGTCCGTCGTGGCCTTCGTCAGCCGCTGGATGGCGGCGAACACCGAGGGGCTCGACTGGTAGTCGTCGGCCACGATCGACGGCTCGAACTCGACGAACGTCCAGACGCCGTCGCTGTGGACGATGACGTCGAAGCGCTGGCCGTTGCGGGTGATGTGCAGAGGGTTGCGCGACGATTCGAGGCCGAGAAGTGTGTCCCAGTGTTCGGACGCCCACGCCTCGCCGGTCACCACGTCGATCGGGCGCCCGAGCACCGCGGCGGCGGCGACGCCGAGCACGACATCGCAGTTCTCCGACGCGTGGCCGATCTCGAGAGTCAGCGGATTGAGGGCGAGGAGAGCGCCGTGCGGCTGGATCGAGCCGGGCGTGCGGATCGGCTCCTTGACGCATTCGTCGAGACGCCGTTGCTCGTCGTCGGATAAAACTATGGTCGTGCCTTTCATCCCCGTGCCGATCTATATGACATGGGCACCTTCGACGATGGATGACACAGATATTTGCACTCAGTCGGAGTTTATCGGTGCGTTCCGCCCGTTCTGCGTCATGCGCCTTTTCGCCGGATAAGTCCATGGGGTGCAGTACAATCCGGGCCGACCTACGCTGTAACTTACATGCCCGTCACAAAACACACCACTGGAGATCTCATGGACCTGGGCCAGTACGCGTCCTATCCCCTGCCGAAGCGCGTCAAAGACAACTTCGGAGTCGACACCGCCGGGCAGCTCGCCGACCAGCTCGGGGTGCGCGGCGAACTCACCCCGCAGCTCGCGCGCGACGCGGAGAACGCCTACAACGCCTACTCGCGCGGCGACACCCAACCCGCCCAGCAGCTGCTCGCACGCCTCGGCCTCGACGATTCCGCCATCGCGAAGGTGATGTCGTCGCTCTCGGCGAACTGATCAATCCCTTCCGCGCCGCCGCCTGGTGGGTGGCCGATTACGTCTACGCCGCCGTGTGGCAGCTGCGCGGCCTCGTCGACCGCAGCGACCCGGCGCACTTCGCCGACGGCGAGCGCACGCCGATCGTCGTCGTGCCCGGCATCTGGGAGTCGTGGCGATTCCTGCGGCCGCTCATCTCCCGCATGCACGACGAGGGCCACCCGGTGTTCGTCGTGAACCTGTTGGGTTTCAACGGGCGCCCGGTGTCGGATGCCGCGGCGGTGGTCGACGCGTACCTCCGCACGCTCGACGTCGACGAGGTGATCCTCGTCGCGCACAGCAAGGGCGGGCTGGTCGGCAAGTACGTCATGGTGCACGGCGTCGCTTCGGCGAAGATCCGCGCCATGCTCGCGGTCTCCGCGCCGTTCAACGGCTCCGCCTACGCACGCTGGCTGGTCGTGCCGAGCCTGCGCCTGCTCGCGCCGCGCGACCCGCTCATCGTGGCGCTCGCCGCAGACCTCGCGGTCAACGCGCGCATCGTGTCGGTCTATCCGCGGTTCGACCCGCACATCCCCGGCGGCAGTTTCCTCCCCGGCGCGAAGAACGTGCGGCTCGACACGGGCGGCCACTTCCGCGTTCTCGCAGACCCGCGGGTTATCGCCGAGCTGGCGGTGCTGGCGACGGCGCCGCCCGGCGAACCCCCGTCGGGTGCCGACTCCTAGACCGCCGCGGACCGCCGTGACGCGCCCTCCGCGAAGCGAACTACCACGTCGGCCGTGGCGGCCGGGCCGGAGTGCACCACGTTGTGCCTGAAACCGGCGATCGTAGCCACACGTCCATCGGGAGCGGCCCCGGCGAGCCGCTCGACCCAGCGCTCGTCGGCGATCGGGTCGTGTTCGCCCCGCGCCACGAGCACGGGCTGGGCGACATCCGTTATGGCCTGCTCGATCGGATAATCCCGCATCGCGAAACCCTGCTCGAAGAACCACGGCATGCCGCAACGGGCATAGTCGAAGGCGACCATGGCCTGCGTGGCCGGAGGTTCGAGCGGCGAGTCGCGGGCGAGCGCCAGGGCCTGCGCCGTGAGCGTCGGCTTGCGGGGGTCGACGACCGGTCCGACGAGCACGAGCCTGTCGACCGCTGCGGGATCCTGACGGGCCAGTTCGACGGCGATCTGCGCGCCCATCGAGTGGCCGAGCAGCACAGCCGGCCCCAGGCCGGTGCGCCGCAGCCGCTCGGAGACCAGCGCGGCGTGGTCTTCGATGCCGAGGGGCGCGCGCGGGCGCGGCGTCGGACCGAAGCCCGGGAGATCGAACGAGACGACGACGCCGAGGCCCGACAGGTGCCGGGCGAGCCCGGTGAAGGAACGGTGGGAGAGTCCGATGCCGTGCAGCAGCACGAACGTCGGCCCCGGATCGGTCGACCGGGATGGCACGCGCAGCGATCGGAAGACCACCCCGGCGCGGGAGTGTGCATCGCGGAGTGTCATCCGGCCATCGTAGGCACCAGAGGCGGGGCCCCTATTCGGGACCCCGCCTCTGGATGGAACGGTAAGGAGCGGATCAGCTCGAGATCGACGACCGGTCGCGTACGCTGCCCGTGCTCACCTCGATCTTGCGCGGCTTCGCGCGCTCGCTCACCGGGATGAGCAGCGAGAGCACGCCGTTGTCGTAGTGGGCGGTGATCTGCTCGGAGTCGATCCCCTCCCCGACGCTGAACTGGCGCAGGTAGGTGCCGTGCGGCCTCTCCTGGGCGAGCCACTTCACGTCGCCGCGGGCATCGGCGGTGCGCTGGGCGCGGATGGTGAGCAGCTGGCCGTCGACGTCGATGTCGACCGAACCCGGGTCGATGCCGGGCATGTCGGCGTTCAGCACGTACTGGTCGCCGTCGCGGTAGAGGTCGACCGGCATGAACTTCGGGCCCTGCGGGGTGCCGAAGAGCGTGCCGGTGAGACGGTCGAGCTCGGTGAAAGGATCGAAAGACATGGCCATGATGAGGATTCCCCTTTCGGTGTGGTTGCGGTGTTGCTTGTCGTTCTGCGCCCTCGCGGGCGGACGCCAATATATTAAGAAACCGCCCGCGCCGATGGCTTAAAACTCGTTTCGGATTCGCTGGAAAATTGCTGGGAGCGCCCTATTCGCCCTCCACGGCCGTCTGCGCGTGCGGGATGCCCACGGGCTTCGATTCCGACGATCCGCGCTGTCGGAGGTAGATCGAGAACGCGACCATCGCGCCGACCGCGAGGAACTCCGACTGCCAGTTCTGCAGCGTGCGGTTCCAGAAGTCCGGCGACGCGAGGTAGCCGAACCAGTCGGTGCCGGGTTCGCCGTGTTCGGCCTGCTCGTCGTTGAACACCACGAGTCCCGCGAGCGACTGGACGAGCCACGACGCCGCGAAGATGGCGCCCATCGCGAGCAGCAGCGAGTTCGAGTAGACGGTACGCCGCCAGCCTGCCGCCCTGGCCCACGCGGGCGACGTCGGGCGCGCGTGCTCGCCGACCAGCTGGTCTTCGTCCGTGCCGGGCCCCTCGTCGCCCGGCTTCTTCGACTCCGGCGACCCCTTCTGCACGAGCCAGACCGTCGCGAGGATGAACAGGAAGAACTGCAAGAACTCCGACTGCCAGTTCTCGGCGACGTCGACGACGAAGGCCGAGGATGTCACGAACTCGCCGTACCCCGCGGCGGGGAGCCCGTGAGCCGTCTGGTCGGCGTTGTACTGCGCGAGCCCGGCCACCGACTGTCCGAGCAGCGCGAGCACGAAGACGACGGCGAAGAAGATGCTCAGCGCGTGGTCGCGCAGCCGGGCGGACACCGGCTACCGCCCCGACAGCGCGACGACGAACATGTAGGCCAGGCCCGCGGCGATGACGCCGAGCCACCAGCCGAAGACGGCGCGCACTGCGACCGCCCGCCCTCAGCGCCTCCTCGATCGCGTCACGGCCGCGGTGGCCGCCACGGTGCCGAGCACGAGCAGCACGGTCGGCCCGAAGACGATGACCGGGTCGATCCAGGCGTGTTTGAGGTCGGCGCGGCCCCTGCCGACGCGCGACGCCACCGGGCGGTGGCCGGCCTCGCCGAGGATGCCGGTCTCGGTGACCGGGTTGTCGGGCTGCCCCTCGAGGATCGCGGTCACGCGGGCTCCCGCGACATCCACTCTGTCTCCGAGCACGAGCAGCAGCCAGTGCGCGGCGCGACCCTCGCTGAACCTCTCGTAGGCGAAGCGCCGGATGACGCCGGAGAGGCCGTGCAGCGGCGCGGTCGTGCCGAAGACGGGAGTGAGCCGCAGGTGCTCGATCGAGCGCTCGCGCGGCTGCAGCTCCGGCTGGTCTTCGGGGATTTCCCAATGCGCGCCGGTGGGGAGGTCGGCGCGTTCACGCGGCACCGACGGTCGGTCTGCCGGGTCGAGGTCGGCGCCCCACCCGGGGATGCGGGCGCGGAGCTCGTCGGACGACGGGCGGCGGTGGTCGCTGGCGATGTACGGCACGGTGGGCTCCTAGGCGTTCGGGGTGATGACGGTCTTGATGCAGTCGTCGAGCTTCGACGAGAAGAGGTGGTACCCCTCGGCGATGTGCTCGAGCGGAATGCGGTGGGTGATGATGTCGCGCGGCGAGAGCCGCCCGGCCTGGATGTGTTCGAGCAGGCGCGGCCACTGGCGCTTGGCCGGAGCCTGGTTGGTGCGGATCGTGAGGCCCTTGTTCATGGCGTCGCCGAACTTCACCGCGCTGAAGAGCGGGCCGTAGGCGCCCATCACCGAGATCGTGCCGCCCTTGCGCACGGAGTCGATCGCCCAGTTGAGTGCGACGGGCGAGCCGCCCTGCAGCTTGAACTTCGCCGCGGTGATGTGCTGCACCAGGTTGCCGTCGGCTTCCGCCCCCACGGCGTCGATGACGACATCCGCCCCGAGTCCGTCGGTCTGTTTCTTGAGCTCGACGACGATGTCGTCGACCTGCGTGAAATCGGCGGTCTCGGCGAACGCGAACTCACGAGCCTTCTGCAGCCGGTAGTCGAGGTGGTCGACGACGACGACGCGGCCCGCGCCCATGAGCCACGCCGACCGCGCCGCGAACAGTCCGACCGGGCCGGCGCCGAACACGACCACGGTGTCGCCCTCGACGATGTCGCCGAGCTGGGCGCCGAAGTAGCCGGTGGCGAGCGCGTCGGTCATCATGAGCGCGTCTTCGTCGTGCAGCCAGTCGGGCATGATCGACGGCCCGACGTCGGCGAGCGGCACCCGCACGAACTCGGCCTGGCCGCCGTCGTACCCGCCGGTCGTGTGCGAGTAGCCGTAGATGCCGCCGACCGCGGTGGCGTTCGGGTTCACGTTGTGGCAATTGGAGTACAGGCCCTTCGCGCAGAAGTAGCAGGTGCCGCAGTAGATGTTGAACGGGACCATCACCCGGTCGCCTGGCTTCAGGTTCTCGACCGACGGTCCGACCTCGTGCACGACGCCGATGAACTCGTGGCCGAAGGTCGACCCGACGCGGGTGTCCGGCATCATGCCGTGGTACAGGTGCAGGTCGGACCCGCAGATCGCGGCGCGGGTCACCCGCACGATGGCGTCGTTCGGATGCTCGATCTTCGGGATGTCTTTCTCTTCCACCCGCACCCGGTACGGTCCTCGGTACGCCATCGCTCGCATCGGCGGTTCTCCCCACTCGCTCGGTTCATCGGTCGTCTCCGAGTGTGGGCGGCCCGTCGCGCACCCGACAACGCCCCTTCGGTAATCGCGCGCGGCGGCGTAGTATGCGTCCCCGCTAGGCGTGCCCTCCGTCGTCGAGCGCGTCGAGCTGCCGCAGGGCCTCGCGTGCTCGGCCGATGCGCGCCGGCTCGTCGTCGTCCCACCAGCGCACGCCGCGCTCGCCCAGCCCGTGCTTCGCGAGGTCGACGCGGCGGCGGGCGAGCGCGAGCCGCTCGTCGTCACCGTCCTTCTTCGCCGGGCGCACCGAGGAGCGGCCGCGCCCGAGGTGCGAGGTCAGCGCCTCGACCAGGTCGGCGGGCAGGCACGGGTCGGTGCGTCGCCAGCGTCGGCCACCGATCACCATCCAGCGCTCGTCGTCGTGCGCAGCGGGGTCGGCTGATTCGGCGGTCTCCTCGGGCGTGCGTGGCATCAGGCCCGCCGACGACGCACGAGCGTCATCACCACGTAGAGCACGACGCCGACCGCCACGATTATGCCGCCGCGCAGCCACACCTCGCCGCTCTGCTGGGTGAGCAGCACGATGCACGACAGGGCGCCGAGCACGGGCAGCACGGTCCACGCGCGGAAGTGGTCGCCCTCGCCGGTCTTGTCGCGCCGCAGCACGAGCACCGCGATGTTGGTGCTGAGGAAGACGAGCAGCAGCAGCAGCACGACGGTCTCGGCGAGCGTCGCGATGCTGCCGGTGGCGGTGAGAACCATCGCGATTACCGTGGTGACGACGATCGCGACCCACGGCGTGCGCCGCTCGGGGAGCACGCGCGAGAACGCCGAGGGCATCAGGCCCTGCTTGCCCATGCCGTAGGCAAGGCGGCTCGACATGATCATCGTGAGCAGGGCGCCGTTCGCGACGGCCACGAGCGCGATCGCGCTGAACAGCCACGACGGGATGCCCGTGCCGGTCGCCTCGATGACGCTGAGCAGCGGTCCGGTCGAGTCGGCGAGCTCGTCGGAGGGCAGGGCGACCGAGGCGGCGGTGCCGACGAGCACGTAGAGCACACCGGCGGTGAGGAGGGCCCCGAACAACGCCTTGGGGTACACGCGACGCGGCTCTTTCACCTCCTCGATCACGTTCGCGCTCGTCTCGAACCCGACGAACGAGTAGTACGCGAGGAGCGCCGCCCCGAAGATCGCGGTGACCGGCGCCGCACCGGAGTCGAAGCGCACGGCTCGGCCGAGATCGCCGTCGCCACCCGAGAGCATGACGCTCACGGCCACGACGACGAGCACGAGGCCCGTGGTCTCGATCATGGTCATCACCAGGTTGGCCCGCACCGACTCCTTGATGCCGCGGGCGTTGAGGGCGGCGATCGCGGCGAGGAACACGACGGCCCCGAGCACCGGCGGCACGTCGATGAAGGTCGCCAGGTAGTCGCCCGCGAAGGCGAGCGCGAGACCGGAGGCGCTCACCACGCCCGCGGCGAGCATGCAGTACCCGACGAGGAACGACACGACCGGCTTCTTGTAGGCGCGCTCGGCGAACACGGCCGAGCCGCCCGCGTGCGGGTACTTCGTGACCAGCTCGGCGTACGAGGCGGCCGTCAGCAGGGCGAGGGCGAGGGCCACGAGCATCGGTGCCCAGGTGACGCCGCCCACCTCCCCCGCGATCTGCCCGACCAGCGCGTAGATGCCCGCGCCGAGCACGTCGCCGAGGATGAACAGGTACAGCATCCTGCCCGTGATGTCGCGCTTCACGCCCGCCTGCGGCTCGGCTGTCGCCCGTGCGTCTTTCTCTCCGATGCTCATGCGCACAGCAAACCACCCGCGGCGGCCGACACGAAGCTTGCCGGCGCACGGTTGCCGCGGGCGGCAAGGACGGCTATGCGGTGCGCACAGGCCGCTGCCGTAGCATCCGGAGCATGCTCACAGTCCCCTCGGCGCTCGTGCCCCTGCTCTTGCGCGGCATCCGCGCCAACCGGGCGTTCGTGACCGCCGCGGGAGCGAGGAAGCGGGTGCGGGAGCGCGAGCTGCGCCCCGCGCCGTACGGACCTCCGAGCCGGTTGCGCGCGGACGTCGCGGTGGGCGTCATCCGCACCCACGAATGGCCGGTGTACACGGTGACGCCGCGGGGCGGCAGCCCGGTGGGCAGCGTCGTCTACCTGCACGGCGGCGGGTGGGTCGGCGAGATCGTGTCGCAGCACTGGGCGCTCGCGGCGCAGATCGCCGCCGAGGCGAACACGACCGTGATCCTGCCGATCTACCCGTTGATCCCGTTCGGCACCGCGCGCCAGGTGGTGGCCGGCGTGGTCGACCTCGTCGTCGAGAGCCGCGCCCGGTACGGCGATGCCTGCCTAGCGGGCGACTCGGCCGGCGGCCAGATCGCGCTGTCGGCGGCGCTGCGGCTGCGCGACGAACACGGCATCACGGTGCCGCGCACCGTGCTCGTCTCGCCGGCGCTCGACCTCACTTGGGGCAACCCGCGCATCCCCGAGGTGCAGCCGAGCGACCCGTGGCTCGCGACGCCGGGCGGCAAGGTGTTCGCGGCACTCTGGGCCGGCGAGCTCGACCTCACGCACCCCGACGTCAGCCCGCTCTCGGGCGACCTCGCGGGGCTCGGCCCCATCACCCTGTTCACGGGCACGCGCGACGTGCTCAACCCCGACGCCGGGCTCTTGGTCGCGAAGGCGCGCGCCGCGGGCGGGGAGATCGACGTGCACGAGCGCGTCGGCGACGTGCACGTGTTCCCGCTGCTGCCGACGCGCGCGGGCCGCGCCGCCCGTGCGGTCATCGTCGCCGATCTGGCGCGGGCTCTGGCGTAGAGGACGCGCTCAGGAGGCGGGGCCCTCGGCGGGTTCGGCGAGCAGGTCGCGCACCGTGCGGGGTCGGCGACCGAGCAGCTCTGACAGCAGTGGGTCGGTCCCCGCGAACCGCCCCTCGGCCGCAGCCTGGTAGATACCGAGGGTGAACCGGGCCATGAATTCGGGCGTACCCGCCGCGACCTGGCCGGCCAGCCAGCGCTCCTCACCCACGACTACGCTCTCGACCGGGCGTCCGGTCAGGTCGGACGCGATCGCGGCGGCCTCGGCGAAGGTGGGCGCGGCGCCCGCGGTGAGTGTTACCTGCCCGTCGAAGGCGCCGTCGGAGAGCAGCACCGCCGCCGCCGCGTCGGCCGCGTCGGCGCGCGCCGTCCACGACACCGGGCCGTCGACGGGCACGGTGAACGAACCCGTGGCGCGCCACGCGCCCATGAGCCACGCCAGGGTGTGCGCGTAGAAGCCGTTGCGCAGCGCGGTCCAGGGCAAGCCGGATTCCGCGAGCAATCGTTCGGTCGCGGCGTGATCGCGTGCGGGACGGAACGGGCTGTCGGCCGCGGCGCCCTGGTGGCTCGTGTAGAGCACGCGGCCCGCCCCGACCGCGACAGCCGCCTCGACCGCCGAACGGTGCAGGTCCACGGCGTCGGCGCCCGGATCGCTCGCGGACACGAGCAGAAGCTGGTCGGCGCCGTCGAACGCCCGCCGCAGCGTGTCGGGCTCGGCGTAGTCGCCATGCCGGACGGCGAGACCCCGGCGGGCGAGATGCTCGGCCTTCGCGACATCCCGGGCCACGACGACCACCTCGTCTGCCGGCACGGTCTCGAGCAATCGGTCTACCGTGGCGCCGTTGAGAGCGCCGGTGGCTCCGGTGATGACGTACATGATGTTCTCCTTGGTCGTTATCGTTGATATCTGAATCAAGATAACACTGGAAATACATGTTAGCAACGGTGTGTTATCGTCGATATCGTGACCACGCCTCCCCCGTCTTCCCGCGACCTCCTGCGCACCCGGCTCATCGAGATGGCAGCCGATCTGCTCGCCTCCGATGGTGCCGACTCGGTTACGACCCGCTCGGTCGCGGCCGCGGCGGGCGTGCAGGCGCCGATGATCTACCGTCTGTTCGGCGACAAGGACGGCCTGCTGGCGGCCGTCGCCGAACACGGGTTCGCGACCTACATGCTCCAGAAGCGGCCGGTCGACGCCGACGACGACCCCGTGGTGGGACTCCGGCGCGGGTGGGAGCTGCACATAGGCTTCGGGCTCGCGAACCCGGCGCTATTCCAGCTCATGCACACGATGCTGCGCACACCGGGTGGACAGGCCTCGGCGGACGCCGGCGGAGAGGTGCTGCGGGA
>Ga0247809_1000683_pt1 | contig 15479 bp, 12 predicted proteins | sample UWRJL104311B1_FD_180951 | JGI IMG/M metagenome (GOLD analysis project Ga0247809, IMG submission 180951) | Plant litter microbial communities from Arlington Agricultural Research Station in Wisconsin, United States - UWRJ-L104-311B-1 | ecosystem: Environmental > Terrestrial > Plant litter >...
AGAATAGATAAAAGAAAATGTGGCTATTGCCTAGCCTGGACCAAAAGATAACACTTTGAAGCAATAGATTGCGCGGGCGGGGCACTTCGATGTTAGCAAATCAACATCTTGCTTCATCTTGAATTTAGAACTATCTAGATTGTGGAAGATATGATGGCTCAGAGTGATTTTCTTTTCTTTTCTGTTTACCTTTTCTATGATATGCAATGTCCCTGAATCCCGTTCCTAGACAAACAACTTACCGACTCCTAACAGTACCATACATACCTACTTCGGGGCCATTTCCAAATCAGGCCTTATTTTCGGCATGTGTCAGAGTCTCCCATCCATAAAACAATTTGTTTGTTCCCTCTGGTCTATGCTTCTCCGTATAACTTTTCGTGAAATTCATCTTTTGACCGAGCCGAGTCCCAAAAGCATTATAACCAATTTCTGTTATGAATTCCAGATCCCTTGTCAGCGGTTTACCACTGCATAGCCAAGATGGTGCAGTTCCAGTTGTGTATTGTGTGTGGAATTCAAGAGAAGCCCTCAGCCTATCTGCTACGTCACTTCTGTACTGTCTGGTAATTAGTCTCGTAACAACTTAAAGTTTGGGAGAGAGCTCAGGAGATGATTTCAATAAAGAAGTAATGAGAAAATTTTGGTTCCTGCAACGTTCTCGGTTCCAGCGTGCTATATTCAAAAAGAACTTTGCACTTTAGAATTAGGCTTACCTGGTCATCACCCTGGATCCGTGCAGTTTCGAGGATATGAGAAATTGATGAAAGGCTGTAGCCGGCATGTGTACGATCTCGGCATGTCTCCTGGTGATATGGTTAGTGCCTCGTTAGTTTTAACACTGGCATGGCTACTGACAGTAATTTGCCCGCTTTGGCCTTTATTGCCAAACCCTTCTTGACCATACCAACTCTGTGACTTGCCTCCATTTGTTTTTGGAGATTTACCATCTTTCTCCAGGTATATATATGTTGGTACTCTTTTTTGAAACAAACTGATGGCGTTATCATATGCTTTTTTATCCTCAAGAAACACCGCAATACCAATTGCGGCATTTAGACAAGCTACATGTGTGAGATTCTTTCTGACAAAACTAAAGGGGCCGTGAAATACCTAAATCCCAATTTGCTACTCGAGAGTTTCCATCTTTGACTGCTGGAAGATACGCCTTGAGAAGCATCTGCTCAAACGCAGCAATATCGGCATCTTTCCAGAGATCTTTGGTGGTATGTCTGACTAGCTCGCCAGCTCTTGCCCAGGAGGCTCCTGCCCATGCTGTTTGCAAGATTGCGTTGTCCAGTGAGTGACCTGGCAAAAATGTTAGCATCTCTCATATATGTGGCATAATAAGAAAATGGAAGTTTACCCTTGATCATACTAGACCATTTGTTCATCAAAGAAATTGCATTCTTTGTATGATTCTCATCACCAGAAACATAACCTGCCAACGCATTTGCCCAGGCGGCCAGCGCATCGCCACGCTCATCCGTACACCCTATATCTGGGTTTGTAGTTGGTCCGCACTTCACTGTTGCTTGTGCCTTTGAGCTTCTCGTAGTGCTCACATATTTTCCATATTTGTCTTCATCTTGAAGCATTTTCGATAGCGCAGAACTCCAAGGTTCTGCCTTAGCTACTACTTGCGTTTTGACAAAATCGAGCTGGGACTTGGAGACTACAAAGCCGGGGTGTTGCCAGCCCGAAGATCCGGAAGTTTTGGGAGAAGAGTCGTTTTCTTTGGTGGAGGAACCACTTGGTTGGGAGACAGTATTTGCTTGGCTTGAGGCAGAACCAGCAGGCATTCCAAAGCTTGTTACTGGTAGCAGTGCAGCAATCATTAAGATAGTTAACACCAACATTATCTTAGCTCGGGGAGTGAGCTTTTTCAGTATTGATGGGGAGGGTAATTTGACTTGATGGGGAACAGAAGCAGAACGAACACATCTAGGGAAGATGGTCTCAATTAATACTCTAAAACTCTCGCCATCAATCCTTCGTTCAACACTAGATTTACATTGCCGGAAAGAGGAAATTGGCCGTGTAAAGCGACTGATCCTCGAACTGCTCCTTGAGGAGATATCAAATTAGTCTTTGCAGCCATGCCTGAAGAGTGGCTAGGAATTGTACGCCATTTCTAAGTCGGCAATCCTAGAAGCACAATAGCCGTTAAGGAAGAATCCCACTAGGTGAGACTGTGAGAGTACGCTGCTGACAATGATCCTTGAGGCTAAGCAGAATCATGTGACCAGCGCAGAGTGAGCTTGGTTGTAGAACTGTCATTGATCAGCATAGTATACTAAATAGAAAATCGCAACGCTAAGATCACAATACTATATTTATTGTCCTAATGAATCACTAAAACATGTAGGAACTACCAGCATCCAATTTATGTTAGGAATTCGGCATTCCGAAGCACCCCTGAGCCCCTGAACAACGGCTGAGATTTAGCGAGATCCTCCTAGCTTACTCATAATTGCTTAGCTTTCCAATCTACTATCGTGGTTCATCCTTCCCCCCTCATCCACGGCCAGCTGATGTTCTCCTGCAATCATGCATGCTTCTGATATCAAGCATACTTCCTGAACCCGACCTCCTTGGCTTGGTTGTTCGCGCCAACACCATTGTTATTTAGAGTTTCTGTACATGTTTTACTGAGCTCTGGTACTAGTCCCGCGGTTTTGCGGCGCGTTAGTTATCACCCATTTTATGCCAATACAACCGCACCCAGTCATCTTGTTTGCTGGCCCAAGCTGATTGAAATGATGGGTGACCTTCAGTTGCTTGCTTAGAAGTCGCAGGCCCTGGCTGTTATGTCCCCTAACCCTAAGGTTCATCGTTTGCAATATATTTGTTGTGGTGAGAGGTCATGTAGAGCTCTCACCCACATATTCCGGAAGATATCTCGAGCCTCGAGAATTCTAGGACGTCGTTACATTTCGAGCATGAGCGCTACTTCGGAGCTTATGCATTCATAGCGAATTTAGAGATTCATTTTCGTTTTGGTGTAGAGGTGGACGACTTGATCTGTTACTTTGTCAGTATTGGTTTTTTTCATTCCGGAAGATCAACTTACCAAGCTAAGTAGCACATTTCCCGGAACGAAGTGCCAGCCCAAGTCCAAGACCCGAGCCAACTCCCATTCCAAAGGCACTGAACAGCATTGCTATTATCCACCAGTAGCTTGAAATTCTCGGCAGTCTGAATCTAAAACGAGCTTTCGGTTCTGGAGGGGTTGTTTCCCTTCTACCTCCTTGGATCACTTGCTCACTCCCTTCTATTGCTTGCTCGTTGCCTATCAGGCGATCGTTGCTGTTGCTACTTGAATCCAGCCCCCAGACGGACTTTGTTGCATCTGGCCAACCCGTATGTGGGCTTCGATAACTTGGAAGGGTCAGTTTGCTAGTTACAGTAAATTTATAAATTGGATTGAGACTGAATTCCGGGGAGTTTTTTGTTCTCGAGATATACGTTCTAGAAGTAGTATCTCGATGGCAAGCAATGCCCGCGAATTCATCTTGGGGTGGGCATCTCCTTACGGGTCAAGTCCTACTTCAAGCCCAGCATCACCAGGCGGGCTGTAAGTGGAAGCGGAGTATTTGCGTGGATTAAGATATTGGATCGAATCCATTGTGTGCCCCGAGGATCAAGAATAGAAGATGAGAATCGTTCACAAAAGTCAGAGGAAAGTGTCCAAAAGAAAGGTTGGCATTAAAAATGGTGCTCGGGCCGGGAAGATCGCACCCATAAGGCTGAACCTAGCTGAAAAGGAGGTGTAACCCGTGGCGCCACTTTAAAGTTGACCCTTGCGGCTAGACGTCAGTGTGCTTGGCCCATGGATTACAAGCTTCAATTGGACTGGCAACGATATGTACAATTCACTTTGGTACCAATCATCCACACCGAATACGCTGGAGCGCAACTCCAGGCTTCGTAGTAGTGGGGGCAGCCCACGCAATCGCAGCCTTGCCGAAGATACATGGTACATCTATGAACAAGTACTACTGTATATTGTAGGTTTGCATGTCTACGCCACAGCCGATTTAGATTCCCGAGGCTTAGGCAAGCGCTTAGATTTTGAGATGTAAAAAGTGTTGTGTTGATTTGCTCAAGTATGTGCGGAAGTTTTCAATCTCGAACTAAACTAGGAGTTTCGGTTTATAAAGACATAAATGCCTTGAGTGCTTTTAAAAGAGGAACATCACTGGAAAATTGCCTACCATATCACCCGTGGGAAGCACATTCTTGGCAAAGCTACCTGGCGCAACTCGTGCACTGCAGGTTACATAGCCATGAAATATCAGAAGCAGAGCATCTGAAACATCAAATGCCATACGATCAAACTGGCACGGAGACGTCTGCCCGTACACATGATTGAGGAGTGGAGTATTTCCCTTTTCCTCTTACCCCTGGACCTCGCTTAAATCAAGTAACTGACGGAAGTACACGTGAATGAAATGCTAACTATCAAAATCTGACTCGCTCTACTTAATGTGTTGGAGTGTTTTCTGCGAAAAGTATAGGAAGGTTGCATTGGCGGACTTCAATTTCAGTAATCCTGATCCAGCCCAGCTAGTTATACGAATTTTGAGCTGTGCTAAAGATATTTTAAAATATTCGATTGAGTGACAGAAGAACTATTTTGACTTTTAGTGGCTCTCACAGTAACTACCATACTCCATATACTTGTTGGTAAGGCGTTGTAATCTTCATATTGATACAGCACTTCCGAAACTCCATGCGCATATTCTCCAAGTGACGTGTCAAAAAAGCGGACTAGATAACGGCATTCAAAGAATTTCATGAACTCAAGAGTCCCTTGCATTTTGACTGTTTGAATCAATTCAGAAAACTGCAAACAATGCAATTGATCTTGTTGATTGTTTGGTTCAGATCTTGAATAAGCAAATCTACAGATCCATAAAGTACAGTCTCAGGCGTGTACAACACTTAGTAGTAGTAGTAGTAGTAATTTGTGTCCAGTGGACAGCAGGTAAAACCTATTGCCTTGGGACCTTTTTGAGGATACAGGGACGTGCTAAGCAATAGGTGTATGTAAAAAGATCTTGTTGATTTCTTTGGCTATCTAAATATCATTGGTATTGTTTGGCGAGCATTATTAGGAGTAATGTACTTGATACGCCGCGTTAGCACCTAATTGAAAGTTCGTTATCGCGCTAGTTAGTGTTATTTGGATCAGCCTTATCTTACCTAGAAAAGAGAATGCGTTCTAGAAAGACCAACAAAGAAGGATGAACCTTGGAAGTTCCAACCTCCGTTATTCATGAACATAGTGAAGACTTCGGACGCGGTAGCGTGAGGTGCAAGCCATACGAGAGGGACGACACCAGCGAAAAGCCCAAGGAAGTATACAATGAACAACAAGTTCTCGACTTTGGGCAAGATCTTACCCATAACCATAAAAGAAATTCTATAATAACGCGGCTGTTGCGGTACCAAGAACGATCATTTCCAGTATCATGATTAACAGCGCTCTTAGATCAGCAACCCTCATGGCAATTCTTTTCTCCTTTCGGGATGTGAGCACGATTTTCGATTTCAAGCCTACTTATCCTTGCATAGGAGTAATCTTCAATACTACACGTGCATGCGCCAGCACTGCAGTTATGGTGGCCTTCATCGTTGTTGCGGTTGTTACACTAGTTATAGGTACTCTGGCTACTGCTTTTCGAATGTTATGGGCAAGAGCTCGTGATAAGGATGTTCCAGGTTGGCAAGTGGTCAGCAGGTAATTCACGCTTGATGCAAAGTTCATTAATTGATTTTAATATTTACCATCATGTAACATAATCAAACTTTGAATCTAACCAGACTTTGTTTGTCTTTCGGAAATCGACCACACTTTAGTCTATGATTCAACAAAGTAATTGTACTTATTAGGTTTCTACCACCTGATCTTTAGGGCAGATGTTCTTATTAATCTTGTGGATTACCATATCCTTTCATTCAGCGCTCTCTATATTTTCCTAGCCGAAACCTACTCGCTGAACCCTTTAAAATAAGGTTACTGGCTGATATATATTACAGGATTGCACAGTGGTTTGTTACTAGGGTGTTCGCGGAGGGTATTTTTGAGAAGTTATTATTTCATAGTATATACATGTCACAGCTAAATAGGAAGACCGAGAAGAAGGCTGAAAAGTCATTTAATTTATGCATGTCATCGTAGTACAGCAAGATAATACATATAGCAAGAAAATCAATGTAAGCCAAACCCCTGTTATGTTTCTTCCATTCAGCCAACTTGTTGGCTTTTAGAAACGAGGGGGAATCAATTCTTGTCCACCACCCCCTCCTCCGCATTCACTTTGGCACATGAAGCCCGTCTTAAAAAACACATCGGTCACCATAAGACTCATGCAACTGTCTAATTCAAAGCCTAATAATTGTTTCACTTTATTACATATATTTACCTCCAGAATCTAGCCTTCTCCAAACTTGATAGACTGTTTTCAGTCATGCTTTCACTTGTTCTGACGAGTCTTGCAGCTGCTGCAGGGTGCCTTTTATTGTTAAATTTCGTCCAGAAGATCTTTGTCTCGTCATCATTGTCAAAAATTCCAAATGCGCACTTCCTTGCACCTTATTCTGATTTCTGGCTGATATGGCACAAGTATAAAGGAACTGAGCACCGTGTCCGCCATGCTGCTCACCAGAGGTTTGGCCCAGTTGTTCGCCTAGGGCCCAAAGAGATTAGCATCAACTCTATTGAAGATGGTGTACAGCCTGCGTACGGAAATTTTGAAAAGGGGTCATGGTATTCGAGTCTCACAAACTACGGGCATGTTACATCATCTGCTTTGAAATCAATTATGTTCTTTTATAAATCTAACGGCTCCTTCATAGTCTCCCATTTCTGTTTATATTGACTTCAAACCAACAGCACAAAGAACGAAAGCGGATGTTGTCGCATGTCTACACGAAGTCCTATGTCCAAAATTCTGTCGAACTAGACCATATTATCCACACAATGTTGTATGAAAGAATGATCCCTCAGATGCCGTCATGGGACACGGGGGAAAGCATAGACGTGTACCGCCACGCTAAAGAATTCATGATGGATGTCGCCACTGCATACTTATACGGCTTTAGCAATGGGACTAATCTCATCGGTCAATCCGAGGAGAAAAGTATTCTTCACGAGTATGAGGCCCTCATGCCAGGTATATTCTGGCTTGCAGATGCCCCCAGCATAGCAACAATAGGGAGATGGCTCGGCTTCCAGCTCCCATCCCCAGAGGTCTTCATCGCCCATGAGAAGATATCGGAGATTGGTCTTACACTAGCCGATGATGCAAAGAAGAGCTATTTGAGATCTTCGCAGGAGAACAGTGATTCGTACCCTACAGTCTATGGGTATTTCCGGGATAAACTGGTGGCATCTAAGACAGTCCCAGTAAATCAAGTCGACATGGCAATAGCAGGGGAGATGTCTGACCATCTTTTTGCCGGTCATAAAGCCACGGGTATCATTGTAACATATTTAATGATAGAACTCGCGAGAAACCCTAAAGCTCTTGCGAAGCTACAAGAAGAACTTGCCCCTGTGACAGAAGGAACTTCAGCACAAGTCATCGACCGGCTGCCATATTTACATGCACTGCTTATGGAAACCATGAGACTCTGGCCAGGAAACTTTGGTCCTTTTCCAAGAGATGTACCGGCAGAAGGAGCAACGCTTGGTGGATTTCACGTTCCTGGTGGGACAACAGTCAGCGCATCCGTTTACGCCCTACATCGAAACTCGGATGTCTTCCCGAATCCCGAAAAGTGGCTCCCGGAGCGATGGATTGAGGCAAATTCTGAAGGTCGAACAGAAATGCTAAAGTGGTTTTGGAATTTTGGAAGCGGTCCAAGGTCATGTATTGGGATCCATCTCGCCAACAGGAGTAAGCACACCCTTCTCTTTCAGATTTGAATTACCCTCCCCCTCCCATTTCTGTAAAAAAAACAAAAAACAAAAACAAAAGAGAGATAGACCTGGTATCCTGACTTACATACAGTGATGAAGGCATTCATTGTTGGTGTGTTTAAGGATTTTGAGATAGCCCTCGTACCTGAGTCAAGTTTTGATCAATTTGAAGGTCTAGTCGGATATCCTAAAGGGAACCGAGTTCTACTTCGTGTTATTAAGAGGAATTCCGTGAAGCAATAGATGTATAATGTCACGTGTAGCACGTGGCAACGCTTTCAAGGGTTGGGCTAGCTTTAGCATCTGCGAGGACTCAACGTCCAACGTACCTTCCATATAATAAACTAGTATATTTGGAAAGGAATTCTCAAAAAGAATAATGAGACACTTATTACCATTCAGACTGCACATACGTGAAGTCCGATAGCATCTAACCAGACTTGTATATACCACGTTTCTCTCTTTTAGGTGGAACTTTGGTTGATCCCGTCGTACCTATAACTAGTCTCAAGTCACGATTTTAACGAGCCTAATATATTTTCAATTTGTCCTTATATTGCTGGCTCTATACATATATTATTGTATAATATAAACCAATTATTTATTCGAAACTCTAAATTTTTTGGTTATAAGACTTAGAGCACTTGGGAAGAATGTGATACGCGCACGTGGGTAGCCAAAGACCCTGAAGATGTCGGTATTAAAGCTAAGGCTGGTGCATTTGGTCTTGCTGCATAACGAACTTTTCAGTTCTAGATGAGCATTTTGGGATTGACAGGATTTGTGGATGTCAAAGATTCAGAGCGTGTCGTGCATTTAAGATATATCGACTTATAAGAAGAAAAATCACAATTGGCATTCAAAATATGCTCCATTTCGTGTCAGCAAATGGCTCGAAACTCGCCCCTTCGGCTATTAAAAGTTTGACAGTCTCTGGTCCTCCGATGGGATGTGTTCGCAAGCAGTATATGGTTCGGATATTCTCGGACGTCCAATTTTCGGATAGGCGTGGATACATAAAATTTAGGAGTAAAAGCCTGAGCTACCAAAACGCAGGAAAAAAATATTTGAAAGCGCTCAAAAGTAAGATATAATTCTGAGCTATATCACCATGGTTCACGAAGTCGTCATGAAATCTCTTGTATTTAGAGTGTCTCTGACTTGCTGTTCCAACGAGCAAGAGCAAAAGACTACCAATCCCAAAAGTTTGACGGAAACCTTGGTTCGGTTGCGTTACAGGAGAAACCACTCGCATAACCATGCAGTATTTCAAGTTTGCGCGAATCTGATGTTTATGCGGGGGCGGTTCCAGTTCCAGTTTCAATTTCAATTTCAATTTCAATTTCATCACAATCATCATCATCATCAATTGTGGAGCAATTGTCTCAACTGAATTCTTAGCGTACGTGAATGGCAGACCTCGACACACAAGACCTAATGTTCGAACAAGAGCTGTAGCTAATTCTCCGTGGGATAATTTAATTAACTCAAAACTAATTCCAGAATCTGCCTTTAGAAGTTATTCAAGCTACAAATCAATTACAGAAGCTCTCTACTCCCAATATGTGTTTGACAATCGGCCAGCACATAATCATCTGAGTAGGTATGGAGATTGGCACATGCATATATTCTGATATAAAGCTCTTTAAATTCAACAAGTATCCAAAGTATGTAACTAACTTGTTGCCGAGTGTGTGCTTGAGAATGACCCTCCGAACTTCCACTAATAGCAGCTTGAAAATATCCCTAAGTCTGGCCGGGAAACTGGATTGTAGTGGTGGTTTTAATGCTATCTCCGCATTTCTCTGTGACTGTGGTGATATATCCAATGTCGAGATTTTCATCTGCTTGGACTGTTGTTTGACTTTCGGTCGTAGAGATGGAAATACTATACTGGTGAGGTAATTGTGAAAGCCCAATTTGCCCAACATCGACTTGTGTCCACTTATTGAATACCATCCTGGCACTAGGTGTTGATTTATGAGGCAGGTCTTCAGGTTCTCTGTTGTTATTCTCTCGTTGTATCCTGCGCTGCTCCTCGCTGTGTACCTGAGCTGCCGCAGCTTCTTGAAATAGCCCCGTCACATGAGCTAGCTCATCCGTAACTTCCTTTTCAGCTTCAAGTTTCCCCCCACAGGAAACCAGAATCATGGCATTTGATTCGTAAAAAGAGGTATCTTGCTGCTCTCTGCACTCCATAAGCCTTCTTCTGTTCCGCTCTAATATTTCCAACTGCTTGCCATAGTTCCTGCTGGAAGGAATTACAAATCGATCCAGAGATGGAGCCGGGAGAGCCTCATATCCCTGTGGAGCTGCAAGTTCGAAATGTGACTGAAAAGATGGAAACAAAGAACCCATAGGACTGATAGGATAATTACTTTCCGATGATCCAGAACTAGCGGAATTTATCTCATCCCCATTCGTACATTCATCCCTGTCCTCAGGCACCTCATAGTTATGGTGTTCATCTTCATCTTCATCTTCATCTTCATCTTCAGCTTTATCGTTGTGATTGACGGTTCTGAGGTCCTGATCTTTCGTGCAATCCGCGAGCGAAATATGTCTATTTTCACTTCTCCCTTCATTGGTGGCTGACAGTTTTCCATTGCCTTTAAGTTCAGCACGACAGCCATCTTCATTCCCGGAAGTGCTCAAAGATTCAAACCAGTGAATGTCTCCTCCAATTTGTCCTAAGGCATCTTCATATCCAGAAGCCTCCCGCTCTGTTTCTTCTTCGCAACAATTGCACATTGTCGTAGTTGAAGTATCGCTGGAATATTCTGTCGCTTGTCTTGAATACATTGCAAGACTCATTTAATTAATGAAACGAATGATAGTATATAATGCACTACTTATGATAAACAACTTGTAGCCCTAAGAAGAAAATCTACTCAAATTGTCTCAGCAGATTACCTGCTAGACAAGCCCTAAGCTTAATTAGGTTTCAAGAGAAGAATGACTTGATGTAAAAACAAGAACACGTGTATGAATCAAAAGAAGAGACCCAAAACCTGGGCAGTAAATGCCGAAGGACTTGTGTCGGGCGAAGGAAGCTAGGCTGCAGGGTGCTCATTGACGAATAGTGGTTGGCGAACCGCCGAACCAAAAGCCGCGCACCCAAACAGGAAAACGAATTGTTGGGCTGGATAGTTTACCTTAGCTTGCCTTATTATTTACAGGTTATTGTGCATAGCACCGAGCTCCATGGACATGCCACAATATAGCGTCTTACTTTTAATGTTGGTCCCCTGATCACTCTTGCGAGCCTATCCTATGTCAAAGAACTCGATGGAACTTGATTGTCCTCAGAAGGAAGCCAATCATTGAGGACGCTGCCTAAGCAAAACGTCCAGTTTTCTACAGTGTCTGAATTGGGTGTGCTCTGCTTACGGTACCGATAGAACTTAATGGATTTCTGAACAGAGGGTACTGAGTGAAACTTAATATAGGCTGAAGCTAGAGATAGAGCAACAACAGAAAAATATTCGACTGAAGATTATTTTTCATGATTCATCCAAAGTCATCACATAACTAGTACGCTCCTGAATCGAACGTCGCCACTTACCATATGGTCGTATGCCTTCTGAACATCTTTGAATGGAAACTTCTCAACCATGCAACGAATATCATGGAGCTTAGTGAACGCGATAGCCTCTTCGGAATCCAAAGCATGTCCTGAAGGATAACCAACGACAGATGCATTCTTCAATATCAAGTCCATGGTTTTAACCTCGATTGTCCCACCGGGAGCCAGCACAAGAAGTCGTCCTCCAGGTGCTAGGCCACCGGTAAGTGGCCCAATCGCTTTGAAGTGAGGCGCGGTTGCAACTATTAGAAAAATAGATTAGCCGGCTTCGTAAAATTTAGGAGAGAAACTGCATTAAAGAGTGTGATCTCGCAAACTGCTTAACAAAGCGCTTGTAGGATAGCTTTCGGTTCCGAGCACAAGAGATTAAAACTAACCAATAAGCGCTGCACCTCCCATTTCCATCAATTTCTTGCAAGGATCTTCATTTGAAGTGTTGATATATTCATGAGCACCGAGATTCTTGGCGAAATCGCGTTTTGAGTCACCAGAGCTCAGAGCTACCACCTTATAACCCATTTTGTTTGCATACTGCAGTGCTAAGTGGCCCAAGCCTCCGAGGCCCTGAATAGCAACGATTTCTCCTGGAGTAATACTCATCTTGCGCATGCTATTGAAGACTGTGATGCCAGCACAGAGAATCGGAGCATACTCAACGGGATCAATGTCTGTTGGAACGCTAACCACAGCTTCACTTCGCAACAGTACATACTCTGCATAACCACCATCCATGGTGACACCGTTGACTGCTTCGTTCTGACACATTTGGAATTGTCCTCTTTGACACTGAGTGCAAGTTGCATCATGTCCGCCGTGCCATGGCCCACCTACACGTGCACCCTCCTTCCACTTCTTTTCCCCTTCGCCGACAGCGACGATATCGCCAATTATTTCATGTCCAGGAACGATGGGGAAACTATTCCCAAAGTTTCCGGCTGTTAAGAGTCAGAAATCTTTACTTTCAATATTAAGAAACTAGGAGCGAGAGGAAGAGTACTAATCCCATGATGTGTGTTGATCCAGCCTCAGGCCGCGCTGAGAGTTTATATGAATGTGGACATAATGAACATGAATATGAGACTAACATTTTACGTCGGTGTCAGAAAAGCAGACACCTGTGGCGATGACCTTGACGAGAACTTGGCCAGCCTGCGGAAGTTTCAGCTCCCGATCTTGGATCACAAATGGTGCGTTGGCTTTTTCTATAACAGCAGCTTTGTAGGTTTTTGGTAGTGATGGCATCTTGGAAAATCTGTATTATAAGTTATTAAACCAAATTGCTTTTGGGAAGCGTTTTTCCAGTTCAAAGGTTGGAAGTTTCAAGCAAATAAACCAGAAAGTTGAGCATACAGAAGTAGTCCGCTACTTATAGTTATTCGGATACAAAATAAGAATTCTACTGCCGATGCGAAGACTAAATTTTCAATGTGAAGCAACCAATTGTTGAAGCAGTTCCCAGTTTTTCTCTTTGATGTTGCAGCGCCGCTGTTTGAGGTTACACCAGTTTCGTTAGATAATCGAGTTGCTTCGGTCTTAACGTTTCCAGTGCATAATAACCAATTATGATTAACTGAAAAATGTAAGTGCTATCTGCAGCCAATAAAAAGGGGAACAGTCTGCTTGTACACTAAATTACAAGTGCATTGTGCAGCGACTCGCCAAAACCCCAAGAACCCACCGATCGAAGATCATCAGCGAGGTTGTGCCATTCTTACTTAATTTTGGTTGCCTGAATCAATATGAACCACATGCCATTGAGTTGCCAAGTTTAATGAGGTGGTAAATAATAACCTAATGACAGCATCAATTAACATGGCCACTTTCTTAACATCTTGAATAAGCACACGAGTCTTGCTGTGTTGACACTATTTTAGGGTTTTGAGCAAGACCAACGATCTGTTCATTTTTCAAAGTTGTATATGGCATTGGAAAAGATCATTATTAACCACCTTATTAACGATAGTACATCATCCAGAAAGCTACACAATCTAAGGGAAGAATTGCTTGATTTTGCTACTAATACTGCTTTCTCAGAGCACTCTCCCAGTTACATCATTAACAAAATGTTCTTGAGCTTTAATAGAATCTGCAGGTAGTACGTACTGCAACGCTGTCTCGGATTTACCAATAGAGGTGCCTGCTGGCACACCACCATCTGTACGTATGTGTATTGGTAAGGAGAAGCCCCGCCTTCTCCTAAAACCTTGATCTGTATCACAAGATCATACCATAAAACAATCATATGGAAACCCAAGTGTCTAGACTTACGAAGAACCTTGCTGCCTTGTTGCTTGGTGGCATTCGAAATATACCATCTAAGTCTGTGATAGTTTAAAGCCCTCACATATCACTTTCTCGTTTTGTGCATTTGGAAGAGCATATTATTTCAGACGAAATACGAGATCACAGCTATAAAGAGCCTGAAACGCCCTGTGCTAGTTTACGGGTAAGCTATACCATACTATACCATATATCTAGCGCTGGTTTTAGGTTGCAAAAGTATAGTTATCAAATTGACTCGCATCGAGACATTGCATAACTCCAGTGCGATATAGATGGACTGCAATTTGATATTCGAGGCCTGGACTCGAAACATATGGAAGATAGATAGAAAGTTCCACTTCATAAATACCACTTCATAAATACTGCTAAAAGTAAAGCAGTGGGGTTTTCTGTAGCTGAATAGGGGTACAACTGTGCTGTTTCTTTTATGATTGGATATGTCGTTATGAGCATGGTGGTTAAACGTTATTGGGTTTTGTCAATGATGATGCTAGTAGTAATACTAAAGTACTTAAAAGTGTCTCGATGTTCCCAAGTTTGATACTTCTTTGCGTTAATTCTTTGTTACGAGTTTAGGCGTCATATTGGCACGGCTCTCTAGCGAATGAGTTTCCATCTTTGAGCGAAAAATGTTTCAAGCATTGTTGGTAGCCTGGCTACTGAAGTGTTAAAAGGCTAATATTATCTAAATTCTATGGTATCTATCCAACCACCCCAGGCGGTTTCCTTGAAGGAAGGAATAAATCGCCAAAGCACCGAACTCCACGCTTGATCAAAATTGTCAATTAAATCATATTCTATGATTTGTCCGAAAGTCCTTAAACAACCCGTCCAAAAAGGGCTGTAACCCTTCGCTCCCTCGTCCGTCGTCTCGTCAATTCCACGATGCTTGCCCAGCTTAGCACGACCATCCGTTCCCAGCCTTGGTTCATTCCCTTCTTAACCTTTAAAACACCTCTCTGTTTTTGTACCTGCCCGAAATTACCACCCTTGTATTGCGCGTAAACATCATGAGTGCCTTCCTCCACAAGCACAAGATCAGGCTGATCTAGCACCATATAGAGAAATTTCGTCCGATGCCACTCGAATTTTCGCACTCCACTATGATCTCCGAATCTTGTCGCTTCGCCTTCGCCCAGTCCAAAGTCATATGAGAATGAATATCTCATATGCGTCCAGAACGAATCTTTATGTAGTTTCTCCCACTTCATCCCCATGGGATTTGTTTTTGGATCACCAAGCCCAAGAAGGTTCTTAGTAGAGAAATAGTCGAGATGCGCCACTGCGATTATTGGAGCGGTCTTATCACTACCCAAGTGGAGAGTCACTCCAGGATGTGAGGGGATGAAGGCACGATTTTCCACGTAATAGTATATTGGATTGGGGCATGTGAGGTCGATCGGGCAAACCCGCAGATTGGATAAGGACGCATTCCAAACTGTGTATTCGGTGAATTCGGCATCTGGCAAGTGACCCAGCCCAAGGGTAATCGCTATAGATTCGTTTCTGAGCTTTTCAGCAGTCGGGGATGGCGGTACCAGCTCCCGCGCAAGTGTCTCCTCGGAGGCCGTCGAAGTGGTGGTGCTGGGTTTGAGTGTTTTCGAGGTCGAGGTCGTGGATGAGGATTGATTCAACACAGTGGGCACTATTGATTGTGAAGGTATAGTAGATAAAGGGCTC
>Ga0247809_1000684_pt1 | contig 15456 bp, 15 predicted proteins | sample UWRJL104311B1_FD_180951 | JGI IMG/M metagenome (GOLD analysis project Ga0247809, IMG submission 180951) | Plant litter microbial communities from Arlington Agricultural Research Station in Wisconsin, United States - UWRJ-L104-311B-1 | ecosystem: Environmental > Terrestrial > Plant litter >...
CCTCCGGCAATTACATCATCAATGTCTACCTGATGCGCAACGCGGCACGCCGTGGCGAGAGTGCCGATTTCGACCTGACGCTCTATGTGGGAGGGTCGGCGGCACAGGCCCCGCGGCCGACCACCTTGCCATCGGGTCCGGTGGCGCCGATCCCGGTGCCGTCCGAAGATGGCGGTCCCGACTTCTGGCAGGTACAGGGCCTGGGCAGCGACACGCTCAATGTGCGCTCGGGCCCATCCACCAGTAATCCCGTCATCGCTACCGTGCGCAATGGCGATACGCTGCGCAATTTCGGCTGCACCCTCAACGGCAGCACCCGCTGGTGCCAGGTGCAGACGCCGCGCGGGCAGAAGGGCTGGGTGGCGGGGCGATACCTGCACGAATCCTTTGGCCAGCCGACGACCCTGCCGACCTACAATCCCCGGCCGCTGCCACAGCCGGTGCACTCGCCGGTGGCCGTACCCTATTCGCCCACTCCAGACGCCGTCTCAACCAGCGACATGCCGCGCTTCTGCGCCGGCGAAGCTTCCGCCAGATATGACATTCGCCCGACCGAGATCACGGTCAACGGTGTCCTGAACCTGCCAAACAACTTCGTCGTGCAGGGTTGGTTTGACCAGGCCGATGGTGGCAGCCAGTTCTTCAACTGTTACTTTGGCAAGGATGGCAGCTTTCAATCCGTTACCTGAGCCGCCAAAGCTGGGGTGATTGACGCCGGTCAGCCCAGGGGCGTTGGTGGGGGAGTCTGGTACGCGGCAAACGCCACCCCCAATGCGACAAAGAGGAGCAGCAGCAGCGTCGTCAGGAACAGTGCAAGCGCTATGGCAAAGGCCTTGACCACCGACACCTTGAGGGTCTTGGACAACCACTTGGTTTCAACCCCGAGATACCAGGTGCTGCCCGCCAGCATAAGACCGGCACCGGACAGGTGAGCGAGAGAGGTACCGCCCCTGTTGATCAACTGCAGGCCGACGCTGACTGCCAGGACGAAGGGCACGGTGGCATAGCTTTGGCTGTAAAAGGCGGGCCGCAGCACCTTCCGGGTGAGGCGCGCGCCGCCCGCCTGCAGACCCACCGTCGCATAGAGCAATGGAAACAGACTGAAAGCGACGGCCCGGAAGATCAGTAGGTTCCGATCGTCCTGAAACAGCGCGGGCAGCACCGAAGCCCAAGCCTGGTCAATGACGCCTTCCACCACATGCAGCATGACCAGGGTCAGCACCAGAAGGATCGGTGGGCTGACCGCATCGTCAAACTGGTCGTCGTCCTTTTCGCTCAGTTCCTTCTGCGCATAGCCCAGCATCGCGATGGGATGCATCAGAATGCGGTACAGAGTTAAGGGATAAAAGACAAACCAGGAGATCAGCTCGTAAAGCAATTCCTCGATCGACTTGAGGAGCTTCATGAAGTCCATCAGCCCCTCCGGCGATTTCGATAACAAGCCATGATCAGGATGGGCGGAAACGACCACTGAGGCAACAGGTGCCCGCCAATTGGTCAACCCAAAGTTAACGATTTATGCCGCGGAGGAACAGTCTCCCATCTCGCGACTTTCCTCGTCTGACGTGTGGCGCTAAGTTCCTGTCACTTTGTTTGCGGAGGCTCGCCCATGACTTGCAAAACTGCCGTGGCGCTCATTGTTTCCACTGCGTTGACCGCAGCACCCGTTCTGGCCCAGGACACCCAGGCGGTGCCACCGATTGGCGCCAAGCAGCTCGATTTCTCAATCGACAACATGGACCTGTCGATTTCACCTGCGCAAGACTTTCATCGTTATGCTTCTGGCACTTGGCTCGATCAGGCTGTCATTCCGCCTCAGCTGCCCGAGATCGACGTCTTCAGCTTCATGCAGGAGCACGTTACCCAGCAGATGAAGGCCGTGATCCAGCAGTCGGCTAGTGACGCAGCGACGGCCGCAAAAGGCAGCCCCACCCAGCAGGTGGGCGACCTCTACACGTCGTTCATGGATGTGGATGCCATCAATGCGGCCGGCGTTACGCCCCTGCAGCCAGCGCTCGACACCCTGGCTGCGGTCGACAGCCTCGACGATCTGGCGACGTATCTCGGCCAGAGTGCCCGCTCGACGGCATCGTTCAAGCTGGCGGCGATTATTCCCAATGCGGACCGTGCCGACGCCATGAAGATGGCTTTGTGGTTCATCAGCGGCGATCTCGGCCTCAATCTGCCTGGGGTCTATGAACAGGGCGACGATTCGGCCCAGGTCATCGCCTACCGCAGCTTCATCCGCGACACGCTTGTGGTCGCTGGCGACAGCCCAGATCAAGCCGACGAAACAGCCGGCTTGGTCATTGAGCTCGAACGCAAACTGCACGCCGGCAAGGCCACTCCGGTCGAGCGCGTGGACCCGCGCAATGTCTATAATCCCGTCAGCTTTGCCGACCTGCAGGCAGAGATTCCCGAACTGGACCTGACGCGTCTGGCGCGGGGACTGGGTCTTGAGCCCGAAGACACGGTGGTGAAGACTGAACCGCGCTATCTTGCCGTGTTGTCCCAGGTGCTAAGGGACTATTCGCTCGACGACATCAAGCGCTACCTTCGCTTCCGGCTGATCGAGGGCTATTCAAGCTATCTCGGCACCGACTTCGAAGCCCCAATGGATGCCCTGGTGTTGGCTCTGGTCGGCATTGCCCAGTCAACGCCGCGCGACGAGAAAGCCCAGACCCTGCTCAAGAGTAACCTCGGCCATCCTCTCTCACGGCTCTATGTCGATGCCTATTTCGAAGAGGACACGCGCCAGACCGCGCTCGAAATGATGGGACGGATCAAAGCGGCCTTCCTCGACCGCATCAAGACCCGGACCTGGTTGAGCGAGGAAACCCGAACAGCGGCCACCGAGAAGCTCGAACGGCTCATCTACCGCGCGGGATATCCCGACGAATGGATCGACTATAGTTCGGTGGAGATCCGGCCCGACGACCTTATCGGCAACATCACCCGGCTCAACGAGCACAGTGTCGATGTGGAGGTTGCCAAGATGGGGAAACCCGTCGTGCAAGAGCAGTTCAGCGACGACGCCACGCTGCCCATCAGCATCAATGCGGCCTATAGCCCGGCCATTAACGGTTTTGAAGTGCCGGCGGCCATCCTGCAGCCTGGCATGTTCGACGTCACGCAGCCGGCACCGGTCTATTTCTGCCGTCTCGGCGCGGTGCTGGGCCACGAGATGACGCACGGTTTTGACAGCGGCGGGCGCCTTTACGACGCAGACGGCAATCTGCGTGACTGGTGGACGCCCGACGATGCCGCTGCCTTCGAGGCCGAGGCGCAGAAGCTGGTGGACCAGGCCAATGCCTTCGAGGTGCTGCCCGGGCTGATGGGTAATGGGCCGCTCAACGTCAAGGAGAACATGGCCGACTATGGTGGCATTACCTTGGCCTACGACGCCCTGACCACATACCTTGAAGAGCATCCGGAGGAAAATGTTCCGACCGACGGGCTAACCCCCGCGCAGCTGTGCTTTGTGGCCTTCGGCCAAATGTGGGCAAGCAAGGCGACCGAGCAATACACCGCATATCTGGTGGGCAACGACAACCATGCCACCGGCAACTACCGCTCGTTTGCAGCCCTGCAGCATGTTGACGCCTTCTATGAGGCTTTTGGGATCAAGGAGGGTGACCCCATGTGGTTGCCCCCTGAAAAGCGAGTGCATGCTTGGTAGGGCGACCACCGAACAACGAAAGGACATCGTGATGAACAGACTTTTGTTTGCCTTTGGAATTCTGGCCGCAGCGCTGGCGACCAGCCCGACCTATGCCGCGGTTCCGCTCTTGAATCTTGTATGTGGCGATGGCATCGAGGTGCATGCCGATGCAGGTGGTCCAGTCTTTATCGATGGGGAAGAAGCCGATCTAACGGTGATCAACGACACGGCCTATGAGGCCAAGCTGGGCGACACCATAATTTCGATCGGCATCAATACCGACGGCACGACGAGTGCCTTCTATACCGGTGCGAACCGGGCCAACGGCGTCTGCAATCCGGCGCCGGGTGCGACTGAGCCGATGAGCATCGGGGCCACCATTCCGTTCTTTAACGCCGAGTGCCCCGGTGACCTTTCAGTGCATGCCGAGCAGGGCGGTCCGGTCTATCTCAATGGCGAAGATGCCGTGTTCAAGTCGTTCAGCCAGACCTACTTCGAGGCCTCGCTCGGGAAGACAACGGTTTCGGTCACGACTATGCCCGATGGCGGACTCGACGTCAGTTACACAGCACCTGATGGTGCCAACGGTGTTTGTCGCCTCAACGATTAAGGAGTTCTTGGGGAGGGTTGTCCTGCCTGCCTGACGAGAAATGGTGACGAACACCGCAGCCAAGCCGCACGGACCCATACTGGCAGCACCGGGTGAACGACGGTCCAATTCTGCGGCGGAACTGGCTGCCATGCTGGACCGCGCTAGTCGTGCTGCCCTCACCTGGTGTCTCCTCTGGGCCCAGCCCGCCAAAAGCGGACTGTCCGTTCCCACCTCATTTAGACTGACTAGATATTATTACCGGGAGCGGGGCAGGGCGCGCACCGTCCAACCCGCCGTTGCCGTTGTAAGATGGAGAATGTTGGTCGTTAGGTCGTCTTCCTCCGCCAACACTTCAGCAACGAACATTCTCTGAGCCTTAGGGCAGGGGCGAAACGGCCAGCTTGTGTGGGCCTTTGCCGCTGGACCTGATGACTGCCGAATTGGCCACAACAGGCAAAATGCTCTCTCCAGGCCCCATGTTCTCCAAAGCTGGTGACTTCGGCATTTTAGTACACAGCTATTTTATCATTGTGCGGAAAGTACTTAGCACCATCGATCAAGTGGAGTTACGCCGATGGTACTATCGTGGTGAGAGCGGCTGGCGTCGAATTGAGGCCTCAAAGGCTCTACCATGTGGAAATCCCTGACCTTGCCGGGATGGTTTACACTTCCTCAACCGGCGCCTCGGACATTGCCCGTATCACTAGCCAAGGAGCCATCATGAGTGACGTTGGGATTGCAGGGGGACGTATTCGGTCGTTCGTCGAACGTATCGAGCATATCGAGGCTGAAATTGCCGACCTGAATGAGGGTAAAAAGGAAGTATTTGCAGAAGCCAAGGGCGAGGGTTTCGACATCAAGGTGATCAAGGAGATCATCAAACTGCGCAAGCAAGACCAGGAAGAGCGGGATGAGCAGGAAACGCTTCTGGACTTGTACATGAAGGCGATGGACAACGCCTCGGTCACTGAGGAAGCTGAAGCGGCCTAACACCACGCGCCGAGCGACTTTACCGCTCGGCGCTTCGAAGGATCCTAATCGATATCTAAAGTCGCATACCAGCTGGAGCAGCTGTTGCCCTTGGCGGCGTCCGCTTCGCGCCCCATTCCGGTCGGTTCCAGATCCGCTTCGAGAAGTCAAAAGTTGACACTTGCCTATATGGGCAGGACAGCGAAACAGCCAGCAGACGACAGGGGTTTCGATATCGGCTGCTTATGCTCGGCGCAGGTCCTCGTCTGTCTGGATCAGATGCGCCAACTGAACTTCCTTCAGGGGACGTGACAGCAGATAGCCCTGGAGCTGGTTACACCCCATTCCTGCCAAAACTTCACGTTGCTCGGCATACTCAACACCTTCTGCCGTAATGGTAAAATTCATGGCTTTTCCCATTTCAATGATGGCTCGTACAATGTGTCGGAGAGATTTGTCCTGGCAGAACTGCGCAATGAGGGATCGATCGATCTTGATCTTGTCTATTGGATAACTCCGCAGGTAGCTTATCGAGGCGTAACCTGCGCCAAAATCGTCAATGGCAATTCGCACACCGGCATGCCGAAGTTTGGTCAGAGCAGACTGTATCTGAGGGGAGCTCTGCAGCAGAACACCCTCGGTGATTTCCACCTCCAGCTTTGAAGGCTCGAAATCTAAGGCCTTCAGCGTTGCGAGTATCTCGTCTGCGAACCTTTCGCGGCTAAACTGTACCGGAGATACGTTTACAGCGACCCACGGCAGTTCGGCTTTGGCGGCAAATAAGCAGGCCTGACGCAACACCCACATGCCAAGCTCGTGAATGAAACCACTCTCCTCCGCGACGCCAATGAAAAGCTCCGGTGAGACTGCCCCTCTCTCCGGATGTTGCCACCTCAAAAGGGCTTCGACACCGCAGATTCTGTTGTCCTGCGCGTTAAAGATGGGTTGGTAAGCTAAGCTCAGTTGGTCCTGCAGCAAGGCGTTCCGAAGCTCGACACCAAGCGTCAGTCGCTCCTTTCGAGCTGCATCCATGTTAGGATCGTAAAGTGTGTATCTGTTTCGCCCCTCAGTTTTGGAAACATAGAGAGCAATGTCGGCCCGCCTGATGAGTTCTGGTGGAGTGACGCTGCTTGGAGGTTCTACCGCAAAGCCCATGCTGACCGTTGCGGTCACCATGCTAGTGCCCAGAGATATTGGATGCGATAAAGCTTGCATGAGGCGCTGGCAAATCCACCGGGCGTGACCATCGCTAACAATTCCGGGTTGAACAATGGCGAACTCATCGCCACCAAGACGGCAAAGCGTCGCTTCTTCAGGCAATTCTGTCAGCAGACGGCGCGCCACATTCTGCAGAAGTTCATCTCCGGCCCCGTGCCCATGGGTATCGTTCACATCTTTGAACCGGTCCAGATCGACGGCAATCAGCAGGACTTTAGTCTCGGCCAGGGTCCGATACTGGAAGGCCTCCCGCAGTCGCTGCTCGAACATCAAGCGATTGGGAAGCCCGGTTAATGTATCATGCAGGGCCAGGAAGTTTGCCTGTTTCTGACTGCGTTCCAGGCGAAGCGAAACGCGTCTTAACCAGGCAAGGAGGAAAAAAAGGCAGCTTCCAACAACGACCAACACCAGTGAGGTCGGCAGTGCAATACGCTGAAACAGCGCCGCCGCAGGCTCCGGTGCATTCCACTGAAGCAAGGCTAGTTGCTTGCCCTGTCCATCGACGAGTGGCACTGTTGCCTCGGAGCCGCTTGATGTTGCAATTTGCAGTCCCTGAAGTCCAAGTCGTTCGGACATTGTCGTCATGGCTTGATCATCAAGCAGAATGACTGATGCCAGCAACAAAAGCGGCTCAGATGCAGCAAATTTGGTCATGGCAAACCTGTCGAGCGATCGCACGCTGACAAGAGCAATACTGCCGTCGCCTAGTTTACGAATGCCAATACAACATGAGTTTACGGACCACGAGGTGTCAGCGTCACGCGTTTTGTCGGCTTGTGCCTGAGAAGCAATGGAAGTGATTGCCTCGCTGTCGACCGCCCGTATCTCGCTACCAACCTTCAAGCCATCGGCGCTTGCTTGAAGCACAGATCCACCTTGATAGAATATATAGGTCCGATCGTGCCTGAACTCTTGACTCACCCATTCGGCCAAGGTTTTGGGCACCCAAGCAGAATTGCTGTGGTCAGAATAGAAAACGCCGTCCTTGCGGTTGGAGGCCGTACTCTGCTCGACCTGCACCCGACGCCCAAGATTGCTAAGGTCCGACACGACCGCAGCCTTTTGCTCATTTAGGGCGGCTGTGTCTACCTCGCGAGCCATCCATGAGGCCGCCAGGACGAGGGCAACGGCTATAAACGACGCGAAGGCAAACGATATCCATGCAATATGGAACGACACTCTCTGTGTAGTGGTCTCCTTCGTCATAAACACTGGCTCCCCCAACAGCCTCAATGTAGGCGGGCAGACTTTTTTTCCGCTTAATAGGCAGCCCCATTTGCTGTCGAAGTGAAAATCACCTTAAGCAAGGCTATCAGCCATGGGCGTTCCAGCGGCTACCGGCCGGGTCGCCCATGTCTGCTTATTGTTGAACGCTTGAGCTAGGGACCGGAGGTCCGCTTCAGCCAATATCAAAGTCCCCGAAACCGACTTGGCTTCTTCCATCCGAATTGATCTGATGGGGCGGGGACGGTGTCACTGGTGCTGTGGCCGTTCTCCATCGAGGAGCACACGTACCCAATGGCCGTTTCGCGCCCCTTCCAGCCGTTTAGGCTGGTCGCACAACTTCAGAATAGCTGCCGTTCCACCCTGGAACCGCTACGAGGCGTCCCCGTCTAGGGTCTTGATATGGGCCAAGCCCCGTCGATATGGCACGCCGAAATGCTCGAGCATCAGTGGCACGTCGCGCCCCAGCTTTCGGATTTCGGCAAGATAGGTCGCATAGTCGAGATTGCCTTCGCCCGGCGGCACTTCGTCAAAGTGAAACGAGATCTACGTCGTCGCTGGGAAAACTGGCGTGATTTGCAAACCGGAGAATACGTGTCGGGTAGGTAAATGTCCGCTTTTGCGGTTCCTGCCAAGTGGGCGGATGAAGGATGGTGTCGTTAGCGATTTAGCTTTCGCTAGATGGCCCATACCAGCAGCAGCATGGGCACCGATACAAGGACTACGAGAATAGATAGTGGTAGGCCCAGGCGCCAATAATCGCCGAAGCGATAGCCACCTGGGCCCATCACCAGCGTGTTGCACTGATGGCCGATGGGGGTCAGGAAGTCTGACCCTGCCCCGATGGCGACGGCCATCAGAAAGGCTTCAGGCTGGAAGCCGAGGTCGGTGGCAAAGGTCGCCGCAATGGGCGCCATCACCAGCACCGTTGCGGCATTGTTGAGGAAGGGCGTCACCGCCATGGCGGCCACCATGATCAGTGCCAGCGCGCCATAGGGCGGCAGGACGCTCGCGGTATCGGAGAGCCAGCTGGCGATCAGGTCCGTTGCTCCGGTGGCGCGCAACGAGTCGCTGACCGGGATCAATGCGGCCAGCATGATCAGGATGGGCGCATCGAGATGGGAATAGACCTCGCGCAGCGGAATGGTCTTGGTCACCACCATCAGCACGGCCGCCGCAAAGAAGGCAATCGGCACCGGCACCAGGCCCAGGGCCGTTCCGCCCATGGCCAGCGCCAGGATCAGCAGCGGCACCAAGCCATTGCGCACGCTGCCCAGCTTGAGATTGCGCTCCACGAGGGGCAGGCAATCCCATTGCCGCAACATGTCGGGGAGCTGGTCGATATCGCCCTGCAGCACGATGACATCGCCATTCTGGAACTTGATCTCGCCTAGCCGTTCGGTGAAGCGCTTGTCGCGCCGGCTCACGGCCAGCAGGTTAAGGCCGGTGGTATCGAACAGCGTCAGCTCCTGCGCACTGCGGCCGATCAGGCTGGAATGTTCGCCGATCACCGCTTCCACGACGCCGGTATTCTTGGCAGCAATTTCGGCGTCGCGGCGCTCGGAAAAGGCCAGCTTGCCCTGGGCGACCATCTTGTCGAGCGCCTCGGGTTCGCCTTCGAGCAGCAGCAGGTCACCGCCCTGCACCAGCGAGTCCGGCAACGGCGTGCGCCGTTTGCCACTGGCCGAGATGATGCCGATGATCATGGCCTGGCCACCGCCCAGCCCCTGCAGCGCGCCGATCGTCTGCCCGATGCTGGGAGACTCTGAGGGAACATGGGCTTCGGTGGTGTAATTCTTGATTTCGATCGCCTGGTCCATGGACCGGCTTTCCCGCACGCGCTCCGGCAGCAGTTTGTAACAGAGCGACAGGAAGAGCACGCCCACTAGGGCCAGAGCCGCACCCACGGGGGTGAAATCGAACATGGTGAAAGGCACGCCGGTCAGCTCCTCGCGCACGCGGGAGACGATGATATTGGGCGAGGTTCCGATCTGCGTCATCAGCCCGCCCAGCAGCGAACCAAAGGACATGGGCATGAGGAACAGCGATGGCGATACGCCCGACGTACGTGCCATCTGAAAGGCGATCGGGATCATGATCGCCAATGCGCCGATATTCTTGATGAACGCCGATAGCACCGTTACCACCAGCACCAGCAGGATCAACTGCGCTCGCGGAGTACTGACATTAGGTGCAAAGCGGCGCACCGCCACCTCCATGATCCCGGATCTTGCGACAGCGGCGCTCACCACAAGAGCACTCCCGACGATGACGACGATATCATCCGATAGCCCGGAAAATGCAGCTTCTGGAGCGACGATGCCGACCGCTACCGCCGCAAGTAGGGCACCGGCTGCCACAAGGTCATAACGCCACCGGCCCCAGACGAATGCGACCATCATCAGGAAGATGATGCTGAAGGCGAGAATTTGGGGAGTGGTCACTGCTTGCGCTCCATGATCCCGCTCAACGCCATGGACGGCAAACAGATCAACTGGGCATCCAAACAATATTTCTGCACACCCGACCTGTGCAGATGCAACCTTCCCGATTGAACAGCCTTGGTCGCTGAGAACGCGACTAATCTGGGTGCGGACGAAGATGGACGATACTTCGCCACCGATTGTGGCGCCGACACTCCCGATGAGCTCGGCCGAAACCACGACGTTGATGACCCATTATTATCGTGCCGAAATGACGCGAATGAATGCTTGGCGCGCCCGGCTCGACCTCACCAGCAATTGGTCGATCACGGTGGTTGCGGCGCTTTTGTCGGTCTCACTGTCGACACCATCGGCGCATCACGGCCTTGTCCTGTTCGCCATGGTAATTATCCTATTGTTACTATTCGTCGAGGCCCGCCGCTACCGCTTCTATGACGTATACCGAATGCGAATCCGGCAGTTCGAGCGACATTACTTCGGGCAATTCTTCTCCGCGGACACTCAGGGCGGACCCGAACCTTGGTTGGTCATGCTGGCACAAGATCTCCGGCACCCTAAGTTCCGCATCACGATGATGCTGGCTTTGCGGCGACGCCTGCGCCGGAACTATGTCTGGATGTTCCTTATCCTGCTGTCGGCCTGGCTGTTGAAACTTGCCTCGCCGGACCTGCAGGTTGGTGCTCACCTCGATGGAGCGCGTCCGATCGCAACCATTCTTGACCACGCCGCAATCGGGATTTTGCCCGGATGGGTGGTCCTCAGCACGATTGCCGTCTTCTATTCCGCGCTCGGCGTGGCCTGCCTGAAGGGCAAGGACCGCGGCGGCGACGAGGTGCACGTCTAGCCGTGGTCGGTGCCGGGCTGATCAGTCTTGAGCTGATTGCAAGCAACCTGAGGTTGGACGAAGGGGGGAGTTTCAGCACCCTTTCAGCCAGCTAGCAGCCTTCCAAAGGGCACCATACAAGCGCTTTCAGCACATTAGCGACGTGCGACTAGTCCAAGATACATTTGCACGAACGGCAGCTTTTCGGACTATAAAAACTAGTCCTGAACGACCGCCATGGGGTTGGTTGCCGACTGGCAGCCCAGGGGTGGTTAGCGGACAGTCGGCTTGTAGCTGACACCTGGACAAACTGGACGTTGAAGGGTCGGTCCCGAGGCAGACCGAGCCTCGAGCAGCGGACTATGAGCTGCTAAATCTTCTCAAAAGTGCTGAAGTGGAATTTCTGCACTGCGCCCCATGGGGTGGCGTGTTCGTGGCGGCGTGTTGCCACAAGCCGGAATTGCTGACCAAGAACGGACTGTAGGGTGTCCGCATCGTATCGTGAAATTGGCAACCCGCTGCACTTCTCGGGACCATCAGGCGCGAAGGTGCCAATGATCGCCCGCCCGCCATGTTTAAGGGCGTTGGAAAGCACTCGAACATATGCCTGCTGATCGTCCGTCGCCGTCAGAAAGTGAAAGGCCGCACGGTCGTGCCAAAGGTCATATTCCCTATCGGGGGTCCATGCCGTCACATCCGAAACAAACCATTGCACCCGCTCCGAGTCTTCCATCCGGGACTTTGCTGTCGCAAGGGCCGCAGCGGATAGATCGAGAACGCTCATGTGCGTTTGGCCGCCGGATGCCAAAGCATCAACCAGCCGCGATGCGCCGCCACCAATATCGATCACTGACATGCTGGGGATTAAGCCCGCTTCACGCAGCAGCTCAAGCGACAGCTCGGGCGTATCTTCGTACCAACTGACCTCGGCTTCACCCTTAGTCGTGTAGACATTTTCCCAATGGGATTGGCGATCAACAGTGGTCATGTGAGAGCTGCCCAAGCAGCGACCAAAATGATGATGAGTGTCACAAGGCCGGATGCCACATAAAGGACCGTTCGGACGCTGCCGCCTTTGGCCGCATTTCCACCTCGGAGATAAATCACGAGGTGAGCAAAGCGAATTGCAAGGTGCAGCCATACCAGAACGGCCAACAATTCTGCCCCGACGCCTGTGAGCATAGCGACCACGGCAGACACAGCAAAGGGCTTCATGCATCGCAACGTGCGGCGTGCCGCCATATCCAACGGACGTTGCCATGTCCTTGAGGTCCGCGTCTGCGGCATCCCACAGCACCCTCGCTGCCATCCGGGCATTGTCGGCGCGGGCTGAGAAGTGCATCGGGGCCCTCCGCCGGTGCTCATGGGTCGAGATAGACCAGTCGTATCCGCTGCGTTCCATGTGGCCCTCCGGTGCAGCACTCTACCGGCCACTCCGGAGCTAGCAATCTACATCCCGGGCGGCTTAGGCCTGGGCTCGCCGATCTCGATCACCATTGCCGGATTGAACGCCGCGTTCTCGGGCTCCTGCAGGTTGGCACGCTTCTCCGCAGGATACCCGCGCGGATTGCAGATCACCCGCGTGGCGCCGATTTCATAGTCATAGCTGTCGTGCGTGTGCCCGTGGATCCATGCAGACGGCTGGTATCGCTCGATCAACGGCTCGAGGTCTGATGCGAACGCGGCGGACAGGAGCTCTCGCTGGAACCTTGTCGCCACCGACTGCGGGCTCGGGCAATGGTGCGTTATCACGACCGTGTCGCCATCATGTTCCGTCGCCAGCTCGCCCTCTAGCCATGCCAGCGATGCCTCGTGGAAAGCCTGGGCGTCCTCAGGAGCAAACCGGTCGCGGGAGAAGTCCCGCAGCGTGATCGACTGGTGATCTTGGATGCCGAACCGGGCAGTCGCCCGGGCTTGCATCTGGCCGCCGGGATCGCCCTTCGCGAACAAATTGTAATCGGTCCACATGGTCGCGCCCAGGAACCTGACGCCGTCGAGGACGACGCTCGAGTTCTCTAGCAGGTGCACGCCCGCGTTCTGGCTGTAGTCCATCCCGAGCTTGCTCTCGCGTTCGATGCTGGAGCCGTAATACTCGTGATTCCCGAAGACCTGGACGCAGGGCATGTGCTTGCCGATGTGGTAACGGGCCCACTCGATGCTCTGGATGCCGCCCTTTGCGATGTCGCCGGCCAACACGCACACGTCGGCGTCCGGGATCGCCGGTGGCTCCCAGGGTGCGAATTCACAGTGCAGGTCGCTGAGCGTCCAGATCTTCACGGCTTGAACCCCTCGCCGGCGAGCGGCTCTTCTTCATAGTGAAACGGCGGCAGCGTCGCCAACCGTGCCCGGATCTCGGGTAGCGATACGGGGCGGTAGTCCCACGCATCCACGCCGACATCCAGGCTCTGGTCGTTGCCCGGCAATCGCCCATGGCTATGCCCGTACAGCTGGATCGACTTTCGGTTGCTCCGATACCACGTCCTGCCGGCGTAGTGGTCCAACACGATATCCCCATCGGCAATATGCCGGCGGTGCTCGGGCGGCGATGCCCATGGCAGACGCAGGGTCTCCTTGCCGTCGTGGTTGCCCAGCGTCAGGTGCTTGCGACCGCGGAGCTCGTTGAACATCGCCCACAGGGGCTTGCCGCCGATCCTGTACGCGAAATCCCCGATGACGTGGACATCGTCATCATCACCGACAACGGCGTTCCAGCGCTCGATCAGCCCGCGGTTCATCGCGTCGATATCGACGAAAGGGCGACTGCACATCTGGATGATGCGGGCGTGCCCGAGATGGAGGTCGGCAGTGAAGAACGTGGTCATGGCCTCACCGGATCCGGCATCCATTCGACCGGGCGATACAGCCACGGCGTCACGTGTCGGCAGCGCAGTTCTGCGGCCTCAACGATCTCGCTGGCTTCATCCAAATCCAGGGCATCGTCCTGTACATGCTGGGCAACGGTGGAACGGATGGCATCCATCCAGCGCTGAGGAAACTGCTCGGGGTTGGGGTATCCTGCATCGAGGATCTCGTGCAGCGATACGGTCGGCGTGATGATGAGTTTGTCCATCGAGGCTCTCCATGCCCGCTGTGTGCAGTCATCTTTCCCCGGAGGGAAGCAAGGCACAACGTCAGAAGACATCGCTCAGCGGGAAGGCTGCCGACATGGCGTCTTGGTCGTAAACGGGGATCTGGCGGTCGCGGAAGCGGATGCCGTCCTCCTCGGCGAACAGGTCGTACTCGAGCTTCTTCGGAGACATGCGAAGCCCGAGCCCCCGAGCCTTAGCACCCTTTGGGATGTTGACGCCGTCCGCTTTCCAAGCCGTCCTAGACTTCCAGCCATTGGCGCTCTGCTCTTCGAACGTGGTGTACTTGTAGGGCATACGGTAGGCCATCAGTGCAGGCTCCCGTTCTCGCCCGGCAGCGGCTTCCAGTGCGGCGGTCCGTCCTGGTCGTCGCGCCAAGTCATGCTGCCATCGGACGCCAGCCACATACCGATCTCCCGGGGCGAACACTGGATTAGTCATGGTCCCGCTCCAGCGCATGGCGAACGTGCCGACATCCTCATGGCCGTTGACGATCAGCACGCCGTTACGGGGCGCACTGTCGATCGGGAGGAAGGTTTCGTCGATGATCATCACAGTCCCCTCTCGAACGTCGCTGTCGACGTGTCGGTGCAGGGCATGCACACGACATTGGCCGACGACCGGCTGAAGAACGGCCTTCCGCACTCGCAGCAGTCGCGGAACCTCGGTGCCGGCGGTACGGAAAATGACCCGTTTGCGTGCATCCTTTCCGGAAACCGGGGGTTCGGCGGAGTGACCCGTATAAGGGCATTCTGACACGGGCTCATGGCCTGTCCTCACGCTTGAAGCGACGGATTGTCGCGGCTGGCGACTTCACCCTCCAGTTCAGTAATGTGGAGGTTGCGGGCAGCGAGCTCGACCCCGATCGTGATCAGGCGATCTACGCCCGGAACAGGAACGGCGACTTGAGTGCCGGGGAGCAAGATGGCATTCGCGGCTGCCAGCATCTTCTGCAGGTAGCCTTGATAATCGGCTTTGTCATGGTTCTCTCCAGTTGCGCCTGCCTGTGCCCCTCGGTCGGCGCATTGCCGGGGGCCTCACGGTTCAGTCCCGAGCGGGATTACGGAGCGAGCGGCGGAGCTCGCGGAAAGCGATGGAGATGTCGTGGTCGAGCGTCAGGCCTTCGGCCTCGATGTAGGCGTCGAACTCCGCGTCGGTCATGGCCTTGAGCTCGGCATGGAAGTCGGCGCGGGCCTTGACCATCAACTCGGTCGTGCTCATCTCGACGACGGGAGCGACGTCCGGCTTCAAGGTGTTCGGGTTCGCGAACGACCGGCGGACGAAACCGGGCTGCTTGGAAGCCTCGATCAGGCCGGTGACTAAGGCGGTTTCACGGGGACCGGTGGGGACGCCGGGACGGCGGAAATTCAACGGCATGAGCTCTCTCCAGGGCTATTCCGATACCGTACGCACACCTCTCCGAAACCCGCAAGTCCCTG
>Ga0247809_1000685_pt1 | contig 15446 bp, 12 predicted proteins | sample UWRJL104311B1_FD_180951 | JGI IMG/M metagenome (GOLD analysis project Ga0247809, IMG submission 180951) | Plant litter microbial communities from Arlington Agricultural Research Station in Wisconsin, United States - UWRJ-L104-311B-1 | ecosystem: Environmental > Terrestrial > Plant litter >...
CACAACTGCGTAAACCACTTGGTAACCCTTACTTTCGGAAGCTTATGGCGATCTTTCGCGGCCTCAGGCCAGCGCACACCAAGGGCCAAGACTACTCGAACTTCATAGCCGCGGTCAAACCGTGGCTATCCCGGCGAATCATCGCCGCTTGTCAGAATCGAGAGTCGTGACCGAACTGAGTAGTAACACTAGCCCCCGCGCCCGACATCCGCGCCAGGCGCGCGCCGTGTCGCGTCGGATTCGTGTCATCCGGCATCAGGCGGCGTCGGGTGCCTGCCGCTTCGCGAGCCACAGCCAGACGAGGACACCGGCGAGGACGACGAGCGGCGTGGACGACAGGAAGGTGGAGAAGACGGACTGCACGTTGCCGACGATCGAGTAGAACAGCGGCATTCCGTCGGGCGCCGGGAAGGAGTTGCCGAACAGCGGACCCGCCGACGTGACGGCTCCGCCGATGGCCAGGAAGATCGCGAAGACGAGGGACAGTGCGGATGCGATCGCCGCGGCGACGACGGAGCGCAGGATGACGCGGCCGATGCGCAGCGACGGCGCGAGGGGCACCACGAGCCAGAACGCGAGGAACACGCCGATCGCGATCGGCAGCACCGAGAGGGTGAACTGCTGGAACATGCCGACGAGCGGGTTGTACCCGTTCAGGCTGCTGAACACGCTGCCGCTGCCCGCCGCGTAGCCCAGGTTTCCGAAGAACGAGATGATCGAGCCCGCGACGGCCTGCACGATCATGACGCCCGCGACGATCGCGGTCGCCGCGCCCGCCGCGATGGCGTTGCTGCGCGTGGCGTTCTGCTGGATCGGCTGCATGTGGTCTCCCGGTAGGTTTCGCGACGCTCATCGTCGGCGCATCGAGCCTACCGATCCGGCGGCGACGTGCCGACGGCGGTGCGGGGCCGGCGAGGCACGGATACGCTGAAGTCCCGCCACCCCAGGAGCACACCGGATGATACTGATCGACCAGCCGATCTGGCCGGCCCACGACACGCTCTGGGCGCACTTGGTGAGCGACCACTCCCTCGACGAGCTGCACGCCTTCGCCGCCCGCGCGGGCATCCCCCGCCGTGGCTTCGACGGCGACCACTACGACGTGCCCGCGAGCAAGTACGACGAGCTCGTGGCGCTCGGCGCCCTTCCCGTGACCGTGCGCCAGCTCGTCACCCGTTTGCGCGCGAGCGGCCTGCGCATCACCCAGAAGCAGAAACGCGGCCTGTAGCGGCGCCCGCCGACGGTGGCGTCGGACACAATGGGAGGCATGCCCGGTCGTTTCGTATTCACCGCTGATCCCGAAGAACTCGCCGTCATGCTCGACGTCGACAAGGCCGCCGGCAATCTGCCCGCCCCGTCGTGGAACATCGCGCCGGGCGACCGGGTGACCGTCGTCATCGACGCCGTGAACAAGGATGCATCGACCGAGGGCTACGACCCCGAGAACCCCGCCGTGCTGCGCAGGCTCGAGTCGGCGAGCTGGGGCCTCGTGCCCGGCGGCGCGCCCGACGCGGCCGTCGGGGGCACGATGTTCGAGGCGCCCGTCGAGCAGGTGCTCGAGAACCCGGCCTTCGGCGGCGCCATGGCGAAGCGTCGCGCCGCGGTGCCCGCCACGGGATACTACGTGTGGCACACGGGCGCAGACGGCTCGTCGTCGGCCCAGTTCGTGCACTCCCCCGACGGCGAACCGCTGCTGTTCGCCGCCCTCTACGAGTGGTGGAAGGACCCCGCCGCGGCTCCCACGGACCCCGCGCGCTGGCTGCTCTCGACCACGATCCTCACCCGGCCCTCGGGCGGGCCGCTCGGCCTCATCCACGAACGCATGCCCGTCATCCTCGAGCCGGGCCTACTCGAAGACTGGCTCGACCCGCAGACCCCCGGTTCGCCCGAGCTGCTCGGCGCCGTGTCCGACGCGGCCGTCGACCTCGCTGACGAGGTCGAGTTCTACGAGGTCAGCAAGGATGTCGCGTCGGTGAAGAACAACTCCGAGGCGCTGCTCCAGCCGGTCTAGGCGCCTCCCGGCCGCCCGTCACCAGTGGATGTCGAAGCCGGCCACGCTCTTCACGACCGAGCCGCTCCCGATGTCGACGAACACGGTGGTCACGTCGGTCGAGCGGGGGTCGACGGTCCGTCCGTCGTCGACGCTCGACGCCACGTTCGGCACCACCTCGACGGCCGCGTACTGGTCGTTGGGCGACACGCTGATGCGGCCGATGCTGCCGGCGTTGTCGATCGTGTGGAACAGCTCGCGCGACCTCCGTCCGTCGTCGAAGACGAAGAGGTTCTCGAACGAGTTGGCGTCGTAGTCGGCGACGACGACGTGCTGCACGAGGGCCGTGCCCCGCATGAGCTGGAAGTCGCCCGGGTAGGGTGTGACGCCGTCGATCGGCGACGGCGCGAACTCCGTCTCGGTGAGGTCGGAGATTGACAGCGACACCGGGCCGAACGGGTTGGTGACGCCGAGCCGCGTGCCGTCGGTGGAGATCGAGTCGAGGCTCGTGAACGTGCCGAGCGGGGTGACGGCGTCGGTGGACGTGTCGACGAGCACCACTTGCGCGTCGCTCTCGTCCTGCGCGGCGAGGGTCACGCCGCCGGGCACGAAGAACCAGCTGCGGGCCGTCAGTGGCGAGCCGTCGAGAGCCGGGACGGGCAGGATGTCGCGGCCCTGCTCGAGGTTGAGCTTCATCAGGCTGTCTGTGTAGGCGCCGTCGGCGGTCGTGAGGGTGAAGGCGACCGTGACCCCGTCGTCGGACGAGTCGAGCGAGTCGATGACGCCGGGCGCGGGCAGGGTGATCGGTTCCACTCCCCCGTCGTCGAAGCTCACGAGGCTGAGCGCGCTCGTGCCGTCGCCGGCGTCGGTCGTGACGACCGCGGCGGTGCCGAGCAGGGCGAACTGTTCGATGCCGGGTGCGGAGTAGACGACGGTGCGCTCGTTGCCTGTGGGAGCGGTGCGCACGATCTCGTCGGTCTTCTCCCCCCGGTCGAGGTAGTAGATGGGCGGCGAACCGGTCGTGAACGAGTAGCGCAGCGTCGACGCCCGGTCTTCGACCTGGCTCGTGACGCCCCCGACCTCCACGTCGTAGTGTGCCCCGTAGGCGAGCGGGGCCTCGAACTGCAGCGCGACCACCGCGCCCGAGGTGGTGACGGTGAACGGTGCGTCGGGCGTCACGGAGATGTCGTCGGCGTCGACCTCGGCGAGTGGCTGGTTGGCGAAGAGCCGCAGTTGCTGGCCGGCCCGCTCGGTGACGAGGTCGGTGTCGATCTGGGCGCTCGAGAGCTTCGGACCCTGCAGGTAGCCGAGCGCGGCGAAACCCGCGCAGAGCAGCGCGAGCACGACGACGAGCGCCACGAAGGTGCGGCGGAAGCGCGTGCCCTCCGGTCGCTCGACCGCGGAGTGCGAGGCGTCAGTAGAGATAGGGCTCTCCCGGTTGCTCCACGACCTTGGCCGAATCGGGCAGGAGTGCGATCGACTGGGTGCTCGACCGGCTCGGATTGGTCTCGAAGCCCCCGGCCACGCGCACCCACTGGTCGACGGCGAAGTCGTCTTTCCAGTTCGGGGCGTAGACCGGCACGCCGACGGGCTGCGCGTCGACGGCGCAGCACGTGATCACGAACCGCGAGACGAAGAACATGTTGTCGGGGTCGTCCGGGTCGGCGCTGACGAAACCCACCACGTCGACCGGTTTGCCCGAGAAGAACGACAGTTCGCTGGTCTGCCTGAGCAGCGACGACCAGTCGAGCACGGTGAACTTCGCGAACGCGGCATCCGTCGTCGATCCCACGGCAGCGACCGACTGCCCCTGCGTGTCGTTGAGGCCGCTGTCGTTGATAGCGCGCTGCTCGAGCGTCGCGCTCGACAGCGTGGCGGGCGGCACCACGACGAGGCCGAGGGCTATCACGGCGGATAGCCCGAGGGCGGCGGCGGAGAGCACGTTCTGCCTGCGCGTGGGCGGGGCGTCGTGGTCGTGCGGCTCACGCAGGAACGCGCTCGCGCCGACGAAGACGAGGGCGATGACGGCCATGATCACGGTGAACACGACGTAGCGCGGGTGGATGTACAGGATGAGCTGGTTCGTCGCAGCGAGCCACAGGGTCGCGACGACCACGACGCTCATCAGCACGACGCCGCGCCAGCGCTGCGCGTGCCGCAGGAAACGGGTTCTCGTGGGGTCAGGCGACATAGTTGACGATCAATCCGATGAGGGCGCTCGCGAGCGCGACGACGGCGGTGAGCTGCACGAGGGTCTTCGCGGTGAAGGTGGTGCGCAGCAGGGCGAGCATCTTGATGTCGATGATCGGCCCGAAGACGAGGAAGCTCACGATGGAGCCGGGCATGAAGGTCGAGGCGAACGGCAGGATGAAGAACGCGTCGACGTTGGAGCAGACGGAGATGATGAACGCGAGCGCCATCATCGCGAGGATCGACCAGAGCGGGTTGCTGCCGAGGCTCACGAGCACGGAGCGCGGCACGAGCGACTGGATGGCCCCGGCTGCGACCGCGCCGATGAACAGGGCGGGCAGGATGATGCTCGACTCGCGGCGGAAGAGCGCGACGCTCTCCTGCCAGCGCGAGACGCCGTGTCCGTGGCTGTCGGGCACGCGGCACTCGCGGGCGAACTTCGGGGTGAGCAGGCTGTCCTGCTCGGCGTGCCGGCTGAACAGCCAGCCGATGAGATTGGCGATCACGAAACCGCCGACGATGCGGCCGACCAGGATGCCGTTGTCCCAGCCGAACGCCTGATGGGTCGTGATGATCGTGATCGGGTTGATGATGGGTGCGGCGAGCAGGAAGGTCATCGACTCGGAGACGGTGAAGCCCTTGACCATGAGGCCACGGGCCAGCGGCACGTTGCCGCACTCGCACACCGGCAGGAAGACGCCGATGAACGAGATCGCCGCTCGCCTCAGGAACGGGTTGCGCGGCAGCACCCGCATGATCCACGTGTCGGGCACCCACACCTGCACTGCGATCGACAGCACGATGCCGAGGATCACGAACGGCATCGACTCCACGATGACGCTGATGCTGAGGGTCAGGAAGTCCTGCGCCTTGTCGGGCAGGCCGAGGGCGCTCTGATCGGCGGTGACCGCCCGCAGCAGGAACAGCCCGAGGATGCCGACGATGCCGACCGTGAGCCAGACGAACTGCCTGCGCCGGATCTTCGCCGCGTCGACCGGATGCCCGTGGCCGGCTTCGTGGGATCGTCGCGACCGACGGTCCTGCAGCTGGCTACTCACCCCGGAAGCCTAACCAGAGCTCGCTGGGAGACGGCGGTGCCGCCCCGGGAACGCGAAAACCCCGCCGACCGGGGTCGACGGGGCCTTCGGATGCGACGGATCAGTCGTCGCTCACGGGGGCGCTCACGACGGCGCCCGCGCTTCCGGCGCGACGCGAGGTGCGCGAACGGCCCTGGCCGGGCTGCTTCGGCTCGGGCAGCGCCTCGAGCACGGAGTCGAGGATCTGCTCGGCGTCGCGGTTGTTCATGCGACGGCTGGTGCGCGGCGCGGTGCTGACCGGGATGTCGAGGATCGCGACGGCCTCGTCGACCGCTGTGAGCTCCGGCTGTGCGGCCGGTTCGGGCGCGGCTTCTGCGGCAGCGGGGGCGGCGCTCGGGGTCGACGCGGCGGCCGCGTCATCCGTCGGCGTCTCGGTCTTGGATCCCTGGGTGGCGCGCGAGCGGCGCGGCTCGCGCTGCTTGGCGACGCGAAGCTCCGCGGGCGCGTCGACCGCGGCCTGCGGCGCCTCGACGGCGGGCGCGGCGACGGTTTCTGCCACGACGCTCTCGGCCGCGACGGGCGCGGAGTCCACGGCCGGCGATTCGGCTGCCGGTGCGGACTCTGCGGCCGCGGGAGCGGGCGTCTGCGGTGCTACGGTGCGGGCGGCGATCTGGGCGAGCGCGTTGCGCGCGTCGTCGGTGATCGCGTGGGTGCCGGTCCCGGGCGCCTTGGGTGCACTCGACGCGGCCTGCTGGCCGCCGTTGTTCTGGCCGCCATTGCCGTTGCCGCCGTTGCCCGATCCGGACGAACCGTTGCCCGAGCCCGACGAGCCGTTGCCCTTGCCGCCGCGGCTGCGACGTCCGTTGCCGATCTCGGGCTGCGGCGCCTGCTGGATGCGGTGCTTCGTGACGGGGTCGTGGTGCACGATCACGCCACGGCCCGCGCAGACCTCGCACGGCTCGCTGAACGTCTCGAGCAGGCCGAGGCCGAGCTTCTTGCGGGTCATCTGCACGAGGCCGAGGCTGGTGACCTCGGCGACCTGGTGCTTAGTGCGGTCGCGGCTGAGGCACTCGACGAGACGGCGCAGCACGAGGTCGCGGTTCGACTCGAGCACCATGTCGATGAAGTCGACCACGATGATGCCGCCGATGTCGCGCAGGCGCAGCTGGCGCACGATCTCCTCGGCCGCCTCGAGGTTGTTCTTGGTGACGGTCTCTTCGAGGTTTCCGCCCGAGCCGACGAACTTGCCGGTGTTGACGTCGACGACGGTCATCGCCTCGGTGCGGTCGATGACGAGCGAGCCGCCCGAGGGCAGCCAGACCTTGCGGTCGAGCGCCTTCTCGATCTGCTCGTTGACGCGGTAGACGTCGAAGGGGTCGTTGGTTCCCTCGAAACGCTCGACGCGGTCGATCAGGTCGGGGGCGACACCGTTGAGGTAGCTCTGGATGATCTCCTGCGCGTCGTCGCCGTCGATGACGAGCTTGTGGAAGTCCTCGTTGAAGACGTCGCGGATGATCTTGACGAGCAGGTCGGGCTCGGAATGCAGCAGGGCCGGGGCGTTGGCCGTCTCGATGAGGCGGCTGATCTCGGCCCACTGGTTGGTGAGCCGGCTCACGTCGAGCGTGAGCTGCTCTTCGGTCGCGCCCTCGGCCGCGGTGCGCACGATGACGCCGACGTTCTCGGGCAGCACCTCTTTGAGGATCTTCTTGAGACGCGCGCGCTCGGTGTCGGGCAGCTTGCGGCTGATCCCGCTCATCGAGCCGTTGGGCACGTAGACGAGGTAGCGGCCGGGCAGCGAGACCTGGCTCGTGAGGCGGGCACCCTTGTGGCCGATCGGGTCTTTCGTGACCTGCACGAGCACCTTGTCGCCGGGCTTGAGCGCGAGCTCGATGCGGCGGGCCTGGGTCTTGCCCTCCGCGGAATTCTCGGCGGCGGCGTCCCAGTCGACCTCGCCGGAGTACAGCACGGCGTTGCGGCCGCGTCCGATGTCGACGAAGGCGGCCTCCATGCTCGGCAGCACGTTCTGCACGCGGCCGAGGTAGACGTTGCCGATGAGCGACATGTCCTGGCTCTTGGCCACGTAGTGCTCGACGAGCACGCCGTCTTCGAGCACGGCGATCTGGATGCGCCCGAACTTCGACCGCACGACCATCACGCGGTCGACGCTCTCGCGGCGCGCGAGGAACTCGCTCTCGGTGATCACGGGGCGGCGGCGTCCGGCATCGCGGCCGTCGCGGCGGCGCTGCTTCTTGGCCTCGAGGCGGGTCGAGCCCTTGACGCGGGTGGGCTCGTTGCTCAGCACGGGCTCGGGGCGGGGCTGGCGAACGCGCACCACGGTGCCGGGGGCGTCGTCGCCGTCGCGGGCCTCTTCGCCCGGACGGCGGCGCGAGCGACGGCGGACGGTTCCGGCCTCGTCGCCCAGGTCGTTGCCGAGGTCGGTGGTGCGGTCGTCGGAAGAGTCGGCTCCGCGCGACTGGCGGGGCTGGCGTCCCGGCGCGCGCTCGGGGAGGGCGGCGGTCTCGGGCGGCGCCTGGAACAGCAGCGACGTGGTGGGGCGGGTGGTGCGCACCGGCGCGGACGGCTCGGCGTCCGCGGACGGGTCGGCCTCGGCTGCGGCATCCGTCGGCTGCTCTGTCTGGGCCACGGCGGGCTTGCGCGTGCGCGTGCGGGCGGCGGCCTTCACGACGACCTCGTCGACGATGATGTCGTCGACCGGCGCTGCCTGGGCTGCGGCCGAGGGCTCTGCGGCCTGCGCCGGCGTCTCGACCGGCGCCTGCCGGGCGACGGGCGCCTGCACTGCGGCGGGCTCCGCTACCGGTGCGGGTGGGGCGACGGCGGCCTTGCGGCTTCCGAAGAGGCCCTTGCGTCGTTTCGGCTCGATGTTGTCTTTGTCATTCACCACTGGCGGTGTACTCCTAGGCCCTGGTGGGAGACCGCGCCGCCCACCGGGTACTCTCTCGTTCGCGCTACGCCTCAGCGATAACGCTGCAAATTCTTCAGGTCAAAAACCGGCATGTCGTGTCTGGCGGCCAATCTCTGGCCGGACTCCGGGCTCTGTCTGCCCGCAGACGCTGTCTGCTCTGGTTCCACTTGTTCTGTGTCTTCAGCGCCGCCTGTCACCCGGCGCTATCCGGAACTCGCTATCCGACTCGGCCGGTATCCGTCACTTCGGACACCCGGCGCTGGCCCGGATTGTCGCCCGGTAAGCCTTCTTTGGCGCCAGACACGAGCGCGGCTCGGCTGACTACAACCGATTATCGCACGCATTCCCAGTTCGACGTGATTCGACGCGTGCCATAATCCGAGAGTGTCAGACACCCCAGTGAACAAGCGCCCGGTCGCCCTCGCCGTCTTCCTGATCGTGGCCGGAGTGGTCGGCTGGTTCGCGGCGTTCTCGCTGACCCTCGAGAAGTTCACCACGTTGACCCACCCCACGGAGGCGCTCGGCTGCGACTTCAGCGTGCTCGTGCAGTGCCGCGCGAACCTCGAGTCGTGGCAGGGGTCGCTCTTCGGCTTCCCGAACCCGATCATCGGGCTCGCCGCCTGGATCGCGCCGATCGTGGTGGGCGTCGCGCTGCTGTCGGGCGCGAGGTTCGCGCGCTGGTTCTGGGTGCTGTTCGACCTCGGCGTCGCCGCCGCGCTGGCCTTCGTGATCTGGCTCATCGCCCAGAGCATCTTCGTGCTCGGCACCCTGTGCCCGTGGTGCATGGTCACCTGGTCGGCGACGATCCCGCTGTTCTGGGCGGTGACGCTGTACTCGCTCAAGACGGGGGCGTGGCCGGTCGGCGCCCGTGTGCGGTCTGTGGCGTCGTCGCTGTACGGCTGGGTGCCGGCGATCACGATCGGCAGCTACCTCGTGGTGGCCGTGATCGCCCAGCTGCGCCTCGACGTGATCGGCAGCCTGTGACCCGCTTGTCGGGGATCTCCCAGCCTGCGCATAGCCGGACCGGGCATCCTCGACTGGGCGCGAACGGCGCCGCCGAGAGGAACCGATGAGCAACACCGCAGACAACGGCAAGAAGGCGCGCCGCGAGCACGCCCGCGAACTCGCCCGGCAGGAGCGCGAGGCCGAGAAGCGCCGCAAGAAGCGCAACCGGCTGCTCATCCAGGGCGGGGTCATCGTGGCGGTACTCGCTGCCGCGACCGCCATCGCGGTGGTGATCGCGACATCCAGCAGCACGAGCGCGACGAACCCCAAGAACATGGCGAGCGACGGCATCCTGTTCACGGGCAACGGCACGGCGCTCTCCCCCGTGACGACGAAGGCGCTCAAGGTCGGCGCCGACCCCGTGGCGACGGACACTGCGTCGACCGGCGCCGCCGTGAACATCGTGACCTACATCGACTACGCCTGTCCGATCTGCCAGACCTTCGAGGCGACCAACGCCGAACAGATCAAGGGCTGGACGACGTCGGGCGAAGCATCCCTCGAGATCCACCCGATCTCGATCCTCGACCGGGTCTCGCTCGGCACCAAGTACTCCTCGCGTGCCGCGAACGCCGCCGTCTGCGTCGCGAACTACGAGCCGGACGAGTACATGGCCGTGAACGACGCGCTGTTCGCGCAGCAGCCCGCCGAGAACACGTCGGGGCTCGACACCGCCGCCCTCAAGAAGCTCGTGGCCGACGCAGGGGCGGACTCCGACAAGGTCGCGTCGTGCATCGGCGACAAGACGTTCGGCGACTGGGTGGAGAACGCCACCGACCGCGTCACCTCGGGCAAGCTCGCGAGCACGACCGTGACGACGTTCCAGGGCACGCCCACGGTGCTCGTCAACGGACAGCTCTACCAGGGTTCGTTCACCGACGCGTCGGCGTTCCAGGCCTTCGTCAGCTCGGTCGGGGCCGCGGGCACCGCGCAGTAACGCCGTACTCGCTGTCGTTTCGGCGCGACGCTGTCGCCGAGGCGGGCGCGGAGCGACGATCGCGCAGCGACGCAGAACGCCCGCACGGTATACCGTGCGGGCGTTCTGCGTGCGGTGCGGGTCAGTCGAACCAGAGTCCGAGCTCGCGCTGCGCCGACTCGACCGAGTCGCTGCCGTGAACGAGGTTCTGCTGCACCTTGAGGCCCCAGTCGCGGCCCAGGTCGCCGCGGATCGTGCCGGGGGCGGCGCTCGTCGGGTTCGTGGCACCGGCGAGCGAGCGGAAGCCCTCGATGACGCTGTTGCCCGCGACACGGATCGCGACGATCGGGCCGCTCTCCATGAACTCCACGAGGGGCTCGTAGAACGGCTTGCCCTCGTGCTCCGCATAGTGCGCGGCGAGCAGCTCGCGGCTGGCCTCGACGAACTTGATGTCGACGAGCTGGTAGCCCTTCGCCTCGATGCGGCGCAGGATCTCGCCGGTCAGGTTGCGGGCAACGCCGTCGGGCTTGACGAGTACGAGTGTTTCTTCGACGCTCACTGGGTATCTCCTGATTGTGTTTGGTCGGCCGCGTATGCGGCCTTCTGGTGGTCGATCTGGCGCCCCTTGACGAAGCAGTAGATGAAGATTGCGAGAAAACAGCCGGCGATGAACCACATGAGCGGGATCAGGATGCCGCTGGCCAGCAGTACGGCCTGCAGCGCCCAAGCGACCCAGATGCCCCACGGATACTTCAGCAACCGGCCAGCCACGAGCAGCGCGACGATGAGCGCGATGCCGCCGCCGAACGCCTGCGCGGGTTCGAGCGACTTGAGGCCGAACACCACGAGCGTCACGAAGAAGACGAGCACGGCCTCGAGGGCGAGCACGATCGACAGCAGCATCTCGGTGACCGAGCGCTGCCTGCGCTGCCGCGGGGCGCGACCGGGGGCGGGCGACGCGGTGGTCATCGCTTCCACTTGCCCAGCGTGGCGAGGGTGATCGCGTCGCCGACGAGGGTGATCGACCCGGTGACGAGCACGGCGCGCTTCTCCCCCTCGGCCGCCCATTCACGGGCGGCCTCGAGGGCGGTCTCGGCCGACTCGTCGGTGTAGACCTCTTCGGTGTACTCGCGCACGATGTAGGCGAGGTCGTCGGCGGCCACCGCGCGGTCGGACTCCGACTGCGTGACGTAGAACCGGGTGGCCACGGGAGCGAGCGCCGCGACGATGCCGTCGGCGTCCTTGTCCTGCAGCACGCCGATCACCACCGCCACCTCGTCGAACGTGAAGTAGCTGCCGAGCGCGGCCGCGAGTGCCTCGGCGCCGTGCGGGTTGTGCGCCGCGTCGACCAGCACGGTGGGCTCCGTGCCGACGATCTGCAGGCGTCCGGGCGAGGTCGCCGTCTGCAGCCCCTCGGCGAGCACGTCGCCCACGAGCGGTTGGCTGCCGCCGCCGAGGAACGACTCCACCGCCGCGATGGCGAGGGTGGCGTTCTGCGCCTGGTGGTCGCCGAACATCGGCAGGAACAGGTCGGGGTAGCTCGCGGCGAGGCCCTTGACCGATATCACCTGGCCGCCCACGGCTACGGTCGTCGACTCGAGGGCGAAGTCGGCGCCCTGCACGACGAACGTCGACTCGGTCAGCTCCGCGGCGCGCTGCAGTTCCGCAAGGGCCTCGGGCGTCTGGATCGCAGAGACGACGTTCGCGACGGGCTTGATGATGCCCGACTTGGTCTTCGCGATCTCGGCCACGGTGTTGCCGAGGCGCTGCGTGTGGTCGAGGGCGATGGGCGTGAAGACGGCTACCTGGCCGTCGGCGACGTTGGTGGAGTCCCACTCGCCGCCCATGCCGACCTCGATGACCGCGACATCCACCGGCGCGTCAGCGAAGCTCGCGAACGCGAGCACGGTGAGCGCCTCGAAGAAGGTGAGCTCCGGCTCCCCCGCGGAGGCGAGCTCGCCGTCGACCAGCAGCAGGTACGGGCGGATGTCTGCCCAGTTCTCGACGAGGGCCCGGTTCGAGATGGGCTGGCCGTCGATCACGATGCGCTCGTTGACGCGCGTGAGGTGCGGGCTCGTGAGCAGCCCCGTCTTGAGCCCGTAGGCGCGCAGGATGCTCTCGGTGATGCGGCTCGTCGAGGTCTTGCCGTTGGTCCCGGCGATGTGGATCACCGGGTAGGCGCGGTGCGGGTCGCCGAGCAGCTCGACCGCGCGCCGGGTGGGCTCGAGGCGGGGCTGCGGGTTGCTCTCGCCGATGCGGGCGAGCAGCTCGCCGTAGACGTCGTCGGCGCCGGCCTGGTACTCGTTGTCGTCGAAGTCGTACTCCGAGTCGTCGTCGAGGTTCGTGCCCTCGTTGCCCGCCTGCAGGAAGTCGGGCAGGCCGGAGCCGTCGTCGACGAAGTCCGGCTCCTCCTCCGGCTCTTCCTCGTAGCCCTGGTAGTCGTTGTCGCCGGGGTTGTCGTTCTTAGACATCTACTGATGCCGCCTTCCACAGATCGATGACGAGCACGCCGGTATTCGCGTACTGGTCGGGAACGAGGGTCGCGCGCTGCGAGCCGGCCTGCACCTCGGTGGCGGCCGAGACCGCCGGGTCGTCGGTGAGCACGAGCTCGAACTCGGTCGCGAGGGTGTCTGCCGCGATCGTGTCGGCGAACGCGCGCAGCGATGCGATGTCGTCGTCGCGGTCGCCCCGGATCGTCATCGAGATGCGGTCGCTGACGTTGAGCCCCGCTGCCTTGCGGGTGTCCTGCACGGCGCGGATGATGTCGCGGGCGAGCCCCTCGGCCTCGAGCTCGGGGGTCGTCTCGGTGTCGAGCACCACGAGTCCCCCGTCGGCGAGGAACGCGATCGCGCTCGACCGGTCGTCGGACTGCAGTTCGAGGTCGAACTCGGTGGGGAGCAGTTCGACGCCGCCGATCACGACGGTGTCGCCCGTGGCCTGCCAGTCGCCCGCGCGCGCGGCCTTGATCACCGACTGCACCTGCTTGCCGATGCGCGGACCGGCCGCCCGCGAGTTCACGGTGAGCTTCTGCGAGATGCCGAAACGCTCGAAGCTGTCTGCCTCGAGGGCCCGGAATTCGACGGACTTCACGTTGAGCTCCTGCAGCAGGATGTCGCTGAACCGGGCGAGGGCATCGCCGTCGCCGCCCACCACGGTGAGCTTCGCGAGGGGCAGCCGCACGCGCAGGCTCTTCGCCTTGCGCAGCGACAGCCCGGCGCTCGCGATGGCGCGCACGCGGTCCATCACGTCGACGAGCGCGTCGTCGGCGGGGAACGCCTCCGCATCCGGCCAGTCTTCGAGGTGCACGCTGCGGCCACCGGTGAGCCCCTGCCAGATCTCGTCGCCGACGAGAGGGATGAGCGGCGCGGCGACCCGCGTGAGCGTCTCGAGCACGGTGTACAGGGTGTCGAACGACTCGGTGTCGTCGCCGCCCCAGAAGCGGTCGCGGCTGCGGCGCACGTACCAGTTGGTGAGCACGTCGCCGAAGTCACGCAGCTTGAGCGCGGCGGTGGGGCTGTCGAGCGCCTCGAGTTCGGCCGTGACGTCGACGATGAGCTGCCGGGTCTTGGCGAGCAGGTAGCGGTCGAGCACGTTGGTCGAGTCGGTACGCCAGCGCGCCTCGTAGCCGCTCGCCGAGCCCGTCGAAGCGCCCCCTTCGACAGGCTCAGGGACCGAGCCCGTGCTGAGCCCCGTCGAAGCATTGGCATACAGCGTGAAGAAGTAGTACGTGCTCCACAAGGGCAGCAGGAACTGCCGCGTTCCCTCGCGGATCGCCTCCTCGGTGACGACGAGGTTGCCGCCGCGGATGACCGACGACGACATGAGGAACCAGCGCATGGCGTCTGCGCCGTCGCGGTCGAAGACCTCGTTGACGTCGGGGTAGTTGCGCAGGCTCTTCGACATCTTCTGGCCGTCGCTGCCGAGCACGATGCCGTGGCTGATCACGTTGGTGAACGCCGGGCGGTCGAACAACGCCGTGGAGAGCACGTGCAGCAGGTAGAACCAGCCTCGGGTCTGCCCGATGTACTCGACGATGAAGTCGGCCGGGTTGTGCGCCTCGAAGAACTCCTGGTTCTCGAACGGGTAGTGCACCTGGGCGAACGGCATCGACCCCGAGTCGAACCACACGTCGAAGATGTCCTCGATGCGGCGCATCGTGGACGCACCGGTCGGGTCGTCGGGGTTGGGACGGGTGAGCTCGTCGATGAACGGGCGGTGCAGGTCGGGCTCGCCGTCGGCGTTGAGCGGCAGGCGACCGAAGTCGGCCTCGAGTTCGGCGAGCGAGCCGTAGACGTCGGTGCGCGGGTAGTTCGGGTCGTCGCTCTTCCACACCGGGATCGGGCTGCCCCAGTAGCGGTTGCGCGAGATCGACCAGTCGCGGGCGTTGCCGATCCACTTGCCGAACTGCCCCTCCTTGACGTTCTCGGGCACCCAGTTGATCTCCTGGTTGAGCTCGCCCATGCGGTCGCGGAACTCGGGCACGCGCACGAACCAGCTCGACACGGCCTTGTAGATGAGCGGGTTGCGGCAGCGCCAGCAGTGCGGGTAGCTGTGCTCGTAGCTCGCCACGCGCACGAGACGCCCGGCGGCACGCAGCTGCTGCGTGAGCGGCTTGTTCGCGTCGAAGACCTGCAGGCCGGCGACGCCCTCGATGTTGGAGAGGAACTTGCCGCCCTCGTCGACCGAGATGATCACGGGGATGCCGGCCGCGGCGCAGACCAACTGGTCGTCCTCGCCGTAGGCGGGCGCCTGGTGCACGATGCCGGTTCCCTCGCCCGTGGCGACGTACTCGGCCACGAGGATCTGCCAGGCGTTCTCGGTGCCGTACTCGTCGGCGTCGGCGTAGTAGTCCCACAGTCGGTCGTACTCCACCCCGTCGAGCTCGGCGCCGAGCACGGTACGCGAGACGGCGGCGATCGCGGCATCCGCACTCTCGTAGCCCAGGTCTTTGGCGTAGGCGGCGACGGTGTCGGATGCGAGCAGGTACTCGGCCACACCCTCGGCTGCGCCGTCGCCCGCTCCCAACGGGCCGCTCGGCAGCACCGAGTACTCGATGGCTGGCCCGACGGCCAGGGCGAGGTTCGTCGGCAGCGTCCACGGCGTCGTCGTCCAGGCGAGGGCGCGCACGGCCGTGAGGCCTAGGGCCTCGGCCCGCACCCCGTCGAGCGGGAAGGTGACCGTGACGGTCTGGTCTTGGCGCATCTTGTAGACGTCGTCGTCCATGCGCAGCTCGTGGTTCGACAGCGGCGTCTCGTCGTGCCAGCAGTACGGCAGCACGCGGAAGCCCTCGTAGGCGAGGTTCTTCGTGTGGAGTTGCTTGAACGCCCAGATGACGCTCTCCATGAAGCTGATGTCGAGGGTCTTGTAGTCGTTCTCGAAGTCGAC
>Ga0247809_1000689_pt1 | contig 15410 bp, 15 predicted proteins | sample UWRJL104311B1_FD_180951 | JGI IMG/M metagenome (GOLD analysis project Ga0247809, IMG submission 180951) | Plant litter microbial communities from Arlington Agricultural Research Station in Wisconsin, United States - UWRJ-L104-311B-1 | ecosystem: Environmental > Terrestrial > Plant litter >...
AATGCAGCACCGCCAACCGACAAAGCTCGGCCGAAGCGGTCAGGTTGATCCGCATCGTCCGCTCCCACTGCGCGGTCCAGTCGTCATCGGCGAGCGGTGCCGCCTCGAACACGCCAGCATTGTTGATCAGCACATCGATCGTACCGTCAGCCTGCTCCAGTGCCGCGTTCCACAACGCAGTCGGCCCCACGGGATCACTAAAGTCGGCCGGGATACCGCTGGCGGTCCCGTGCCCGATGACGGTCGCGCCGGCCTCGGTCAGGGCCGCATGAATGGCCGCGCCGATACCGCGGCTGGAGCCTGTAAGAAGAATGGTCATGCCGCACCTCTAGCGCGCGCCACGCCGCTCCGTCACGCCAATCCCGCACCGCAAGTTACAGACCCAAGCTAGGCCGCAACCTTCGCGACGAAATCGCCCGCGCTGTTCTTCAAATTGCTGAGCCGCCCGTCGAGCACGTCGAACCCGCGACCCACCCCGTCGATCTCCGTCGCGACCGTCTCGGTATCCTCGCGGATCGCGGCGATCGTGTTGGACATCGAATCCGCCGCCAGCGCGGTCTCGTCCACCGCCGCGGTGATCGCGGTCACCGTCTGCGCCTGCGCCTCCATCGCATAGCGGATGCGGTCAGCGCTTTCCTGCACCTCCGCCACCGTCGACTTGATCGACGCATTCGTCTCCACGGTCGAGCGCGTCGCCGACTGGATCGCGGCGATCTTCGCGGCGATGTCGTCGGTCGCGCGCGCGGTCTGGTTGGCGAGGCTCTTCACCTCCTGCGCCACCACCGCGAACCCGCGCCCGGCATCGCCCGCGCGCGCCGCCTCGATCGTCGCGTTCAGCGCGAGCAGGTTGGTCTGCCCGGCAATGTCGCGGATCAGCCCCAGGATCGACTCGATCGACTTCGCATGATCGCTCAGCGTTTCCGACATGCCGACCGCCTGGCCAGCCTGCGCCGATGCCCGATTGGCGATCTCGGCCGCGGCCTCGACTTCGGTCCGTGCGTCCTCGATCGCGCGGATCAGGCCGGCGGCGGTCTGCGCCGCTTCGCGCATCGCCACCGCGGACTGCTCTGCGGCGGCCGCGACTTCGCTCGCCTTGCCCAGCACCGCACGCGTCGAGGCGGAACTCCGCAGCGCCTGTTCGCGCAGCATATGGCCCTCGTCGGTCGCAGTCTCGACCATCGCCGCGATGCCGTCGCGGAATTCCGCCGCCAGCGTATCGCGCGCCACCTGCGCGGTATGCATCTGGTAGCGGTTATAGATCGCGACGGTGATCTCGCCCTCCAGCGCCGACAGTCGCATCAGCGTGTCGATGAACACCGGCAGCTTCGGGTCCGACCGATCGACCCGCCGCATCAGCACGTCCAGTGCGGCGCGGTCGCTCGCGCTGATCATCGACAGCAGCGCCATCGGCGAGACGTCGGCGACATAGGCCGTCGCGACCGACCGCTCGATCGATTCGATCCAGGCGCGTCCACTCGTGTCCAGGAAGCGATTGCGCAGGAACGTGCAGCCGATCTCGATCATCTGGTCGGTTTCGTGCGGCGCCCAGATCCGTTCGTCGGAAAAACACTGCAGCCACTGTTCCCAGAACGCCCTGGACACATGCGTGATCTCGGGCGCCAGCGCGGCCCAGACTTCGCGGCTCGCGCCGGTCAGTGATCCGTCGAAATCGAACACCCGCAGCCGCGCCATCAGGTCGACGGAGGCCGCGATCGAGCCGGGGGCCGGCAGGTCGTTGGTGGTCAAGACGGTGAACTCCGGATCGAATGTACGACGCCATCGCTACACGCCATGTCTTAAGGGCTGGTTAGGGATCGACGTCACGTCACGTGCATGGCCATCGTGTCCCGCACGGCATCACGCCCGCGGTGTCATGGGTTATCGGACCGCCCCCAATGGGTTGCATCGCAGCACGCGGTGGCTAATAGGTCGCCCAATCTATATATTCTGGACCAAGCTGTTCTTGGTTCGTCATCTTCTGGTTCGAGGACTCCGCCCTTGGCATCGCGCAACCCGGCACGCCCGCTTTCTCCCCATCTGCAGGTCTATAAATGGGGCCCGCACATGCTGGTCTCGATCCTGCACCGCGTGACCGGCAGCGGGATGGCGACCGTCGGCAGCATTCTGCTCGTCTGGTGGCTCGCCGCGATCGCCTCGGGCGATCAGGCGTACGCGACCTTCGTCGACGTGTTCACCACCGACACCGGCCGGCTCAACATCCTCGGCTATATCATCGCGGTCGGGCTGACGCTGTCGCTGTTCCAGCACATGATGACCGGCATCCGCCACATGGTGCTCGATATCGGCGCCGGCTACGAACTGAAGCGGAACAAGATGGGCGCGATCGCGACGATGGTCGCGAGCGTAGCGCTGACGATCGTGTTCTGGCTCTACATGGGGATCAAGTAATGGGTTCGGGTACGGCAATCGGTCGCGTCCGCGGCCTCGGCAGCGCCAAGCACGGCGCGCATCACTGGTGGCAGCAGCGCCTCACGGCGGGCTCGAACCTGTTCCTCATGCTCTGGTTGATGATCTCGGTCGCGCGGATGCCCGGCTATGATTACGCCGCGGTCCATCTGTGGCTGCAGTCTGCCTGGGTCGCGGTGCCGATGGCGCTGTTGATCCTGTCGGTCTTCTATCACTTCCGTCTCGGTCTTCAGGTCGTGATCGAGGATTACCAGCATGGCGAGAGCCGTGTCGTGACGATGATCCTCCTCAACCTGTTCACCTTCACGCTGGGCGGCATCGCCCTGTTCGCGATCCTGAAGGTCGCCTTCTCCGGAGCTCCCGCGTAATGTCAGCTGCCTACAAGATCATCGATCATACCTATGATGCGGTCGTCGTCGGTGCCGGCGGCTCCGGCCTGCGCGCGACGATGGGCATCGCCGAGAGCGGCCTGAAGACCGCGTGCATCACCAAGGTCTTCCCGACCCGTAGCCACACCGTCGCCGCACAGGGCGGCATCGCCGCCAGCCTCGGCAACAACTCGCCGGATCACTGGACCTGGCACATGTTCGACACCGTCAAGGGTTCCGACTGGCTCGGCGACCAGGACGCGATCGAGTATCTCTGCCGCGAGGCCCCGCAGGCGGTCTACGAGCTCGAACACGCCGGCATGCCGTTCAGCCGTAACGAGAACGGCACGATCTATCAGCGTCCGTTCGGCGGCCACATGCAGAACATGGGCGAGGGGCCTCCGGTCCAGCGCACTGCCGCCGCCGCCGATCGCACCGGCCACGCGATGCTCCACGCGCTGTATCAGCAGAGCCTGAAGTACAACACGGACTTCTTCGTCGAGTATTTCGCGCTCGACCTCATCATGGAAAACGGCGTCTGCCGCGGCGTCATCGCGCTGTGCATGGAAGACGGTTCGATCCACCGCTTCCGCAGCCACCAGACCGTGCTCGCCACTGGCGGTTACGGCCGTGTCTATTTCTCGGCGACCTCGGCGCACACCTGCACCGGCGACGGCAACGCGATGGTGCTCCGCGCCGGCCTGCCGCTCCAGGACATGGAGTTCGTCCAGTTCCACCCGACCGGCATCTACGGCGCGGGCGTTCTCATCACCGAGGGCGCACGCGGTGAGGGCGGTTACCTGACCAACTCCGAGGGCGAGCGCTTCATGGAGCGCTATGCCCCGTCGGCCAAGGACCTCGCCTCGCGCGACGTCGTCAGCCGCTCGATGGCGCTCGAAATGCGCGAAGGCCGCGGCGTCGGCAAGAACGGCGACCACATCTTCCTGCACCTCGATCACATCGATCCCAAGGTGCTCGCCGAGCGCCTGCCGGGCATCACCGAGACTGGGAAAGTCTTCGCCGGCGTCGATCTCACGCGCCAGCCGCTGCCGGTCACGCCGACCGTGCACTACAACATGGGTGGCATCCCGACCAACTTTCACGGTGAGGTCGTCAACCTCGTCGACGGCAACCCCGACGCGGTCGTCCCCGGCCTGTTCGCGGTCGGCGAAGCGGCCTGCGTGTCGGTCCACGGCGCCAACCGCCTGGGTTCGAACAGCCTGATCGATCTCGTGGTGTTCGGCCGCGCGACCGGCCTGCGCATCAAGGACACGCTGAAGCCCGGCACGAGCCACGCCCCGCTGCCCAAGGGTTCGGAAGATCTCGCGCTGACGCGTCTCGACCATTTTCGCAACGCGAGCGGCGGCTCGCCGACCGCGCAGATCCGTCTCGACATGCAGCAGACGATGCAGAAGCATTGCGCGGTGTTCCGCGACACCGAGCTGCTGAACCAGGGCGTCGAGAAGATGGCCGGGATCTACAGCCGGATGACCGACGTCGCCGTGAAGGATCGCAGCATGATCTGGAACACCGATCTCGTCGAGACGATGGAGCTCGACAACCTGATCGGCCAGGCGGTCGTGACGATGAACTCGGCGGCGAACCGCACCGAGTCGCGCGGCGCGCACATGCACGAGGATTTCCCCGAGCGCGACGACGCGAACTGGATGAAGCACACCATCACCACCTTCAACGGCTGGGGCGGCAAGGGCGGCGAGACCAAGATCGATTTCCGCCCGGTCCACGACTACACGCTCACCGACGACATCGACTACATCAAGCCCAAGAAGCGGGTATACTGATGACCTGGGCCATCATCGCGATCGGGTTCCTCGTGCCCGTCGCGGTGGGGCTCCTGACGCGCTTCCAACCGATGATCGCCGGCTTCCTATGGCCGGTGGTCGTCGCGATCCTGACCGCGATCTACGTCTTCGCCATCGAACCCCGCGGCGTGGGCGAAGAACCCCAAAAAATAGCGATAACCTTCTACGCGCTGTTCTCGCTGGTAGGCGGCGTCCCGGGCGGCTTGGTAGGCTGGATTCTCCAGTACAAGCGCACGGCCGGGAAGGCCTGACCCTCTTCCTTGTTCTCCCGCGAAGGCGGGAGCCCAGTCTGGATCCCCGCCTTCGCGGGGAAACAAGCTCCAGGCGCAACGCCGACGACTAATCGAGCCGCCCTGCCGCGATCTTGTACACCAAGTTACGATCCCGCCGCCCGACCGCCACGACGATCACCGTCACCAAGCCATCGTCCACCCGGTACACCAACCGATACCCTGCGGCCCGCAGCTTGATCTTGTAGCACCCGGTCATCCCGCTCAGCCGCGCACTCGCGATGTGGGGCTCGCCCAACCGCTCCGTAAGTTTCGCCTTGAACTGCTCGCGAACATTGGCTCCAAGCTTCTCCCATTCCCGCAGCGCACTCGGCAGGAACGCGAGACTATAGATCGCCAAGCGACACCGCGACCGGCACCTCGTCGGCACGCGCCCGCACCAAGTCTGCCAGTTCGACGTCCTCCAAACGGTCCATCAACTCTTCCCAAGCCGCAGCCGGCACGAGATACGCGGCGGGCGTATTGCGATTGAGCACCGCCACTGGAAACCCGCCAGCAGCTTCAATGACCCCGGAGGGGTTCTTCTTCAGGTCGCTGATGCTCACCGTTGCGCCGGCAAATATAGTCTCGATCATGACCAGTCTATAGCACGTCGAACAGGTCAGACCAAATCGCCGTGCTGATATGCCGCAACCCATCCGGAACCCACCGCCCCCGAAAAAGTTTGCCGCGGCATGACCGACACATCCCCCGCCTCGAACGCCCGCAACTACCCCTTGCTGGCCGCCCCCCACATCCACCTCCACGGCCCCGTCGACGATGCGATGTACGACAACTTCAAGTCGCAACTCGTGGCAGCGCCCCCCGAAGGCCCGCTGGTCGTCTCGATCACCACGCTCGGCGGCGACCCGGAAGTCGCCCGCGCGATGGGCGACAACATCCGCCTGCTCCGCGAGTATACCGGCCGCGAGACGCTCTTCCTCGGTAAGGTCGCGGTCTATTCCGCGGGCGCGACGTTCATGTCCGCCTTCCCGGTCGACAGCCGCTTCCTCACCCGCAACAGCCGCATCATGATCCACGAGCGGCAGATGCAGAGCACGATCGAACTCAACGGCCCGCTCAACACGCTCTCCTACACGCTCAAGGCGAAGCTCCACGAGATCGAGGATTCGATCAAGATCCAGGAGGAAGGCTTCCGCGCGATCGTCGAGGGTTCGAAGGTATCGCTCGAGGAATTGAAGAAGAAGGCGCCCTCCAACTGGTACATCGAAGCCGAGGAAGCCCGCGACCTGGGGCTCGTCCTCGACATCATCTGACCCGTCACGCGCAGCCGACGCGACAGCGGGTGTGACGCATGTTGCACCCGCGAAGCTAAGGATTTGCGGGGAGGGCCCCTGTCATGTATCGGCTCTGACAACCTATAATCACACCACGGACGGACCGCTCGCAATGGCCGAATTCTCGCTCCCGAAAAACAGCGTCGTCAAGAAGGGCGTCAAGCACGTCTCGACCAGCCAGGGTTCGGGGGACAGCAAGCGTCTGAAATCGTTCAAGGTGTATCGCTACGATCCCGACAGCGGCGAGAACCCGCGCTACGATACGTTTGCGCTCGATCTCGATGATACCGGCCCGATGGTGCTCGACGCGCTGATCAAGATGAAGAGCGAGCAGGATTCCTCGCTCACCTTCCGCCGCTCGTGCCGCGAGGGCATTTGCGGCTCGTGCTCGATGAACATCAACGGCAAGAACGGCCTCGCCTGCACGACCGCGATCGAGGATTGCAAGGGCGAGGTCCAGATCACGCCGCTGCCGCACATGGACGTGATCAAGGACCTGGTCCCCGACTTCACGCATTTCTACGCGCAGTACTCGTCGATCAAGCCGTGGCTGCAGACTGTCACCCCGCCGCCCTCGGGCAAGGAACGTCTCCAGTCGCCGGAAGACCGCTCGAAGCTCGACGGCTTGTACGAGTGCATCCTGTGCGCCTGCTGCTCGACCTCGTGCCCGAGCTATTGGTGGAACGCCGACAAGTTCCTGGGGCCGGCGATCCTGTTGCAGGCCTATCGCTGGCTCGCCGACAGCCGCGACGAGATGACCGGCGAGCGCCTCGACGAGCTCGAGGATCCGTTCCGCCTGTACCGCTGCCACACCATCATGAACTGCGCGAACGCATGCCCGAAGGGTCTCAACCCCGCCAAGGCGATCGCCGAGATCAAGAAGATGGAAGCCGAACGGATCGTCTGATCCCTTCGGTTGGGGAGGGGCCCTACCTTTCCCGACTTTGGGGGGGGATAAGACCTGCCTTCCCCCACCCCGTTCGTGCCGAGTAGAGATCGAGCGTAGTCGAGAGCTCGTATCGAGGTACATGTCCTTCGATACGCCATCTCGACAAGCTCGATGCCTACTCGGGACGAACGAAATTTATGACTGACAACACCGCTGCTCTCCAACCCCATTTCGTCGAAGCCGAAGACCCCGCCAACCCAGGCTGGCGGAGTTGGTCGCTCTCCGACCCCACCCGCTTCAACACGCTGCTCGGCCCCATGCTCTACCGCGTCGACGGCCACACCGTCCGCGTCCGCATCACCCCCGAGCACCGCCACTCGAATCTCCAGAACAACGTCCACGGCGGCGCGCTCCTCGCGTTCATCGACGTCGCGCTGTTCGCAGCCGCAAGAGGCTTCGGCCTGATCACCGCCGGCACCGCGGTCACGCTCGATCTCAACACGCAATTCATCGGCGGTGGCCGCGTCGGCGAGCCGATCGAGGCGCAGGTCGAGGTGCTCAAGGAAACCGGCCGCCTCTTGTTCCTCCGGGGCCTCGTGGTGCAAGGGGACGACGAAACGAAGATCGCCGCCTTCTCAGCCACGATCCGCAAGCCGACTGCCAGATAGCACCGGCACCTCCCTGTTCTCCCGCGCACGCGGGAGTCCAGGAGCCACACATACAACGCCTGGGGGCCTGGGCCCCCGCCTGCGCGGGGGAACGGAATTGACGGTACTCAAAGCCTATGAGGCGCTCGTAGCGTCAGGCGAACTCCGCCCCGATCCCGAACAAGCCGCCGCAGCCGCGCGCCTGAACACCCTCGCCACCGAACTCGCCACCCCCAAGTCGACCGGTTTCTTCGCCCGCTTCTCCAAGAAACCCGACCCCCGCGGCGTCTACCTCTGGGGCGGCGTCGGCCGCGGCAAGTCGATGCTGATGGACCTGTTCTTCGCCAACGCGCCCGTCGAGAAGAAGCGCCGCGTGCATTTCGGCGAGTTCATGCTCGAGGTCCACGCGCGCATCGCCGCCGAGCGCCGCAAGGAAGTCGGCGACCCGATCGTCCCCGTCGCCACCGCGATCGCGGACGAGACGCGGTTGCTCGCGTTCGACGAGATGATGGTCACCAACAGCCCCGACGCGATGATCCTCTCGCGGCTGGTGACCTCGCTGCTCGATTCCGGCGTGACGATCGTCACTACCTCGAACCGCCCGCCCGCCGATCTCTACAAGAACGGCCTCAACCGCGAGCATTTCCTGCCTTTCATCGCGACCATCGAACAGCGCCTCGACGTCCTCCCGCTCAACGGCCCGGTCGACTATCGCCGCGACCGGCTCGGCAGCCAGGACACGTGGCTCGTCCCCAACGGCCCCGAGTCCACCGCGCAGCTCTCCGCCGCATTCTTCCGCCTCACCGACTTCTCGACCGACGACAGCGAGCACGTCCCCGCCGAAGACCTGATCGTCCAGGGCCGCACGCTGCGGGTGCCGAAATCGCTCAAGGGCGTCGCGGTGTTCAGCTTCAAGAAGCTGTGCGGAGAGGCGAGGGGCGTGGCCGACTACCTCGCCATCGCGCGGAAATTCCACACCGTCATCCTGGTCGGCATTCCCAAGCTCGGCCCCGAGAACCGCAACGAGGCCGCGCGCTTCGTCGCGCTGATCGACGCGCTGTACGAGCACAAGGTGAAGCTCCTCGCCGCCGCCGATGCGCAACCCGGCGACCTCTACGAAAGCGGCGATGGCAGGTTCGAGTTCGACCGCACGATCAGCCGCCTCGAAGAGATGCGCTCCGAGGACTATCTCGCGGAAGGGCACCTCTGAGCTTATTGCACATGCGAACCACTCGCAATAACTACCCGCTTTTGTCCTTTTAGCGGTTGCCGTAGCGGGATAATGCGCGTAACCGGCGTCACCAATCACCCCGCACATCAGACGGAGACGGATTGGAATGGCTCGCAAGAAGATCGCGCTGATCGGCGCCGGTAACATCGGCGGTACGCTCGCGCACCTCGCAGCACTCAAGGGCCTTGGCGATATCGTCCTGTTCGACGTCGCCGAGGGCATCCCCCAGGGCAAGGCGCTCGACCTGTCGCAGTGCGGCCCGGTCGAAGGCTTCGACTCGCAGATCACCGGCTCGAACGATTACGCCGACATCGCCGGCGCGGACGTCATCATCGTCACCGCCGGTGTAGCCCGCAAGCCCGGCATGAGCCGCGACGACCTGCTCGGTATCAATCTGAATGTCATGAAGGCCGTCGGTGAGGGCATCAAGGCCAACGCACCCGACGCGTTCGTGATCTGCATCACCAACCCGCTCGACGCGATGGTGTGGGCACTTCGCGAGTTCTCAGGCCTGCCGCACCACATGGTCGTCGGCATGGCCGGCGTGCTCGACTCGGCGCGCTTCAGCCACTTCCTCGCCGACGAGTTCAAGGTCTCGGTCAAGGACGTCACCAGCTTCGTGCTCGGCGGCCACGGCGATACGATGGTCCCGGTCATCAGCTACTCGACCGTGTCGGGCATCCCGGTGCCGGATCTCATCGCGATGGGTATGTCGAGCCAGGAAAAGATCGACGCGATCGTCAAGCGCACGCGCGGCGGCGGCGGCGAGATCGTCGCGCTGCTGAAGACGGGCTCGGCGTACTACGCGCCGGCGACCAGCGGCATCGCGATGGCGGAGGCGTATCTGTACGATCAGAAGCGCGTGCTGCCGGCGGCGGCATATGTGTCGGGCGAGTACGGCCTTACCGATCTGTACGTCGGCGTGCCGGTGGTGATCGGTGCCGGCGGCGTCGAGAAGATCGTCGAGATCAAGCTGGACGACGAAGCCAAGCAGAACCTCACCGTGTCGGTCGATGCGGTCAAGGAACTGATCGTCGCCTGCAAGGGTATCGATGGTTCGCTGAACTAAGGTGACCTCCCGCCCTGCCTCCTTGTTCACCCGCGAAGGCGGGTGCCCAGACTGGGTCCCCGCCTTCGCGGGGAAACAAGGAAGCGGACGGTGAACACAGTCGGCTACGTCTACATGATGGCAAGCCGGCGCAACGGAACGATTTATCTCGGTGTCACCAGCGATCTCGCCGCACGATCCTACCAGCATCGTAACGGCCTGATCATCGGTTTCACGAAAACGCACCACTGCAAACTTCTAGTTTGGTATGAGGTGCATGACGATCTGGACAACGCGCGCCTGCGCGAACTTCAGATGAAGAAGTGGAACCGGCAGTGGAAACTGTCCGAGATCGAACGAATGAACCCCGACTGGAACGACCTGTTCGAGTCACTGTTTTAATCCTGTTCCCCAACGGGGACACAAGGAGCACTAGATGAGCATCCTCGTCGACAAGAACACCAAGGTCATCACGCAAGGCATGACCGGGGAAACCGGCAGCTTCCATACCAAGATGGCGCTGGAATACGGCACGCAGATGGTCGGCGGCGTCACGCCCGGCAAGGGCGGTACGACCCACCTCGACCTCCCCGTCTACAACACCGTCGCCGAAGCCAAGGCGATGACCGGCGCGACCGCGTCGGTCATCTACGTGCCGCCCCCCTTCGCCGCCGATTCGATCCTCGAGGCGATCGACGCCGAGATCGAGCTGATCGTCGCGATCACCGAGGGCATTCCCGTGCTCGACATGGTCAAGGTCAAGCGCGCGCTGTCGGGCTCCAAGTCGCGCCTGATCGGCCCGAACTGCCCCGGCGTGCTGACCCCCGGCGAGTGCAAGATCGGCATCATGCCCGGCTCGATCTTCAAGAAGGGCTCGGTCGGCGTTGTCAGCCGTTCAGGCACGCTCACCTATGAGGCGGTGTTCCAGACGTCGAACGCAGGCCTTGGTCAGACGACTGCGGTCGGCATCGGTGGCGATCCGGTCAACGGCACGAACTTCATCGATGTGCTCGAGCTGTTCCTCGCCGACGACGAGACCCAGTCGATCATCATGATCGGCGAAATCGGCGGCGACGCCGAAGAGCAGGCGGCACAGTTCCTCCGCGACGAAGCCAAGCGCGGTCGGTCGAAGCCGATGGCAGGCTTCATCGCTGGTCGTACGGCGCCTCCGGGCCGTCGCATGGGCCATGCCGGCGCGATCGTGTCGGGCGGCAAGGGCGACGCGGAGAGCAAGATCGCGGCGATGGAAGCTGCCGGGATCAAGGTCTCGGAAAGCCCCAGCCTGCTCGGCGAAACGCTGCTGAGCGTGTTGAAGGGCTGATCTACTACCCCTCTCCCGTTCGGGGAGAGGGAAGGAGCTGCCTCTTGGCAGCGGAAGGGTGAGGGCACGTGACCGCCCGTGCCCTCACCCTCCCACCCGCAAGTGCGGGCGGGCCCCTCCCTCTCCCTCGCGGGGAGAGGGACACTGAGGACGAGAACGATGGGCTACGAAGGCCAGGATTTCAGCGATATCGCAGCCGGCGTCAGCCCGGCGTTTGTGGAGACGCTCTACGCCAAGTTCAACGCGGACCCGGCCTCGGTCGAATCCGGTTGGCGCGCGTTCTTCGAGGGTCTCGAAGGCTCCGCGCAGGGCCCGAGCTGGGAGAGCGCCCGCTGGCCGCTCACCACCACGGATGACCTGACCGCCGCGCTCGATCCGACCCAGATGGAGCCCGCGCCCAAGCCCGCCAAGGGGAAACCAGCCCTCGCCGCAGCAGCGCCCGCGCCCGTCTCGAAGGAAGAGATTGCCAAGGCCGCGGCCGATGCGATCCGCGCGCAGCTGCTCGTCCGCACCTACCGCGTCCGTGGCCACCTCGCCGCCAACCTCGATCCGCTCGGCCTGTCGAAGCGCGAGATGCCCGAGGATCTGAAGACCGAATATCATGGCTTCTCCGACGCCGACATCGACCGGAAGGTCTATCTCGGCGGCACGATGGGCTTCGAATGGGTCTCGATCCGCGAGCTCGTCGACACGTTGCGCAAGAACTATTGCGGCAATGTCGGCCTCGAATACATGCACATCTCCGACGTCGAGGAGCGCCGCTTCCTCCAGGAGCGCATGGAGGGCCAGGACAAGGCGATCGAATTCTCCACCGACGGCAAGAAGGCGATCCTCACCAAGGTGATCCAGGCCGAGCAGTGGGAGAAGTTCCTCGGCAAGAAATACGTCGGCACGAAGCGCTTCGGGCTCGACGGCGGCGAATCGATGATCCCCGCGCTTGAGAGCGTGATCAAGTATGGCGGCCAGATGGGCGTGCGCGAGCTCGTCATCGGCATGGCGCATCGCGGTCGTCTCAACGTGCTGGCGAACGTGATGGCCAAGCCGTTGCGCGTGATCTTCCACGAATTCGCTGGCGGTTCGGCCAACCCCGACGACATCGGCGGCTCGGGCGACGTGAAGTATCACCTCGGCACCAGCACCGATCGCGAGTTCGACGGCCACAAGGTTCACATGAGCCTGGTCGCCAACCCGTCGCATCTCGAAGCCGCCGACCCCGTCGTGCTTGGCAAGACGCGCGCGATCCAGACGCTCAACAACGACCTCAAGGACCATGTCGCCAGCCTGCCCGTGCTGATCCACGGCGACGCGGCGTTCGCAGGGCAGGGGATTGTCTGGGAGTGCCTCGGCTTCTCCGGCATCCGCGGCTACAACACCGGCGGCTGCGTCCACTTCATCATCAACAACCAGGTCGGCTTCACGACCTCGCCGCAGTTCGCGCGCTCGTCGCCCTACCCGTCGGACGTCGCCAAGGGCGTCCAGGCGCCGGTCTTCCACGTCAACGGCGACGATCCCGAGGCGGTCACCTTCGCGACCAAGATGGCGATGGAATTCCGCCAGAAGTTCCACCGCGACATCGTCATCGACATGTGGTGCTATCGCCGCTTCGGCCACAACGAAGGCGACGAGCCGTCCTTCACGCAGCCGCTGATGTACGACATCATCCGCAAGCACCCCGGCGTCTCGTCGGTGTACGGCGATCGCCTGATCAAGGAAGGCGTGATCGACCAGGCCTGGATCGACGAGAACGTGAAGCAGTTCACGCTCCGTCTGGAGGGTGAGTTCGAAGCCGGGTCGTCGTACAAGCCCAACAAGGCCGACTGGTTCGGCGGTCGTTGGACCGGCCTCAGCGCGCCCACCGATGGCGCGTCGGCACGCCGCAACGTCGAGACCGGCCTCAGCACGAAGCTGTTCGACTCGCTCGGCCGCACGCTGACGACGATCCCGGACAGCGTGAAGATCCACAAGACGCTCAACCGCGTGATCGATGCCAAGCGCGAGATGTTCAAGTCGGGCAAGGGCTTCGACTGGGCGACCGGCGAAGCGCTCGCGTTCGGCGGCCTGCTCTCGGAAGGCTACGGCGTCCGCCTGTCCGGTCAGGATTCTGGCCGCGGCACCTTCTCGCAACGTCATGCGGTGTGGGTCGATCAGACCGACGAGCACAAGTACGTGCCGTTGCAGGAGATCGAGCACGGTCGCTTCGAAGTGCTCGACAGCCCGCTCAGCGAATACGGCGTGCTCGGGTTCGAGTATGGCTACGCGCTCGCCGACCCGAAGACCTTGGTCCTCTGGGAGGCGCAGTTCGGCGATTTCGTCAACGGCGCGCAGATCATGATCGATCAGTTCATCACGTCCGGCGAATCGAAGTGGCTCCGCGCCAACGGCCTCGTGATGCTGCTCCCGCACGGCTATGAAGGGCAGGGGCCTGAGCATAGCTCGGCACGTCCCGAGCGCTTCCTTCAGTCGTGCGCGGACGACAACATCCAGGTGGCGAACTGCACCAGCCCGGCGAACTATTTCCACCTGCTTCGCCGGCAGATGCACCGCAACTTCCGCAAGCCGTTGATCGTGATGACGCCGAAGTCGTTGTTGCGTCACAAGCTGGCGGTCTCGAACGCCGAGGATTTCCAAGGCGACAGCCACTTCCGCCGTCTGTTGTCGGATACCAATCCGGCCGCCGACGTCGATACGAAGCGTCTGGTCCTGTGCACCGGCAAGGTCGCGTACGACCTGATCGAGGCACGCGACGCAGCGGGCGACACCGACACGCAGATCGTCCGCGTCGAACAGCTCTATCCCTTCCCCGGCAACCCGATCGCCGAGCGCGTCGCACGGATGCCGAACCTGGAAGAGATCGTCTGGGCGCAGGAAGAGCCGAAGAACAACGGCTATTGGTTCTTCGTCGAGCCGCTGATCGAGGAGGCGCTGGCAACGGTCGACTCACCGGTGAAGCGCGCGCGCTACGCCGGGCGCAACGCCTCGGCATCGCCCGCGACCGGCCTGATGAAGCGTCACCAGGCCGAACAGGGCGCGCTCGTCGCCGACGCGCTCGGCCACTCCGTCCGCGACGAAATCCGCCGCACCCGCGCAAACTGATTGAACCCGCTCCCTGTTTTCCTGCGAAAGCAGGAACCCAGGGTGCGGCAGAGTAACCCTAGGCCCCTGCGTCCGCAGGAGCACAAAAGGTAGAAGCAAACATGGCAACCGAAGTCACCGTCCCCGTCCTGGGTGAATCGATCACCGAAGCCACCCTCGGCGAGTGGCTGAAGCAGCCCGGCGACCCCGTCGCGGTCGACGAGCCGATCGCCAGCCTCGAGACCGACAAGGTCTCGGTCGAGGTCCCGTCGCCGGTCGCCGGCGTCATGGGCCAGCACGCCGTCGCCGTCGGCGACACCGTGCAGGTCGGCGCGATGCTCGCCACGATCGACTCGGGTGACGGCGCCGCCGCTGCTCCTGCCAAGGCTCCCGAGCCCGCCGCGACCGCAACGCCGTCCGCCCCCGCCAAAGACGAGTCCGGCGCAGGTTACGGCGACCAGCCCGGCGCCGGCACCAGCGACTCGCCCGCCGCGCTCTCCCCATCGGTCCGCCGCGCGGTACTCGAGCACGGCGTCGACCCCGGCACCGTCAAGGGCACTGGCCGCGACGGTCGCATCACCAAGGAAGACGTGACCGCCGCCGCGTCGAGCAAGCCAGCGCCTGCGCCCGCCGCAGCACCCGCTCCGGCAGCAGCGCCCGCCGCCGCTTCGGGTCGCGGCGAAGAGCGCGTGCGCATGACGCGCCTCCGCCAGACGATCGCCAAGCGCCTCAAGGAAGCGCAGAACACGGCGGCCATGCTGACGACGTTCAACGACGTCGACATGACCGCAGTGATCGAGGCACGCGCCAAGTACAAGGACCTGTTCGAGAAGAAGCACGGCGTCCGCCTCGGCTTCATGGGCTTCTTCGTGAAGGCCGCGACGATGGCGCTGCGCGACATCCCGTCGGTCAACGCGTCGATCGACGGCGACGACATCGTCTATCACGATTACGCCGACATCTCGGTCGCGGTCTCGTCGCCGGGCGGCCTCGTCGTCCCGGTGATCCGCGATGCCG
>Ga0247809_1000692_pt1 | contig 15395 bp, 10 predicted proteins | sample UWRJL104311B1_FD_180951 | JGI IMG/M metagenome (GOLD analysis project Ga0247809, IMG submission 180951) | Plant litter microbial communities from Arlington Agricultural Research Station in Wisconsin, United States - UWRJ-L104-311B-1 | ecosystem: Environmental > Terrestrial > Plant litter >...
TCTTTATTTATTCTACTCTATAAAAATATTCTTTTCTAAAAAGTATTCCAGAGGTACTAATACCTTCAATAATCATTCGATAATTTCCAGCAACATCATTGTTCTTAAATGAGAAACTAGCTTTACCATTTTTATCTGTTATTAAATCTGGCTTCCAAAATAAGGTAGAGCCAGCATCATCCCTGTCGTTGGTATTAAAAATATCTGCTTTGGAAAGAGGAAATTTATATGTAACAATATTTTGAGATGTTGTTGAATTGTATTTTCCATCTCCTTTTTTAGTTGTAATAACAATTACACCGCCCGCACCACGAATTCCATAAATACCCGAATAAGCCACGTCTTTCAAAATTTCTATACTTTCTACATCATGTATGGCTGGCAAACTGCTTGCCACACCATCAACTAGAATTAACATGGGTACTCCAGGTGCGCCCCTAGAGGAATAAATATTACTGCCAGTAAAAGGAAGCCCGCCTCTAATCGCACCTGTGAATCTTATACCTGATACTCTTAATAGAATTGTCCAATCTATTTCGTGCTCTAAATCTTTCTCTGTAAAAACTTTATCTGCTTGCCCAGGGCCATTTAAATTAAAAGAATGTGAGTTTATCAACTTAGGCCTGGGATTATAATCTCTAATTTCTACATCTTTTAGGTTGATTCCATCTTTATTAATTAAAGGTTTTCCTTTCTGATTTTTAAGCGTTACAATTTTTTTCTGTTTAGGAGTATTCACACTATCTAGTAAATACCTCTTAAACGGCTTAACAATTAAGGGATTATCTATATCTAATTCTATTATAAGCTCTTTTAATTTCTTTGTTTTTGCTTTTACAATAAAACTTCCATAAATTAAACTATCGGGAATACCGAAACGAAATAGCCCAGCTGAATCACTTACTGTACTCATAATATTGCCGCTACCTAACTCTGCTGGAAATAAGGTAATCTCGGCGCCCTGAATAAATCGCTGTTTTTCATCTACGACTTTACCCGACAATTCTGCCAGATGATTGGTGTTAGTTTTACTTTCCGATTTAGAGTTGCTAAACAATGGGCGCTCCCAATTTTTAGAAAGTAATATATTATCTAATTCGACAGGTTTAGATAAATAATAATTTGCATAATCTATTCCATTTTCGAAATCGGCATTTAAGAGCAGATTGCTGTAAATTGTACTTTCATTCTTTTCAATAAAAGGAACTACATCTGCATTAGTTACAGAAATTGAAAAACTGCCAATTAAAGGTTTACCAAGCCAATTTTTAACATCTAAGTTAACTGTAACATTTTCTTTCTTTTTGTAAATTGGTGCTAAATCATTGAGGGTTAAAATACCACTTTCCTTAACGGGATTAAATGCCATCTTTTGATCAATAATCAAATCGTTTGCATTTAACAAAGAAAAATTAATTATACCATCAGGCATCTTACTTTTAGGAATGGTTAGATGAATTTTTTGTTCAGTCATTTTTGTTTTAAACATGAATAACGGCTTCCCATTGGATAAAGGAACAAGGGTTACCTCTTCTTTATTTAATAGCTCAGTATCCGTAGAAATAGTTAAATACAGACTATCCAATTTCGTATTGTCCAAATTAAGTTTATATCCAGCATCGTTTTTTAATGAATCAAATGAAGGTTTATAATCAATGGATTGTCTGTAAGCTATTGAATTATTTTCTGATAATTCATCAGCAATACAAACCAACTTATTAAACAAGAATTTACCCCCAGTATTCTTCATCGATGAGGTATAAGCTCTGAGTCGATAGAGACCAGAAGGAAATTGATCTGATAAAGGAATATCTCCCATCGAAAAGCCAAAATTTATTGGAAACTGCAAGCTTTTACAAACAGAATCTTTTGTATTTATTAGGTCAGCGTACAAAAAAACGCTTCTTTCGCTTGGTTTATGATCAACAGCATTAACAGCATAAGCTTGGAACCAAATAGTATCAGTTGGTCGATAGATTTGTTTGTCTAAATGAAGATGAAGTTTCTCCTGGGGGGAATTATTAAGGTAATCATTAATCTTTTTAACAAAAGGCTGATATTGATTTGTTGACTGCCCGAACGATTGTATAAAACAAAGCATTAAACCGATGATCAAACAATTTCTAATCATTTGTTGATAAAATTTGGTTAGAGAGATTGGTTAATTATTTAACCTTTAGTAAGTGAGGATTAGATTAATCTAAAATATGAATTTAATCCCAAACTTATTACAAAATAAAAAAGCCTGTTTCGGTTATCGAAACAGGCTTAACAATTAAACTTTTAATAGAGCGGGTTTTTCATGGTAAGTTCGCCATAATAACTCACCAAATAAAGTATTAGACCACGCAAACCAAGCTCTTGTAAACTTGGCAGGGTCGTTTTTATCGAAAGATTCGTGCATAAAGCCCTGACCTGCATGCGTTTTCTGTAAAGTATTTATACACATCTTTATTTCTTTATCATCGGTAGAAGTTAAAGCCCTCATAGTAATACTCATTGGCCAAATCATATCCTGGCCAGCATGTGGACCGCCTATTCCCTCAGCTGCTGTACCTTTAAAGAAATATGGATTATCAAGCGAAAGTGCAAATTTTCGAGTATTTTGATAAATGGGGTCGTCTAGTTTTACCGAACCTAAATATGGTAACGCCAATAAACTTGGTACATTCGAATCATCCATCAAATAAGAACTACCAAATCCATCTACCTCGAAAGCGTAAATTTTGCCATATTTCGGGTGGTTAACTATCGCGTGTTTTTGAATCGCTGCATTAACTTCATCAGCTAAATTTAATAAACTACTTTCTAAAGTAGAATCAGGTTGTAAAGCCTTTATCATTTCTGCCGCTTGTTTTAAACTCGTTACTGCAAAGAAGTTCGACGGAATTAAAAAAGGAAATATGGTTGCATCATCACTAGGTCGAAATGCCGAACAAATTAAACCTACTGGATTTACTGGAAAACCATAACCCGCCATTGGTAAACTATCGGTCGGATGGGCTGTTTCTCGTTGAAAATGATATGGTCCTTTAGTTGTTTTACGTTGTTGCTCTTTAAATGTTTTCAAAGTAGCCTCAATTCCTTTTTTCCAATCGGCATCAAACGGTGTTTTATCGCTTGTTTTTTTCCAGTAATGATAAGCCAAACGGATTGGATAACATAAAGAATCTATCTCCCACTTACGCTCGTGTATGCCAGGTTGCATTGTAGTTTTATCTGTTTTCCACTCACCTACTTTTTCTGGATCGCCGTAAAAAGCATTTGCATATGGGTCTTTTAAAACACATTTGGTTTGATGAATAATAACACCAGCAATTAATTTTTTCAATGGAATATCTTCATTCACAAATTGCAAATACGGCCAAACTTGTGCAGAACTGTCACGTAACCACATGGCATCAATATCTCCAGTTATTACATAAGTATCTGGGCGGCCATTTTTTTCGGAGTGATAAACTGTGGTATCCAACGTGTTTGGAAAACAATTTTCGAAAAGCCAGCTTAATTCAGGGTTTTTAACATTGGCTTGAAAGGTTTTAATTGCTTCATCAACAGCCTTACTTTTAAAGTGTCTTTTACCTTCTACAACCCTTACAATCGGAAATTCAGGTGCTAAATTTGCAGCAAAAGAAAATTTTGAAGCTACAACACCTGCACCTAAAAGGCTCGTGTTTTGTATAAAAGTTCTTCTTTTCATAATTATTTTGTGTGTTATATTTAGTTCTGGTTAACATTCACTCTAATCAGATATATTATATAAACAAATTAAATTCTAACCGTCATTAATATTAAGACGGTTCATCTGGTTAGCGCTAAAACAAATATATATTAAAATATGCTGAACTTCAAAATCAAAAACATCAATTATGGCATTCCTAAATCGTTTTTCTTATGTGGTATTGAATTTACACATAAAACCCATTTACAAATGAATAGACTGTGAAAGATTTAGAAAAACAATAAGCACTACTGGCTTTTATTCTATTTTTACCCTGCCTAAATAGATTTAAGTATGAACATCTGATAAAGCCCCATTGTTTACAGGGTAATGATAATTTTGGATGGAGATCAGCGAGTATTATAGTGGAGTTACATAGTATTGAAATACTTCTTTAAACTACATGACTTGGGTTAAAAACTTCATCGTTTAAGCGTTGTGTAGGTTTACCAGCTTACATAAATAAGATGATTATTCCATGGTAATTTAATCGTCGATAGTCCCCAGGGTAATCGGCCAAGCAACACATCAAAGCCTTTTTTTTCTACATTTAACGACCAATCATTTTCTTTTTTATTTAAGCTTCCATTTCTAACTAAAAAAGTATTCGTCAATCCTTGAGCGGAAGATGTCTTCAAATCGACCCAATTCTCAAGAACAGCCGTTTTAAGATCATTAACCTCTGCCATCTCTTTTTCAGAGAAATTAATTGAACTAATATCGATTACTTCTTCTGGCTTAACACTGCAAATAATCTTATTTAACAATAACTGACTTTCATCTTTAGGTAATTGATCATAAACCAAATAGTGTAAATAAACAACCGCTTTCTGTCTGGTTAAATTATCTTTAAAATTATTCTCATTTAACCATTCGAGATGAGAAAACAAATTTTTAAAGAATGGCCACAATAAAACCAAACCTGCATTGTTGATGGTTGTTGAGCGAGTTGGAACTTTGTTTTTCAGAAGCTTAACCTTCTCTTTTGTTTTAATCGGGCGGTTTTGTACAAGCAACCGATTAGAAATCGCCGTAAGGCTAACTAACAATATTTTTTCATTTTTTTTCCCGCTTACTTTTTCGATTATATCTTTTAATATTAAACTAACAGATAATGAAACTTTACTTTGCCCCTCACAAATTTTTATTAACCAGTTTTCAAACGCTGTATCTTTTAAAGGAACTTCAGCGGAGATTAACTGATTTAGCCAACCTTCTACTAAAATTTGAAAGTCGATTGGCTTAAGGAAAGCGAGGAAATGCTTTAAAAGTTTATCACTTAAATTAAATCTGTTATATAAACAGAAAAAATCTGTTATGGTAATAAGTTTCTCTAACCTTTCCATTACACAAGCATCAGGTTTTAAAGATTGAATAAATTGCAGAAACAACTCATAATCATCGATAAAAAGATTGTATAAAATTTTTTCTGGTTTAAAACTCGTAGATGGTGATATCCACAATGGATTCGAGCCCGTTTGGCAATGGTAAGATAGCGCTTCATAATCATTTATGCGACTCTCTACCCGATCACTTAAACGATGATGGTTTCTAATCGTTTTTTTTGAAAACATCCCTGCATTTTTGAACAAATTAAGTTCATCTTGGCCCAAAGGAAAAACAGCGTTTAACTGAGGTAAGTTATGTTCAATTAATTGATTAAATGACGTTACCATAATTTTTTATTTTATAGTTGCTGTAAGTCTACTTAAAGAAATATGGCCTGAGCCAAACTTTGAATTCACATTATAGAATTGATAATCATAGTCTTATAAGATTAATTCAACTTTCAGCATAGTTATGATTAACATAAACCTAAATATTAAATTTTCAGAGTTATTAACAAATAAAAAAAAGTTATCAACCTGCTGTAAATTAAATAAACCCATGTTATAATCATAAATCACGGTTTTTAAGCGTTTATTAATCAACTAAAAATCAAGTTATTAACATTCGTTCTTTACTCCTTATAGGAATAAATTCTTGTTGTTCATCATTTAGAAAAATGGTTGTATTTTTTAGCAGTTAAAAAGCGTTACAATAATTTAAAAAATTGTAACTTTAAAAATACAACACGAAAAATATTTTGCAATATGTTCGTAGTCAGTTTATTAAAATCTGTTTAACTAACAATTTTTAAACTGAAAATAAAAACCGAATATTAAACCATACCTACAAAGTAAGATTATTTTTATAATGATTCATTTTAAGGATAGTACTCTTCAGGCATTAGAATTTATCAGACAGGCTGTAATGGAACTGCCTTCTGTAACTGAAAAAATTTGCTTTGAAACGCCCGCTTTTTATGCAAATAAGAAGATATTCGCTAGAATAAAAGAAGATGGTGAAAGTTTGGTTTTATACAATGAAGAAAGAAATCTTTGGATAAATAAAGACCCAAAAACTTTTTTTATAACACCACATTACGAAAATTATAAATACATGCTCATTAATTTAGAACGAGTAGAGCCAGAAGAACTCAAACAGCTTCTAAAATTGGCATGGCAGCAACGTGCTCCCAAATCAGCTGTCAAGCAAATGAATTTGTAATACAGCAATCTTAAATCCCTACAAACCTTTAAAAATGAATCCTAACCAAACTACTCTATCAAGGCGTATTCTATCTATTGATATTTTGCGTGGATTAGTTATGATAATTATGGCTTTAGACCATACTCGCGACTTTTTTCATATTGAAGCCATGACTAGCGATCCGCTAAATCCAGATACGACCACAGCTTTTTTGTTTTTTACCCGTTGGATAACCCATTTCTGTGCACCAAGTTTTGTATTTCTTTCAGGGCTATCAGCATATCTTTCGGCGCAAAATAAAACGCCAGCAAAAGCAAGTTCGTTTCTACTAAAAAGAGGTTTATGGCTTATAATAGTTGAGGTTGTGATTATTACATTTGGTTTAACTTTCAACCCACAATACAATTTTGTAATCCTTCAGGTTATATGGGCCATAGGTTTTAGCATGATTCTTTTAGCTTTATTTAGCAGAATTTCTTATAAGCTAGTTTTGGTAATTGGATTACTTTTAGTACTTGGCCACAATATATTTGATCTCTTTCCTACCCCAAAAGATGAAAATGTAGGTTTAATTTTAAAGATATTTTTTACTGCTTTTGGTACTGTTGTGCCGCTAGGAAGCAATCACTTTATAGGCGTGTTTTATGCAATCTTACCATGGACAGGCATTATGTTTTTAGGTTATGCTGCTGGGAAATGGTTTAATGTGGATTATAGTCCAGTTAAGCGTCATCGTAATCTTCTAAATTTTGGTGCATTGGCTTTAGTTCTTTTTGTTGCTTTGCGCTTACTTCGTTTCTACGGCGATCCTGTACCATTGAAAGAATATCATGATGTTTTCAAGAATTTGCTTTCGTTTTTAAACGTTAGCAAGTATCCACCATCATTAGAATATACTTGTATTACCATTGGAGTTGCTTTGCTCATACTTTCTGTTACAGAGAATGTGCAAAACAAGGTAAGTAGAGTATTGTCGGTTTATGGCAGTGTTCCTTTTTTCTATTACGTGCTCCATTTCTATCTTCTGCATTTCATTTTAGTATTGCTCTTCTTTTTAGAAGAAAATACAACACAGCAAATCGTCCAGATTCCCTTTTACTTCAGACCACCAACTTTTGGCTACAATTTATGGATCGTCTATTTAATATGGATATTTGTTGTAGCAGCCCTTTATTATCCATGCAAGTGGTTTAAAAAGTATAAAGCAACACATAAAAATTGGTGGTTAAGCTATATTTAACAATGGTTTTAAAGTGTTCATTACAAGTTTAACTAAGCTTGCAAACTGCTTTTAACATTACCTTCTGTACCTTCTCCAAACTAAAAACCATTTTTTATTTATTGGATAGGTTCGGTGGGATGTTCTGTTGTTAAAGAAAATGGCAACCAGTAAAAGTATAAATGCGCCAGATAAAACTGGGCTAAAAACATATAGATAACCTAAAGATTGAATTTTGGCAGAACCTATATTTGCAATTAAAGCCGTTGCACCACCAGGAGGATGCAAAGTTTTAGTAATCTGCATGATAACAATAGATAAGGAAACCGAAAGTGCAGAAGATAGCCACACTTCCCCAGGAATTAGCTTATGAATGGTTACGCCAACTAATGCACAAAAAAAATGACCGCCAATTAAATTCCTTGGTTGTGCTAATGGACTATTAATTATTCCATAGATTAAAACTGACGAAGCCCCGAACGAACCTATTAAAAAAAGATTATCATAGGCGGTAAAATATTTAGAATTAAGCATTCCAATTAAAGCAATTCCACAAAAAGATCCCAAAAAAGTCCATAAGTGTTCTTTTTTATCAATAAGTGTTTCTTTATAAACAATATACCTCGCGGTTCTTAAATGTCTTTTTATTCTTTTCCTCATAATTAACAGGCGCTAAATTAAAAATAGTTTTGCCTTGTAGGATACAAAAATTAGAGATAAGCATTTTAAATTTATTCGAAATCTTTTCACAAAAAAATAATCCATAGAAAACAAAAAACCGCCAGCATTTTTTGCCGACGGTTTGTTTGTACTAGGGATGTGTTTATTATTTATTTTTTCGGTTTGGCCGACATATAGAAAGTTAACTTACCTCCATTCGTTATATCAGCATGTTTTATTTGATGATTGGTAATTTCTTTTCCATTTAATACAACTTTTTGAACGTAAATGTTTTTATCGCTTTGCTTAATTGCCTCAACAGTGAAAGTTTTGCCATTTTCTAAGTTTAGAACAGCACTGTTAACAGAAGGACTTCCTAATGAATAGATATCAGAACCTGGAGAAACGGGATAAAAACCTAATGAAGAAAACATATACCAGGCACTCATTTGTCCACAGTCATCGTTTCCGCCTAAACCATCAGCTGTAGGTTTGTATTGCATATTCAAAATATGGCGAACCTGAGCCTGCGTTTTCCAGGGCTGATCTGTCCAATTATAAAGATAAGCAATATGATGTGCAGGTTCATTTCCATGCACATAACCACCAATTATACCTTCACGAGTAATATCCTCTGTATGAGCAAAAAATTCATCAGGCAAATGCATGGTAAATAAAGTATCTAAACGTGCCGTAAACTTAGCTTTCCCGCCCATTGCTTCGATAAGTGAAGCTGGATCATGAGGGACAAAAAAGCTATAGTTCCAACTATTTCCTTCAATAAATCCCTGTCCTTCTGTATCTTTTGGATCAAATTCTTTTTTAAAAGTACCATCAGCTAGTTTGGGGCGCATAAAGCCTGAAGCTTTATCCCAGTTATTTCTCCAATTGTTAGAGCGCTTAATGAATTCGTTGTAAACATCTGTACGATTCAATTTTTTAGCCAGTTGCGCAATTGCCCAATCATCATAAGAATACTCCAGGTTGTTTGAAACAGAAACACCACTTTTATCAGCAGGAATATAACCTAAATCCATGTAATAGCCTATCCCCTCATAATCACGATGTTTTGCGGTTGCAATACAAGCGTCCAACGCTTTGTTCGGATCGCCATTATAGGTACCTTTTATAATTGCATCGGCAATAACCGAAACACTGTGGTAACCACTCATACACCAGTTATCGTTTGCATAATGCGACCAAATGGGCAGCATATGTAAACTGCTTTGATCGTAATGCGCCATCATCGATTTAACCATATCATTACTTCTGCCTGGTTGCATAATATTAAAGAAAGGGTGTAAAGCCCGATAAGTATCCCACAAAGAAAAAGTAGTATAATTGGTAAAACCATCTGCTTTATGGATCCCTTGATCTAAACCTTTATATTCTCCATTAACATCGGTATAAGTTGTTGGATTAATGAAAGCATGGTAAAGGGCAGTATAAAAATTTATTTTATTATCATTTGAAGTCGTTACCTGAATTTTATTTAATTCTTTGTTCCAAACAGATTGTGCTTGCGCTTTTACTTTGTTAAAATCCCATCCTGCAATTTCAGTACGCATATTTTGCAAAGCATTTTCCTGACTTACAGGAGATAAAGCGAACTTAATCTTCACTTTCTCCCCTTCTTGAGTATCAAAATCGAAGTACATTTTCAGTTTCTTTCCTGCAATTTCAGGAAAGTTTTTGTCCTGGTTAAATTTCCCCCAGAAACCTCTGTAAGCCTGTTTTGCATCATAGCTTTTACGTCCGTAGCTTTTAAATGGCTTGGAAAAGCTCATTGCAAAATAAACGGTTCTTGTTCTGGCCCAGCCATTTGTTTGGCGATAACCAGTTACCAAAGTATCATTAACAACGCGAATGTATGTCCATACGTTTTTTTCCTCATAATTATAAATTCCAGCCATCAAATCTAAAATGATATGCGATTGATCTGATTTTGGGAAAGTATATTGGTGCATACCTACTCTTGCTGTAGAAGTTAATTCTGCAGTTATGTTATCATCATCAAGTTTCACTTTGTAATAACCAGCTTCTGCAACTTCATTTGCATGCGAAAAGGCTGAGCGGTAACCCGATTTAGGATCGTTTGCGGTACCTGGGTTTAACTGTAATTTACCTTGAGTAGGCATAATTAAAAAATCGCCTAAATCGGAATGGCCCGTACCACTAAAGTGCGTATGGCTAAAACCAGTTATGGTTTTGTCTTCATATTTATATCCCGCACAATATTTGTAAACATCGCCATTATACTTACCATTAACTTCATAAGATAAAGTATCTGTTTCTGGGCTTAATTGCACCGCACCGAACGGCACTGTTGCCCCAGGGTAAGTGTGGCCCATTTTTGAAGTACCGATTATTGGTTTAACATACTGCACTAAGTTTTGCTGTGCAGATACTGCAAATGCTGAAAGCAAAAGACATGGCAGGATAAATTTTTTAATCATATCAATATAAAATTTAACTTATTTTTTGAAATTTCTAAGGTATTAATTTTAATGTATATCTTTAAAAATTATCATACTAAATCGTTTAACTCACGTAAAAAATACAATCAGCTTTTTACAAGTAGTTGACTCGTATTCAAAAAAATCAACTAAATAAACCTTATTTTTGCACCCAATAGTTTTAAAATGAGCAAACACGGTAGAATTCTGGTAGCCATGAGTGGCGGGGTTGATAGTTCGGTAGCAGCAGTAATGTTACATGAGCAAGGTTATGAAGTAATTGGATTAACCATGAAGACCTGGGATTACGCAACTTCTGGTGGAAGTAGTAAAGAAACTGGCTGTTGCTCATTAGATAGTATTAACGATGCCCGTACGCTAGCTGTAAATTATGGCTTTCCGCATTACATTCTTGATATTAGGGATGAATTTGGAGATTACGTTATCGATAATTTTGTTGATGAGTATCTGGCAGGAAGAACACCAAACCCATGTGTATTATGTAATACACACATAAAATGGGAAGCTTTATTAAAACGTGCTAATAAACTGGATTGTGAATTTATTGCCACAGGACACTACGCAAACATTCGCCAGCAAGATAGCGGTCGCTATGTAATTTCTAAAGGAAAAGACGAAAACAAAGATCAATCATACGTACTTTGGGGTGTTTCTCAAGAAAATCTTTCCCGTACAAAATTCCCTTTGGGTAGTTTTGCTAAATCTGATATCAGACAAATGGCTTTGGATATGGGACAGGAAGAGCTTGCCAAAAAATCAGAGAGTTATGAAATTTGTTTCGTTCCTGATAATGATTACAGAGCTTTCTTAAAACATAAAGTAGAGGATCTAGAAGATCGAGTTGCGGGTGGTAATTTCATTTTAAGTAATGGAATGGTTGTAGGCCAACATAAAGGTTATCCTTTCTACACAATTGGTCAACGTAAGGGCTTAGGTGTTGCATTTGGCGAGCCTATGTTTGTTACCCAAATTTTACCAGAAAGCAATACCGTTGTTTTAGGCAAAGCCGATGAATTAGAACGTCGTGAAGCAATGGTTAGAAATATTAACCTGATAAAATATGCAAGCATTGAAGAACCAATGAATGATGTAATAACTAAAATACGCTACAAAGATGCTGGTATGCTAAGCACAATTGTACAGGAAAAAGATAGAATGCGTGTAGTATTCGACCACAATGTTTCTGCAATTGCTCCAGGTCAATCGGCAGTATTTTACGAAGGCAACGATTTACTGGGCGGTGGCTTCTTGGTTTAAACATCAATCCAAATAAAATTCAATCCCTATCACTAAAAATGTTAGGGATTTTTTTTTGATTAAATTATTTATTTAACCAAAACTCCTTTCAAGAATATTCCTAAAAACTATATCTACTGGTAATTTTTGCTTTACTTTGTCGCATTAAATCGTCCCATTATAATTTTTTCAGTTAGTAACTTAAACATTAATTATATGGAAACATCAACATTCTCAAAGTTTAGCGCCGAATTTCTTGGCACATTAGTATTGGTTTTAATGGGTTGCGGAAGTGCAGTAATTGCAGGTGCAAATGGTACAACAGGCGTTGGCTTGCTAGGAATATCATTCGCGTTTGGCTTATCAGTAGTGGCAATGGCTTATGCAATTGGGCACATTTCAGGTTGCCACATCAATCCCGCCATTTCCATCGGTATGGTTGTAGCAGGTAGAATGAAAGCTAGTGATGCTGCATATTATATTGTTGCCCAGATTTTAGGCGCAATTGCAGGTGCAGGATTATTGTATCTTATTGTAAGTAACCATCCTGGTTTTGAAATGAAACCTTGGGCATTAGGTTCAAATGGATGGGGCACTGGTTATCTAGGTGAGTACAATTCAACTGCCGCATTTGTAGCTGAAGCCGTATTTACGTTTATCTTTTTGCTGGTTATTTTTGGTGCAACTTCAACAAAAAATATCAATGGCGGTTTTGCAGGTTTAGCAATTGGCCTAAGCTTAGTGCTTATTCATATCGTTGGTATTCAGGTTACTGGCGTTTCTGTTAATCCAGCTCGTAGTATTGGCCCTGCTGTATTAGCAGGTGGCGAAGCTTTAAAACAAGCTTGGATGTTTATTTTGGCACCAATTGTTGGTGCAGTTTTAAGCGCCTTAGTTTGGAAAGCTGTTTTAGAAAAAAACTAGTTTAAAGATTTATAACGGATAATGCAAGATGGATAACCAGCTTCAAAAAATCTTCTAAAAAATCTTCTCTAAAAGTAAAAAAGGTAAAGTGAACTGGAAATAAATTCAGATCACTTTACCTTTTTTTATCTTGAGAAACTGTAAGAGAAAAACATTCCATTTTCCATCTCACATACTCCATACTTTTATAAATTCTTTACAATTGCCTCATCCATAGGCTTAGTTTTAGAACGGAAACGGTGCACCAACTCTCCTTTTTCGTTAATTAAGAATTTTTCAAAATTCCATTTAATATCGCCCTGTTCTTCAGTATTTGTTTGCGCAGTTAAATATTTAAATAGTGGCGTAATATCATCTCCTTTTACGCTGCTTTTTTCTGCCAATAAAAACGATACATTATACTTGCCAGTACAAAACTCTTTAATTTCGGCATTAGTAGAAAATTCTTGTCCACCGAAATTGCCCGCTGGAAAACCAATTAGCACTACTTTTTTACCATATTCTTTCTGAAGTTTTTCCAAGTCTTCGTATTGAGGTGTGTACCCACATTTAGAAGCGGTATTAACTATCATAATTTTTTTGCCTTTAAATTTCGATAGTTTGATCTCTTTACCATCAATAGTTTTAAAGCTGAAATCGTAAACATTTTTTGGTGGGTTTGGAACCAAAAAGTTTAATAGGATTAGAATTGTGCTTATCATCTTTATTTTAAATTTATATACGAATATAGGTACAAATAGTTTTTGTTAGCGTAAAGTTCATGTAAAATGTAAGATGCAGGAGGAGTACAACCAATAACTCGAACTAAAGACTAATTAATTTCAATATTTAAGCTCTTAAGTTTGGCCTCTCTCACTTAGCAATAATCACTTTATTTTTGTGCCTTATAAGTTTAGGTCTTCGTTAATGAAAAGAATATAACAAACAGCTAAGCAGTTAATAACTAAATCTGGTCTTGTTCGTGTCTTGTTCGTCTCTCGTTCGTCTCTTGTTCGGCAAGCTGCAATTAATATATGGATGAAATACGATCGAAAGATGTGTGAATTGTAACGTAGTTATAGCTTAATAAACTCTTTACCTTTTATATAACAGCTGCAATGTAAGCCCAAATAGAATTTAGGATCAGAAATTTAAGAAACGACACTAGATATTTGAACTAGAGAATAAAGCTATTGAAGCTAAAAGTGACTGGAATTGTATTCTACAATATATACCTAAAACTAAGTATTGTAGCCTCGTAATTTCCTAAAATTTGAGTGCAATCATTTAAAAAATTAATAAGAAAAATGTATAAAATTCATCTCAGGTTTGGATTTATGCTTTAATTATAGCTTTATTTGCACAAAAACGTATTCATGGCCAAAAATTTATTAATCGTCGAATCACCCGCAAAAGCTAAAACCATAGAAGGCTATTTAGGAAAAGATTTCCTTGTGAAATCTAGCTATGGCCATATTCGGGATTTAGCCAAAGGCGATATGGCTATCGATATTAAGAATAATTTTGCCCAAACCTACGAGGTGCCTGCCGACAAGAAAAGTATGGTTGCCGAATTAAAAAAATTAGCCAAGGAAGCCGAAATGGTATGGCTAGCATCCGATGAGGACCGTGAGGGAGAAGCCATATCGTGGCATTTATTTGAAACTTTAGGACTTAAAGCTGAAAAAACAAAACGTATTGTTTTCCATGAAATTACAAAACCAGCGATTTTAAAAGCCATTGAAAGTCCTAGAAGTATAGATTATAATTTAGTAAATGCACAACAAGCTCGTCGTGTTTTAGATCGACTTGTTGGTTTCGAACTTTCTCCAGTTTTATGGAAAAAAGTAAAACCGTCACTTTCTGCTGGCCGTGTACAATCTGTTGCGGTGCGCTTAATTGTAGATAGAGAAAGAGAAGTTCAGCAATTTAATGCGGCTGCCGCTTATAAAATAACAGCACAATTTTCTACTGGTAAAGGAAGGGAAGTTGTAAAAGCAGAATTACCACACCGTTTCGAAAGCGAAGTAGATGCAGAAAAATTCCTTCAGGATTGTGCTACAGCAAAATTCAACATTACCAGTTTAGAAACTAAACCTGCTAAACGAAATCCAGCTGCTCCATTTACCACCTCGACATTGCAACAAGAAGCTTCTCGAAAATTAGGTTTTTCGGTTGCCAGAACCATGCAAGTTGCGCAAAGATTATATGAGGCTGGAAAGATTACTTATATGAGAACGGATTCGGTAAACTTATCGGATACGGCTTTATCAGCTGCAGAACAAGAAATTAAATCGGCCTATGGTAATCAATACCATCAGCCAAGAAAATATAAAACGAAATCTGCTGGCGCTCAAGAGGCTCACGAAGCCATTCGCCCTACTTATTTCGACAGACACACCGTTGATGGTGATATTTCGGAAAAACGTTTATACGATTTAATCTGGAAACGTTCCATCGCATCGCAAATGAGCGAAGCATTGTTCGAAAAAACAACTGCTCAAATTACTGCATCGACCAGAAAAGAGCATTTAGTTGCTGAAGGCGAAGTATTAAAATTCGATGGTTTCTTAAAAGTTTATTTAGAATCTACGGATGATGATGAGAGCGAAGAGAAAGAAGGTGGCTCAATCCTACCGCCTTTAGC